>Ga0335075_10012607_pt1 | contig 12763 bp, 8 predicted proteins | sample Lox_Sample_24_FD_206723 | JGI IMG/M metagenome (GOLD analysis project Ga0335075, IMG submission 206723) | Soil microbial communities from Loxahatchee National Wildlife Refuge, Florida, United States - Lox_Sample_2.4 | ecosystem: Environmental > Terrestrial > Soil > Wetlands | place: USA: Florida... | reverse complement strand
GCTCGCCGGCGTCTCGAGCTCACTCGTGCTCTTGATCGTCGCGCGCGTGATCCAGGGCGCAGGCGGCGGCATCTTCCCCCTCGCCTTCGGAATCATCCGCGACGAGTTCCCGCGCGAGAAGGTGGCCGGAAGCATCGGGCTCATGTCGGCGATCCTCGGCATCGGCGGCGGCGTCGGGATCGTTCTCGGCGGCGTGATCGTCGAGCACCTGAGCTGGCACTGGCTCTTCTGGCTGCCGCTCGCGGTCGTCATCGTGGCGACGGTCTGCACGTGGCGGTTCGTGCCCGAGTCGCCCGTGCGCGTGCCGGGCCGCATCAACTGGCTCGCGGCGTTTCTGATGAGCGTCGGCATGACGCTCGTCCTGGTTGCGGTCAGCGAGACGACGGTCTGGGGGTGGGGCGGGGCGAAGACGATCGTGATGCTCGCTGCCGGCGTGCTCTTCTGCGCTGCGTGGATCGCCGTCGAGGTGCGCAGCAAGGAGCCGCTGATCGACATGAAGCTGATGCGGGTGCGCGCGGTGTGGACCGCGAACGCGACCGCGTTCCTGCTCGGCGCGGGGATGTACTCCTCGTTCATCGTCTTCCCGCAGTTCGCGCAGCTTCCGAAGAGCACCGGCTTCGGGTTCGGCGCGTCGATCGTCGTGTCGGCGCTCTACCTGCTGCCCGCGACGATCGGCATGTTCGTCGTCGGCTTCTTTGCAGGTCGCATCGCCGCGCGCTTCGGGTCGAAAGCTGCGCTCGTCGCCGGCTCGGCGGTCACGGGGGCCTCTTTCGCCTGGCTGGCGGTCGCGCATGCGCATCCGTACGACATGCTGATCAGCGCCACGCTGCTCGGGATCGGGATCGGGCTTGCGTTCGCGGCGCTCGGCAACATCGTCGTGCAAGCGGTGTCCGATCACGAAACCGGCGTTGCGAGCGGCATGAACACCGTGATGCGCACGGTCGGCGGCGCACTCGGCGGCCAGCTCGTCGCGACCTTTCTCACCGACCACGTCCGCAACGGCCTGCCGACGGTCACGGGCTTCACCGACGGGTTCGTGCTCTCCACGTGCTTCCTCGCCGTGTGCACGCTCGCCGCCCTGCTCGTCCCGGGCCGGCACTCGGTCGCGTACGTGGCCGACTTCGAGGACGCGGCCGCGGCCGACTAGAGGCTGATGATTCGCGTCCGCTTCGCGCCGAGCCCGACCGGAACGCTGCACGTCGGAAGCGCGCTGAGCGCGGTTGCGAACAGGCGCTTCGGCGACTGGATGCTGCTGCGGATCGACGATACCGATGCGGCGCGCAACGTTCCCGGCGGGGTCGAGTCGATCGTCGAGGACCTACGGTGGCTGGGCATCGAGTGGGACGAAGGGCCGGTGCGGCAGAGCGAGCGCGCCCAGCGGCACCTCGAGGCTGCGCGCGAAGCAGGGCTGCCGCAGCGGTTCGAGGGTGTGATGCTCTGGCGCGATGACGGCTCGCCGACGTTCCATCTCGCGAGCGTCGTCGACGACGTCGACTTCGGCATCACGCACGTGATCCGCGGTTCGGACCACCGCTCGATGAACGAAGAGCTGCACGCCGCACTTCACCGCGCACTCGGCACGAAGCCGCCGCACGTCATCCACCACGGCCTGATCGTCGGAGCAGACGGGAAGAAGCTGTCGAAGCGCGCCGGGGGCACCACGATCGCCTCCCTTCGCCAGAGCGGCTTTCCCGGTGAGGCCGTACGCGCGTACCTCGAGGAGCTCGACCTGCCGCGGCACGACGTCCAGCTCGATCTCGAGCGCGTGCGGTCGCTGTCGGTGGACGTTCTGTCCCGGTTCGACGACGCCGAGCTGGCGGCGCGGGTCGGCGTCCCCGTCGAGGCCGCGCCGCTCGTCCGCGGCGCGCACGACCTCGTCGAGGCGCGCTCGCTCGCGGCCGCCGTCCTCGAACCGGCGAGTCGCGACGCAACGCACAGCCCCGAGACGGTCGCGCGCTTCGTGGAGCTCCGAACATCACTCCCGGAGCTGCTCTCGAAGGACGAGGCGAAGACGCTCGTTCGCGAGCTGAAGGCGGTCGGGGGCGACCTGCGGGCGTTGCGACTCGCGCTGACGGGCGCGCCGCGCGGGCCCGAGCTGTGGGCGGTGCTGCGCGCACTGCCGCGCGACGAGGCTCTGCGTCGCGCATTACCCTCATAGCGTGCGTCTCTACGACACCGCTACGCGCTCGCTCGTCGAGCTGCCGCCCGCGCCCGGCCCGGTGCGGATGTACTTCTGCGGACCGACGGTCTACGCGCGGGCTCACATCGGCAACGCGCGCCCGTTCATCGTCGGCATGTGGCTGCGCTCGTGGCTGCGCGCGACCGGCTACGAGGCGGTGCTCGTCCACAACATCACCGACATCAACGACAAGATCTACGACGCCGCGCCGGGCGCGAGCGCCGAGCTCGCCGCGCGCGCGACCGAGTGGTATCTCGAGGACACCGGCGACTTCGGCCTCGGGATGCCCGACCACCTGCCGAAGGCAACCGAGTCGGTGCCGCAGATCGTCGCGTTCATCTCGGAGCTGATCGAGCGCGGCTACGCCTACGAGAGCGGCGGCGACGTGTACTTCCGGATCATGCGGTTCCCCGAGTACGGCCGGCTGTCGGGCCAGCGGCCCGACCACGTGGAGCAGGGCGAGGAGCCGAGCTCGCTCAAGGAGGATCCGCGCGACTTCGCGCTCTGGAAGCAGAACAAGCCGGCGACCGAGGACACGTGGTGGGACTCGCCCTGGGGCCGCGGCCGCCCGGGCTGGCACATCGAGTGCTCGGTGATGGCCGAGGAGATCTTCGGGCCCGCGTTCGAGATTCACGGCGGCGGGCTCGACCTGGTCTTCCCGCACCACGAGAACGAAGTTGCGCAGTCGCACGCGCTCGGGCATCCGTTCGCGCGGATCTGGGCGCACAACGGGATGCTGCGCCCGGTCGGCGGCGCCAAGATGTCGAAGTCCGCCGGGAACTTCGAGACGATGCGCGACGCTCTCGACCGCTTCGGACGCGAGACGCTGCTCGTGTTCTTCCTGACCGCGTCGTGGCGGAAGCCCGTGGACTACTCGGACGAGACGGTCGAGCAGGCGGCGGCCCGGCTCGAGACGCTGCGGAACGCGTTCACGCTCACGGCCGCCGAGCACGACGAGACGCGCTGGCAGGCCTTCGCCGACGCGCTCGAGGACGACTTCGACACGCCCGCCGCCCTGGCCGTGCTCCACGACTGGGCCTCGTCGGGGCAGCTGGAGCTGCTGCGGCGGGGGCTCGCGATCTTCGGCCTTGAATCGGTCGCCGAGCGTGAGGAGGCGCCGCCGGAGCTGGTCGAGCTCGCCGAGCGCCGCGCTGCGGCGCGAGCCGAGCGCGACTTCGAGACCTCGGACCGGCTCCGCGACGAGCTGGCTGCGCTCGGCTGGTCGATGCGCGACGAGCCGGACGGCGGCTTTACTCTCGTTCGTGACGCCTGATCTCGTCTACGGCCGCCGGGCGGTGCGCGAGGCGCTCCGCGGCCGGCGCGAGGTGCTCGAGGTGTGGGCGACCGAGCGCGCGGTGAAGGCCGAGCCCTGGCTCGCCGAGGTGAAGCCGAAGACGAAGCTCGACCGCGATCTCGCCGACCGCGCCGAGACCCGCGACCATCAGGGCGTCCTGGCACTCGTCGAGCCCTACCGCTACGCCGACGCGTACGAGCTGGCAGCAGCGGAGCGGCCGCTCCTCGCGGTGCTCGACCGCGTCACCGACCCGCGCAACCTGGGCGCCGTGTGCCGCAGCGCAGAGGGAGCGGGGGCGACGGGCGTCGTCGTTCCGGCGCACGGTTCGGCGGTCGTCACGCCGGCGGTCGCGCGCGCCTCGGCAGGCGCCGTCGAGCACTTGCCGATCGCGGTCGTCACGAACCTCGCCCGGTACCTCGAGGAGGTGAAGGGCGCCGACCTCTGGGTGTACGGCGCCGCCGGCGAGACCGCTGCGCGGTCGATGTGGGAGACCGATCTCTCCGGCGGCGCCGCGCTCGTCTTCGGCGCCGAGGGCAAGGGCCTCCGCCCGCTCGTCCGCCGGACGTGCGACGCGCTCGTCTCGATTCCGCTCGCCGGCGCCGTCGAGTCGCTGAACGTATCGGTCGCGGCCGCGGTGCTGCTCTACGAGGCGCGCCGCCAGCGTGGCTGAGCTCTACCTGTTCGACGGCTACAACCTGCTCCACGCAGGCGGGTTCTCGGATGCACGCGAGCTGCGCGATGCGCTCGCGAGCTACGTGGCCGTTCGTGGGGCCCGCGGAGTCGTCGTCTTCGACGGTCACGGCGATCTCGTCGGCCGCGGGCCGCTCGAGGTGCGCTACGCGCCTCACGCCGACACGCTGCTCGAGCGGCTCGCGGCGGAGCATCGGGCGCGGGAAGACGTCGTCCTCGTCACGAGCGACGCGACCCTGAAGGCGACCTCGGGCGTGAGGGTCGCGAAGATCGCCTCGGCCGAATTTGCGCGCGAGCTTCAGACCTCACCGCACCACGAGGACCGGCCGCAGGGACTCGGCGGGAGATTGGACGCCGAAACTCGGGCACGGCTCGAGCGGCTACGTCGAGGTATGTAGGCATACCTCTACGCCGAGCAAACGGGTCCAGTGCAATTTGGTCTTGTGCTCTTTGCGGGACCATGCTAGATTCACCTCAACCTAAGGGTGAGACTTCGAGTGGTGCAGGACGGAAGCTCACCTGAAAATGTCAGCAAATACCGGGGGTATTCCACCGTGTCCGTCCGCACCGCCGTCGTCCAGAAGTCGCCGCAGAAGGTTCAACGAGAGCTTGAGGATTTGCAGCTCGTCCTGAAGGCGCGCAACGGCTCGAGCGCCGCGATGGACTCCCTGATCCGCCGCTACACCTCGTTCGTGCGCCTCAAGGCGAGCTCGTACTTCCTCGCCGGCGGCGACTCCGAGGACCTGATCCAGGAAGGCCTCGTCGGCCTCTACAAGGCGGTGCGGGACTTCCGGCCGGACAAGGAGACCTCGTTCCGGTCGTTCGCAGAGCTCTGCGTGACGCGCCAGATCATCACGGCAATCAAGACCGCGACCCGGTTCAAGCACGCTCCGCTCAACTCGTACGTGTCGTTCAGCCACACGCCCGCAGGCCAGGAGGGCGACGACTGCACGCTCGGCGACGCGCTGCCCGGGCCCGCGGTCAACGACCCGTCGGTCCGGGTGATCTCGACCGAGGAGCTGCAGTCGCTCGTCGGGTGCCTGTCGACGACGCTCTCCCCGCTCGAGGCAGATGCGCTCCGTCTGTACCTCGAAGGCTCGTCCTACGAGCAGATGGCGGAGGGGCTCGGCTGCGACACGAAGACGATCGACAACGCGCTCCAGCGGGTGAAGCGGAAGATCCTCACCCACCAGGCAAGCCGCGCTGTGCTTCAGTAGGGGTCTCAGGCACCGCCGGTGTCTGACACCCTTTACGGCGCGCCGGAGTAGCTCAGCTGGTAGAGCACCTCTCTTGTAAAGAGGACGTCGGGGGTTCGAGTCCCCCCTCCGGCTCTCTCTCCTAGGCTGCGGACTTCTCGCGCCTCGTTGCCTGCGCTGCGACCGGCAGCTCGACGTGGAACTTCGAGCCCTTGCCGTTGTTGCCGTCGACCCAGATGCGGCCGTCGAGACGGCGGACGAGCTCCTGGCAGATGTAGAGGCCGAGGCCGGTGCCGCCGATGCCGCGCGTCATGTTCGGATCGAGGCGATAGAACTTCTCGAAGACGCGGCGCCGCTCGGACGCCGGAATGCCGAGGCCTTCGTCGATGACCGTCCAGCGGACGCCGCGCTCGCCGCGGCCGAGTTCGATGCGCACCGGCCCGCCGTCCGGCGAGTACTTGACGGCGTTCTCGAGCAGGTTGACGAGCACCTGCCGCAGCTGCTGCTCGTCCGCCGCGACCGCCGGGAGCTTCTTCGGCGCCGACAGCTCGATCGTGACGCCGTCCGGCAGGTGCACCTCGGCGGCTTCGATCACCGTCCGCGTCACCTTCTCCGCGTCGACCGTCTCGATGCGGAGCTGGAGCTGGCCGGAGTCGAGATGCGAGGCGATCAGCACGTCGTTGACGATCTGCGCCAGGCGGTCAGACTCGTCGGCGACGACCTCGAGCAGCCGGGCGCGCATCTCGGCGTCGAGCTCGAGATCGGGCCGGCGCAGCGTGACGGCGGCGCCGTAGATCGCCGCGAGAGGCGTGCGCAGCTCGTGCGACACGGTCGCGACGAAGTCCGAGCGCATCTGCTCCAGGCCACGCTCCTCCGTCAGGTCGCGGAACGCGTAGACGGTGCCACCGTCGAAGCGCACACCCGAGAAGGACAGCCAGAGCTCGCGTCCGTCGATCTCGATCGGAATGGTCTGCGGGCGGCCGTCGACCGCCACCGACACGACGTTCTCCTCGTAGCCCGGAAGCACCTCGCCCGCCGGGCGGCCGACGACGTCCGGCTCCGGGATGCCCGTGATCTGCACGGCTGCGTCATTCCAGAGCAGGACGCGCTCATCGGAATCGATCAGGACGACGCCGTCCGCGATGGTCTCGAGCGCCCGCGCTGCCCGGGCCCGCCGTTCGACCTCTTCGTACAGCTGCGCGCTCTCGACGACCGTCTCGACACGGAGTGCGAGCTCCTCCGCGGTGCGCAGATCGAGCTCGCCGAAGCGGCGACCCGACTCGGCCGCGACGAGCGTGATCGCCGCAACGACCGAGCCGCCCGCGACGACGGGGACGCAGATGTACGAGCGGAGCTGCAGCTCCCGCAGCAGGTCGAGGTGCATCTCGTCGGTCGCGCCTTCGCGCAGCATCTCCTCGGTGATCTCCGGGACGAACACCGGCGCGCGCGACGTGAACACACCGGCCGAGCCCATCGTGTGCTCGCGGTAGCGGTCGCGGAGCTCCGTCGCGAACACGAGCTTCGCCGGATCCGTGTGCGAGACGGCGATGGTGGCGAGTGTCCCACCCGGATGGCGAACGTCGACAGTGCACCAGTCGGCGATGCGCGGCACGGCGAGCTCGGCGACCGCCTTGAGCGTCGTGTGCCAGTCGAGCGATGCGGAGAGGGCGGCGCCCGCGTCCAGCAGGAAGCGCTGCGATTCCTCGATGCGCTTGCGGTCGTCGATGTCGGTCGCCGTGCCGATCCAGAAGTCCTCGACCGGCACCGACCGCCCCAGATGCCAGCGATAGCTGCCGTCGGCGGCGCGGAAGCGGTACTCCGCCTCGAACACCGAGCCGTCCTTCAGGGTCTCGGCGCGCCGAGAGAGGACGTCCGGCAGGTCGTCGGGGTGCACGACGCGCGTCCACGCGTGCTCGTCGACCTCGTCCTCGCTCATCCCGGTGTAGTCGAACCAGCGGCGGTTGTAGTAGCTCGTGTTGCCCTCGGCGTCGGACGTCCAGACGATCTGCGGCATCGCGTCCGCGAGCTGGCGATAGCGCTCGGCACTCGTGCGGCGCAGCTCGGCCAGCTCTTGCGCCGCGAGCAGCTCGGCCTGCTCGCGGATCTGACGGTTCTTCTCCCAGAGCTCGACGAAGACTGAGACCTTTGCGCGGAGCAGCTCCGGATCGAACGGCTTGAAGACGTAGTCCACGGCGCCGACCTCGTAGCCGCGGAACACGTTCCGCTCGTCTTTCGAGAGCGCAGTCAGGAAGACGATCGGGATCGTGCTCGTCCGGTCGCGCTGCTTGATCACTTCCGCGACCTCGAACCCGTCCATGTCCGGCATCTGGACGTCGAGCAGGATGACCGCGAAGTCGTCCCGTGCGAGCAGGACGCGCAGCGCCTCCTGGCCCGAGCCGACCGACACGAGCTCGTGACCGAGCGGCTCGAGGATCGCCTGAAGCGCGAGCAGGTTCTGGGGCCGGTCATCGACGACGAGCAGCGAGGGCATCAGGTAAGAGCTCCCTCGGCGCGGCACAGGTCCACGAGCATCGGTGCGAGCTCGCTGATCGTCGCGACCCGCGCCTCGGGGACGGCCGCGAGCGCCGCAAGCGGCATCTCGGGGCGGACGGCGGTATCCGGGTCTTGCACGATCGCCGTGCCGCCGAGCTCGGCGACGCGGCGGAGCCCGACGGCGCCGTCGTTGTTTGCGCCGGTGAGGACAACGCCGACGCAGCGCTCGCGGTGCGACTCGGCGGCGGTTGCGAGCAGGACGTCGATCGACGGGCGGGCAAACAGCACCGGCTCGTCGGTCGAAAGCGCGAGCGAATGCCGCTCGACGAGCAGGTGGTAGTCCGGCGGCGCAACGAAGACCGTTCCCTCCTCGAGCGCGTCCTTGTCGTTTGCCTCGCGCACCCGCAGGCGCGTCACCGCGCCGAGCAAGTCGCGATACGCCGTCGGGTGCGACTCCGCCGAGCGGTGCTGGGCGACGACGATCGCGGCCGGGAGGTCCGCCGGCAGCTCCGAGAGCACCTCGCGCAGCACGTCCAGGCCGCCCCACGACGCGCCGATCGTCACCAGATCCTTCATCTCACCTTCCGGTACAGCTTCTCCACGGGGTCGAGCTCCTCGTAGCAGTTCTCGAACCCGGTGAACCTGATCGACTCCTTGTGCCCGAGCGCCAGGATCCCGAACCGCTCCAGGCTCTCGTGGAAGAGCCGGTGGACCCGGTTCTGGAGCGACCGGTCGAAGTAGATCATCACGTTCCGGCAGAGGATCAGGTTGAACTCGTTGAAGGCGCCGTCCTGGACGAGGTTGTGCGGCGCCCAGACCACGTTCTCGGTCAGCGTCCGCTCGAAGAGCGCGCCCTCGTACTTCGCGAGGTAGTACTCGGAGAACGCGCGCGTTCCGCCCGCGCGGATGTAGTTCTCCGTGTACTCGCGCATCTTGTCGAGCGGGAACACGCCTGCCCGTGCCCGGTCGAGGACGGCTTCGTTGATGTCGGTCGCGTAGATCCGCGTCCGGTCGTAGAGGCCCTCTTCCATGAGCATGATCGCGAGCGAGTAGACCTCCTCACCCGTCGAGCAGCCGGCGACCCAGATACGCGTGAACGGGTATGTCCGCAGCATCGGCGCGACCTGCTCGCGCAGTGCGAGATGGAACGTCGGGTCTCGGAACATCGAGGTGACGTTGATCGAGAGGTCGAGGAGCAGCCGTTCCATCGCCTCCGGCTCGTGCAGCACCCGCTCGAGCAGGCCGGCGATCGTCTGCACGCCCTCGTCTTTGACGCGCCGCTCCACGCGACGCTTCAACGACGCGAGCGCGTACTCGCGGAAGTCGAATCCGTACTGGCGGTAGACGCCCTCGAGGAGCAGCTGGAGCTCGATCGTCTCGAGATCCAGCCGCCCCTCTGCGGATTCCGCAGCGAGAGGTGGGTCTACCTGTACAGCCACACCCGCATCAGCGACAGCAACTGGTCGGTGTCGACAGGCTTCGTGATGTAGTCCGAGGCGCCGGAGGCGATCGACTTCTCGCGGTCGCCCTTCATCGCCTTGGCGGTGAGCGAGATGATCGGGAGCTTCGCGAACCTCGGCTGCTCCCGGATCTTCCGCATCGCCTCGTAGCCGTCGAGCTCCGGCATCATGATGTCCATCAGGACGAGGTCGATTTCCGGATCGGCCTGCAGCGTCGCGATCGCCTCGTTGCCGTTCTCCGCGAACTGCACGTCCATGCCCTGCCGTTCGAGCACGGACGCGAGCGCAAACACGTTGCGCACGTCGTCGTCGGCGATCAGGACACGCTTGCCCTTGAACACCTCGTCGGACGAGTGGAGCTGCTCGAGCATCCGCCGCTTCTCGGCCGGCAGCTTCGACTCGACGCGGTGCAGGAAAAGGGCTGTCTCGTCGAGCAGCCGCTCGGGTGAGCGCACGTCTTTGACGATGATCGTCTCGGCGTACTTCTTGAGCCGGGTCTCCTCGCGTCGAGTGAGATCGCGGCCGGTGTAGACGATCACCGGCAAGGTCTGCCACCGCTCATCCGTCTTCACCTTCTCGAGCAGCGCGAACCCGCTCATCTTCGGCAGCTTCAGGTCGAGCACCATGCAGTCGAACCGCCGCTCGCCCTCGAGCAGCTCGAGCGCCTCCTCCGACGACCCGACCGCCGTCACCTCGACGTCCTCGCCGGTGCCGACGAGCTCGACGATCGCGCTGCGCTGGTCCTCGTCGTCGTCGACCACGAGCAGGCTCCGCACGCCGCGCTCGACGAACTCGGCGATGCGGGCGAACTGCTCGTCGAGGAGGTTGTGTTCGACAGGCTTCTGCAGCACGGCGACCGCGCCGGCGCGCAGCGCGCTCTGCATGCCGCCGTTCTCGACCCCGCCGGAGACGATGTGCACCGGAATGTGCCTCGTCTGCGGGTGTCGCTTCAACTGCTCGAGCACCTGCCAGCCGTCACGTACCGGCAGCTTCAGGTCGAGGATGATCGCGTCGGGCTTCACCTCGTGCGCGAGCGCGATGCCTTCGTCGCCGCGGACGGCGACCACGCCCTTGAAGCCGCGCTCGCGGGCCATCTCGAGCTCGACCTTCGCGAACTCGGCGTCGTCCTCGACGATCAGCACGACGCGATCGCCGTCCGCGAGGTCTTCGCGGTCGTCCGCGACGGCGGGCTCGTGCGGCAGGAGCAGCGATGGATCGAGCTCGACCTCCGGCTCCGGCAGCGCCCGCCTGGGCGGAAGGTCGTCCGTGTTCTCCGGCTCGGGAGCACGGCCGGGCAGGAAGAGCGTGAACGTCGAGCCGGAACCGGCAGTGGACTCGACGCGGATCTCGCCGCCGAGCAGCCGCGCGATCTCGCGTGAGATCGAAAGGCCGAGCCCGGTGCCCCCGTAGCGCCGCGACGTCGTGCCGTCTGCCTGCTGGAAGGACTCGAAGATCAGCTTCAGCTTGTCGGCCGGGATCCCGATGCCGGTGTCGCGCACCTGGAACTGCACGACGTCGTCGGCGTCGCGCAGCGTGCCCGAATCGAAGCGCAGCCCCTCCTGGGCGCGGGACACCGTAAGCCCAACCGATCCGTGTTCGGTGAACTTGAACGCGTTCGAGAGCAGGTTCTTGAGGATCTGCTGTAGCCGCTGCTCGTCGGTGACGATCGAGGCGGGCAGCGACTCGTCCACCTGCACCACGAAGTCGAGCGCCTTCTGGTCGGCCACCGGACGGAAGTTCCGCTCCACGTAGTCGACCACTGCGGCCGGCTCCACCGGCTGCAGGCTGACATCCATCTTCCCGGCCTCGACCTTCGACAGATCGAGGATGTCGTTGATCAGCTCGAGCAGGTCGCTGCCGGCGTTGTAGATCGTCTTCGCGAACTCGATCTGCTTCTCGCTCAGCGTTCCCTCCTGGTTGTCCGAGAGCAGCTTCGCGAGGATGAGCAGCGAGTTGAGCGGTGTGCGCAGCTCGTGGCTCATGTTCGCGAGGAACTCGCTCTTGTACTTCGACGAGAGCGCGAGCTGCTCGGCCTTCTCCTCCAGATCGAGCCTTGCGAGCTCGACCTCGGTGTTCTTCTGCTCGATCCGGGCGTTCTGCTCGGCGAGCAGGGCCGCCTTCTCCTCGAGCTCCTCGTTCGTCTGCTGCAGCTCTTCCTGCTGCTGCTGGAGCAGCTCCTCGGACGCCTTCAGCGACCGCGCCTGCTCTTCGAGCTCCTGGTTCGTCCGCTCGAGCTCGTCGCGCTGTGCCTGCAGCTCTTCGGACTGGCTCTGCAGCTCGAGCGTGAGACCCTGCGACTGCTGCAGCAGCTCCTCCGTCCTCATCGTCGCGATGATCGTGTTCAGCACGACGCCGAGCGTCTCGGAGAGCTGCTCGAGGAACGTGAGGTGCGCGTCGGAGTACGGCGTGAATGAGGCGAGCTCGATCACGGCCATGACCTGGTCCTCGAAGAGCACCGGCAGGACGACGATGTTGACCGGCGAGGCCTCGCCGAGGCCCGAGCCGATCGTGATGTAGTCCTCCGGGGCCTGCGTGATCAGAATCGACTTGCGCTCGAGTGCCGCCTGGCCGACGAGGCCGTCGCCGAGCCCGAACACGTTCGCGATCCCCTTGCGCCGCTTGTAGGCGTAGCTTGCGATCAGGCGCAGCACCGGATCGGTCTCGCCCTCCGCCTCGGCCATGAAGAACGCGCCGTGCTGGGCCCCGACGAGCGGCGTCAACTCGCTCATGATCAGGCGGCTGACCTGCTTCAGATCGCGCTGGCCCTGCAGCATGCCGCTGAAGCGGGCCGTGTTCGTGTTGAGCCAGTCCTGCTGTGCGTTCACCTCGGTGGTGACCCGCAGGTTCGTGATCATCTGGTTGATGTTGTCGCGGAGCTCCTCGACCTCTCCGCGCGCTTCGACTGCGATCGACCGGGTCAGGTCGCCGTTCGTCACAGCTGTCGTCACTTCCGCGATCGCGCGCAGCTGTGTCGTCAGCGTGCCCGCGAGCGTGTTCACGTTGTCGGTCAGGTCGCGCCACACGCCGGAGACGCCTTCGACCTCGGCCTGACCTCCCAGGATCCCCTCCGTGCCGACTTCGCGCGCGACGCGCGTGACCTCGTCGGCGAACGTCGCGAGCTGGTCGACCATCGTGTTGATCGTGTTCTTGAGATCGAGGATCTCGCCGCGAACGTCGACCGTGATCTTCGCGGTCAAGTCGCCCCGGGCGACTGCGGTCGTGACCTCGGCGATGTTGCGCACCTGGTTCGACAGGTTGTCCGCGAGCGTGTTCACGTTGTCGGTCAGGTCCTTCCACGTACCGCTCACGCCGCGCACGTTCGCCTGGCCGCCGAGCTTGCCCTCGGTGCCGACCTCGCGGGCTACGCGGGTGACCTCGTCGGCGAACGACGAGAGCTGGTCGACCATCGTGTTGATCGTGTCGGCGAGCGCGGCCACCTCGCCGGACGCCT
>Ga0335075_10012606_pt1 | contig 12763 bp, 11 predicted proteins | sample Lox_Sample_24_FD_206723 | JGI IMG/M metagenome (GOLD analysis project Ga0335075, IMG submission 206723) | Soil microbial communities from Loxahatchee National Wildlife Refuge, Florida, United States - Lox_Sample_2.4 | ecosystem: Environmental > Terrestrial > Soil > Wetlands | place: USA... | reverse complement strand
CTCGGCCGGACGCAGTCGATCGTCATGTTCGCCTCGTTTGCCGTACTGCCGATCGGAGCCGTGTTTACCGGTGTCCTGCTGCAGTACGCCGGGCCCGACGGAACTGTGTTTACTTTCACCGGGATCCTGGCCGCAGTCGCCATTTACAGCTCCGTCAGCCGTGACCTCCGTATGCCAATCGCCACCGTCGGATAGGCAGGGGCTAGTGCCATAGATCAGCCCATCCCGCCGGCTGCAAATCTTGCCGACTATCGTCAAGGGCTGGCAGGGCTGATTGAACCGCCGAGTCGCCGCCGTTCTCAGCCGCGGCCAGTAGGGCGAGGTCGAGGCCGGCGAGGCGGATGGCAGACCAGGCAGCGGCAGGCAAGGCAGGCTCGCAGCGTGGCTGCGCGAGCCCGCCAGCTAAGCGGCAGCAATGCTCAGCAGCACTGGAATGGCGGGGAGTCGCTTGCCACGCACAACCACGCCGACGTCGTGAACCAGCATTCTTGCGCTTCAGCGGTCGCTGTGACGCTTGTCATATGTTCTGTATCCAGAGACTGTTGTTGCTATGGCGACACCATCACGCTGCTCCCCGGACGCCGCGATTGCCGGCGGCCATCCGGATCGGACCGCTGGCGGCCACGAAGAAGACACCGTGGCCATCACAGAGCGCCACCGGGCTCGCCAGTTGTCACGCCGAGGCTGCCCAGAACGCCGATTATTCGCCCCCGACTGGCCGATGCTGGCTGGTCACGAGGCACGCAGAATATCTGTTCGGCGAAGGCGCCCGGCGCAGTCGGCGATTGACGCCGGCGCGGTCTCACCGCCTATCTGCTGTCGCTGGGCTATGAGCCAATGTCTCGCTCACTCCGTCGGCTTGCTGTTGACCTCGGCCGATAATGTCATCACGTTCCGCCTTGTCTCCGGGCGTCTCGGGCGTTTGGATGTGTCAGCGGCCGTCCCCGTTTACAAATCCGTTTTACACCGCCGAGCCGAACAACCAGCTTGGAAGGCTGCGATTGCCAGGACAGAACTGGGGGAGGCTCAGTTGGCAGGGCTCGCGCTGATCGCTTGACTGCCCGCTGTTGACGGCACCTTTATCTGGACACCAAGTCATGATCAACGGCCGCGCTCTTTGTCCATCGCTCTCCGTCGGTCGTGGCTGCGATCCCTGCCGCCGGGAACCGCAGTCCATGGTGGAGCGCCCGGAGGCGGACACCACAGTCACGGAGTGTGGCTGATCGCAGACTTGCGCACGGCCTGATCCGCCTGATCGGGCGCGACAGGACCCAGCGGCCGGTGATGTCCTGCGCTCTGGTTCTGTCCCGGATCCAGTTGGCGCGTGTGCTACCTCCGCGGAGCCTGCGGCATTGGATCGAGTCGGCACGGTGGGTGGACAAGTCGGCGCGGTCACCGCGTCGGTGTTCGAGGTCGACCCTGGTGCCTGGTTACCGGACGAGGTCGACCAGTGCTGCCCAACCGTGTTTGTTCGGAGGGTCGATGACGTGATCGGTTGCGGCCAGGACCCGATCGCTTCCTCCCCTGACGGCTACCGCTATCGCTGCCTGGGCGAGCATCGGGAGGTCGTTATCGCCGTCTCCGACTGCCAGCACCTCAGAGGCAGAGATTCCTGCTCGTCGGCAGAAGGCGTGAACCCCGCTCCACTTTGAGACTCCGGACGGGTTGACGGTCAGGCTGAAGCCGCCGAAGCGGGGTTCGGCAAAGAGCACCACTTGGGCGCCGCTGGACGAAAGGAGCTCGGCGGCCGGCTCCAGCCGGTGACGTTCGATGCCGGCAACCGAGAACGCGTAGACCGGGCGAGCGACGACCGAGACGCTCAAGTCTTCGGCTCGGACGAGGCTGCCGAGAGCTGCCAGGTGATCGGCGCATGTTGACGGCGTCTCGGAGACGACCACGTCAACGTCGCAGTCATCGACGTAGACACACGGCTCCAGGCCCGAACTTCGGAAGGCTTCGAGGGCGGCAGCAGCGTCCTGGGGATCGAAGATTGCTTGGTGAAACCGCGCCCCGGTGCGGAAATCCACGCCGACCGCCCCGTCCAGTAGCACCGCGGGAAGCGACAACCCCGCCCGGTCAAGGCAGGGGCGGACAACCCGGGCACGGCGAGATGTAGCGGCCAGCACGGCGACGCCTCGACGGGCAAGCTCGCCGATCGCCCGACTGTGCTGCACGGGGACAGTCAGGTCTGCCCCCCACAGGGTGCCATCGAGGTCAGTTGCAACGAGGCGGATCACTGCGTCAGTATCGCCGGCACTCACGCACCCGGCCTGCTATCCGGCGCGCACGCCCAGGGAGCGCGCCCTGCCGATCAGCCCTGACAGAAGGCGACCCGGAATGACGAGAGGCGGCGGTGACGGCATCGCGACCGTGTGCGCAGGGAGCTGATCCGCAGCACGATGTCCCGAGAGACCGGTCGCTGTCTGTGATTGCCACGGCGCTGCCCTTGTGGCCGCCCGCAGGATGCTGTAGCCACTCGCGCCGGTCGCCGGGCGAGGACCGGCGCAAGATCGAGCAGCCGGAGAGAGCGAGATGCTCACCGACCTTGCCGAACCCCGAAGGCGTCATGCTCTACCTCGCCGGCCACGCCGACAGCGCGCTGCTGGCGAGCATGCCGGGCCGACCGTGAGAAGATCAGCAGTTATGGCTGACTGGCACACCCAGGGCCCGCATGGGGTGCGCTTCGACTGGGGGCCCGCGGCAGCGGCCGCGCCCTATCTGGATCTGCTGCGGTCGCTGGCGGGTTGCAGCGTGATCCAGTAGCGGCGGGTCAGTCCGAGTTCGGTCTGGCGTATGTCTTCCAGCATGCCGCCTGCCTTCTCGATTGTGCGGGCCGAAGCGGTATTGCCGTCGTCACATGTGACCAGAACACGGCCGAGACCTAGCTGCTGAGCGCGCGGCAGGATCGACCGCAGGGCCCAGGCGGCAAGCCCGCGTCCCCGCGCCGACGGCCTGAGCCCGTAGCCGATGTGGCCGCCGGCCCGCAGCAGGAAGTCGTTCAGCCCGTGGCGCAGCGTGATCGCCCCCAGGTAGGTCTGATCCTCGACTATCCACCAGTAATCGGCGTGGACCCGGCCCGGCGCCGGGGCAACCGCCGTGTCTCCCGCGCAGGTCAGCCTGGCGACCCATGCCGAGAAGCCCGCTTCGCTGTCGACCTCGTCGCCGGGGTGCAGTCCGGAGCCATGCTGCTCGGCCCCGGTGCCCCATTCATCGCGGGCAGCCAGCCATGAGTCGTGCAGGCGAACTGTGGGGTGGATCAGCTGAGGCATGCGCACAAGCTAGCTAAAGCAGGACAAAAATACCAAGTAGTTGCAGGCGCAGCCAGCGCCTAGCCGGGCGTGCCCGCGAAGACGCGAAGACGTCATGAGCTGGCGGAGTGAGCCCTCACGGCCAGGTCGGGTGGTCGCCGCCCGGCGGTGCAGCCGCGCGATGGTCACTTCTGATCAGAAGCGTGGCGAGGGTGTGGACCAGCAGTTCCTGCTCGGCGCGTTGGACCCGGCCGGCGAGGCTGTCGACGGTGTCGGACGGCATCACGGGCACCGTCACCTGGGCGATGATCGCGCCGTTGTCGTAGTCGGCGTCGACGTGGTGTACCGTCGCGCCGGTCACTGTCGTGCCGGAGTCCAGCACGGCTTGATGAACGTGGTGTCCGAACATGCCCTGGCCGCCGAAAGCGGGCAGGAGGGCGGGGTGGGTGTTGACGACGCGGCCGCGGAACGATCTCAGGCTGCGCGGCCCCAGTTTCTTCAGGTAGCCGGCCAGCACGACGTGGGTTGCCCTGGCCTGCTGCAGGCTTTGCAGGATCGCGGTGTCAAGCTGGTCAGGCTCGGGGTGGGTGCGGCCGCTGAGGTGGCGCGTTGCCACGCCAAGGCGCGCGGCCCGGGCGAACACCCCAGCCGTGCTGTTGTTGCCTATGACAAGGACAACCTCGGCGGAGATCCGTCCGGCCTGGCAAGCGGTAATCACAGCCTCGGCGGTCGTGCCGGCCCCGGATGCGAAGATCGCGATGCGAGACACGGTCTCAGGCTATGGCCGGGTGCTGGCCGGACGGGAGAAGTCAGTGCCGCCGCGCCGGTGTCGGTGACCTGGCGGGCACTTCGGCGTTGCGCAGGTCCAGCTGATCGCTGACGGGGCAGGCTCAGATGAGGCGTGACTACTTCCAGGCTCGGTCGACCTCGTCCGCAACTGCCTGATCATGAACCAGGCACCCGTGCCCGACGACATCTTGATCGAGATTGCCGACCGGATAATCCTGCCCGTCGTCCAGGCCACTCAGGCGGGCCAGGCAGGGTCGGGGTCGCCGGGCTGAGCAAACGCATCGGCCAGGTGGGTCAGGCACCCGGCTCCAGCCTGATCCCCCAGGCAGCACGCCGCGGCGCCGCCGACCCCTGACGGAAAGGTCAGCGCAGCTCACACACGCGGCAGACATACCCCGGCGGTACTTATGCCCGCACCGCCGCGGGGGTCATCACCGCGGGGTTTGCGCGGGGCTGATCAGCTGGAGACGCTGGAGTTCCCGGCTGAATCCGTCGTCGAGGACGCTCTGGGTCACGGTCGTAGCCAGGGCCAGGGCCTCAGGATGAGCGTCCGCGACCGCGACCGCGTGCCCCGCCAACTTGAACAGAGGGATATCGTTCGGCGCATCGCCGAACGCGACAGTCTGTTCCGGTGCGACGCCGAGCATTTCCAGGACGCGCGCGACCCCCGACGCCTTGTCCACCCCGGGCGGGGCAATATCGAGCAGTCTTGTGTCGCCATAGGTGAGGACCGCGTCGTCAGGTGTTGTCCCGGCTTCGGCCAGTTCGGCGGCGAGCTGTTCCGCCTCCATGCTTGGATGGCAGACAGACAGGGCAAGAGCAGCTGCGCCCGCGAGTTCTGCGGGGCTGGTCAGCCGGGACGGCGCGCGTGGTCGGCGGCCCCTGATTGCCAGGTAGTTTGCGGTGATCTTCCAGCCGCTGCCGTCGAAAGCAGCCAGGCCGACGTCAGGCAGCCGCGAGATCAGCGCTGAGACGATCCTGGCCACGGCCGCGGTGAACGCGGGTATCTCTGGCCTGAGCGAAGCGAGGCCTGCCGGGACGCGCGCCGTCGCGGCGATGAGGGGAATGCCGTTGGCCGCCAGTTCGCGGCTGGCCTGAAGTGTCGCGGACGTCACTGATCCGTCCTCGCGCGCGATCGTGCCATCAATATCGGTGACAACAGCGCGGATCCCCACAAAGCGGAGTGTACGGCCCTGTCCCAGAGAGGTGATCTCCTTTCACGACTCGGCGGTGGCGGGACTTCGGCCCCCGCACTGTGTGCGCCCGGCGGCCAGTCCTGATCCAGATGAATCTCCGCTGCAAGACACCAGCCGGGGACCAGAAGACGTGAGGCAGCCGCTGGTGGCCCTGCGTCTATCAGGAAGACGGGGCCGGCTTAGCTGGACCGCTCGAAGTGAAGCATGACGGTACCGCCGCCATCGCCCGCCGACCGGCCGGTAGGAACGAATCCGCGGGATACGAACAGTCGCTGAGCAGCCGCGTTTCCCTCGGCCGTCCACAGGGTAACGCGCGTCGCCTTCCGGTCCGCTGCCTCCCGCAGCGCAGTGTCCAGCAGCGCTGACCCGACTCCCGACCGCCGGCTCTCGGACCGGACGGCGAGGCCGGTCAGATGATGGAGGCCCGGCACCACGCCACCCGCTCCGTCCTGATCGCGGCCCGGTAGCAGGAGCACCATGCCGACCACGCGGCCGCCGCTCTCAGCAACCAGCAGCACAGCGCCGGGATCCCGGGCCCAGCCGCGAAGTGAGTCCGCATGCTCGGGGACCCTCGAATCCGGGTTGGCAGCCTGCCATACCCTCACGGCGGCGCCGATCTCCCCGGTGCCTGCCCGGCGCACACTGCTCATCGCTCCAGTCTTGCAGCAGCCTGGACTCGCAGAACATCAAGTGCGGCGCGGGTGGTGTGCCGTCCCATAGGCGGGGTCCGTGGATCCAGTCGGTGAATGAGTCGCGCAGAGCCGCATGCACCGCGGGAACCCAGTCGATGTCGACGACTGGCTCGGCGTCTTTACCGGTTTCGTATGCCGCGGACCAGTCGCGGTCCCGCTGGGGCCCGGTGCCGGCCACACGGCGCGGGGGGACGGATACATGAGTTACTTAAGGACCTCGGGGACCTGTAGGATGTCAGCCATGAAGACCGCCACCATCGAGGAGACGCGCGCCGGGCTGGGCGATGTCGTCGATCGGGCTCGCATCGCCGGCGAGCCGACGCTGATCACCCGCTACGGCCGACCAGCCGCTGTGGTTGTCAGTGAGGACTGGTACCGGCTGGCCGAGGAATGCCTAGCCAGTCGCGGAGAGGCATCGCGATGACGGCCGCCGACTATGCCGCGCTTGAGGCGCGGGTGACTGCCCTGGAGCACGAGGTCCGTAACGTGCTGCCGCAGAAGATAGACGCAGTTGCCTTCGGTGTCTCGGTCATGCACGGCGAGATGACGGCGACTCTCGGCGAGCACGGCGAGCTGCTCGCCGCGATCCGCCTGGAGCAGGAGCGCCAGGGCGAGCGCCTCGATGGCCACGATCGCAGGTTTGACGCCATTGACCGGAGGCTCGACAGCCACGGCGACATGCTGTCCGAGATCCTGCGCCGCCTGCCCGGAGGGCCCAGCAATGGCCCAGCAGGGGCCGAAGATGATCACTGAGACTACTGCAGCCGTCACGCCGGTTCGGCGTTGTGGCTGGTCAGTGGCGGAGGCTCGGGGATTTGAACCCCGGATGGGCGCGAACCCAAACCGCATTAGCAGTGCGGCGCCATAGACCGGACTAGGCGAAGCCTCCTGGTAGCCCTGCCGGGCCGGGGCCTAGGTTACCGGTACCGCCCGGCGCTCAGCAAAGTACGGTAACGCGAGCTGGCCACCACCCCGTCAGGCCAACTTGATGATCTCATACTCGCCGTTTGCATAAGCGTCGCGCATCCGCGTCTTCGCGAACTTCCCGACGCTAGTCTTCGGTACCTCCGCGATGAACGACCAGCGTTCTGGCAGCTGCCACCGGGGAATGCGATCAGCGAGGAACGCCCGCAATTCGGCCGCTGTAGCCGTGCATCCCTCGGCCAGGACGACCGCCGCAAGGGGACGTTCCCCCCACTTCTCGTCCTCGACCCCGATCACGGCCGCTTCGGCCACGGCGGGGTGGCCCATCAGGATGTTCTCCAGCTCCATCGAGGAGATCCACTCACCGCCCGACTTGATCACGTCTTTAGCCCTGTCAGTCAGCGTCACGTATCCCAGCGGGTCAATGGTGCCGACGTCTCCGGTGCGGAGCCAGCCATCGCGGAACTTGGCCGGATCGTCGTCTTTGTAATAAGCCCCGGTGACCCAGGGTCCACGCACCTCGATCTCTCCGACGGCCTCGCCATCGCACGGCAGCATCACTCCGCCGTCGCCGACGAGCCGGTGCTCGACCTGGCACATCAGCCTGCCAGCCGTGTCCCGGTACCGCCATGCCTCGTCGTCGGGAATCCCGGCAGGCGGATGGGCGACGCTGCCCAGCGGCGACGTCTCGGTCATCCCCCAGGCCTGAAGGATCTTGACGCCCAGTTCCTTCTCGTAGGCCTCCTGCAGGGAGTGCGGCACTGCCGAGCCGCCGCACGGCACCAGCCGGAGCGAGGACAGGTCGCCGCCGTTGGCGCGGACGTGCTGCAGCAACCCGTTCCAGATTGTCGGCACCGCGCCCGCGACCGTCGGCCGCTCGGCCTCGATCAGCCGGACAAGCGGCTCAGGCTGGAGGAAGCGGTCGGGCATGATCAGGGATGCGCCCGCCAGCACTGCCGCATACGGCAGTCCCCACGCGTTGGCGTGGAACATCGGCACCACAGGCAGTACCCGGTCAGCGTCCGAGAGCCCGAAGACGCCACCCATGCAAACCGCCATCGAGTGCAGATGCATTGAGCGGTGGCTGTAGACGACGCCCTTCGGGTGGCCGGTGGTGCCGCTCGTGTAGCACATCGCAGCCGCCGACCGCTCGTCCAGATCCGGCCAGTCGAAGGTGGCTGGCTGCCCAGCCAGCAGCGCCTCGTAGGAGTGCACCGGGAGGCCGGCTGCGGCCAGCTGGGCCGGCAGCACGAATTCGTCCTCGTTCCCGCTTGAAGTGACGATGACATGCCTTATCGCTGGAGCGTGCGGCAGCACCTGCGCCAGCAGCGGTACTAGCGTCGGATCGACGATGACGACATCGTCCTCCGCGTGGTCGGCGATATAGCCGATGACGTGCGGGTCGAGCCGGAGATTCAGCGTGTGCAAGACCGCGCCCATCGAGGGCACGGCCAGGTAGGCCTCAAGGTGCTCGGCGTTGTTCCACATCAGGGTAGCCACCCGCTGGTCACCATTGACTCCTAGCGACCTCAGGGCATTCGCGAGTTTCGCAGCCCGCCGTCCGGTCTCCCCGTAGGTCTGGCGGCGGCTTCCGGAGCTCGTGAGGCTGACGACTTCGGAGTCTGCGTAAGCGGTGGTGCCGTGGCGCATGATCGCTGTGACGGTCAGCGGGACATCCATCATTGTGCTGCGCACGGCCAGCCTCCTGCGAGAAAAGCGCCCGACGCCGCATGACTCCGGCGAGTCGGTTAACCATCCTGACGGTGAGTAAGCTCACGTTATCGGCAAACGTCAGTGGTGTCAGCAGCGCTTTTGTTCTCAATCGGGCTGAAGCTCGACGTCGATACGCAGCTTGGCTACGGCGCGGGAGACCGTGCTTTTGACGGTGCCGACGCTAACGCCGAGCACCTCGGCGACCTCTGCCTCGGTCATGTCCTCGTAATACCGCAGCATCACTGCGGCCCGCATCCGGTGTGGCAGCCGGTCAATCGCTCGCCGCAGCGACTCCTGCACATCAGTGCTGACCGGGTAGTCAGCCGTCGCCTGGTCCGGTATCTCGTCAGTAGGGAACTCCTCCAGGCGGCGCCTGCGCCACCAGGAGATCTGGGTATTGACCATTGCACGCCGGACGTAGCTGTCGACGGCGCCACGATCCTCGATCCGGTGCCAGGCCAGATAGGTCTTCGCGAGGGCCGACTGAACGAGATCCTCGGCGTCAGCCAGGTTTCCGGTCAGGAGATAGGCGGTCCGCAGTAGCGCCGGCCGGCGTGCCCGTACGTAGTCACGAAATGCGTGCTCATCGACCGGGCCAGCACGGACTGCACCGGCTCCACTGGGCTCTTCCGTCCTGGCGGCAGGCACGCTCGGCCGCGTGTTTGCCGCGTGGCCACCGGCCGCGGGCATATCAACGACTCGCGGCCCGGCCCCGGCCGCCTTGGCATATGGCTCGTCAAGACTGTGATCGCCCCCCACGCTCACATCCCAACCGTACTCAGCGCGATCTGGCTACCGTCAGTTACCCCATGTCACGGCGAGTCTCCGGCCGCTGGACACTGACAGAACGGGCGCGTCGTCACTCTGACCGCGCAGCGCCATATCCGTCACTGGACGTCGGAAAGATCAGCAAACCGCTTGACGGGGGGCGCGGGCGGTACGCATGGTCGTGAGGTTGGCCCGACAGGCTGGAGGGTGCAGTGCAGATGGGCGGCGCCGGGTTCGCGTGCTGTAGCCGCTGCGCCAACCTGCCTCCGGGCAGCCCCAACTCCGCGGCGTCCGATCCGGCTGACTTTATGTTCCCGGCCGGTCCCGCGGTGGGTGCCATGGCGGGCTTCGCCGCCGGGCCCGCGGCCGCGACCGGCTTCACTACGGGCGCGACTGCAGCGCGGCGCCGCTTGCTGAAGGCCGCTGTGTTCCGGCCGCAGGCTGAGCTCGTGCACAGCGAACGCCATGCAGACGGAGACGACCCGGCACCTGGCGATGCCGGAAGCCAGACCGCTGGCTTCGCCGATGTCCGTCAGCTGCCGCGAACTGTCTGGGGAACCATCCGGGACATCAGTCCGCATGTGCTTGAACTTGGCGAAGGCGATCGCGTGCAGCGATTCGCGCTTCCGCCTGACGCCGTCGCCTGGTGCGGAACTCAGTTAGAGCCGGCTTCCCTGCTTCAGGGTGACCAGGCGATCGTCAGGCTGAGTCCCTCCGGCCGGAACGTTGCTGACCGGATCTGGGCCAACATAGGCCGGGTAACCGGCATCATCAGTGAGCGGTCAGGCAATCAGTTGCTTGTCGACGAAGGCGCCACCCGCAAGACCCAGGTGATCGCGCTCCAGCCGCGCTCGCTCGGCCGCATCCAGGTCCGGTTTCCGACACTCGAGCCCGGCTACCTGGTCGACATCATCGGCATAAGGAAACGCGACGAGCTCATCGGCATGATCCCGGCGACTTCGCAGCCGGCCTACCCGGCCCAGCGGTTGCCCGCGCCGCCACTGGTCAGCGGCCGGGTGCCCGATTCCATCGCCGGATCGGCGACCTGGCATGAGCCACGCGATGAACCGCCAGGCATCCTCGGCGTCTTCTATCCTGCGCTCGATCCGGAGACGGCCTGCGCGGAGGATCTGGCTGGCGGAGTGCGCCAGGGCTACTCGCGCATGCCCTACCTCGCCATCGGCAGCGTACTGCGCATAACCAACGACTGCACTGGAAGCAGTTGCCTGATGCCGGTGACTGGCTGCGCACCGATCGGCCGGCTGTTCAACGACCGGTGCGTGACCTGCGGCACCTCGCCCCGAGGCAGGGTCGCTGACCTGACGCCAGCCAGTTTCATCGCCCTCGGCGGCGAGCTGGAACGTGGCTGCTTCAACGCGACCATCACGATTGGCGGATGACTGTGCCGCAAGCCATTGGCGAAGTACAGATCCCGCTGCTCGCGGTGATGCTGCTCGCAGGCTGCGTGACCAAAACCCTGCAGATGGTTCGGGCCGGCTCGGCAGCCGACGCCGTCGGCCCCACGGCGCTGTTCCCGATCTACCTGCGCAGGCCGCTGGCCATCGTGCTGTGCCTCGCCGAGGGAGGGCTAGGGATCGGCCTGGTCGTTACGGCAACCGGGTTCGGCGGGCGGGTGGCAGCCAACGGCATCCGGTTCGGTTCATGCCTGCTGTTCTTCGTCGCGACGAGCGCGCTGATCGAGCTCAGGCAGAGCCGGCCGGACGTCGGGTGCGGCTGCTTCGGCGATTTCAGCACCGCGCCGGTCAGCGGCCGGACAATTGCCAGGTCTGCACTGCTGACGGCCGCTGCCCTGGCCACGATAGGGGCTGGCCCGGTCACGGCGCCGCGGACGACCGCTGGCTGGTTCGGCCTCGCCGCCATCCTTAGCGCCGAAGTGCTGCTCATCGGAGTGCTTTCGCCCGAAGTTGGCGAGGGCCTGGTCCGGCTCGGCTACTCCGAGCCGTGCGAGCTGCGGAACGTGCCGGCCGCGCGGACGCTCGCAGTGCTGCGGCGCAGCAAGTACTGGCGCCGGCACGCCGGGCTGATCACCTCGGATGCCCCGGCGGACGTGTGGCGTGAGCTGTGCTGGCGTTACCTCGTCTATCCCGCTCGTTATGAAGACCGGCAGGCCGATCTTGTTTTCGCCGTGTTCCTGCAGCGCCGGCGGCCCGCCGTGCACGTCGCTCTTGTCGACTCAAGCACCGGCATGCCGCTGGAGTGGCCAGCCGGGAAGGAGCGATCACGGCGGCCACGGCGGGCCGTACTGCCGGGCCCGCGGCGGGAACTCGCGCCCGCCTTCACTCAGGTCCAGGCGCAATCAGCGGCAGGAGATCTGCCCTTGTCTAGCGATCTCTAGGCTGCGTCCTAGACAGGCCAAGATTTGGCCATAGCCAGGACAACTCAGGCCGGCTGCGTACGCAGGAACCGGCCGAAATGCGGAACCGTGAACGCGATGAGGCCGCGTTCCGAGCTGTAGATAAGGCCTTTCTTGATCAAGTTGTCCCTAGCCGGCGAGACGCTTGACGGCTTGCGGCCAAGTTCCTCGGCCACTTGCGCCGTCGGCACGGGCTCGTCGCCGAGCATCGCCATCGCCCGCATGTACTCCCGCTCGGCTGGCGTCGCGCGCTCGTACCTACTGCCGAAGAAGCCGATCGCCAACTCGCCGGCCGCGACCGGGCCGGCCACGCTGACGTCGTGGGCGGTTACCGGGCTGGCAGCGGCGACGTCCCAGGTCACCTTGCCGTAGGCCTGTACGAAGTACGGGTAGCCATCCGCCGCCGCGTACAGCGCGTCGAGCGCGCTCGACTCAAAGTCCGCACCCTCCCGCCGGGCCGGGGCCAGCAGCGCGATGTCAGCCGATTCCCGGTCCAGCCGGTCGATCGCCACATACCTGAACAGCCGTTCAGAGTAGCTTTTGCTCGCCGACAGCACGGACGGCAGGTGCGGAAGCCCGGCTCCGACGACTATCAGCGGCCCGTTGCTCTGGGATAGCTCGTGGCAGGCGGCACACAGCGCCGAGATATCGGGCGCCGGGATGTCCTGCATCTCGTCGACGAACAGCGCGATGCCGACGCCCAGGTCGGCCGCGACTGAGGCGGCGTCGGCGAATAGCTCGGTCAGATCCACTTCAAGATCGCCCGAGTCCGCTCGGCCGCGGACGGCCGGGGCGTCGATGCCGAGCTGGGTGACGATCGACCCCTTAGCCGCCTTGGCATCCCGTGCAGCAAATGCCTTGAGTACGCCGAGAAAGTGGTCGATCCGGTCGGGGGCGCGATGCCGGGGCGCCAGTTCGCGCACGGCCATGTGCAGTGCGCCAGCCACTGGCCGCCTGATCGACTGGTCCGGCCTCGCCTCGAGCTTGCCAGTGCCCCACAGCCGCTGCATCGCCATCGAGCGGAACGAGTTGAGCAGTACGGTCTTGCCGACACCGCGC
>Ga0335075_10012605_pt1 | contig 12764 bp, 13 predicted proteins | sample Lox_Sample_24_FD_206723 | JGI IMG/M metagenome (GOLD analysis project Ga0335075, IMG submission 206723) | Soil microbial communities from Loxahatchee National Wildlife Refuge, Florida, United States - Lox_Sample_2.4 | ecosystem: Environmental > Terrestrial > Soil > Wetlands | place: USA... | reverse complement strand
GTGAAAATAGTTACCTACGCAAGCAACTATATATTTGCTTGCGCGAGTAAGCAACTGCTAAGCTGGGTCACATGCAAGGTAATGAGGAAGCCGCCCCGTTCAGCGCCGCCGAGGCGGCGCTGATCAGGGCAATCCGGCCGGCGATGGCCGCCATGATGCGGGCCTTCGAAGAGGACCTGCGCCCTCAGGGGCTGAGCCACACCGAGTACATCGTCCTCATCTACCTGTCCGAGGCCCCGGGCCGCTCCATGCGCCTAAGCGACCTGGCCGGCAAGTGCCTGCAATCCGCCTCTGCCATCGGACGCACCGTACGCCGACTCGAAGCCGCCGCCCTGGTCCGGCGCCAGCAGGACCCCCAGGACGCCCGCTCCTTCAACGCCGTCCTGACCGATGCCGGGCTCGCCCGCCTGGAACAAGCCCAGCCCGTGCACTACGCCAGCGCCCGCCGCCACCTGTTCAGCTGCCTCGAAGGCATCGACCCAGACCAGCTCGCAAAGGCATTCCAGCGCATGGCCGACCAGGCCTGACACAGCAGGCGCCCGGCCGCCCGCGGCCTGGTCCATCCGCGGAAGCCCGGCCGGCCCCGGTCGTTTCGCACCCGGCGGACCGAGATCCGATACCAGCCCCCGACAGCGTCTTCCAGACCAGCTCCAGCCCCGGCTGCCCGCCCGGCAGCCTCCCGGTCACCCCGGACCTGGTCAACGAATTCCAGGCGACGGCATCCAGAACGGGGCGATCTAGCGCGAGCACGAGTACAGCCGGGGCACCGATCTCAGCCGCGCGGAATCGGCGATCGCACCCTGCCCTGTCCGTGCTCGTCTAATCCGGGTCTGTCAAGTTAAGGGCTCTGTCGCACTTTCGGTGGTGACGTTCCGTTGCATCATCCCAGGAGGATTCGGTGTAGGAGGTCCAAGCCCGCCCGCCCGAACATCTGCCGTTTGACCATTTCTTGCTGCACGGCGTGCCGAAGACCATGTCGTACTGGCGCCACGTCGTGCCTCTGCTGACCCCATACTTCACCGTCGTGGCGGTCGACAACCGGGGCTTCGGCGGCTAACAGCGGCCCCTGACCGGCTACGACACCGCCACGATGGCCGACGACGTCGCCGAGTTGGCAACCCACCTGGGCTTCGACCGGTTCCGCGTCGCCGACGAGGACTGGGGCGCGGCCATCGCCTACGCTGTCGCCGCCTTCCACCGTCCCCGCGTGCAGCAGCTGGTCTTCCAGGAGACACTGCTGCCAGGATTGCCAGCCGGCGAACTCGACCCCTCACTCGCCGCCGACGATGGCCGCACGGGCTGGCACTCCACCTTCCTCAGCCTGCCGAACCTGCCTGAGCTGCTGCTGGCCGGGCGGGAACGGCCGTTCTGGACATACTTCGCCAGACGCCAAATGTGGGACCCCAGCGCCCTCAGCGAGGAAGACATCGACGAGATGGTGCACTCCATCGAACAGCTGGGCGGCACCAGGGCCATCCTGGAGATGTACCGCGCCCGCCAGACCGACGCCGAGCAGAACCGCCCGCACTACGCCGACCCGATCAGCTGCCCGGTCCTGGCCGTCGGCGCGCAGGCCTATCTGGGGACAAGGTAGCCAGGCAGCTGGCGCACGTGGCCCGCGACGTCATCCCCGCCTCCGGGCACAACATCGCGCTGGAGAACCCAGTCGCCTTGTCCCAGGCCTACCTCGACTTCTTCACCGGCCGCTGAGCGGCGCGGGTTCAGTCATGTGACCCAACCGGAGATAGGACCCGCGTTCGTAACGTCGCAGTGGCCCGCGCAGTCGGTCCTGTTGCAGAATTCTTGCTTTACGTCACGGACCGGGAACGGTCATCGGCTGCCCCAGATGCACGAGCGTGCTGATAGTCATCGCGTGCGTCCGCAGCTGAACTGGTTCGATCTAAACGGTCTGGCCGCGCTGGAAGCGAACCCACGCCGATGCCGCCAGTTAAGCAGCGCTGCTCGTAGTGACTGTCTGTCTTGACGATGTGCAGTCATAGAGCAACGGCGACGCTACGTAATGAACAGGCAGCACATCACGGCTGCGTGCCGCTCACCGGAAGGAAACTGCAATGAGCATGAACTGGCTCGAGGGCATGCCCCGACAGATGGCTGACCCCCTGACTGGGCAAATGGGCGGGCCGATGACTGAGCACATGGGGCCGCCAATGGCGATGCCGGTCTTCGCCGGGCAGAAGCTGATCGTGGTCGGCGGCAGCAGCGGCATGGGGCGCCAGACGGCCACCGACGTCGTTGCCGCCGGCGGCAGCGCCGTCGTGATCGGCCTGGATGACGGGCGCGTGAACGACACAGCGACGGAACTCAGCCGGAACGGCAAGGCCTACGGCATCGCGGCCGACTTGACCGACCGGATGGAGGTGGAGCGGGTCCGGCAGCAGCTGGCCGTCGAGCATGCGGACGCAACGCTGCTCGTCAATGTGGCCGGGCTGTTCATTCCTAAGCCATTCCTGGATCACGACGCCGCTGACTACGACTCATACCTGGAACTGGACCGGGCCATTTTCTTCATCACCCAGACAGTGGCCCGCAGCATGGTGAGCCAGGCTCGCGGCGGCTCCATCGTCACCATCGGCAGCATGTGGGCGCATCAGGCCATCGGTGCCACGCCGTCGTCGGCGTATTCGCTCGCTAAGGGCGGGCTCCACGCTCTGACCCGCAACCTGGCCCTAGAGCTGGCGCCACACCAGATCCGGGTCAACGCGGTCGCTCCGGCCGTGGTCGCGACGCCGATCTACGAGCGGTTCGTACCCAAGGACAAGCTCGAGGAGACGCTGCACAGCTTCGACGGCTTCCACCCGCTTGGCCGGACCGGCACCGTGCGGGACATGGCCAACGTCGTCACGTTCCTGCTGTCTCCCGCCACCAGCTGGGTCACAGGTGCCATCTGGGACGTCGACGGTGGGGTCATGGCAGGACGGAACTAACCACCAGATCCATCTCGTGTCGAAGGGGAGTCATGAAGCCCATCTTGAAGCTGGCCGTGATCGCCATGGCCGGAACGGCGGTAGCTGCGCTGTCCAGCCTGCCGGCCAGCGCGGCTACCGCGCAGGCGTTGCCAGGACAGGCACTCGCGGTGTTCGTGCAGACCGACAACACTGCCGGGAACAGTATCGTCGCCTACGCACGGACCGCCTCTGGCGGACTGCGGCAGGTCGGCAACTACCCGACCGGAGGGAACGGGGGAGCAACGTCGGGCTCCGTCGTCGATCATCTGTCGTCGGAGGGTTCGCTGGCCTATGACCAGCGGGCCCGGCTGCTTTACGCCGTCAACGCCGGCAGCAACACGGTCACCGTGTTCCGGGTCAACGGCGACAGCTTGATCCGCAACCAGGTGATCAGCTCGGGCGGCCAGTTCCCGGTCAGCATCGCCGTTCACGGCAGCCAGGTATTCGTCCTCAACGCATGGGGCGGCGCATCGGTAGCCGGCTTCCTCCAGGTCGGCGGTTACCTGATCCCGGTGCCGTCCTGGACCCGGGACCTCGACCTGGGCACCAGCCCCTCCACCGTGTTTACCGGGACGCCTGGCCAGATCGGGTTCACCCCCGACGGGGCGCAGCTGGTGGTCACGACCAAGAACGCCGCCAACAGCGTGGATGTCTTCCGGGACGGTCTGTTCGGCCCGTCCGCCGAGCCGACGGTGACGTCGCTGCCGGGCACCATCCCGTTCGGGTTCACCTTCGACCAGTACGGGCACCTCGCACTGGTCGAGACGGGCACCGACACCGTTGCCACCTTCGCCATCGACCCCGACGGCACGCTCACCCAACTGGGCAGCGCCGCTACCGGGCAGGTTGCGACCTGCTGGATCACGGCGGCCCCGCAGGGCACCCTGTACGCGTCCAACGCGGGCAGCGGCACCGAGTCCACGCTGAACACCGAGCCGGACGGTGCGGTAACGCTGCAGGGCACCACCTCGACAGATGCCGGCACCGTCGATGCGGCGGTGTCCTCTGACGGCCAGTACCTGTACGTGCAGGCGGGCGGTCCCGGCAATGTCGACGCCTACCGCATCAACCCAGGCGGTTCTCTCACGGAGACCGGCTCGGTCACTGTTCCTGGTGCTGTCGGCGGCGAGGGCATCGTCGCCACGTAACGCAGCATCGCCCGGCACCGGGTAGCGCCTGGCACCAGCCACTCGTCACTGGCGGGTCGTCGGCGCTGCCCGGCTGCCACATCCCGCATCCGCGGCGCCTGAGGAGAAGGCATGTCCCACCATTTCGACAGCCCGACAGCGATCGAGGATGGCCGGCTAAACCTGTGCGACCTATATGTGTTTCCTGAGACACCAGGCACCTCGACGCTCGTGCTTACCGTCAACCCGGACTCGGGGCGGTCCAGCCCCACTACCTTTCGCAGGGATGCGCTGTACGAGTTTGTCATCGCCAGTGATGGCGGTACGCGCGAAGACCGAGCGTTCCGGATGAGCTTCGGCGAGCCTGACGCCGACGGAAACCAGGAAATGCGGGTTCGCTATGCTGTCGGCCCGGCGAGCCGGTCAGGCCTTGAGGGCAGCGAACTCGGCGTTGGCCATATCGGGGAACCCTTCGCCCTGAGCAATGGCGGAGCAGCGTGGTTCGGCCTGGCGCAGGACCCGTTCTGGGGCGACGCGGTGGCGCTGTTCGCGTTCAATCACGGCCTGGCTGACAACCAGTACCGTCCCGAGTTGTTCGCCGGGACGCCGGGCAACCTGCTCGCTGGCCGGAATGTCACCGGCATCGCCCTCCAGATCCCGGACGTCGCGTTCGGTGGCATCGACGTTGCCTTGTGGGCCCGGATTAGCCTGCACGGACACGCCCCCCAGCGACAGGTCAGCCGGGCAGCCCACCCGTTGCTGCGGTCGTTCTTCTTCCCGCATCCAGGCGCAGACACCGAGGCACTCAACGCCGGTTCGCCGGCCGACGACGTCGCCACGTACGGCCACGTCGTGCGGCGGGCCGCCGCGCAGGTGGCAGAACTGAGTCGAGCAGCCAACCCCGCCGAGCATGCTGCGTCGCTTGTCGCCGAATTCCTGCCCGACCAGCTGCGGTACCAGCCTGGCCAGCCGGCGCGCTTCGTGCCCGGCACGGGAAACGGCCGCGGCCTGCATGACGACGCGTTCGGAACCACGCTGTCGCTGCTTGTCGGCCGTCCACTCGGCGTAACCACCTCGCCCTACCCAGTGGTGCCTGAATTCCCGCACCTTGCGCCCGCCGGGCACGACGACATCCCCGCGCTTGCGGACATGCTGGGGCTGCGGGAGCACGCCGCGGAACCGCCGACCGGCTGACGCCTGTTCATGGGCATACAACTAATGACGAACCGGAAGGTGTGACATGCCTAAGCAGCCGATCATCGTATTCGACGTGAACGAGACCCTGCTCGACCTGGATACGCTGCATCCGACGCTTGACCGGGTTTTCGGTGATCCGGCCGCGCTGAGGCTGTGGTTCGCGAACCTGATCACCTACTCAGAGGCGCTCACACTTGCCGGGGTATACGTCCCGTTCACAGACATCGGCGCCGCGGTGATGAGCATGCTGGCGGCCACGCGCGACATCACGATAACTGACGCTGACGCTGCTGAGCTGACCGAGCGGTTCGCCACCATGCCGCCACATCCAGAAGTTCCCGCGGCTCTGCGGCGGCTGCGCGACCACGGATTCCGGCTGTTCACCCTCACCGACAACACACTGGCGATCTCAGGCAGGCAGCTAGAGCACGCCGGCGTCATCGACGTATTCGAGCGCCGGTTCAGCGTGGATGAGACCGTGCGCCGCCACAAGCCCGCGCCGGAGGCCTACCGTTCGGTGGCCACCGCCCTCGAGGTCGATCCCGCCGACGTCTGCCTGATCGCCTGCCACGTCTGGGACACCATCGGCGCCCAGTCCGCCGGCTGGCAGGCCGGCCTGATCCTGCGCGAGGGCAACGCCCCGCTGGACGTCGGACCGCAGCCGGACTACATCGGTCGCAACCTCGACGAGATCGCGGACCAGCTCTTCAGCAAGTACCATCCCGATGCCGGGTTGTGATCGACCGCGCAATTCGAAGAAGGCCAGAGCTTCGCGGAAGAAAGGAGCACACATTGGTCGCATGGAATCGGGTCAGTGGTGACGACGTGCTGGCCGCGCTGCAGGAATACGACCGCCTCGGCCCGGAGCAGTTCTTCTCCGAGCATGGCTACGGGCCTAGCCGGAGCTATGAGCTGATCTGGAACAACCGCCACTATCCCCACAAAGCCATCCTCGGCACCGCCTACGAAATCGCCACGGGTCAGCGCCTGGCGCCGGGTGACTTCGAGGGAGGCAAAGCCGGCGCCGTACGGGTGCTCGGCAAGCTGGGATTTACCGTCCAGTCTCTCGATAAAGGGGCTAACGTCGGTGACCGCAGCGGGCACGGTCACATCAACTGAGCCTGACCTTCCGGGAGCGATGAAGGCAGCAAGACGCCATGAGGCGGATTCTGGTCACGAGCGCCAGCGGCGCGAACGGCGATGGATATGGCACGCTTCTCAGCTTCTCCGCCAGGGGGAAACTGGCGGGGCCGTTCAGCGACGACCCCCGGATCACCGATCCGCGCGGCCTGAGTCTGAGCCCGGCCGGTGATCTGGTATACGTCACCAGCGGCGATGACCGGGTGCTCGCGCTCGACAAGAACGGCAGCGTCACTTTGGACTCGGGCCGTATCGCGGGCCTGGACGCCGGCGGCGGTACATTCGCACCGGACGGCCGCTACTGCGTCACCTTGCGGCGCCGCGGCACGATCCTGGCCCTGCCAGCTCGACTCGACACCGAAGGCACGCTGCTTCTGCCCGACGGCGCCGTCCCGTTCCCACGAGGATTCGGATTCGGCTATCGCGGCCAGCTGTACCTGTCCTCCGGTATCGGTCCCTCCGGGGAGGGTGATAACACCATCGCCACCTTCGACCGCGACGGCCGGCTCAGCAATTCGCGGCTGGTTAACGATCCCGAGTTGAGCCCTCTCGACCTGACCATCGCTCCCGACGGCAACCTCGTCGTTTCCAGCGAGTGGCCGTTCGGCTCGCCTAGCGCCCGGGCCACAATCCGCGAATACGACCCGTTCACCGGTCGGCTGATCCGCGTCCTGACACCGGACCCCGCCGTGCAGTTCACCAGACCCCGCGGGCTGCGGTTCGGACCTGGCGGTCAGCTCTATTGCGTCGGCCAGGACCAGGTCGTCGCCTTCGACTTCCCGACCGGGACGTTTCTCGGGGTGATCGCGGAACTGCGCAGGCTCAATGGCCAGGCGGTCCTGCTGCTGAAGTAGCGGCCGCCGCACGGCATGCCGCGCGTCTTGATCCAGACAGGGTTCGGCGCTATTAGCAGCTTTGACGATGTGGGCTGCCGGGGAACGCGGCAAGGTACATACATGTGTAGCCTAACGGCCTGCTGGCGGCCCGGAGCTGACCGGCGATGAGCCCTGTCTCGCGCGGCTTCCGTGGTCGGCGCGGCACTTCGGCCGGGCAGGAGAGTCGGCTGCCGCCAGGCCAGTATGTGACGGAAGGCTTTCCGGTGCTGTCGGCCGGCCCGACCCCACACACCCCGCTCCAGGAGTGGACGTTCTCGATCACTGCGGGCGGCCAGCCGAAGAAGTCCTGGACCTGGCCGGAATTCCAGGCGCTGGCGGCGCCGACCATCACCGCGGACATCCACTGCGTGACCCGGTGGTCCAAGCTCGGCACGCGGTGGCAGGGGGTCTCGGTGGACACGCTGCTCGACCAGGCGGGGTACGACGCACCGTACGTGATGGCATTCTGCGACGGCGGCTACACCGCGAACCTGTCGATCGCCGACGTCACCGGCGGACAGGCGTGGGTCGCCTTCGGCTACGCGGGCGAGCCACTGGAGCCCGAGCACGGCGGTCCGGCCCGACTGCTTGTGCCGCATTTGTACTTCTGGAAGAGCGCCAAGTGGGTGCGCGGCCTTGACCTGCGCCAGACCGATGAGCCGGGTTTCTGGGAGACCTACGGCTACAACATGTACGGGGACCCATGGAAAGAACAGCGGTACGCGGGCGACTGAACTGGCAGGTCGCCATGGTCGCCTCGGTCAACTGGGAGACGGCCTCGGTGGCCACGATCGAGCTGGACCCGCCGGAGTGGCCCGGACACCTCGCCGGGCAGCACCTGGACGTCCGGCTGACCGCCGAGGACGGCTACACCGCGGAGCGCTCGTACTCGATCGCCTCGGCGCCCGGCGAGCGGCTCGCCATCACCGTCGAGCGGCTCGAGGATGGCGAGGTCTCACCGTACCTCGCCGGCGAGCTCCGGGCTGGCGATGAACTTGAGCTGCGTGGCCCGATCGGCGGGTATTTCGTCTGGGAACCGGGAGACGGTGGCCCGCTGACGCTGCTGGCCGGCGGCTCGGGCGTCGTGCCGCTGCGGTCCATCCTGCGGCACCGCCTCGGCACCGGCAGCGACGTCCCGGTGCGCCTGCTGTACTCCTCCCGCACCTGGGAGGATGTGATTTACCGCGACGAGTTCAGTGAGCACCGTGGTGGTCTATGGGTGAGCTATACGCTGACCCGCAGCCAGCCGGCTGGATGGACCGGCTATACCGGCCGGGTCAACCCGGACCTGCTTGCCCAGGCCGCCTGGCCGGCCGCGGCTCACCCGCTGGCTTACATCTGCGGGCCTACCAGCTTCGTCGAGACCGCCGCCGCGGGACTGGTCGGGCTCGGCTATCCGCCCGAGCGGGTGAAGACCGAGCGGTTCGGAGCGACGGGAGGACGCTGATGGACGCGGTCGATGGCAACGCGATCGGCAGCCTGCTGATTGACGTGTTCGGCACGGAGATGACCGCGGCCGGCAGCACCTGCGCGAGCTGTGGTGCGCGCAGGCCGGTAGCCGAGCTCGTCGTGTACCAGCGAGCTCCGGGCACCGTCGTCCGCTGCCGGACCTGCGGCAGCGTCGTCATGGTCCTGGTCAGGCGCGCGGGTATCGTCAGCATCGACGTCTCCGGACTCGCCAGCCTGAGCCAGCCGGGCGCGATCGCCTAGAGCTCGCGCCCGGCTAGGGCGGGTTACGGCATACCCGGCGCCGATCGGGCCTTCTGTGCACGGCGCTCGCCGGTGTTACGGTTGATGACGCATGCCAGCCTTCACCACGAGCACAAGGAATGACAACGGTCAACGAGCCTGTCGCCTGCGCAGAGGATACGGTCGCGGGGCAGCCGACGTTCCGCCGTAGCCCCGCCCGGCCGGCGGTGGTGTCTCGTCCCGGCCTGTGGGAGCGGCTGGGGGAGTCGACGCGGGTGACGAGGGTCTCCGCGCCACCGGGCAGCGGGAAGACGGTGCTGCTGCGGTCCTGGATCAGTGCGGCGGGTGTAACGGAGCGCGCCGCCTGGGTGCCGGTGGGGCGCGATGAGCACGATCCGCAGCGGTTCTGGCTCTCGGTGCTGGCCGGGCTACGCCAGACTTCGGCCGGGTCGGCACTGGTGCGGACAGTGACGGCGGCGCCGGACCTGGACGAGTGGTCAATCGTCGAGCGGCTGCTGACGGACCTGGCCTCACTGGATCAGCGGCTGTGGCTCGTCATCGACGACCTGCACGAGCTGCGCTCGGAGCAGGCGCGGCGGCAGCTGGAGCTCTTGATCCTGCGCGCGCCCGTGGCGCTGCGGTTCGTGCTCGCCACCCGGCATGACGTCCGGCTCGGGCTGCACCGGTTGCGGCTGGAGGGGGAACTGACCGAGATCCGCGCCGATGACCTGCGGTTCAGCCCAGCCGAGGCACGGGAGCTGCTGGCCGGGGCAGGGGTGGAGCTCACCCGTCCGGTGCTGACGGTGCTGCTGGACCGGACGGAGGGATGGGCGGCCGGGTTGCGGCTTGCCGCGCTGTCGCTCGCCGGTCATCCCGATCCAGAGCGGTTCGCGATGGAGTTTTCCGGCAGTGAGCGGACGGTAGCGGAGTACCTGCTGGCCGAGGTGCTGGACCGGCAGCCTGCACAGGTACGGCGGCTGCTGTTGCGGACCAGCGTCCTCGAGCGGGTCAACGGCGAGCTGGCCGACCTGCTGAGCGGGAGCAGCGGCGGGGAGGCGGTGCTCCAGGATCTGGAGGAGGCGAATGCCTTCGTGGTGTCGCTGGATCCGGCAAGGTCCTGGTTCCGGTATCACCACCTGTTCGCCGGCCTGCTGCAGCTGGAGTTTCGCCGCACCGAGCCGGGTGAGGTCACGAAGCTGCACGAGCTGGCGGCGGGATGGCTGGCTGGGCACGGCTACCCGGTGGAGGCGGTCCGGCAAGCCCAGGCAGCCCAGGACTGGCGGCTGGCCGCCACGCTGCTCGCCGACCACTGGCCTGGCCTGCATGTGAGTGGGCAGGACGCGACCGTGCACGCGCTCATGGCCGGCTTCCCTGTCGGCGTCCGAGCGGCGGATGCCGAACTGGCGGCGCTTGCGGCCGTCGATGAGCTGGCGGCGGGATCTCTGGAGGCCGGGGAGCGCTACCTGAGAGCGGCGGAGCGCGAGGCGCCGTCCCTGCCGACGGGCCGACGCGGGCAAGCGCAAGTGCTGCTGGCGGTGGCTCGCCTGCATCTGGTCGGGCAAGCCGGCGACCAGCGGGCGCGGGCCGAGGAAGCCCGGCGTCTGCTGGCGGTGGCCGAGACCCCGGAGGCGGCGCAGCCCGGCTGGGGCGAGGAGGTGCGGGCGCATGCGCTGGTCCAGCTCGGCGACGCCGAGACCTGGACGGGCCGGCTCGATCTGGCGGAGCTGCACTTGGAGCAGGCGATAGTCCTCGCACGCCGGATCGGGCGGCCGTATCTCGAGTTCACGGCGCTCACCTTCCGGGCGGAGATCGAGCTCAACCGGCGGCTTCCGCGGGCGGAGGAACTCAGTAGGCAGGCAGTCGACCTGGCCGAGCGGCATGGCTGGACGGAGGACCTTTACATGGGCTTCGCCTCCATGACGCTTGGCTCCGCGCTGACCTGGCAGGGGCGGCTGGACGAGGCAGAGGACTGGGTGCAGCGCGCCGAGTTCACCTTCAGAGCGGAGAGTAACCCCGCGGCCGCGATGGGCGGCTACTACGTCCGCGGTCAGCTTGAGCTGGCGCGCGGCAGGAGTGCCGACGCGCTGGCCGCGTTCGGTGCCGCCGAGCGGCTGGCCGGGCCGCACCCGCTCGCCAGGCCGCTGCGGGCCTGGCTCGTGTACGCCCTGGCGAGTCTCGGGGACGCTGAGCAGGTCGAGCATGTCCTGGCCGGGCTCAGCGACCGAGACCGCGGCCGCGGGGAGATGCGCATCGCCGACGCGGTGCTCGCGCTCGCGCGGGACGACCCGCGTGCGGCGACTGTGGCACTTGCCCCGGTCCTCGATGAGTCCGCCCGGGTCGGCTGGCGGTCCTGGCTGGCTGAGGCGTTCCTCCTGGAGGCGATCGCCACGGACGCGCTCGGCGACCCCGGCGCCGCCGGACGCGCCCTCGAGCAGGCGCTGGACCTGGCCGAACCCGACGGCACGCTGATGTGGTTCCTGCTACACCCAGCGCCGGGCCTGCTCCAACGCCAGGCCCGGCAGCGCAGCGCGCACGCTGCGCTGATCGCGGAAATCCTCGACTTGCTGGGCGGGCCAGACGGGAACGGGAGGGGGGCATCCCCCCGTGAGCGAGGGGGTCTTGCGGGGCCGCCTCCCCGGCTGCTGGAGCCGCTCAGCAACAGCGAACTCCGCGTGCTGCGTTACTTGCCGACCCACCTGTCGGCGCAGGAGATCGCCGGTGAGCTGTCTGTCTCGACGAGCACGGTTAAAACCCACATGCGCAACCTGTACGCCAAGCTTGGTGCGCACCGCCGTGCCGAGGCCATCGAGCGGGCCCGCGCCCTGGGCCTGCTCGCGCCGTCTGCACGGCCGCGCTGACCCGGCCGTCAAGAATCGTCCGGATCGTGCGTTGGCCGCTCATCCTCGCCGCCGCGACCTTGTAGCCATGACCACTGATGACGTGGCCGGCGCACGCGGCGCGTCGCAACCGCGACTGTACGAGATCTGTGTGCGCGGCCACCTGGGCGAGATGATGCGGTCGGCGTTTCCGGCCCTCCAGGCTCAGACGCGCGGAGGAGACACCGTGCTGACGGGAGTGCTGACGGACCCGGCCGCGCTGCACGGCGTGCTCGCCGAGGTGGAAGCGCTCGGGCTCGAGCTTCTCGAAGTCCGCCGGCTCCCGCCGCGCTGAAGGGGATGACCAAATCCACCGGATCGTGCGAGGCAGGCTCATCCGCCTGCGTATCAGGATGAGTGCTGTACCGAAGGACGACACGAAAAGGGAGGCGGGCATTGCCATGACCGGACCACCGAAGGACCAAACCGTCCTCGTCGTCGGGCGGGGCGAGGCCAACAAGGCGCTGACCTGTCAGCCGCCAATGACATGACCGCGATGATCAGTGACTCCGCCCAGCCGCGCGGGCGGACGACGCCATGGGAGCGGCCTGCCGACGGGAATGGGGTGGCTGGCCGTACGGCGGAGCAGAAGGTGGTCCGGGACCTGCTGTGGCGCGCTCAGCGCGGGACCGGCGGGGTGGTGCTAGTGGACGGGGAGCCGGGCATCGGCAAGTCGCAACTGCTCCGCGACGCCATGGACGACGCGGCGGAGCAGGGCTTTTCCTTGGCCGCTGGAGCACGGGACCAGCCAGGCCAGGCGATCCCGTTCTTCGCGCTGCGCTCGGCCCTGCATGACCCGTTCGCCTGCCTCACCGTCGCTGGCTCCGATCGTGACCGGCCGGAGGCGACCGAGTTGTGCATCACCCGGCTACGAGCGGACCTGCAGCAGCGAGC
>Ga0335075_10012604_pt1 | contig 12764 bp, 16 predicted proteins | sample Lox_Sample_24_FD_206723 | JGI IMG/M metagenome (GOLD analysis project Ga0335075, IMG submission 206723) | Soil microbial communities from Loxahatchee National Wildlife Refuge, Florida, United States - Lox_Sample_2.4 | ecosystem: Environmental > Terrestrial > Soil > Wetlands | place: USA... | reverse complement strand
GCCCCCCACCTCCCCCCCCCCCGGGGGGTTCCCCTTTCTACCCCTCCTGGGGTTCAACGGGCCCCCCCCACGGGGGGCGTAGGGCGGCGTGGGGTCGGGTACCTGAGCCAAGTACGCGCAAGCGAAGGAAAGGCACACATGGCTGACACGCCCAACAACGCCGACGACGCCAAAGGCCGCGTCAAGGAGGCGACCGGCAAGCTGACCGGGGACAAAGACCTACAGAACGAGGGCAAGGTCGACAAAGCCTCGGGCAAGGTGAAGCAAGGCATCGACAAGGTGCGCGACGCCCTGCACAAAGACTGAGCATGCAGCGCGGCGGCCCGCCCCATCCGGGCCGCCGCCGCGGGTCGATTCCATGGCCGGCATGGCCGGCCGCGCGAGGGTCCCACGCGAGATCAAGGGCCGCGCGAGGAGCCCACGCGAAATCAAGGGCCGCGGAGCCCACGCGAAATCAAGGGCCGCGGAGTCCACGCGAAATCAAGGGCCGCGCGATGGGCTCCACGCGAGATCAAGGGCGGGTCGTTCACGCACCGGTCCTAATGGACCTCCCAAGGGCAGGCGCATAAGGGTCGCGGGAGTCGGCCACAGTCCCACGGCATCACCCGCCCGGGCCCGTGCGGTAGCCCAAAGTGCGAACGCACCTTCCGGACCCCCGATGGGGCCTCGTAGCCGGTGACGACTCCCTCGCGCCGGGGTGACGTTCCTGGCGGCTTCGTCGCGAGCTCTCGGCGCTTCGCTCACGGAAGCCCGCCACGCGCCCCGTGGCCCGGCCACGCCTCCCGCACCCTCACCGTCCCTCCGTGACCCGGCCATTTCGGAGGCGGCCTCAGCCTGCCCGGGTCGCCTCCGAGATGGCCGCGTCCCTTGCCGGCTGCCGTTTGCCCCTCGTCCCTGCGCCTTGCTTTGCCCCTTGCCCGCCCCTCGGGGCCGCCTCCCGACCGAGCCTCTAGCGGAACAGGTCGTCCTCGCGCGGCCGGCGGATCGACGCGGCGCCGGGGCCGTCCTCCTCGGTGACCCAGCGGCCGAGGCCGCCGACCACCGCCGCCGGCACCGCCGCCGCCTTGTCCCGCACGAGGTCGGCCGCCGCCGCCGCCTCGTCGGCGATCGCGATCTGGGTCGCCAGCAGCTCCCGCCCGTGCGCGTCCCGGCGGCCCCGCCAGTCGTCGAGCGGCATCAGCCCGGCGCACCCGATCGCCACCTCGGCCTGGCCGATCCGCCACGCCCGCCCGAAGCTGTCGGCGATCACCACCCCGATCCGCGCCCCGGCCGCGCCGCCGATCTCCGCCCGCAGCCTCCGCGCCGACGCGTCAGGGTCCTCCGGCAGCAGCAGCACCGACCCCTCGCCGACCACGTTCGAGCTGTCGATGCCGGCGTTGGCGCAGACCAGCCCGTGCCGGGTCTCGACGATCAGCACCCCGCGCTCCGCCCGCACCACCACCGCCGACTCCTCGAGGATCAGCTGCACCAGGTTCGGCTCCTTGCCGAGGATCCGCGCGAGCTTGCTCGCCTCGGCGCCGGGGATGACCGACGAGAGGCGCCGCGTGCGGCCCTCGGCCTTGGAGACGACCTTCTGCGAGACGACGACGACGTCGCCGTCGACCAGCTCCCCGGCGCCCCGCGCGACGAGCTCGCCCAGCGGGTCCCCCGCCGCGATCTCCGGCACCCCGAGCACCGGCCGGACCCGCACCTCGCCGGCGCCGCGCCCCGAACTCATATCCCCAACGCCTTCGCCGTCCGCCTCGCCCCGCCGCCCATCTCCACCCGCATGGTCAGCGCCACGATGTCCGCCGGCGTGTCGAGGTCGAGTCCCAGCGACGGCAGCTCCTCGACGCCGTAGGGGATCCCGGCCGCCCGCGCGGCGGCGACGTGGCGCGCGCGGCTGCCCTCGCCGAAGCTCGGCTCGATCGCGTCCGGGGGCGCCAGCACGAGCGCGTTGGTGCCGGTGCCGTGGCGGTCCGGGATCACCGCCACGTAGGGGTCGGGGACGCCGGTCAGCATCTTGTCGAGCTCACGCGGGTCGAGCAGCGGGCAGTCGCCGGGGAGGAGGGCGACGCAGCGCGCCCCCGCCGCCACCGCCGCGGCGATGCCGGCGAGCGCTGCGGCGGAGTGGCTCGCATCGTCGAAGTCGCCGAGCAGCTCGGCCCCGGCGGCCGCCGCGAGCGCCGTCGCCCGCGGCTCCTGGCTCACCACGATCGTCCGCTCGACCAGGCGCGCCCGCCCGATCGCCTCCAGCACGTCGCCGACCATCGCCGCCACCAGCTCCGGCCTGCGGGTCTCCTCGACCCCCGGCGCGAGCCGCGACTTCGCCACCCCGAAGCGCTTGACCGGCACCACCGCCGTCGCCCTCATGCGTCGATCAGCGTCGCGGCGTAGTCGAGCACCGTGCGGGCGAGGCGCGCCCGGCCCGCGGCGCCGTCCATCAGGGTCGGCGCGGCGAGGGTCGGGATCTCGGCGGGCGGCGGGTCGGGGTCGCCCTCGTCGACGACCATCGCGTCGATCAGCCCGGCGTAGAGGGAGGCGACGCCCGCCGCCGTGGTCGGCCGTCCCAGGGCTTCCATGAAGCGGTCGGTGGGGCCCTTGACGATGCGGCCGCCGACGTAGGGGGAGACGGCGAGGACCGGGGCGTGCGCGGCCTGGATCGCCTCGCGCATGCCCGGCACGGCGAGGATCGGGCCGATCGAGATCACCGGGTTGGAGGGGCCGACGACGATCAGGTCGGCGGCCCGCAGGGCGCCCGCGACCTCGGTGGTGGGCCGCGCCTCGGCGATCCCGTCGAGCTCCACCCCGAGCACCTTCGGCTTGCCGCCGTCGAGGATCAGGTACTCCTGCAGGTCGCGGCGGCCGACCTCGGTGAGGACCTTGGTGCGGACCGTCGCGTCGGTCATCGGCAGCACCCGGGCGCGGACGCCGAGGCCGCGGGCGATCTGCGCCTGCGCGTCGGTGGCGCGGCCGCCCTCGCGGAGGAACTCGCGGCGGTAGAGGCAGGTGGCGAGGTCGCGGTCGCCGAGGCTGAACCAGTTGGGGGCGCCGACCTCGGCCATCCGCTCGGTGACCCGGAAGGTGTCGTCGCGGAGGCCCCAGCCGCGCTCGGCGTCGATTTCCCCGGCGAGCCAGTAGGTGACCAGGTCCGGGTCGGGGGAGACGTGGACGCCGAGGGTCTCGATGTCGTCGCCGGTGTTGGCGATGACGGTCAGGTCGGGGCCGATCTCCTCCTGTAGGCCGGCGGCGAGTTTGGCCCCGCCGGTGCCGCCCGCGAGGAGGGCGACGCGCATCACATCCTGGCTTCGCAAGGGGGGCGAGTCTATTGTTCGGCGCATGCGGCTCGACGGCAGGAAGGCGCTCGTCACCGGTGGCGCGAGCGGGATCGGCGCCGCGACCGCCGCGCGGCTGGCGGCCGAGGGCGCCGAGGTGTGGGTCGGCGACGTCGACGTGCCCGGCGCGGAGCGGGTCGCGGGCGAGATCAACGGCCACGCGCTGGAGCTCGACGTGACCTCGCTGGAGTCGGCGCGGGCGGCGGTGGAGGAGGTCGAGGGCCTGGCGATCCTGGTCAACAACGCCGGCACCGACGAGTTCGGCTTCTTCCCCCAGACCACGCCGGAGCAGTGGCGGCGGGTGATCGACGTCAACCTGAACGGGGTGATCAACTGCACGGCCGCGGCGCTGCCGGGGATGCAGCGGGCGGGCTACGGGCGGATCGTCAGCATCTCCAGCGAGGCGGGCCGGGTGGGATCGAAGGGCTCCGCCGTCTACTCGGCCGCCAAGGCGGGGGTGATCGGCTTCACCAAGGTCGTCGCGCGGGAGAACGGGCGCTACGACGTGACCGCCAACGCGATCGCCCCGGGCCCGATCGAGACGCCGCTGCTGATGGGCGCCAAGGAGCTGGGCGAGGTGGGGGAGCGGCTGATCGACAACATGCGCTCCCTGACCCAGCTCGGCCGGCTCGGCCGGCCCGAGGAGGTGGCGGCCGCGGTCGCCTTCCTCGCCTCCGACGACGCCACCTTCATCACCGGCGAGACCTTGGGGGTCAGCGGCGGCCTCGGGATGGTCTGAGGGCCGTCTGAAATCATACGAACATACGTTCGTATTCCTGCTACCCTCGTCGGTATGGCAGGGAGGCCCAGTCGAGAGGAACGGGAAGCCCAGGCAAAGGTCCTGAGGGCGGTCCTCCTGGCCGGTGACAAAGGCGTGACGGAGGCCGATCTGGAGGCTCGCACCGAGGCTCTCGACGCCGCCGAGATCGCGGCCGCCGTCGACGCCCTCCTGGACTCCGGCCTGCTCAAACGCCAGGAAGCCCTGCTCTTTCCGAGCGGCGCCGCCACCCGCTTCAACCGCCTCCGCCCGCTCTGAGCGACATCCCGGCGCCGGTCGGGGGGAGAGCCACCGTCGTTTGGTCCCTTAGGGTCGCTATGGCGACCTGAGGGGACCAAACGGCCGGCGCGTGGGGATTGGCTCGGGCGCAGCACGGCGTCCTGACTCGTGGGCAGCTGCTGGCGCTCGGGCTGACGGTGAGCGGGATCAGGCATCGCATCGCTCGCGGCCGTCTCCACCCGCTGACGCGCGCCGTCTATGCGGTGGGGCGCCCCGATCTGACGGCGAACGGTCGCAGGATGGCGGCGGTGTTGGCCTGTGGTGGGGATGTGGGTCTTGACGGCGCGACCCGGCTCCGGCCCGATCGGTTCTCGGTTCCAGGGGTCGTCCTCAGCCACGAGAGTGCCGCGGCGCTGTTGGGAATCGGGCGCGAGCCCGAAGGCGCGATCCAGATCTCGACCTTGTCGGCTGCGAAACGACGGGTTCCCGGCGTCAAGCTCCACCGCCGGCCGACCCTGCGGCGTGACTCGGTCGGCTACTGCGAACGCGTCCCGGTCACGGCGCCGGTCCAGACGCTGATCGACCTCGCCACCCGCCATGAACGGCGGGCGGTGGAGAGGTTCGTCAACGAGGCGGACCGCCTCAAGGTGGTGCGGACCGACGAATTGCGCCGGGCGCTCGACGATCACCCCGGCGAGCGCGGGGTCGCCCGCCTGCGCCTCATCCTCGACCGCCGGACCTTCCGCTACACGCGCTCCGAACTGGAGCGGGCCTTCCTGCCCCTCGTGCGGGCGGCGGGCCTGCCGCTGCCGCGCACCTCGGTCCAGGTCAACGGCCACGAAGTCGACTTCCACTTCCCGACCCTCGACCTCGTCGTCGAGACCGACGGCCTGACCTACCACCGCACGCCCGCCCAGCAGGCCAAGGACCGCGAGCGCGACCAGGACCACTCCGCCGCCGGCACCCACCCGCTGCGCTTCACCCACGGTCAGATCAAATACGAGCCGGAGCGGGTGGTGCGGACGCTGCGGTCCACCGCATCCCGACTCGGCGGCGCTCCCCCATAGGCTGGCCCCATGACCCCGCGCGGCCAGACGCAGACCGCCCTCGTCTCGATCGGCGCCGCCGTCCTCCTGGTCGTGCTGAAGCTCGGCACCGGCATCGCGACCGGCTCGCTGGCCCTCGTCTCGGCCGGGATCGAGGCGAGCGGCGACGTGATCGCCGCGATCCTGACGCTGCTCGCGATCCGCCTCGGCGGCCAGCCGCCCGACCGCGAGCACCCCTACGGGCACCGCCGCGCCGAGAACCTGGCCGCGCTCGGCGAGGCGGCGATCCTCTCCGGCGGCGGCGCCTTCGTCGTGGTCGAGGCGATCGACCGCCTCGGCTCGGGCGGCGACGGGGGCTTCGACCCGCGCTGGTACGTCTTCGCCGTGATCGGGATCGCGCTCGCCGTCGACATCAGCCGCGTCGCCGTCTCGGTCCGCAGCGCCAGGCAGTACAAGTCGGCCGCGCTGCGCTCCAACGCCTTCCACTTCGCCGGCGACATGGCGGGTTCGATCGCCGTCCTCGGCGGCATCAGCGCGGTTGCGCTCGGCTTCGACCAGGGCGACGCGATCGCCTCGCTGATCGTCGCCGCGATCATCTTCGCCGCCGCCGCGCGCCTGGTCTACGAGAACTCGCGCGTGCTCATGGACACGACCCCGCGGGAGGCCCAGGCCGACGCCGAAGCGGCGATCCGCTCCCTCGACGACGTCGAGCTCCGCCAGCTGCGCCTGCGCGAGTCGGGCGGCCACTACTTCGCCGACGCGACGATCGGCGCCGCCCCCGACCAGGCGCTGGTCGCCAGCCACAAGGTCGCCGACCGGGTCGAGGCCGCCGTCCGCCGGGCGCTCCCCGACAGCGACGTCGTCGTCCACGTCGAGCCGCTGCGCGAGGGGCTCGACCTGCGCGCCCGCGCCCTCGCGATCGCCCTCGCCGAACCGGCCGTCCACGAAGCCCACGACATCGCGATCTACCGCCACGACGGGCGCTGCGGGGTCTCGATGCACCTGAAGCTCGACGCGACGACGCCGCTCGCCGCCGCCCACGAGGTGGCCGAGCGGATCGAGGCGGCGCTGCGGGCCGAGGCGGAGGTCGACGACGTGCAGACGCACCTGGAGCCGCTGGAGGAGCCGCTCACGGCGCGCGCCGACGACGACGACCGGGCGGCGGCGCGGATCGCCGCGCTGGTCGAGGAGCGGACCGGCAAGCCGCCGCGGCGCCTGCGCCTGCTGGCGACCGACCCGGGGCTGGTCGTCTTCGTCGACGTCGTCGCCAGCCCGGAGGCGACGCTCGAGGCGGCGCACGACATGGCGCGCCGGCTCGAGCAGGAGATCCGCCGCAGCCGCCCGGACGGCTCGGCGCGGATCGTCGACGTCGTCGTCCACACCGAGCCCTGAGCCGGGCGGCGGTCCGCGGCGGGCCGGTGTGGCCGGTGGCCGGCGTAGGCCTTCTGTTCGGTGCCGTCCTCGCGCACCGCGATCGGCGCCGCCGCCCCTGTCGCCAGGCAGATCCTTCGCACGGTCGCCGCCTTGGGTAGCTTCCTTGCCGTGCCCGATCTACGGCGACACGACGGCGCAGGTTCGAGCACCTACCGGCGCCTGGCCTTCCTCGTCGCCGCCGCGGTCGTCGCCGCGGATCAGATCGCGAAGCTCCTCGCCGTCCACTTCCTCGGCGACGGCCCCGTCCACCTGCTCGGCGGGGTGCACCTGCAGCTGTTCCGCAACTACGCCGGGCCCGGTGGTCGCTGGGCCGGGCACACGGTCCTGATCTCGGTGTTCACCGTCGCCGCCGCGATCGCCCTCGCCGCCGTCATCGCCCGTTCACGCCTCGACCGCCTCACCGCGGTCGGCCTCGGGCTCTTCCTCGGCGGCGCGGTCGGCAACGGCCTCGACCGCCTGCTGCGCGGGCCCGGGCCGCTGCGCGGGGGAGTGGTCGACTGGCTCGCGCCGAGCGCCCACGGCGGCAGCATGAACCTCGCCGACCTGGCCCTGAACGCGGCGGTAGTGGTGATGATCGCCGCCGCGCTCCTCTCGCTTCGATCCTCGCGAGGAGGCCGCGCGACCCGCGACGCCCCATCGCCCTGATCGGCCGCTCCGGGACCGCTGCGTGCCGCCGCCCGGGCCTGCCCCTCCGCGCCGGCGCCTCCGCCCCGCAAGCCCGTCCGCGCCCGCCGCGCCGCCCTGGCCATGCTCCGCGCCCGCCGCGCCGCTCAGGCGCGCCGCCCAGCCCAGCCGCCGCGCAGGCGAGCCGCTCCGCGCCCGCCGCGCGCCGTCCCGGTCACTCCCCCGCGCCGTCCCGGCCGTCCCCTCCGCCGTCGCAGCCGCCCCCCACGAGCGGGAGACGGGGAAGACCCTGAACGAACCTCCCGCAGTTCGTGAGTGAAGGGTCTTCCCCGTCTCCCGCCTCGCCAAGCCCAACGGGTCAACCCCGCCGAGCCCGCGCCTACTGAGCCTGCAACGTCATCGAGAACGTCCCGAACAGTTCTCCGGCAGCGAATTCACTGCTCGCCGGCGGCGCTTTTTCTTCGCCCTGGTTGAACACCTGGTTGAGCGTCGTCGCAGCCACCGCCTGCAGCTTCGCTTCGGCGCCCTTGACCGTGATCTGGCGCGTGGTCGGGTTGCTCTGGATCGCGTTCGCCGGGAAGACGAGGTCGACGATCGAGGAGCGGCCGGTCTGCCCCGGGAAGGGCGGATTCGGCGTGATTTCGAGTTCGACCGTCGCCGTCTTCTGGGCGAATTCGACGTAGATGTTGGTGATTTTCATCGTCGGCGAAAGGGTTTTGCCTTTCTTGACGATTTCGACGCCGCCGGTCGAGGTGATCTGGCCGGAGGAGTAGTTGGTCGCCAACGACCCGCCCGCGATCGGGAAGGTGAAGTTGGTGACTTTCGAGTTCTTCGCCGGGGCTATCGGTTTGATCCCGCTCGAGGCGTCGACGCCCTTTTCGACGAACTTTTTCAGCGCCCCCGGGGCCGCTTCCAGCGTCGCTTCGTTCTGACCGAGGATGGTCAGGGTCGAGGGCTCGGTGATGCTGAACTCGTTGCTCATCACCCGCTGGTTGATCCGCTTGGCGCCCTGCAGCCCGAGTTTGTTCGAGATCCGCGTGGCGGCCTTCTGGGTCAGGGTCAGCTGGCCCGCCTTGATCCGCGCGCCGAAGCCTTCGCGGCCGGCCGTCGGCGTGCCGAAGGTGCCGAGCTGCATGTGGGCGCCGGCGATCGTGGCGCGGACGAAGCCGTGCACGGTGTTCACTTCGACGCCGCTGATCGGCACCGAGCGCGAGCCGCGCACGAACTGGAAGCCGCCCGGGCTGGTGACGTGACCCTGGGCGTCGGTCGGGTCGAACATCCCTTCGGTGACCGGCAGGCTGATCTTGCTGCCGCTGGTCTGGCCGGTGCCGACGCCGGCGAGGCCGACCCCGAGGTTGGTCAGCTTCTTCAGGAAGCCTTTCTTCAGGTGGAGGTCGGTGGTGCCGCCGGAGATCGGGTCCCGGGCCGCGGAGGCGGCGGGGACGAAGGCCAGGAGCGCGGCCACCGCGACCGCTGCCCCGACGATCATCCGGAGGGCGACCGGTCGGGATTTCGCGTGCGTCATGTCGTCCTTCCGTAGTTGCATGGGTTCTTACCTGCTTCAACACGCCCCCTTCCCGATGTAGCGCTCGACCAGCCCATTGGGTGGGTGCTTGCAGGCGTTTCTCGGCTGCCCAGGCCGTCTGGAGGGGGATCGAGACGGATGCGGCGCCCGCGCTCAGGCGGCTTCGAGCAGCGCCTGGCGCAGCCTCGCCTCGCTCTGCGGGCCGCGGAAGGTGGCGACGATGCGGCCCTGCGGATCGAGCACGAAGGAGGTCGGCAGCCCGACCAGGCCGTAGCTTTCGCCCGCCGTGCCGGAGGTGTCGGCCAGCACCGGGAAGGTCCAGCCGTGTTTGTGGACGAAGGCCCGCGCCGGGCCGCCGGCGTCGTCCCAGTCGACGGCGACGACGGTGGCGCGGTCGCCGAGCGCGGCGGCGAGCTTGCGCAGGGTCGGCGCCTCTTCCGCGCACGGCCCGCACCAGCTGGCGAAGAAGTCGACCAGGGCGGGTTTGCCGCGCAGGGCGGCGAGGTCGACGGCGGGGGGCTGGAGCGCCTCGGTCGGCAGCGGCGGCGCGGCGCGGCCGGCCTGCTCGGAGCCGCCGCCGCTGGCCAGCTCGGCGACCACGAGCGCGGCGACGACGAGCCCCGCGACCGCCACCCAGCGGCCCCGCGGCGCCGCCCGCCAGGCGCGCCTCACGGCTGCCTCGCGCGACCCCGCGTCACAGCTTTGCCAGGGTCTGCGTGCCTTCCGCCAGCTTTTCCGGCTTGAAGGTCGGCGGGTAGAGCGCCCGGATCTGGCCCTGCGGGTCGATCGCGAAGATTTCGGCGTTGTGCTCGATTTCCTCGGGATCGTTGGCGTCGTGTTCGGGCTTCACGCCCCAGGCCTTCCAGACCTTCTCCAGTTCGGCCTGCGAGCCGAGCAGCCAGTCGATCTCCCCGGTGGTGCGGTGGCGCCGGTTGAAGTAGGCGGCGCTCGCCGGGGTGTCGTGGGCCGGGTCGACTGAGACGGCGAGGAAGATCGGCCGCTGCGCCGGCGGGATCTGCGCGTAGGCGGTGTGGACCTTGCCGGCGACGATCGGGCAGAGGTCGGTGCAGTGGGTGTAGAGGAAGGCGACCAGGACCGAGTGCCCCTTCAGCTTCGCCAGGTCGATCTGCTTGCCGTACTGGTCGGTGAGCTTGATCGGCGGGGCGTCTTTGGCGGGGACGGCGTCGGCGCCGGGCACGGCCGGGAGCGTCACCGCGGAATCGGTGGCCGAGTCGGAGCCGCCGCCCCCGCAGCCGGCGACGATCACGGCGAGGGCCAGGGCCAGGGCGAGGAGGGGGGCGACGCGGAGGAGGGAACGACGGGGCGGGGACTGCACGACATCCCAAGCTAGGGGGTGAAGCTAAGGCTGAGTTGAAGATGGTTCGCCCGCGCGATCCGGTGGCCCGGCGCGCGGCGGGCCGCTCCTTCGCGCCGCTCGGTCAAGCTACGGGGCATGGAGCACGCCCGCCGGCCGGAGCTGGAGGCCTACGTCACCCGCGACGGGTCGACGATCCGCGAGTGGGCGGGGCCGGGCTACGCGGCCGAGGCCGCCAACCTGAGCCTCGCCGAGGCGACCGTGGTCCCGGGCGCGACGACGATCGAACACCTGCACCGGCGCGCGGAAGAGCTCTACCTGGTCACCGCCGGGTCGGGACGGTTGCGGGTCGGCGGGGAGGAGCGGGCGGTCGCGGCAGGCGACTGCGTGGCGATCCCGCCGGGGACGCCGCACCGGCTCCACAACGACGGCGAGGTCGACCTGGTCGTCGTCTGCGCCTGCGCGCCGCCCTACTCCCACGAGGACACCGTCCTGCTCGAGGGCGGCTGATGGCGATCCGGCTGCGCGCGGCGCGGCGGGGGGACGAGCCGGCGGTCGCCGCGCTGCACGTGCGCTCGTGGCAGGAGGCGTATCGGGGGCTGATGCCGGCGGCGTTCCTCGCCGGGCTGGACCCGCGGGAGCGGGCCGAGAGGTACGCGTTCGGGGCGACCGAAGCGGGGGCTCCGCGGACGATTTTGGCAGTGGCCCGCGAGGAGGGAGCCGGGGGTGACGAGGGAGGCGGGGGTGACCCTTCACTCACGAACTGCGGGGAGGTTCGTCCAGGGTCACTACCGCCTCCCTCCGAGGAGGCATTGCTGGGGTTCGTGACGTTTGGTCGGTCTCGCGATGCGGATGCCGAGGGGCTGGGGGAGGTCTATGCGCTTTACGTCGATCCGGAGTTTCACCGCGGCGGGGTGGGGCGGCTGCTGATGCGCGAGGCGCGGCGGGAGCTTGTCGGAGCCGGTTTCGAGGAGGCGATCCTCTGGGTCCTCCAAGGCAACGACCGCGCCCGCGACTTCTACGAAAGCGAAGGCTGGCAGCCCGACGGCACCTCCCGCATCGAGCAGCCCTACGGCATCCTCAGCACCGTCCACCGCCTCCGGCGCGCCCTGAATCCGACGCCGTGTCCGCCGGAGGGTCCGGGGAAGACCCTGAACGAACCTCCCCGCAGTTCGTGAGTGAAGGGTCTTCCCCGGACCCTCTCCCGCAACCCATCCCTCACCCGTCCGCCGCCGGCCCACCCGGCCCCTTCAGTCCGCCCCTCGCCGAAAGCACCCCTCCGCATGGTCGTCGACGATCCCCACCGCCTGCATCCACGCGTAGACGATCGTCGGCCCGACGAACTTGAAGCCACGCCGCTTCAGCTCCTTGGAGACCCGTTCGGAGAGCGGCGTCTTCGCCGGCAGCTCGATCCCGTCGCCGCGCAGCACCTCGCCGTCGGTGAAAGACCAGCAGAAGTCGGCGAAATCCTCGCCGGAGTCGCGCATCTCGCAGAAGACGCGGGCGCCGGCGATCGTCGACTCGATCTTCGCCCGCGAGCGGATGATCCCGGCGTCGCCGAGCAGGCGCTCGACGTCGCGCTCCTCGAACTTCGCCACCCGGTCGGGATCGAAGCCCTCGAAGGCGGCCCGGAACGCGTCGCGCTTGCGCAGCACCGTGATCCAGGCAAGCCCGGCCTGGAAGCCGTCCAGCATCAGCTTCTCCCAGAGCGCCCGCGGGTCGCGCTCCGGCACTCCCCACTCCTCGTCGTGATAGGCGCGCATCAGCGGGTCCGACTCCGCCCAGGCGCAGCGGGTCAGCCCTGCCACTGCTCCGCCCGGATCGCGAAGCGGATGTGGTCGCGCCAGCGGCCGCCGATCTTCAGGTAGCTCTCGGAGAAGCCCTCGCGGACGAAGCCGCAGCGTTCGACCAGGGCGATCGAGGGCGCGTTGCCGGGCTGCACGTTGGCTTCGAGCCGGTGCAGGGCGAGGTCGTCGAAGGCGCGGTCCAGCACCAGGCGCAGCGCCGCGGTCATGTAGCCGGCGCCGCTCCGGCGGGCGACCCCGCCGTAACCGAGGAAGGCGCTCTGCAGCGGCCCGCGGATGATCTGGCTGATGTTGAAGTAGCCGACGAGCTCGCCGTCCTCGGGGCGGTAGGCGAGGTTGGCGTCGAAGTCGGCGCGGCCCGCGCGGGTGAGCCAGGCGTCGAACTCGGGCGCGGTGACCGGCGGCGTCACCCAGGGGCGGTGGAGCTCGGCGCTGTCGATCATCGCGGCGATGAACGCCTCGCGGTCCTCCGGCCGGGGCGGCCGCAGCGCGACCGCGGGCGCGGGTCGGGCGGGAGCCGCGCTCGAGCTCCGGATGTCGACGTCGGCCACGTTCCCATCCTAGGCGCGCCCCGCGCCGACCTCACGTTCGCGCCGCGTCACACGTTTGACTATGAAAAGACACGCGCGCACCACGCGCACCAGCGCGCCCCACGCGCGCCCCACGCGCGCACCACGGTGAGTTCGCAGTTGTCACCGCTATGC
>Ga0335075_10012603_pt1 | contig 12764 bp, 9 predicted proteins | sample Lox_Sample_24_FD_206723 | JGI IMG/M metagenome (GOLD analysis project Ga0335075, IMG submission 206723) | Soil microbial communities from Loxahatchee National Wildlife Refuge, Florida, United States - Lox_Sample_2.4 | ecosystem: Environmental > Terrestrial > Soil > Wetlands | place: USA: Florida... | reverse complement strand
CATCCACTTCGGTGGGCCGCAAATAGCGTTCGTCGAATTTCACATGCTTTTGCCAGTCGAGGCCGGCGTGGTCGAACGCGGTTTGGGCGAGCTCGCGCACGGTGTAACCGCGCCCCGTCGCCAGAACGAAGTCCTCAGGCTCGGGAGCCTGCAACATCCGCCACATCCCTTCGACATACTCGGGTGCGTACCCCCAGTCCCGGACAGCATCGAGATTGCCCAAGTAGACGTTTGATTCGATACCAGCTTTGATGCGTGCCACAGCTCGCGTGATCTTTCGAGTCGCGAATGTCTCGCCGCGCCGGGGTGATTCATGATTGAACAAGATGCCGTTCACTGCGAACAAGCCATACGCCTCGCGGTAGTTGCGTGTCATCCAGTACGAGTAGACCTTGGCCGCGCCATATGGCGAGCGCGGATAAAACGGTGTCCGCTCGTTCTGGGGCGGCGGGGACGCCCCGAACATCTCCGAGGACGACGCTTGATAAAAGCGGCAGTGCACGCGGGAAAGGCGAACGGCTTCGAGCAGTCGGATCGATCCCATGCCGGTGGTGTCGCCGGTGTGCACCGGCTCCTCGAAGCTGACCCGTACATGCGACTGCGCCGCGAGGTTGTAGACCTCGTCGGGTTCGATGGTGCTGAGCAAGGTCACCAATCGGGTGCCGTCGGTGAGATCGCCGTAGTGCAAGAACAGTCGTGCACCCGCTTCGTGCGGATCAACATAGAGGTGATCAATCCGCGACGTGTTGAACGTCGAAGCTCGACGAATGAGCCCGTGGACCTCATATCCCTTGCTCAGCAGCAGTTCGGCGAGATAGGAGCCGTCCTGTCCGGTGATCCCAGTTATCAGCGCTCGTTTCACTGGATTCTCACCTCTGCAGCTGAACGCTCGTCACCACATCTCCCGCATTCTATCGTCGCCGTCTCACTCCTTTTCGCGCCACAACGGCGGGACGTCGCCGTCGGCTTCATAGTAGATGTCGAGGGCAAGCAGCCATTGAGCGACTGCGCGGAAGTTTGTGGGCGATCAGCGACGACCCAAGTTCGACAGTGCGATCTCGGACGGCAGCGCCGTACCCGAGAGCCAGCCGTCGACGGTGCGGCAGAAGAGGTCCGGACAGAGCAGGGGCCAGTCGTGGTCCATATCGATTGCGACCCCGTCGACCGCGTTGGGCATTCGCCGCGCGAGCGCTGCCGCCGAACGGTGGATGAGCCGCATCTCCTTCGAGCCGGCGAGAAACAACGTGGGCGAATCCGATTTGTCGAGTCCCTCGGGAAATGTGAACCGCGCGGACGCCTCGACGAGGTGGGCGATCTGTGCGGCCGGCATGAGACGCACATCCTCGCGATAGTCATCAGTCATGACCGAGGGAACCGCCACAGGGCGTGCGTTCCTGCGGAGGGTCACCGACCGTGAGATCCAAGCGACCAGCCCCAACAGCGGCGCCGTCAGCCTTGGACTCGGAAGCGCGTTGATGATGGTTCCGCACAGCACCGTTCGATCGACGACTTCTGGCGCGGTCGCCAGCAGCTGCGCCCCCACCTGCGCCCCGAGCGAATGGCCCACCACGTGCACCCGGGCGGTACCCAACCTGGCGCGGATGACTCCGGCCACTGCAGCGGCGGCTGCGCCTATTTCGAATGGACCCGGTTGAACGCTCTCGCCGTGCTGGGGTAGATCGGGGACCAGACAGCGATAATGCTGCATTCGTTCGACCACAGGTTGCCAGGACCGGCCGCTATGTTCCCCACCGTGGAGGAAGACGATAGCGGGCGCCCCGACCGGACCGGATTCGCGCACGAACAGATCCACCGAATGATCGTATGTTCTCGTGACGAATTCGTCGGATCGGCTGCGAGATGTCACGGGCTGTCAGCTGGCGAAATGGGATTGGTTGACGTGTGCGGCCACCCGTAGGGCGTTGGCCGCAACCGTCAGACTCGGGTTCAAACCGGTGCTGGACGGGAAGAACGAGGCATCGACGACATAGAGGTTGTCCACTTGGTGGGCCCGGTTGTGCGGATCCAGCACGCTGGTTTTCGGATCGGTACCGAAGCGGCAGGTGCCGCAGACATGGCCCAGGGTCGCGTTATTTTCCCCGGTCCGCAGGGTGAGTTTGCGAAATGGCTCCAACACCCCTTTTACCTGCCGCAAAAACACCGCGCGGCGCTCGACCTCGCTGGCGTGCAAACGATACTGAAGGCGCAACCGCTGGCGGCCGTCGACGCCAGGCCGATCACTCGGCAGGACGCGGTTGTCTAGATACGGAAGGTCTTCCAAGATCGCGGCCAACACCAACCCTCCGTTAAAGAAGCGGTCGTAGATTGGCCGCACTGCCGGGCTCATCACACGCAGCGCCTTCGCCGCCCAGCCGGGGTGGCTAGTCAGCATCTCCATGGATGCCAGCGAGGCCATCGCGCCGGCTGACTGCACGGTGCCGTATTTCTGGCCCTCCCAGAAATAGAAGTCGTTGAGCCCGATCTCCTTATTTTCGGCGGTGATCTTGCAGCCCCGCTGCGGCCAGACCTCGATCCAGTCCATGAGATGGCGCATCAAGTTGCGCCCCACCCAATCTGAGCTGTTGGCCAATCCGCGTGGCCAATCCGCCGACCGGGAATTGAGCAACAGCACCGGGGTGGCCAGCGCACCGGCGGCCAGCACCACGACCTTGGCCTGCAGGGCCAGCATGTCGCCGCGATGATGGCAGATCACGTGGCGAACCTGGGTGCGGTCGGCCTCGAGGCGCACGACGCGACACTCGGCCAGCAGGTGAGCGCCGTGCTCGGTAATGGCCGGCAGCACGCCATTGCGGGCGGCGTCGTTTTTGCACGACTTCTCGCACAGATGCGCCTGGCAGGTGGCGCAACCGTCGGTGTAATCGCAAGCCATCGGTAGGTGATAGGGATGCAATCCGCGACCGGCCAAATAGTTGACCAGCGGCTGATTGTCCAGCGAGAACGGGGGTGCCGCAGGCAGACCCACCTCGGTGGCCTCCGGGCGCAGCGGATCGGGCTGGCCGCGAACCCCGAGCAGCTTCTCAGCCTCGGCATACCAGGGCCGCATCTGGTCATAGCTGATCGGCCAGGCCTCCGGCACGGTGGAATCGCCGGGGTCGCGGAAATTTTGCCGAGGAGTGAAGTCGCCGACGAAAAACCGTTCGCACACCATGCCATAAAGCGCCGACGACCCGCCTGTTCCGCTGCCGATAAACGGCACAAACCGCCGCGGGAAGCGCCCGCTGATGTCTTCGATCTCATCGGTGCTGCGTCCGGCGCGGGCCAACGCGCCGTAGTAGGTCTCTGCCGAACGGTAGGCTTTCGGCTCGGCCAGTTCGGGCATCGCAGCGCGGATCGTTCCCGGCGTCCCAGGCAGCGTCGAGCGCCCCTTCTCGACAAACAGCACCTTGCGACCCGAGCGGGCCAGCTGGTAGCCCAGCATTCCGCCACCCATACCGGTGCCCACGACAACCACATCCCACAGAACGCGTTCGGCCTTGCGCGCGGTCTGCTCGTCAGCCAAATCGAGCTCCTCAACGACGATGGCCTAACACCCAGCCCAGCCAGGGCGAATCGAGAGCCGATGGCCGAACCCCGGACGGTATTCAACAAACGAGCAATAATAACCGCTGCCCCCGACGTCGCCTACGTGCAGGACAGCGGAAAGGTCCGGAACCACGATGAAAGTTGCGCTGGCATGTTACGGATCTCGCGGCGATGTCGAGCCCGGCATCGCCGTGGGCCGTGCGCTGCTGCGCAGAGGGCACGAAGTGCGCATCGCCGTCCCGCCCAACCTGGTCGGCTTCGCCGAGGCGGCTGGGCTTGCGGCCGTCGCCTACGGGCTGGACTCGCGGGCCCTTTCGGAAGCGCAGCGCGACTACTGGACGTGTTTCTACCGCAACCCCTGGAGAATCCAGGAGCTGGACAGGTTGGGGCGCGAAATTGGGGAGCTCGTTACCCAGTGCTGGACAGAGGAGGTGACCACGACGCTGACGTCACTGGCGGGCGGAACCGACCTGCTCATCGCCGGCCTGGGTTTCGAGCAGTTCGCTGCCAACGTCGCGGAGTATTACGACCTTCCGTTGGCCACGCTGCATTTCGCCCCGATGAGGGCCAACGGCCAGGCCCTGCCATTCTTGCCGGCGCCGTTGGGTCGCTCCGCGATGACGGTCTGGGAGCGGCTGTCTTGGAGCGGTGTGGTGAAAGAGGTTGAGGACGCGCAGCGTCGTGAACTCAGTCTGCCGAAGGCAACATGCCCCTGGCCGCAACGGATCGCCGAACGCGGATCGCTGGAAATCCAGGCCTACGACGAAGTGTGCTTTCCTGGCCTGGCAGCCGAATGGGCGAAATGGGATGGTCAGCGGCCCTTCGTCGGCGCGCTGACGGTGGAGTGGCCGACGGATGCCGATGACGAGGTCGCGTCCTGGATTGCGGCGGGAAAACCGCCGATTTACTTCGGGTTTGGCAGCATAGCGGTCGGATCTGCCGCCGACACGATCGCCATGATCGGCGCGGTCTGCGCGCAGTTAGGTGAGCGGGCGTTGGTTTGCACCGGCGGGACTGACTTCAGCGATTTCCGCCATTTCGAGCACGTCAAGCTGGTGGGCGCGGTGAACCACGCGGCGGTCTTTCCGGCCTGCCGCGCGGTCGTCCATCATGGCGGCGCGGGCACCACGGCCGCAGGCCTGCGCGCCGGAGTCCCCCAGGTGATCCTCTGGACGTTAAGCGATCAGCCGTTCTTTGGAGCTGCGGTCAAACGACTGAAGGTGGGTACTGCCCGCCGCTTTTCGACTACGACAGAGAAATCGCTGGTCGCGGACCTCCACCGCATCCTGGAGCCGCGATACCTCACCCGGGCCCGCGAGATTGCCACCAGGATGACCAAACCCGCGGAAAGCGTTAGGGCCGCAGTTGATCTTGTGGAAAATTTGGTCCGCCCGCGCCGTGTGAGCGGCCAAAGTAACGCAAGGGAAAAGTCAGTGACATCGGCTCCGACCGTCTCGGTGATAACGATCTCACTGCACGACCTCGACGGGCTGAAGCGCACGGTGGACAGTGTGCGGGCCCTGCGCTACGAAGGACGCGTCGAGCACATCGTGATCGACGGTGGATCGGGCGACGACGTCGTGGAATATCTGTCCGGGTGTGCGCCGGGCTTCACGTATTGGCAGTCCGAGCCCGACGGCGGCAGATATGACGCGATGAACCAGGGCATTGCTCACGCGTCGGGCGATCTGTTGTGGTTCATGCACTCCGGCGATCGTTTTTCCGGTCCCGACGCGGTGGCTCAGGTTGTTAGGGCGATCTCGCGCCATGGACCGGCGCGCGACGCGTGGGGCTACGGCATGGCCCACCTAGTATCCGGACCCGATCGCCGCAGCCTCGACCTTCCCCCATGGGGCGAGATGCCCTTTAACATCCGTAAGTTCCTCACCGGTCGGGCGGTGGTTCCACATCAAGCGGCATTCTTCGGGTCATCGCTGGTGAGCAAGTTAGGTGGCTATGACCTCGACCTCGGGATCTTCGCTGACCAAGAATTCATGTTCCGAGCTGCGAGGCTGCGCGAGCCAATCACCATCCGGCGCACGGTGTGCGATTTCGACACCAGTGGAGTCGGATCGACACGGCCCTTACGTGAGCGCTTCCGTGACCTGCGGCGCATGTGGGACTTACATGGCTGTTATCCACTGGGAGGGCGGCGTACGTCGCTTGCTTACCTCCGCGGTATTGAATTCCGAAGAAGGGCCGCCCAAGAGGTCTTTCTGTGGTGGTTAGCGATTTTTCGGTCGGAGCGCAATGATCACCTCAGGCAATTTATGCGCGGAGAGCGAACGTCTTAAACCCAGTTTTTTCGGGGCCTCAGACAATTCCAGTCAATAGTCTTCACGGAAAAAGATGCCGTCGGCCTGCAACATTTGGCCATTGCGCATATCCGTGAAACCGGGCAGCAATCCCGTGAGCGTAAAGCCCATCGAATATGCGATATCAAACGCGTCGCGAATGAGCAAGCCGCCTTCGTACAAAGGTACGATGGATAGTTCGAGTTGCATGCCGACACAACCATCGTTCAGCGTTGATTGGCCACCTGCGAGCACCTGTTTCTCAAACCCTTGGACATCAATTTTGAGAAAACAAAGATCAGTCGGCCGTAGAAATTCTGGCGCGATGGAATCAAGTCGACGTATCTGTACGTCTTCGGTGCCGACATAATTTGCCGGAGGAAAGGCATCCTGATGGCTTTTCAGCATTGGTAAGGCGGAACTGCTCGCACCAGCGTTGCCCGCGACATTTATCGAGATTGTTCCATCAAAATCGCCTAGTGCGCATTGTCGGCAATCCCAAAGCGGATCGTTCGACGCCTTGCTTTCCAAAAGTGAAAATGGACCCGATAACGGTTCGAAAGAGATGATATTGCCCTGGTAGGCAGCTTTGCGGAGGCCGGTAGTGAATTGCCCTGAATTAGCGCCGACATCAAAAACTACATTTACACGACGCGATTGGAGCTGCTTCGCAAGTTGGCGCATCCCGTCACGCTCGAATTGGGCGAGCGCGCGCTGAATACGGGTGGCGCGGGATATCAAACGGGCATGGCGCCGTAAATCCACCGCACGACACTAACATGGCTGCGGACGACAGCGCGGTGCTGTTCGCCGCGATGCGGCGGGGGTTCATGCGGTAGATGCAAGAGTCATTCTCTTGGCGGTCAAACCATCTCGCGCATGCGCTTCAACTCAGGCCGAGAATGGCGGTGAGTTCATCGCAGTAACGATCACGTCGGTAGCGCTGCGTCGTTTCCACCGCACGAAAAGCGAGCTTGCGCCGCAGATCCTCGTCCGATTCGAGCGTCATCAGATTAGCTGCGAGTGCGTTCGCGTCCCCGGCGGGGCTTAGTAGTCCGTTGACTCCCGGCATGATGATCTCCGCGGTGCCGCCCGCGTTCGTCCCGCACACCGGCAGTCCGGCTCTCATCGCCAGCACGCTAACGAGGCCGAACCCCTCGCAGTCGCTGCACATCAGGCCGACATGGGCAGCGGACCAGTAACGCCCGAGATCACGGGTAGGTCCGTGAATGCTCACGAGATCCTCAACACCCAAGCGCCGCGCCAGCTGGCGAAGTACTTTCTCATTGCCATCACCGACAAGCGCCAACTCAATGTCAACGCCGGCCTTCCGGGCAATAGCAACAGCCTCGATCGCAAGGTGTTGCCCCTTGGATTCAGCCAACCTACCGGCAAGCACAGCTCGCATACGCTCGCCCGGCTGCCGCTCCGGCGGTGTGCCGACCGGATTATCGACAACCGGGTACAGCTGGCACGTCCTCATCGTCGGATCCTGCGCGAGCATGGCCTTCTCGATTGCCTGTGAAATGCAGATCACCGACTCCGACAGCTGGTTGATCATGCGGATGGTCCTGCGGTAGCCCAACAGGAACTGAAGCCGATGATCGTCTCTGCCGAATTCGAGGACCATCCAGTAGTGCGGGATGCCGAGCAGTTTCGCGGCGATGGCGTGCGAGGGAATGGTCATCGTGTTGCTGATCACCATCGTCGGACGCAGTCGAACAAGCAGCAACACTGCTTGCAAAATGCCTAGGAGGAGAAGCGCGCCGCGGGGAAGCGCGCCGATGAGCGCCTCAATGCGTGGCGTGCGCCACCGCGCGATAAAAGCCCACCACGGTGTAAAGGCAATCTTGGTCCGGATACCGTGCCGAGCGCACTCCTTCGCCAAGCTTCCCTTCCAGGGGTAGACGGCGACCAGATCCAGGTCCGGTCGCTTTTCTCGGAGCGCGACGGCCATGTCACGAAATACGGTCGCGCCGCCTCCGCCGAAACTACCTATGTTTGAGACCAGCAACACCCGGGGGACAAGGCTCCGTTTGCGTAAAGCTTCGTTCGCGCGAAGCCGGGTTCCCCTGCGGCGCGCGGTATGAGCCGCAAACATTGCGCGAGTGTATGCCAAGGTGTCGGTACATCAAGGCCGAACCGATACCAATCCGACGTCCTCGCCGGGGTCGATGTGACCCGGGCCAAGTGCTAGCATCCGGTCCGTGTCAGGACGCGGCGCCCCGGTGCGGATCGGCATCTTAGGGGCGGCGCGCATCGCATCGTCGGCGCTCATCAAACCGGCCCGGAAAACCGACGAGGTGGTGGTAGCCGCGGTGGCAGCACGCGATGTGTCGCGTGCTCAAGCCTTTGCCGCCAAACACGGCATCGCCCGGGTGCACGACAGCTACGAGGCGCTAATCGCCGATCCGGACCTGGACGCTATCTATAACCCGCTGCCAATCGGCTTGCACGGCAGGTGGACTCGGGCTGCGCTTGACGCGGGTAAGCACGTGCTGTGCGAAAAGCCATTCACCGCCAATGCCGCCGAGGCCCGCGAGATCGCCGAACTGGCCGCCAAGTCAGACCGGGTCGTAATGGAGGCATTTCATTACCGCTACCATCCCTGTGCTTTGCGCGTTGACGAAATCATTGCCTCGGGGGAGCTGGGCAAGCTGAAGCGGGTGGAGGCCGAATGGTGCTTCTGGATGCCGAAGTCCGCTGACATCCGCTACAACTACGCCCTTGCCGGTGGCGCGCTCATGGATTCCGGATGCTACGCGGTCGACATGGTGCGCAGGTTCGGCGGTTCGACCCCGGAAGTCGTTTCGGCGCAAGCGAAACTGCGCGGTCCTCAGGTGGACCGCGCCATGACGGCCGAATTGCGGTTCGCCGACGGGCACACCGGCCGGATCCACTGCTCGATGTGGTCGACCGATCTACCGCACTTCACCGCAAAGGTGGTCGGCGACCGTGGCGAGCTGCGGCTCAATCCGCTGATACCGTTCCAGCGGTTCTCGGTCCGATCAACCAACGGAAAGCGTGTGGAGAACTTCGGGGCGCGCCCCACCTATGCGTACCAGCTTGACGCTTTCGCCGCGGCAGTGCTGCGCGGCGAGCCGGTGAAGACGACGCCGGAAGAGGCGGTCGAAAACATGACCGTTATCGATGCGATCTATCGCGCTGCCGGCCTCTCGCTTCGCGAACCGGCCTGAGCGCTAATCCGTTCGCCCAGTTTGACTCAGGAGGCGAAGTGCGCCTGGTTCAGGTGCGCAGCGACGCGTAAAGCGTTGGCCGCGACCGTCAAACTGGGATTCAAACCGGCGCTGGAGGGGAAGAACGAGGTGTCCACCACGTAGAGGTTGTCGAGTTCGTGCGCCCGATTTTGTGCGTCGAGCACGCTGGTTTCGGGATCGGTGCCGAAGCGGCAGGTGCCGCAGACGTGACCCAAGTTCGTGCTGTCTTTGCCGCTGCCCAGGGGGAGTTTGCGAAACGGCTCCAACACCTCTTTCAACAGCCGCAGAAACTCAGCGCGGCGCTCGATCTCGCTGGCGTGCAGACGATACTGAATGCGCAGCCGCTGTCGGTCGTCCACGCTGGGCCGATCGTATGGCAGGACGCGGTTGTCCAGGTAGGGCAGGTCTTCCATCATCGCGGCCAGCACCAGTCCGCCGGTAACGAATCGCTCGTATATCCCCCGCACCGCCGGGCGCATCAGCCGCAGCGCCTTGCCCTGGCGGCCGGGGCGGTTGGTGATCCACTCCACGGGCGGAATGGCGCCGAATGACTGCACGGTGCCGTATTTCTGTCCCTGCAAGAAATAGAAGTCGTTGAGTCCGATCTCCTTATTGGCGGCGGTGATCTTGCGTTTGGGTTGAAGCCAGACCTCGATCGGCTCGAGCAAATGCCGCATCAAATTGCGCCCGACCCAGTCTGAGCCGTTGGCCAATCCACGCGGCCACTCACCGGAGCGGGAATTGAGCAACAGCAGCGGGGTGGCCAGCGCACCGGCAGCCAGCACCACCACCTTGGCCTGCAGCGCCAGCATGTCGCCGCGATGATGGCAGATCACCTCGCGGACCTGGGTGCGGTCGGCCTCGAGGCGCACCACCCGACACTCGGCAAGCAGTTGAGCACCGTGCTCGGTAATGGCCGGCAGCACGCCATTGCGGGCGGCGTCGTTTTTGCACGATTGGGGGCAGAGGTAGGTCTGGCAGGTCGCACACCCGTCGGTGTAATCGCAGGCCATCGGCAGGTGATACGGGTGCATTCCGCGCCCGGCCAAATAGTTGACCAGCGGCTGATTGTCCAGCGAGAACGGTGGCGCCGCAGGCAGACCGACCTCGGTGGCCTCCGGGCGCAGCGGATCGGGCTGGCCGCGAACCCCAAGCAGCTTCTCGGCCTCGGCATACCAGGGCCGCATCTGGTCATAGCTGAGCGGCCAGGCCTCTGGCACGGTGGAGTCGCCGGGGTCGCGAAAGTTCTGCCGCGGAGTGAAGTCGCCGACAAAGAACCGTTCGCACACCATGCCATAAAGGGCCGAGGACCCGCCGGTGCCGCTGCCGATGAACGGCACAAATCGCCGCGGGAACCGCCCGCTGATGTCCTCGATTTCGTCGGTGGAACGTCCCGCTCGGGCCAATGCGTCGCAGTAGGCCTCAACCGAGCGTGCCGCTCGCGGCTCGGCCAGTTCGGGCATCGCAGCGCGAATCGTGCCGGGCGTCCCGGGCAGTGTGGAGCGGCCCTTCTCGACGAACAGCACCTTGCGGCCCGAGCGGGCCAGCCGGTAGCCCAGCATCCCGCCCCCCATACCGGTGCCCACGACGACCACGTCCCACACCACGCGCTCGGCCTCGCGTGGGCTCACGTCGCCGTCGGCCAATCGAGCTCCTCACGGGGGTGATGGACGTTGCCAGCCTGGCAGATGTGAACAGAACTCTCCGGCAATTTGATCTTCGACAACTCTTAAACACGCGCTCAATAGGAGTCTAGACTCAGCGCCGGTAATGCTGGCACGTGAGCTAAAGGCAGCTATGACGGTCACCGACTTCGACGTCCGATCCCTGTACCTCGACCTGCTCCGACGCAACCTCACCAGATACGGCATGCCTGAGCGAATGCCCGATCAATGGCCTTTGCGACGACGCCTCCTCCTGAAAGCTTTCAACTGCCACCTCGAGCGGAACAATGCGCATCGACTCGCGGGTGCTACGCCGCGCGAGTTGGGTTTGGACTGGCCGGCAGAGGCCGAGACGATGATTGGCATGCAGAGACTCACCAGTCTGCAGCATTGCGTTGAGACGGTGCTGGCCGACGACATCCCCGGCGATCTGGTCGAATGTGGGGTGTGGCGCGGAGGGGCGTGCATCCTGATGCGCGCGGTTCTGGCGGCCTACGGCGATACGGCGCGGTGCGTCTGGCTGGCCGATTCCTTTCAGGGTGTGCCACGCTCGGATCCCGCGAATTACAAGGCAGACAAGGGGATTAGGGCGGACTTCGCCGCAGGCATATTAGGCGTCTCGGAAGCGGAAGTGAGGGCGAATTTCGAGCGTTACGGGCTGCTCGATGAGCGGGTCCGCTTTCTTCCCGGCTGGTTTAAAGACACTTTGCGCGACGCCCCGATCGAACGCATCGCTGTATTAAGGCTTGATGGTGACCTCTATGAATCGACGATCCAAGCGCTCGACGCGCTCTATCCGCGAGTGTCCACCGGAGGTTTCTGCGTGATCGATGACTACCACGCTTTGAAGCCGTGCGAGCAAGCGGTCACCGACTACCGCGCGAAACATGGAATATCCGCGGAGATCGTCGACATCGACGGGACCGGTGTGCTGTGGCGCAAGTAATGAAGACGGCCCGGGTCAAGCGCGCGCGTCGGGTCCATGCCTGACAGCGCGGGCCCGGTCCGGATTGGCGTCCTGGGCGCTTCAAAATGGGCGCCGACGACGCTCATCAACCCGGCCCAGGAAAACACCGAGGTCGTCGTCTCCGCGGTGGCCTCACGCGATGTGATTCGTGCCCACGCCTTTGCCGGCAGGCACCACATCCCCCGAGTGCACGACAACTATGAGGCGCTGATCGCGGATCCGGAGCTGGATGCTGTCTACAACCTGCTGCCGACCAACGTGCACGGCAAGTGGACCCGAGCCACGCTTGCCGCCGGCAAGCACGTGCTGTGCGAAAAGCCTTTCACCGCCAATGCCGCCGAGGCCCGCGAGATCGCCGCACTGGCCGCCAAGTCAGACCGGGTTGTGATGGAGGCGCTGCAATATCGCTACCACCCGCTGACTTTGCGCGTTGAACAGGTCATTGCTTCTGGCGAGCTGGGCAAGCTGGAGCGGGTGGAAGTCTCGGTGTGCGTATTGTTGCCGAAGCGCTCGAACGGCAACGTCTACGACTACTCCCTCGCCGGGGGCGCGCTCATGGACGCGGGTGTTTATACGGTCGACATGCTCCGTACGTTCGGCGGTTCGACCCCGGAAGTCGTTTCGGCACAAGCGAAACTGGACGGTCCTGCGGTGGACCGGGTGATGACGGCCGAGTTGCGGTTCGCAAACGGGCACACCGGCCGGCTGCACTGCGCGCTGTGGTCGTCGAACCTGTTTTGGGCGAGCGCCAAAGTGGTCGGCGATCGCGGCCAGCTGCGATACCTCAGTCCAGCGGCACCGCACCTGTTGCCTCGGCTCTCGATCCGCTCGGCCGACGGCAAGCGCGTGGAGCGCTTCCCACGGCGCGCCACCTACGCGTATCAGCTTGAGGCTTTCGCCGCGGCGGTGCTGCGCGGCGAACCGGTGATGACGACGGCAGCAGGCGCGATTGAGAACATGGCCGTCATCGACGCCATCTATCGAGCTGCTGGCCTCCCGGTCCGCGAGCCGACCTGAACGCCAAACGACGACTGAAAGGCCAAAGCCCGCAATGAAATTGGTGCTGGCAAGCTACGGA
>Ga0335075_10012602_pt1 | contig 12764 bp, 9 predicted proteins | sample Lox_Sample_24_FD_206723 | JGI IMG/M metagenome (GOLD analysis project Ga0335075, IMG submission 206723) | Soil microbial communities from Loxahatchee National Wildlife Refuge, Florida, United States - Lox_Sample_2.4 | ecosystem: Environmental > Terrestrial > Soil > Wetlands | place: USA: Florida... | reverse complement strand
GAAGCCGGCGCGGACGAGGCGGTTGTCGAGCAACCGGTAAACCGCTTCCGGCGGACGCCGGCAGCTGCAGCACCGCCTCTGCGCAAGCCGGAAACCAAGATCGCGTCCACGCCTGCCCTCGTGCCCGCGCCGCCGGCCAGCGGCGACGATCCGATCGGCCAGGCGATGGCGCTGGCTGCCGCCTGCACGACGCTCGCGGAACTGAAAGCCGCCATCGAAGCCTTCGAGGGCTGCGCGCTCAAACGCCATGCGACCCGGACCGTGTTTGCAGACGGCAGTCCGGCCCATCGCATCCTGTTCATCGGCGAGGCGCCCGGCAAAGATGAAGACGCTGCGGGACTGCCTTTTGTCGGCCGCGCGGGCAAACTGCTCGACAAGATGCTGGCGGCGATCGGCCTCGACCGGAAGACCAATGTTTACATCACCAATGTCCTGAACTGGCGCCCGCCGGGCAACCGCGATCCCGCGCCAGAGGAAGCTGCGGCCTGCCTGCCCTTCCTGCGCCGCCATATCGAGCTCGCCGCCCCGGAGATCATGGTGCTCCTGGGCGCGGTGGCTGTCCGCCATGTCATGGGAAAGAGCGAGGGCATCATGCGGCTGCGCGGGAACTGGCTGGAATATTTCGTGGGCGGCCGCTTGATTCCCGTCATGCCGACCCTCCATCCGGCCTACCTCTTGCGCCGGCCCATCGACAAGAAGCTCGCCTGGCGCGACCTGCAGGCGATTTCCGACAAGGTTAACACGCTTCGCTTGCTTGAGCCTCGGGCCGCCGCTGGCTAAAACTCGGCTCCTCTGAAGCGTTGCGAGCGAAGGGACGGGCAGCTGTGACACGCTACATCCTCCTTGCGGCGGCCCTGGCGGCCCTGCTTGCCCCTGCCGCGGGATATGCGGACGCCGATCTGCCGGGCACGGGGCCGGTGGCGGGAATTTCTCCCCGTGTGCTTTCGGCCGAGGATGTCCGCCGCTACCAGGAGATTTTTGCCGACGAAGCGGGAGGCCGGTTTGCCGAGGGCCGTGCGCTCATCGCCAGCCTGTCCGACCGCTCGCTCATGGGTTATGTGGAGGCCGAGCATTACCTTTCGCCCTATCTGAAGCATCCGCCTGTCGCCGATCTCGCCCAATGGCTTGACGAATATGCCGATCTGCCGGTGGCCGAGCGCATCCGCGCCCTTGCCGAAGAACGCGAGCGTCACCGCCGTCACAAGGTTCCGCTTGCCGGCGTGGAGGGAATACCGGCGCGGCCAGTCGCCAGCTATTACGAGGAAACCGACCGCGTGGCAGAGCCGCCGCTCGTCTCGGACGCCGCACGCGCCGCGCAGCTCGCGATCGACAGCGATGTAAAGCTCGACCAGCCGGCCGCCGCCGAAATTGTTCTCCAGCAGCTGGTCGCTCAGAACATCGCCCCGCCATCCGATATTGCGCGCCTCACCCATCGCGTTGCTGCCTCCTATCTTGCCGAAGGCCAGGATGACGACGCATCGCGCATCGCCAGCGAAGTCACCGGCCTCGATCGCGATGCGGCGCCGCTCCTCGACTGGGTCAACGGCCTCGCCGCCTATCGCCAGAAGAAATTCACCGACGCGGCCCCATGGTTCGAGCATCTGGCGCAGAACGGCGCCGTGCCGGGCTGGACGCGCAGTGCCGGCGCGTTCTGGGCCGCACGCGCCCATCTCGCCGCCGGCGACCCGCTGCCGGTTGTGAGCCTCCTCTCGGCCGCGGCGCGCGAGCAGCCGACCTTCTATGGCCTGCTCGCCGAGCGCCTTCTCGGCCAGGAATCGCCCGATCAATTCAGCGACCCGACCCTCGATGAAACAAGCTTCGAGGAACTCATGCATATTCCTGCTGCGCACCGCGCCGTGGCACTCTGGCAGGTGGGCCATACCGACGGTGTGGAAGCGGAGATGCGCCGCGCCTTTGCCGCGATGGACCTGCACGATTCCGCAGCGTTCGCGGCGCTGTCACGCCGTCTTGGGCTTCCCGGTCTCGAACTGAGCGCGAGCGAAGCCGAAGCCGGGCGCGGCGAATTGCTGACCGGCCTCTTTCCGGTGCCGAAATACACGCCACCCGGCGGGTACCATATCGATCCCTGCCTCGTTCTGGCTTTTGCCCGTGTCGAAAGCCGGTTTCAATCCAAAGCCGTCTCAACCGCAGGCGCGCGGGGTGTCATGCAGCTCATGCCGGGTACGGCACAGCTCGTCGACGGCACCACGCCGGAAAAAAGCCAGCTCAATGATCCCGCCTACAATCTCGGGCTCGGCGAGCGTTATCTGCAGAGCCTGATCGACCAGACAAACGGAAATCTGTTCCAGCTTGCCGCCGCCTATAATGCCGGGCCGAACGCGCTCGCCCGCTGGCTCACCACCCGGCCGGAGATCACCGGCGATCCTCTGCTCTTCGTCGAAAGCATTCCTTATCCTGAGACCCGCAGCTACATCAAATATGTCATGACTTGGTATTGGATGTATGCGAAGCGCACGAAGCAGAGCGCGCCGACGCTCGACGAGACCGCGGCGGGGCAATGGCCGACCTATCATCCGGACGCTCCCATTTCGGCAAAGCCGCCCGCGCCGCGGAAACAGCCTTCCGCGCCCCTGATCATCAGCGATGCCAGCTACCCGCATTGACGAAGCGGTCGCTTTCGTTCCCGTCCGCATCGCGGTGCTGACGGTGTCCGACACGCGCGATGCCTCCAACGACACCTCCGGCGACACGCTGGCCGCGCGCATTGCCGAAGCGGGCCATTTGCTCGCGGCGCGCAACCTGCTTCGGGACGACCAGGAACAGATTGCCGTGCAATTGCGGCGCTGGATCGCCGATCCGCAGATCGATGTAATTATTTCGAACGGCGGCACCGGCCTCACCGGCCGCGACGTGACCGTCGAAGCCTTCCGCTCCGTGTTCGAGAAGGAGATCGACGGGTTTTCGGTGCTATTCCATCAGGTGAGCTATCAAACCGTGGGTACGTCGACCATCCAGTCGCGCGCCTGCGCCGGCATCGCCGGCGGTACCTATCTCTTCGCCCTGCCCGGCTCGACGGGCGCCGTGAAGGACGGCTGGGACAACATCCTCAAATACCAGCTCGACATCCGCCACCGCCCCTGCAATTTCGTCCAGGTCATGCCGCGCCTCGAGGAACACCGGAACAAACCTTCGAAGTGAGACCAGAGAAACAGGTTCACCACGAGGCACACCAAGAGCACCAAGAATCATTGCGCGCCAAGCGCGCATTTTCTTCTTTGTGCCCTTTGTGCTCCCGGTGGTTAGATCACGCTGCGTTTTTCACGCCCTGATCCGGGGCCATCCCCGGCTCATCCCGCAACCACCGCCGCGCTGCAGTTCGCGGCGATGAAATCCTCATGGTACGGCATGACCTCGACAGCACGCTTTACGCCGGCGCGTATCTTGGCCAGCTCGGCCCGCATCGCCTTGTCGTCGAGCTTCATGGTGAGAGGGCAGTAGGATTGCGGAATTATGCCTTGATTGTACATGACCGCGAGCCACTGGCGCGGCGGGAATCCCTGGTTCAAATTGATCGTGAAACGGCCAAATTTCCGGAACATTTCCATCGTTATTTCGAGCGACTCGGGAATTGACATGTGCTTGCAGTAGCGCCAGAACTCGGTGTCTTCGCGCTCCGTCGCCTTGTAGTGCACGATGACGATGTCGCGGACCGCGTCGACACCCATGGCGACACGGCGGTTGTAGTCGTTGCTGAGGATCGCATCGCAATCCCTGTCCGGGAATTGCTTGACCAGATGCGCCAGGTAGTTCTGGATGAATTGAATGCTTGTCGATTCCAGCGGCTCCACGAAACCCGAGGAAAGCCCCACAGAGACGCAATTCTTCACCCAGGCATCCCGCCTGCGGCCGGCCGTGAATTTGAGCATGCGCGGCTCGGCGAGAGGAGCGCCCTCGAGACGAGAAAGCAGCGCCTCGCGGGCCTCTTCGTCGCCGATGAAGTTGCTGCAATAAACGTAGCCGTTGCCGGTTCGGTGCTGCAGTGGAATCCGCCACTGCCAGCCGGCTTCGCGGGCCATTGCTCGCGTGTAGGGCGTTACATCTCCTACAGTCTTGCAGGGAAGTGCCCATGCGCGGTCGCAGGGCAGCCATTGCGACCAGTCCAGATACGGGACCTTCAGCGCCTGGCCGATCAGCAGGGCGCGAAACCCCGTGCAGTCGATAAACAAGTCGCCATCGATCCGTTCTCCGGATTGAAGCACCAGGGTGTCGATGAACCCGTTCTCGCCTCGCAGCTCAACGTCAACGATCTTGCCTTCGATGCGCTTTACGCCTCTTTGTTCGGCATATTTGCGCAGATATCGCGCGTAGAGAACGGCGTCGAACTGGAACGCATAGGCAAAGCCTGCCGCGGGGACGTTATTCGGTCGATCGAAGCGATTGTTCCGTGCGGCCACCGTGCACAGCGAATATTGGTCCATGTCGAGATCGCCATTGTCGACGGCGACCTTCAGCAGGTACTGGAATACCGGAGGCAGCTGGTTGTTGAGGCGCTCGGCTTCCTCTTCCGGGCTGAAGCCTTGCGACTCCAGCGGATTGAAATAGGAGTGACCGATACGCCACCAATCGATAAATTCGATCGCGAGTTTGAACGTAGCATGCGTCTTGCTGACGAACTCGTTCTCATCGATTCCGAGTAGCCGATTGAATTTTCTCATCGACGGAAGCGTGGATTCTCCCACTCCGACGATTCCGATCTCCTCGGATTCGACGAGAACGATCTCGCAGGGATCATGCTCCATCGCAACGCGCAGGAACGAGGCCGACATCCAGCCCGCGGTTCCTCCGCCAACGATCACGATTTTCCGGATACGTCTGTCCGAGGCGCTCCGGCCGCCGCCCCCGTTAACGGGCGCGTTCATCTCGCACCGCCCGCACGGCAGATATCACGGGCAAAAAGCCCGCCTATACAATTCTCGCCCACCTTCGCCGCTCCCGCGAATATCCCACGATCTTGGCACGATTACACAAAGTATCGGGCCAGCCAATATTTTCATAATGGAAGATCAGCATCTTTTTGTAGGATAATGTCCTACAATACCTGTGCTGCATTCCATGAGCCGCCCGCTTGATGTGGGCAGTTGCGCATCCGTGCTCCGACTTCGCGACCAGGCGCTTGGCGAAATCACGCCGGTTCGTGCTGGCGAAGACCGTGGGTATCCATGAAGGCGTTATGTGCCGGCATCGTTTCCGCACATTTCTTCACTGTAATACGGATCTCGTCCAGTTTGTCCTCGATCTTGCGTGCGTCAAGGGCGTCGGTCAAAGGGTCGTGCCGGCGCGGAACGATGTTCTGCCCGATCATGACATAGAGCCAGCTCTGGACAGGAAACGTCTCCGCATCGTCTCGCAGGATGCGGCCGTGGCTGCGGAAAAGATCGATTTTCTCCTGCAACGTATCGGTCAGCGGAATGTGGCGGCAATATTCCCAGAAAGCCCCTTCGCGCTCCGTATGCGTATAGTGCATCAGAAGAAAATCGCGCACGCGACCAAACTCGACCTCCAGGACCTTGTTATAGCGCTCGATGTCCGCCCTCTCGAAACTGCGGTCGGGGAAAAACTTGAGCAACATCGCGATCCCGCGCTGAATAAGATGGATGCTGGTAGCTTCAAGCGGTTCGAGAAAGCCCGCGGCAAGTCCCAATGCGACGCAGTTCTTGACCCAAAATTTGCGCCGCCGGCCAGGCGTGAAGTCGATTCGAATTGGATTGGCAACAGGCTCGCCCTCGATGCTTGCGCGCAGCACGTCCACGGCCTCGTTGTCGTTCTGGAAGGCGCTTGTATAGACATGGCCGTTGCCGACGCGGTGCTGCAGCGGGATACGCCATTGCCAACCGGCGTCTCGCGCGGTCACCAGCGTGTAGGGAGCGGGCGGAGTCGCATGCGTGGTTTGAACGACGAGCGCACGATTGCAGGGAAGCCAGCGGCTCCAATCCTCAAATCCCGTTTCGAGCGCACGCTCTATGAGCAGACCGCGAAAGCCGGTGCAATCGATGAACAAATCGGCCGATAAACTCCGGCCATTCTCAAGCGAGATCGAACAGATGAATCCGTCTTCCGGTCGCAGATGAACTTCGCGCACCTTTCCTTCTATGCGCACCGCGCCGCGCGCAACTGCGAAGTTCCGAAGATAACGCACAAACAGAGACGCATCGAAGTGCAGGGCATACGTGATTTTGTTCAGGGGGGTGTTCGGCGCATGGCAAGGCCGCATGAACTTGCCCTGCGCCGCTGCCGTCGCCTGTATCGAATATTCTTCAAGCCTTGCCGCCCTGCCTTTAAGAAACATTTTCAGCCAGTAGGAAGGGAAAGAAACCGATCCCAGACCAAATCCGGTGGGGCCAAAGGGATGAAAATAAAAGTCGCCCGGACGCGTCCAGTCCCGGTAACCGATACCGAGCTTAAACGTCGCCTTGATCTCGCGGATCAGCTCATCTTCGTCGATGCCGAGCTGGTGGATGAAATCCATGATCGGCGGAATGGTCGCCTCGCCTACACCTACCGTGGGGATTTCGTCGGATTCCACCAGCCGGATGCGAACCCCTGACTGTCCCATGGTCTTGACGAGATTTGCGGCTGCCATCCAGCCGGCCGTACCGCCACCGACGATAATGATATCCTGGATGCGACCGCCCGCGACACGGGCGTTCTGACATTGATTATCTGAACATTCCAAATTCACGACTGCGCCCCTTCATAACAATGCAGTATTGCATGGGCCGTGCCGCTCTGCCACATCATATGTAAACGCGCGCTCGAGGGCCGCGGCCGATCCGTCGTGATCGTTAACCACAGACGCCCATGGCGCGGCCTTGGGCGCGAACGGCGCTCTTCCTGGCCCTGTGACGTTCGTTATCGCCCCCGGCTGTTGGGCCCGCTCAAGGCTCCCTATTGCGCGGGCGGACAGTCTGCGTTACCTGTTTTGTGCACGCGCGCTTGAGGGCCGCGGCAGATCCATTGCGATCGTTAACCACTTATGCCCATGGCACGATAATGGGCAGAGGGCCCTCAATGCGTACCGCGGTTCATCCGTTTGAAAGTCCGGATTCGACGAATTTCTTCGGCACGTCGTCACGGCTGACGCTTGGCTCGTTTAACTGCTGGCCCGCCCGGCAACAGCCAGGATTTTGCGGCACAATCCTCGCACGGACACACCATGCTTCGTCAGTTTGGGTGCGAAAAGATACTGAACAAGGCGGCGGGTACTGATCATGGCTGGTGTAACCGATACGTTCATGTTCTCGCAGCGGCGCAGCTCGCTCATTTTTGCCGGCGGTTGCGTGCTCGTCACCATAGGCGTGCTGCTTCATCTGCCGATGTACGGGATGGGCAGGAACATGGGCTTCGTCCTTGCCGGGATGCCCATGGATCCGCGGATGTATTGGGGCATGGCCTTCATCATTATTGGGATCGGGGCCTCGGCCTACGGGCTGCTCCCTGCGGCCACGGTGACCGACGTTGACGAGACCGAGATTCTCGTGCCCCCGAAAGATGCGCCGCTTACGCGGAATCATTGGCTTCTGATGGCGGCTCTCGCGGTCGGACTCCGTTGAAATGCCTAGGGCAATGGGGAGCGTTGCATGATGTTCAAGAGCAGGGCGTTTTCCGTCTGGTTCGTCGCCGCTCTCCTGGTCTGGGTAGCGCTGTTCTCCACATTCGACAGTATCACCTTTCTGAAAGGGAATTGGTACTACCCCGCGATAATGGTGCTCGGCGCCTTCGTTGCCGGCCTTACTCCGATGGGCGGCGGTTCTGTGGCTTTTCCGGCCCTGAGCATCTTTCTCCACGTAGACCGCGTGCTGGCGCGGGATTTCAGCATGATGATCCAGAGCATAGGGATGACGAGCGCCAGCATCTTTATACTAACCCATCGAGATACGGTTCTCGGAAACTACAGGCCGCTGCTGATCTTCGTGCCGACCTGCTTTGCAGGTTTCGTATTTGGCATGCTCACGCTGCAGGCAATGCCCGTCTATCTGATACAGGCGCTGTTCTTGTCGCTGACCGCCGCCTTCGTCATCGCCTACTACCTCCATAAGCAGCGCGGATCGGCGGACGGCCTTGCCGTTCCAAGTACCAGGGACGCGGTCTGGCTTGGACTCGCGCTCTTCATTGGCGGCATGGTCACAAGCCTGTTCGGAACCGGGGCGGACATGCTGCTCTATACGCTTCTGATCACGCATTTCAGCATGAAGGAGAAAGCCGCTACGTATATTAGCATTGTACTGCAGGCTGCGATGAGCGTCCTCGGATTTTCCTGGCGGGCTTTTGTGGACCATGGACTGACCCACTATCAGATCGACACCTGGCTGTGCGCGTACCCGGTCGTGCTGTTCATGGCTCCGTTCGGAGCTTATGTACTGCGCAAACTGCATTTGGAGTGGATGCTGATTGCCGTCGTATTGCTTGCCATATTTCAGCTGCTCTATTTCAACTTCATACAGCCGAGTGACGCCAAGACGGTGGCCTCGGCTGTGTTCTGCACCGTTTTTGCCGCCCTGTTCTATTTCCTGCTGCGACACATGCGTGCCAGACGCGCAGGGCTCCTCGGGGCCGTCGTTCGCGCAGATCCGCCGCCGTGAGAGTCGTCCGTCGACGGTTGGAGCCGGCCCAAATCACGGAACGGACCACTGAACCGGATCCAGATTTTGGAGGACGATATCCGGCATGATGTTCAAGAGCAAATGGTTTTCCGTCTGGTTCGTTCTCGCATTCCTGGTCTGGATCGCGCTGTTCTCCACATTCGACAGTTTCGCCTTTCTGAAAGATCATTGGTACTACCCGGCAGTCATGGTGTTTGCCGCCTTCGTCGCCGGCCTGACTCCGCAGAGCGGCGGCGCCATAGCCTTTCCGGCATTGAGCGTCTTCCTCCACATAGACCGAGTGCTGGCGCGCGATTTCAGCATGATGATCCAGAGCATCGGCCTGACGAGCGCCAGCATCTTCATCCTGACGCACAAGAACACGGTGTTGCGGAATTACAGGCCGGTGCTGATGTTCTTGCCGGTGTGCGCGGCCGGCTTCGTGCTGGGCATGAACACGCTCCAGTCAATGCCCGTCTATCTGATCCAGGCGTTCTTCCTGTCGCTGATAACGACGTTTGTCGCCGCTTACTATCTGCATCGACAGCGCGGAACGAAAGCAAGCCTGGCCGTCGCCACGGTCGGCGAAGGAGTGTGGCTTGGATTGATCCTGTTTCTGGGCGGCATGGTTACAAGCTTGTTCGGAACCGGAACGGACATTCTTCTCTACACCATTTTGATAACCCGCTTCAGCATGAACGAAAAAGCGGCGACGCGCCTCGCCATTGTCACGATGACCGGGATGAGCATCCTGGGCTTCGCTTATCGCGCATTTGTGGATCATGGATTGAGCCACTATCAGTTCGACACCTGGTTGTGTGCATATCCGGTGGTTTTATTCATGGCTCCGCTGGGTGCCTTTGTATTGCGCAAGGTGCACGTGAACTGGCTGTTGTTGGCGATCGTGATCCTTGACGTGTTTCAACTGCTTTATTTTAATTTCAGCCGGCCAAGCCAGAACAAGACATTGGCGTCGGTGGTGTTCTGCGCGCTTTTTTCGGTCGTGTTCTATCTTTTGCTGCGCCGCATCCGTGTCAAGCGGGCCGAAGCCCTCGAGCCGACGTCCCGGCAGCGCTGCCGCTCGGAGCTTCTTCCGCCGGGATGCCGAATTGGCGGCAATAATCGTGCAAACAGCCGAAATGGAGCGGCGATCGTCGCGCGGAAGCTTGACTCGAAATGCATCGGCAGTCGGAACGAAGGACGTTAATTAAGCGGAAAGTAAGTGCTTTCACCCGCGGAAAACCGGCGCTAGGATTTCCATGCACGGGGCACAGAGCAATGGAACGCTGAGGGACGGTGAGTCGGATGGCGCTGTGGAGGATTTCCTGATGCAGACGGCGGGCGATGGGCGCGCCTTCCGCGATGCGCTGGGATGTTTTCCCACCGGCGTGGCCGTGATTACCGCGCATATCGCCGACCGCCACCCGATGGGGATTACCGTCAACTCCTTTACGTCCGTCTCGCTGGAACCGCCTTTGATACTATGGTGCGTCGATCGCCGCTCGCAGCGATTCGAAACCTTCGCCAATGCAGGCTACTTTACCGTCAGCATTCTTGACGCAACTCACGAGGCCGTTTCGTGTCGCCTGGCTCGCCCGGGGGAGCACCGGCTCGACGGGATCCCGCTCGCCGCCACGAAATTCGGCGCGCCGGCCCTGGCCGATGCACTCGCCGTTTTCGAATGCCGGCGGGAGGCCATGTATGACGGCGGCGATCACGCGGTGCTGCTGGGCCGGGTCATGCATTTCACGCGCCGGCATTCCGGCGCGCCGCTCATCTTCTTCCGCGGCCGCTATCTCTCCCCGCCTGCGGACGATTCCCGAGCGACTCCCGATGCCAAAGTCCGGGAATTTCTCGCATCGGATTGCGAATAGGTTTGCCGCGCGGCAAGAGGGGAATGTTGATGGCGTACGGCAGACGCTGCGCCGCAATTGGAGCGATCCTGTTTTTTTCTTTCGTCGGCGCCGGTCTCGCTGCCGGCCCGGTTGAACCGCCGCCGGACTGGGCCTTTCCGGTCAACCCGCCGTCCAAACCGGCTTCGGCGCCTGTGCCCGACAGGATCGAGCATGTTCCGGGTTCGAAGCTCAGCTTTACCGACAGACAGATGAACGACGAATTCTTCGTCGCCGACTGGTTTCCCGGCGAACACGGGCCGATGCCGCCCGCCGTGGCGATTGGCCGAAAGCCCACCGTCTTCCCTTGCGCACTCTGCCATTTGCCGACGGGCAATGGCGGCCCCGCGGAAGCCGCGCTGCCAGGCCTGCCCGTGAGCTACATCGTGGAACAGATAAAGGAATTCCGCGCGGGCCGGCGCATGGTGGCGCAACGGAACATGACGTCGGCGCGCGACATGGAAGCGCTTGCCAAAGCCGTGAGCGACTCAGATTTGCTTGCCGCCGCCAGGTATTTCTCGAGGCTCAAATTCACATCGCATTTTCATGTGGTGGAGACGGAGAGAGCGCCCAGGACGCGTGTCGGCGAAGTCAGCCTGCATGTGAAAGTTGATGGCACGGAGCCGCTCGGGCAACGCATTGTCGAAGTCCCTGACGATGCAAAGCAGTGGGAGCTCGGCAGCGCGCACACGGAATTCACGGCTTATGTTCCGAAAGGCAGCATCGCGCGCGGCGCGGCGCTTGTTTCATCCGGCGACGGCGCCCTGCCCTGCCGCAGCTGCCATGGTCCCGATCTGAAAGGAATGAACAATGTTCCACCGCTCGCCGGCCGCTCGCCCAGCTATCTCGCCCGTCAGCTTTACGACATTCAGCACGGCATGCGGCGCGGCCCCGCCGTCGCGCAAATGCTTCCCGAGGTCGCGCACATGACGCCGGCCGACCGGATTGCGATCGTCGCGTATCTGGCGTCGCTGGGAAGTTAGAATCGGACCGCTTACGCAAAGTGGCATAGCCGACATCGCCAGGCATCGCGCCGACTTTCGATCGTTACACAAGTGGCATTCCACAGCGCCAGGACAGAGCGGCGCAAGGCGTGGGAATAAAACAGAGCCTTGCAACGTCTCTTGGAGGTCACTCACCAAACCCTGCACCTGCTGGAGGAATTCTCATGCCGTTTTTCTTGCCTGAAACACGATCCGCCTCCGGCGGAGTGCCGAGGTCAGCTTCGATCTGCGTTGCGGCGGCATTGCTCTGTTGCGCCGCTGTCCTGCCCGCGTCCGCCGCGCCTGCTCCCCACAAAGTCGGCCTCGGCAAGGTGCTGACCTCAAGCGACGGACAGGAGATCTACGGCTTCGATATCGACCAGAACGGCAATGACGGTGTGCTGGCGACTGCTGGCTCGGTCGAAACTTTCAACCAGGACACGGGGAAGATCACCAAAACCTTTGCCACGAAGAACACCGCGAAGAACTCCTATAGCGCAGACGGGATTTTCAGCGGCGATGTAGGCCTCGTCACCCATTACATCACACCGAAGGGCCAGTTCGCAGCGCGCCGTGTCTATGACGTGATGAATCCCGTCACCGCAAACAAGTTCACCGGCACCTGGACGCCGCCGGTCAAGGACATCCAGGTCGAACTCGTGGCGGAAAACCAGGCGACATCCAACAGCGTCGTATTTGCGATCGAGCTGAAAAAGCAGGACGTTCCCGACCTGATCGTCTCAGATGTCGCCGCCAACACCTTCAGCAAGGTGATTCACCTCGATCCGAATCTCTTCAGCCTCGGCAACGGCCCGCAACTTGGCCAATACGCTGCGGCGAACCAGGCCGTCATCGCCGAATCGCCGGACGATGGCGAGGTTGGCGGCGCAGCACCGGTCAACTATCTGTTCGATCTGACGACCGGAAAGAGCACGCAGTTCAATGGTTATAACAATGGCCCCTACGGCGCCGGCGATGTGAACGGCCTAGCGACGGATCCGAACACCGGCATGACGGCGACCGACACCGAGCTGAACGCGCAGGTCGAGTTCTACGACATGGCAAGCCAGAGCGCGATCACGGCCGTCCAGTTGCCCTGCACGAGCGATACGGCCCAGCTCGATAGCGGCTCCACCATCGCCATCGATCCGGTCAACAAGCTGTTCCTCGTCAACGAGCCCGTGAATGCCTGCACAAATTCGGGCAGCGCCATCGTCGTCTATGACGAGAGCGGAAATTACGTGGAAACGATCGGCGGTTTCCAGTTCGCAAGCAACGTGATCATCTTC
>Ga0335075_10012601_pt1 | contig 12765 bp, 15 predicted proteins | sample Lox_Sample_24_FD_206723 | JGI IMG/M metagenome (GOLD analysis project Ga0335075, IMG submission 206723) | Soil microbial communities from Loxahatchee National Wildlife Refuge, Florida, United States - Lox_Sample_2.4 | ecosystem: Environmental > Terrestrial > Soil > Wetlands | place: USA... | reverse complement strand
ACATCAGCCGAATGGGAATTTGACTTCGTAATTTCCGGGGTTACCTAGGTAACAAGCCGCGCAACTCCACCACGATTACGCTACCTAGGCCACCCATCTACAAACTAGACCAAACATCTCGTAACTAGGCCAATAAACTCACTTTTCCTCGTCTCTTAGTCCATCCATTTCCAGTTACGCCTTCTTTGTCGTCGTCGAACGTTTTACCATCGAAATTGGGCACAACTACCTTCACCTGTCCTCACGTTCTGCCTGTCTCTTGAATGTACTCGTTTTCAGTCAAATGTGCAGTCAACCCCTCTCCAGCCTCTACTACACCCATCGACAGTAAAAGTCGTCATCCTTGGACGCACTACCATTGACTTCGACACGTTTACTGCCTTGTCAGGTCGCCACTTCTTTCCTCGAAACTGGGTGGTCTACGGAGCAGGTATCAAGCGTAGAGTGTGTAGTTTGCTTCGACCCAAAATGGAGTCGAAGAAAGGAAGATGTTCAGAGAATCGAAAAGTGCCAATGAATTGTTATATTACTTCCAATTTGAGAACATGACATTAAACATGAGACACTCCAGATGAAAATCCTCTTAAAGATCTTCCCGTCATTACTTTCCTTTCGATCCCTCCAACCACTGATTTGTTCAACCTCCTTCTGACCTCATCGTACAAGAATAAACGAGATTACAAACACATCCTCCATTGTAATAAAAGTGTTTCCGGTTCAAAATTCTCCAAACTTGAACTCCTCAATTCTTTCCATAGCTACTTCAGAGGCCTCCCAACGTTTCGTTGTGGTTCGCTTCTGGAGGGTCTGCCTGATCTTGCACGACAGCCATGTCGTTTGGATGCTGTATCATCTCCAAGGCTCTTTCGAAAAGTGGCATCTCCTGCCTCGCTTGTATCGGCACAGTCGTCATGTAGGTCACCATGAAGCCTTCCAAAGTGCGGTCCCTGAGGCTCCCAAACGTGAGTCTACGAGATGGTACTCGGTAAACAAGGTCCATACGTTCTTGAGTCCTCGGCTCAACGACATGGAACTGAATAATCGGCCACATCGGACCCGTGAAAAAAATCTCTCTTTGCTGCTGTCTTCGGTGATGACGTGTCATAAATTCGTGGAGACAACGTACTTGATAAGACAACAGCCAAACGCTGGACATCATTCCAAAGTTCAATATGTAGAACCCGTGGAATACAACTTCGGAGTCTTCGCAGATGAGCAGGTCGAATGCCCTTGTGCCCAACTGGTCGCCGGGAACTCGATGAACATCGGAGTTGCGAATCGCGATTTCAGTCCCATGATACTGGCTTACCCAATGTGATCCAGGCAATGGAGGTTGGTGACGTATTTCGTATAATCGCAGCGGATGGTTGAAGTCATACCATTGACCCCTGAACATGAATGGTGCCTGGGCAATAAATTCTTCGTATCTGGCATACGACATCGACGACGTATTGCTTATGTCGATAAATTGTAGATTATCGTTCCATCGTTTCCGGTTTCATTGAGCGCTTTTAGAAACACAATTCATCCTCCTAGAGCGTGACTTATGCACCAAGAGCACGACTTATGCTCTAAGAAACCCATTGTGCTCCGAGCAGCATCCCAATGAGTCCCAAGTCTTGGCAATCAAATTGATGTCTTAGCAATCAAATTGATGTCTTAGCAATCAAATCGATGTCTTAGCATTCAAATCGATGTCTTTAACGGCACGTGAACCCCACTTCTATGGGAGATACTCAACCAGGGCATGACCATGCAAATTCGCAATACTCGTCTGATACCTTAATATCCATTCTTTTAATCTTCTCGTCGCTAATGTAGCTATCTGTCATCTTCCTACTGATCATATACTGTGTTATAAATGTGCAAATCAATATAATTGTTGACATAAAAGGTGTCATATGTATCCAGTACTGGAGGAGATATCCCTGTCGCCATTTCCGTGATGAAACCTTTAAAGCAGGGAACTAGATGTACGCCACGCTCAATCGTATCAATTTCAATCACCTCAAACCTATCCTTCACCACCTTGAACATACCAGTAGCAGCGTCAACCGCCGATTGAGTGCGAAATAGCTGAACATATGCCAACTGAAGCTCCGTTTCTGAATTACGATCCGGGATTGAAAATAGCAGAAGAAGTCGAGCAACTCTCCGATTTTCCATTTGGTTACCGCTTCCATTGGGATTCGAGTATCTAAGGAGCACCGTATCAAACCGACTCTTTTTCCAATTCTTATCTTGCCCCCACAAATAAGAAGGGGTGGAGTACACTTTCTCTGTGATCAACGCATTGGTATCGTGAACCTCTGGATATTGAACTTTCAGCCCGGAATAGCCATGGATTTCGATCCGTCCTCTGGATTCAATGTCTCCTCGCCTTGGCCGCACCGCTGTTTGCCGTCCTTCTGCGATATGTCGAAGGGTTAATAGTGTCTGTTGAACCAACCCGTCCAGCTCCAGTTCATCTTGAACAACCTCGAGTTCACGGAGGCCATTCCATCGTTGTGATTTAGTGAATGTTACTGATTTGAGGTTGGCTGGCCTTTCTGTGGGCTGAAGAGGATCTCCGACTTCCTGCAACGGTTCGGGAATTGTGTCCCAGTCAAACGAAAGCTTATCTCCGTTTTTCCGAAGTTCTAAGCGATCTTCCTCGGGCAATGAATCCTCCCACATTTGTATTGCAATCATTCGGTCTTCATCACGCAACATAAACTCTTTTGCCTGGGGCCCTTTATTGCTAGCTTTCCAAGCAGCTTTCAACGGCTTGTGGCATGCTTCGCCGCGGTCAGTGGAGGAAAATGGCAAAGCTCCCTTCGCTTTGATCCATGCAGGATAATGCTGAAGCAAATGTATCTTAGGGCAATACCAGTCCTGGGGGACGATACCATTGGCCACCAAGGGACCTGCTGGGTCATTCCGAAGCTCAGTGAATTCCTGGATAGTTCTGGCAAGCAAGTCGACTGTGGAGTCTGTATGACTGACGTAATGTGCAAGCATGTCGATATCCAAATATAATCGCACCAATTTCGCCATGTCCTCCGTCAGCAAGTCTCTGACAACTGGCATATAGACTTTTATCATATTTCTGAACTCGTTTCCCGTCCACTTTGACGTTTTGGATATACCGGATCGAAATGCGCGGAGCTTGGGATATGGAGGCAGATGGGAGAATCTTGCGTCGAACTCTCCCATAACTTTTTCTTGGCTAATGTTGTGACTTTTGGCAATAAATGGTACAACCCATTTCTCATGCAAATAATCGAAGAAGCACTTGAGAACTTGGTGCAATAGATCCGGCGCCGCCGCTTCATGGATATCTGAATATGCATGTCGTTCGGTGTAGACTGAAGTCGGATGATAACCGAACTCTTTTAGTGACTTGTCATCCCCCTGGTGATAGGACCGAAGTCGGCTGGCTTCATGCGCCGTACGCGGTGGATGACTTTCATGATCTACAAATGGCTCTCTCTCGCTTCTGGAATTGCTAGTCGATATTTTTCGCCTTTGCTTGGTGGTTGTTTTTTTTGACCGATCGCTTAGGCCGAGGACTTTACGTTTCGAGCGTCCTTTCTGTTTGTTCAACTGAGCAACCATTTCTTCCAGCTTTTGGATTCGAGAGTCCTTTTTCCTCAATATTGTTGCAATCTGGGTTTCTTCTCCTTCTCCTTCCCCTTCCCCTTCCTCTTCCTCTTCCTCTTCCTCTTCCTCTTCCTCTTCCTCTTCCTCATCTTCCTCATTCGTGTCTTCAGTTTCTGTCCTATTCTCAAAGCTGTGGCGCGGAATTGTACACTTAGGACAGAATCCTGATAAAATCCCTGCCAGGAGCCGCATCTCTTCATAGTCTGCAATCTGCACAGAAATAATCGGGAAGCACAATCGGCGTTCACCATCGGGACACAACAAATTTATTCCCTCTTCCGCGACCAGCCTTATCGGCTCGAATATTTCGCTGAGGATATCGTGTATCGAACCGCGTATCCATTCTTTGTATCCTGCGTCGTTCGCACGTGCCACTAAATCAGTTGGCATGGTCTAAGCAAGGGATCACCATTCTCAGTGGGAAGTAAACCCACGAGCCTCATTGCTTTGTTGGCTGGGTGGAATCGGTCATAACCGAGAATATTTCCCACGGTCATGAAAACCGGCCATGCTGTGGAATTTCTGGACTGGGTGGCTAGAAGGGTTTTGTCTGAATAAACAATAATCGGAACTACTGTGCAACATTTTCGAGGATTGGCGTTGGAGATCGTATTCTAAGATATGTCAGATAAGGCTATATCAAGGGCCAGTTGTTACCTGTATGTCCCACCACCAGTTTGAATTATACAGATCTGTGTAGATCCTCTCTCGGTTCGAGTCATATTCTCTCCTAGGAACCGTCACAAATTTGTCTTCCAAAGACTTGTTTTCCAAGATTTCTTGCAGGACTGCGAGAACATCGCGTTTCCAATACTCAATCGAATAACCGGCTTCGGGATCTTGGAAGCTGCATGATTGCCATGACGTTCCCGCACATCTTAGTTCATCGATTTTCTTGTGAAAATCGCTGACGGAACGAAACGACCCTTCGGAATCGCCAAAGCTGAAGCGGCCAAGTTTAGAGGCATTTACGCCGAACCGTTTTACCGTTTCGTTATTCTCCAATCGAGGGATGAATAAGTTTTTGGCTAAACCATACTGTTTGGGGTTCTTAAAAGGATAATATATATTCTTTCTGCGGTGTTTCTTCATTAACTTCCGATGGGACCTGGATGGATGGATGTAGTGTTTTCCGGCATCCGTTGGCAAACCTATCAAGAGTCAGATGCGAATGTCACGGAGATTCTTACCCGCATTGGGAAAAACTTCGAATCGTTCCTCCTGCTCGACTTCAATGTCAAACCCACCATCGACTGTCATCGACTCAGATGCTTCAAATACTGCTGAAAGATCGTGTGGTCGCCCGCTCTTCATAGGGGCATCTTCATCGGCTGCTCGGCTATGCCTGCGTTTCAATTGTTCAATGATTTGTGTTGGAACTCGCTCGGAGATTTTGCTGTGCTTGGCAGACCAATGCCTTTTAACTTTTCTCTGATCTATCGATATGCCGCATTCAGGACAAGTCAACTTTCCTTCATCTTCCAAAGAGTCCCAATCCAGAACAGTGGTTTTGTTCTTTCGCGTGGGACTCATTTCATTCGCTTGGAGGCCGAGTTGTCTCGTATACAAGTCACCCAATTTGCGTTCTAGGTGACTGAATTGTCCTCCAAGTGATTGAATTGTTTTCGAAGAAACGTTGATTTGGGAAAAGAGGTTGATTTTATTTGTGGATGATGGACCCGACGTCTATGGGATATGACGTTCTTCCTGGAGCTGACTTCTTCGCTCAAGGGGGGAAAATGATTTCTTCGAATCTGATGAAACTCCCTAATTTGGGCGATTACAAGCCCTGAATTTCGGTATTTTGGGGGATCTGGGATCTGGATTCCGGCTTTGAAATATAGATCAACGCCGATAAGAATCAAAATTCAGGGGTAATCAATTTCAAGACAGTCATTCCCCCTGGACAACCTTCTTCAGCAACATCTATCATCCTCATCATTTCTCAATTCTAGTCATAGAGTCAGTAATTTATCATCACTGTCAACTTCAAAATGTCTTCCAATCCCCCTCCTCCGGCGGATTCCAATCCCCCTCCTCTGGCTGATGATGTTAGCCCGACAAGACGTCGGGCTCCAGTTAGGCAACAGGTCGCATGGACCACCAACACCAAACTTTCTCTCAAAACATGGACTCATGACGATATTCTGACAGAATTCAGAATGGACAAGAACCAATGGGCAATCCTTGATGCACAAGTACACCCCAACTCCTATTTAAATTGATGGTAGATGAAAGATGCGCGAGACAAAATTATAAAAACCGACCCGACGTTCTCAGAATTCTCTACCTGGTCAGCATTGGACGTGGATGATGGTCACGAGGTTCTGAAGAAAGCTGCACAGGCATGTATTTCCACGAACACAGCCCTTGGCGCGCGGTTTACAGAATTACGAATGACGGAAAAGACTTCGCAGAGGAAGGAGAAGACATGGTTGATGACCTTATTAGATGTCTGGTACTTCAAAAAATGGAACCAGAAGAAGAACTTGGATATTCACAAAGCGTCGTCTCCAAGCAAGAAGAGACCTTTGCAATTGGATTGTAGCCATTGTGGCACAATGTTGGTGTGCAGTAACCCCGATTGTTCTGGGGAGATTCATAAGGTCTTTTCCTGATAGAAGTTCACTTACAGGTGGTAGCTCAAGAAATTGAAGTTGGACGATGAACCTAAGAAGGCTATTGAAAACCCAGTTCCTTCCTCTGAATCAACCCATGACGGTGTGTCACCCCCCGAACCAGCGCCGAAACCCGTCACTCCATCTCCCCCAGTAGCAACTGATGAAATTACCCATGAGCCAGCCGAGCCAACTCCTGCAGAAGTCGGTCCTCCATCAACTTTGCCAACAGTCGAAGATGCTACGAATGATACCCCTCTCACAACGCCGGCACATGTTCCTCCATCTTCAGACAGACCCGGTGCACCTATTCTACCTCCCTCAGGCTCTGCGGCAACCTGTCCTATTGAGCTCCATAGCGAAATGGGTTCGGACGATGAAGATAAGGATGAGGATAACCAATCCGATCTTGAGGAGGACCCAGACGCCGGTTTCATCGAACATCCTTCCGGCGATAATGGAGGAGTTGACACAATAGATCTTACAAAAGACGAAGATATTGTGTTCGGCAGCGAGTTTGAAAAGCTTGATGCATACGAGTCATATCTGGATGAACCAAATCCATGGCACTCCGACCTCCGTCGACCTCTCTTTCCCGCACAGATCATTGGTTTTCGGTGGATGAACGATCGTCATCCTCTTGGTGGAGGCTTGATTGCGGATAAAGTGGGTTGTGGCAAAGTATAATCAAATTGGAAATGCCTTGCTAATCTTGAGACTTATCAAACTATCAACTATCTGCTTCATTTGCGCGACCATGTACGTCAAACAGCGCAAAAACAGAAACGTCGCACTTTATGCCTTCTTGTGGTTTACAATGCACCTTTGATTTCTGCTTGGGAGAAGACACTCAACAATCGTGAGATAAACAAATCTCAACAGCACTATCACAGAAAACTTCGAGAAGATGCGTCAGTCAAGAAGATGATTGAAGTTTTAGAAACAGAGAAGTGCTGGCAGGAAGGAACAGGTTTGTCTGTGTGGAATGCGAATGCGAAAGGTGCACCTGATCTTCAATCGGATGGGACGTTCGGTGTGGATGTTGTCCTCATCACAGCGGCCACACTAACAAGATCGACTGGAGAATGGGTGCTACGAAGCAAATGGCATACTGTAATCGCTGACGAAGCTCATGATTTTCTTCGCGGCCAACATAACGCCAGGAATGATCTCTCGAATACACTCAAAATCTGGTACAAATTGCAGCCACGGACTACGTCAATGTTTCTCCTTACCGGATCTCCTTTCATGACAAAGATTACGCATGACTTTGTGGCTCTGACAAAGGCAATAGCGACCAACGAGAAAAGAGACAAATGGTCTCCTGACTGTTCGGATCAAGGTCTCCAGAATCTCATTACAGGATGGATTGGGATGGAAGAAAGAAGGTATCGGCAAGAAGAGGAAGAGCAACGACGTATTAGAAGGACAATGACGGATACTTTAGCTCTTTATACTCTCCGAAGAGATGAAACTTCAACAATTAGGGGGCAAAAGGTAATGGTCGATTATTTTGCACAGTGCTTCGATAACAAAGACCCTTTGATACCGTTGGACGGCGGGAAAGAACTCCGTGAGAGAGAAGAATTGTATGCAAAATTTAAAGGAAATGAAGCAAAGCGATTAACTCAACAACGGAACGATGACATGCGATGCCTCTGCTTTAGCGAGCGCTTCTTGCGATGGCAAAGTTTGCGTAGCGCTCGAGACCGAGCACAGGTGTGGAATTCGTACAGTCTAGAAGAGGGAAGAAAATACATTCGGACAAGAGCTCTCATCGAATATTTGAAGGAGAAAAAACAAAAGGGTGATGGAGTAATTATCTATGCTCTAAGGTGTTTCCAGGCAGAACTTGCCATGAAGGTATCCTCAAGATCCACCGGTTGGGTTAACAGTTATTAGATTTGTGAGCTCCTTGGTCTGTCTGTTGGGTTTATCGGTGCTAAAAATACGACCATGCTTGGTACAAAGTGGACGCAGACCATGCAGAAGACTACAATCGAGAAGTGCCGTGCGGGTGCCTTGGATGTAGCAGTCTGTTCTGTCCCTTCAGCTAAGAACGGGACGAATTTGCAAGGAATGTCTGCGATGATATCCATGGGATGGATATCTCGTTATATGGATGAAGTGCAATGCAAGGGTACTGCCAGATTTCATTTCTTACACAAACTAATTTAGGACGAGTTTGTCGGTCTGGGCAACTGAAACCCACCGAATTCAGAGTTCTATGGGTGCAGGGCGATGCTCATGACGAGGCACCGAGATTATCAAATACCACTCGAATGTCCGAGGCAGAAGCGCTTACCCAATTGGACAAGACTCGGCTACAAAGGAGGAACACTGCGGATGATGACCAGATGGATGATGAGGAATGAATTCTTTCGGAACACGGAAACTATACTAGTCATGTATAGGACATTGGGTGTAACTTGTATGTTATTGAGATCTAGCACCTTCCTTTAGAATCGAAGAACTCAGTTTGGCTGAGATGGGTCTTATGTAGTGTATCAAGGAACCACTTAATCCTCTTAGCAACCAATTCATGCTCCTCCACCTGAAACCCGTTTCCGAGAGACCAACCAAGTTTCCCAGCAAACAACGAAACGGCTATAGCGTTAGAATCGGGGTTGCAGCGATCTCTTGTAAATATCCCGTCGGGGGCAGTTGGCCAATCACACAACTAGATTAATCCTCGTGCACGGCCGACAAACGACATTGGAAAATTCCCGGCTTCAAAGCAAACTGTGAAACGAGATACAAAGTTCCGACAACCGACTTTTCGACCGAAGCGTGTACTCGACAATGGCAAACGAACAACTAGCACTAATACGGCTCCAGAACTATTCCCCAAACGCTGGCCATGACGACACTGCTGAGTTCTTCAGAGCCTTGCTCCAAAACAGCCTCTCGCAGGAAGGAAAGAATATTATCGTGGACTGGATCCTCCAGCCTCGTGTCACCATTCAAGGTGTTGAACAGCCATTTCTCAACAGCATAGACACTTCAGTTTTTGGATGTGATGATGAAGTTTTACGTAGGAGAGGTTCGTGGTGGCGCTACAACCTCCTCATAGTCTGTATCGATCTTCGTTCTATTTCACGCTAACGACTTAGTTAGAAGGGGTGAACGGCCTAAGTCGGCTCCGTCAGGGTCACAGTCTCAGTCTTCGCTTTCTTTACCGTCGATTAGCAGATCCAAGAGCTTTCGACGGGCGGTATATTCTTTAATGATGCGTTTACTTACAGCTTTCGTAGGTTTTGGAGCGCGACGATCATACTTGCCCAGTTACTTGGAAGGTGGACAAAGATTCTGGAGACAAGCGTATTCGCGAGCGTATGCGCGCAGTTGCAGGTACATCGCAAGCCGTCCAAGGCAGTCTCGAAGCTTGTCATATCATATCACACCATTACAAAAACAAAACGCCATCTAATTCAACTGCATCGTCGTTATCCGATACCGGTTCCAATCGTTCTCAACCCATGTCTCAAACTGAGATTCCTCAAACAATGTCTCCTCAACCCATGGTTCCTCAGCCCATGTTTCGTCAACCCATGGTTCGTCAACCCATGGTTCGTCAACCCATGTCTCCTCAAATTGAGATTCCTCAATCTGTGTCTCCTCAAATTGAGATTCCTCAATCTGTGTCTCCTCCACTACTGACCGCAGAGGAGGAGCGCTCAGGTACCCATGCTTGGGAAGCCCTGTGTATGTATGCCGGTGCACGGGAGAAACTCTGCGAACTCCTGGATGGCAGGCTACTACAGCCAGCACGAAAACATAAGATGGACGCACCATATAATGCGTTATTGCTCTCGCCTGACATGCATACCCTGTTCGATGAACTACGCGGTTGGTTCGAGCGTGAGGTATTAGATTATTTTCTAAATCTCTAACTTACTAGGATGGAGACCCAGACAATGAATATACATGGCACTACCATCTAATACCTAAGGAAATGCACGACCCCGACATTTTTCCCATTTTCTATGGGAGACTTAAAGAAAGTGGTGCAACAAAGGTAAAATTTCGTTCAAGAGAAGAGCAAATGGCAAACGGCGTTATCCCACCTTATGATCCACCGCACCCTTTCCTTCTGTCTCTTCATGCGGCGCTTTGCCGTGCCGCGCTTCCCGTCGCAGCTGGGTCCAAGTCTGACGATATTTTGGACGACGATTTCACTCCTCTGCTTTATGATGATCCAACTATCAGCGAGGAAAATTGGTATCATAAAGTAATGGAATGGCTTGGTGGTCTTCCAGAAGATTCAAAATACGAACAGGAAAAACGAATTGAGGAACCTCAAATCACAGAAGAGCTTTCTTCGTCTAGAGATTATTTTGATGCGGAAGTCGAACAAAATAAAGTAGTAGGGGAAGACTTATTTGCAGGCAAGGAAGACGTGAGTTCGTCCAATTCTGTGGATCAATTCACGTCTCGAGAGAAGCTTTTCTTTGAAACAAGGGCCTTTGGTGTCGACTATTCTTCGGCCCTTGCAGCTATGAAATTTCCTTTTCCTTCTGGCGGCATGAGGACAAGCTTTCATGTCTAAGGACATGATTTGATGTCTAAGGACATGATTTGATGTCCAAGGACATGATTCGATGTCCAAGGACATGATTTGATGTCCAAAAGCTCGATGGTATCTCTCCGTGATCGAACTCTAACCTGTTGCCTAGGGAACCAAACCGTCTCCTTAAAATTTTTTTTTTGTTTTTGTTTTTTTTTATTTTGCACAATCGACAGCAACAACAACATTTGGGATCTGTTTATCACATCTGTCTGACCAATTGGACTACTATTGTACATCTATTTGTTACAAATGGGACCCAGAAAACAAAACGCTAACAAAGAAAATTGTCCTGCCCAACCCTCGAGTGGAAAAAGCTCATCTACTTCAAATAAACAAAGCAAATCCAAATCAAATGTACTCACCCGTTCTTTCGTTCTGTTAACTTTCAGCACACCCCTTTGCGGGATGTCTCAGTCAACTGTGGTGATAAGGCTAATGTCACGATACAAGTAAACGAACAACCTCGTCATAGGGTACAAACGCAAATCATTTACGTGCCTCTAACTTCTAGAAGCGCGGCAGGGAGGAGGACCCTGCCAGTGACCAGGAAGAGTTTGATGGGCAACGCCCTTTGAACCACAGGAAAGCTATCCATGCTAATGGTCAATCGCTTGCTCCCAAACCCAACAAAGCACTTTGTGTTGACCAGAAATTCGTCATTAGCGAACTTCCCGAGAAGGAACAGGAACTCTGGTTGGGCCTTCAGGAATCTTTCTCCTTGCATTTTTTTACTTCGAAGGATATCATGACCTGCTGTGAGCTCGACGAACTCGTGGTTACGCTTTATCGAAAGCAGATGAATGCGTCGGAAGAGCCAACGAAACAGCAGATTCGTGCGGTAGTGCCCCTAATTGGATTGGATTTGATCGTAGGTACGTCAGCGGCTCGAGAATTTTTTCACCTTAATCAAGCAAAAGGTGCTCAACCACATCTTGCAAGACTATGGTCTCGATAAGATTCAAGATGGGCCTCAGAGGGGCCAAGCAGCAGGGGGTTTGACTATTGATCTTGAGAACAAGTTCTTATATCCTGATGCAACGGTTGTCTGTTCGATTGGATGAGCTAATGATAGGTTCGTCGACAAAGGTATTTCCATCCAGCAATTGTCAATACTATTCAGCGGTGCTTCTTTTTCAACAACGGGCTGGCGAGCAAAACATTACCATCAGGAGGTACCATGAGGGACGAAATTCCCGAGGCAACTATAGCCTGGGTTTGTGCAACGGTATGTACTAGCGATACTTACGTTTCTGACAAAGTAGATCCACTGGGCACTCACGAATGTCACCAACCATGGAGAACTCAATCCCAGTGCGAAAGGATTTGGAGTGACAAACTCCCGCATGCAAGAATCAGTCGCTACGTTCCTCGAAAACATAAAACCGAAGACACCAGGACTCCTTGCAAAAGCTGTCTTCGAGAGCTGTGTCGCCAGCAAACGACAAGCAGTGACAGCACCCAAAAAATTTCTTCCTGATGACGACGATGACGATGATAGCAATGACGACGGGGACGTGGTCTGCCTAGGAAATGTGGATTGTATCAACGAGAAGGAAAAGCAGAAGGATGATGAGGAGGAGGACGACGACGACGATGAATAGTGAAGGTCAAACCCGTCCTTGTGCGTGCTAATTCTAGGTTGTGGAAAGCGAAAGTTCGAGCAAGATCGAGGAAAAGTTGAGTTCATGGACGTCTAGTTTGTTTTCATGGTTTGTCTAGTCATGGTTGGTATCGCCTAGTTGGAGTATGGATTGTCAGATTCGTCGTCTAGTTGTCGTCAAGTTTATTGAAGTGCCTATCTAGTTATGCGAAAAGTCGTCTAGTTCATGAGAAGTGATGCCAAGCACTAGATGTAGTCCCAACCTAGTTCGAATCTGACCCTGAAGCATACTAAGCGCCTAGTCAAGACCTAGTGACATGTCGAGAGGGCTGATG
>Ga0335075_10012600_pt1 | contig 12766 bp, 16 predicted proteins | sample Lox_Sample_24_FD_206723 | JGI IMG/M metagenome (GOLD analysis project Ga0335075, IMG submission 206723) | Soil microbial communities from Loxahatchee National Wildlife Refuge, Florida, United States - Lox_Sample_2.4 | ecosystem: Environmental > Terrestrial > Soil > Wetlands | place: USA... | reverse complement strand
ATTCGCGGGGGCGGCGAGTGGGACGCTTGCTCTCTGTTCTTCCCGGCCTCGAGGCGCTCAACACCCGCTGTGGAGCCAGCCTTCGTCCTGCCCGATCCCACAAGCCTCGCCCGCACCCGGGAACGCCGGACTCAGCTTATCTTTTCGTCATCCGAGCCGACCGATTCCGGGATGAGAGTTCTGCCACAGGTTTTCGCCACCAAGAGCCGGGGGAATGCATTTCCCCAACGTTGTCTTGCAGGAATGTACACAAATCCACCGTTACGCACTCCAGTTTTTCCCGCTCTAGTATAGGCCTCTGCCTGCGTATCGGTTATTTCCTGGGTGCGTAACGGTTCACCGAGAAGCTCTCGCTGCTCGTTCTAACCTCCCAACCATCCTCTGTCCGGCAGGGGGATCTCTCCTCTCTCCTCTTTACGCCGCCGCCCCCTCCGCGCCCCATGGCGCTCCCCGGCGCGGCCCCTACTCATCCCTTTTCGGCAGCCGGGCAGCCCGATTCCCAGGGTGCGACTTCTGCCACAGGTTTTCGCCACAGAGAGCCGGGCGAATGCCTTTCCCCTACGTTCTCTTGCTGGATTACGCACTTTTCTCCCGTTACGCAGTATCGTTTTTCCCGCTCTAGTATAGGCATGCAAGTGCGTAACAGTGATTTCTCGTTTACTGAGTCGTTATCAGAGAGGCTCTCCCAGCCCCTTTTCATCCTCTGTCCGGCAGCCGGATCTCTCTCCTCTTCTTACGCCGCCGCCCCCTCCGCGCCCCAAAGGGCGCCCCACGTCGCGGCTCCTACTCACCCCTTTTTGGCAGCCGGGCAGCCCGATTCCCAGGGTGCGACTTCTGCCACAGGTTTTCGCCACAGAGAGCCGGGCGAATGCCTTTCCCCTACCTTCTTTTGCTGGATTACGCACTTTTCTCCCGTTACGCAGTATCGTCCGCAAAGACCCCGGCCCTCGAAATGTCCGTATTGCCGGTCATACGGCAGTTTCCGTATTTCGAACAAGGTGAGATTCGATCACACTAACGTGACCGCAGGCTCACCCATATCAGCAATGCCATCGGTCCCAGAAGTGCTGCGAAACCTAATGTGCCTGTCGTTTGTTCCCGAAGATATATGCGCTTGGGGTTTTCTGGTGAGCAGCGGATATAAAAGCTGTCCCCCGGCTTCAAAAGCGACACGCCAGAACCGAAGAATAACCAAATGCTCCTCGAATGCGCCGTTCCATGGGGATCGTGGTATCGAATGTGGACCTGCTTTAGTAGCGTACGGGTACCAGATGATACCGGAACGTACCCCTGTGGCCCTACCTCGCCACCCATGGGCAATCCCCAAGTCCGATCCCATTCAATTGTGGCTTTTACTTCCGGCCACCTGTCGTACCCCCTAAGCCGTTCCCATCTTTCAATCAGCATCGTCCGTCCCGACCTGCCATGAATAGCGCCGTGCCGACTCGGCAAACGGCTCTTCCAAGCCAATGGATCATCTGGGGTACGCCGTGGCCATCCCACTCTTGTGGAGTGTGTCGTCGGCCATACTTCCCTTTTCGGGAGTCCCTGCTTTTCCGGTAGCTACGGGGCGAAATGTCCGGATTGCCGGTATTTCACTCCGAACGAGGGCGCATGAGAGGATGACAGGCGTGAGAAAACGGCGGATCACTTTTTGTGCTCATCTGGCGCTCGCGGCGGGTTTTGTAATGAATGCTACGCACTCGCAAGTTCAGCAAGCCAAATCCGGGCAGATAATCGGCCATGTTGTCGATGCAGTTGGCGCAACCATACATGGGGCAAGCGTCTTTGTTCGCAGCAATATCCCTCCAGAGGAGAAGGTCGAGCTGCTAGCCCATACCGACATCAACGGCAATTTCAAGCTCGTTCTTCCTGAGGGCGAATACGATGTCCTCGTTACGTCTCCGGGTTTTGCTGCGGAAGTTGAGACTGTCCCAGTGTCTGCTGGTAAAGACAAGAAAGTGCAGTGGAAACTCAAGGTCTTGGATTGCAGTTTCCCAGGTATGAATTGCGACACGTTCCGGTGATCCGTGGTGATTGCAGGACTTTTGTGTACGGGGTGTATTGTCGGCCAACCGCAAGTTTGCTGTCCCTTCGCCTCGAATGTTCCGTATTGCCGGTCTTTCGGCAGTGATGTGGGCCTGGCATTCATGAGCCTTCTGGAAACTGGCGTTTGATCTCTCCTGATAGCCATATGCCCTCTCGTGTACCGGCAAACCAGAAGAACACGATCCCGCAGAGTTGTCGGCAATACTTACCTCTCGAGCGCAAGACGCACCCTGACCGGGCCGAAGGCGAAATGTCGGTATTGCTAGGCAACGTGCAGTGGCAGGGAACGGCCTCTAAGAAGTTCCGTCCGCCTTGGGGCGGTCTGTTAATTGTCGGTCGTCGCGGTGAAGCGCAGAAGCAGGTCGCCGTTCTCATCAAGCAAATTCAGAGTTTCGCCACGCAAGCTGAACTGGGTGACCTCATCCAACGCCACAGTAAAGGGTCGAGCGTATCGGCGCGTTGGAGACGACGCAGAATCGTTACTCTTTTGAACGCGCGCGGATAGGCAGCTCAGCAAGGTTCTGGTGCGCACACGAATGCGCAACTCTCTGGCGTGCTGGAAATAGGTTCCGTCGAACCAGTTGCAACCGTCCGACGCGTCAACCAGTATCCCCGACGAACCCTCAGCGAACCTGCGCGTTGCCTTCAGGGTGAAGCCTGCGAATGGCTCGTGCCAAGAGGTTGTTCCGTCGGTAGCAACGAGCCTCCACCGCGTACCCGCGAGAGAGGACTCTCCGGTGTTTGAAGCCGGTCGAGGAATTGAAGCGGCCATCGCTGCGCACGCAAAGCCGACGATAAGGACAGAGACGATCCCGACGAGCCGATGTGTCATGGTGAATCTCCTATCCGAGCATAATTGTAGGACGGGCTTGCTGCCCGAGTCGAGAGAGGCCGAAGAGCGGTAGTGGGGCAAATTGACCCACTACCCGAAGAGCGTCAGCGCGAACGCTCGCATCCACGCTGGTCTTTGCCGCCGCCTTCACCGCCGCAGTACGTCTCGCCCGCGACGACGTCTGCCCCCCGAGTCCCCGGCTCTTTGCCGTCGTCGCGTACAGCGTCAGCCTGGCGGCCATGATTCTGAAGAGGGTGGTGAGCGGTTGGAGACCCAGGAAGTAGAAACCGCATGTTTCCCGCTTCAGCGTGCAACATCGCGGCCGGAGGCGTGGTATGGAATCAAGCCCCGTAGCTCGGGTGGATAGAGCATCGGCATGCGGAACCAGGGATGCAGGTCAGCAGGTTCGAATACTGCCGGGGCTACTCGGAGCCGCCGCATTGGCACGTAATGGAGAAGCTCGCGACCTATCTGGCGTCTCCAGAATATCTGCATGGGCTTGAACAGGGATTCTGGGGGCGGCCCGATCGCAACGGCGACATCGTCTGCATCCCGGTCCACGGGCCTGACAAGGGGATTCCTGGGAGAAGTTCGATTGCTCGGGATATGGAGACCAGCCAATCCGCTGCCTTTTTGTTTGTCCCAACACGCGGCAAGTGGATCAGCAGGAGGTCCACGCCCAGGACCCAAATCTGGACGACAATGAGGCGATTGAGCTTCTGGGCAGGAAGTTTCAGGTGAGCTTGTCAGCAATGCCCAATCGCCTGTAAAGTCTCAGAATGCTCGCGTAGGGGCTTTTGCAAGAACAGCCTGGTACGCAGAGTTTCTTCTTTCGAAAAATCCAGCATTCTAGAAAGGCGAAGGGTGGGATTTTCTATTCGAGAAACGGACACCGACGCCCCATTGGTTGCTTTCCAAGGGGTTCTTCGCATTGTCTAAGAGAGCGGGTCCGCTCTACTCTCGCGGTAGAGCGGGATTAACTTGTGTTTGTGCTAAATTGCCTCTTTCGGGGAGTTCCATTGTCGTTGATGACCAGCTGTTGTGGCGCCTAGACGATAAGAAAGCAACGTTGGCTATGACGGCTGGAATGCCACTCTGAAAGGAGTCGTGATGAAGCTCGTTGTTGTTTCGGTTGCTTTCCTCGTTGGATCCTATGCCGTAGCCGCGCAGTCCGCTGCCTCAACGCAATTCCGAATGCCCGTGACCTCAGATTGTCCTGTTTCAATGCGTCTAGACCAAGCGGTTAACAGTGGTTCGCATTTGGTTGCAAACGGCCAACGCCCTCCGGAGGTTGAGACATCGGTTCATCTTGTCTTATCCCGCTCGCCGCACGCGAAGATCTTCCCTTCCAGTATCAAGGCCGCCCAAGTGACCGTGCACGGCTTTGACAACAGGCCTCATCAATTTGAGATACTCTCTTCGAGCGATGCTCCGATCACGCAGAATTTACACGTGGACTTCACTTCCGCCGGTGACGCAGAGGTTTATTCCGACTTCGTCGTGACAGGCCTATCATCCGTCGGTTGGCTAAAAATCGACTCCCTCACCTTCGCCCAAGGCACTATCTGGAAGCCTACGCAGGGGGAAACGTGCGCCGTGGCTCCAAGCATTGTGAGACCCGTGAAACATGGCTGACTATTAGGAGGGATTCTGATTTACTTGCGCTCAACTACTGCGCTGCAAAGCGGCTGAAAACGATCACGCAGCTACCGCACGCAATCTAATGCGCCCAGCAGACTCCATAAAGTTCACGCGGAGCCTTCGCGGATCGCGAAGAGCGATGACAGATGCCTGTGTAGCTGGGACTGTAAGTCGATGAATGCAAGTGGTTTAGAGAGGCCACTCCATTTGTCCCAAAGCAGGTAAACCATGTTGTTTCAATGCGTTGAGATCGATCTGTTGAAATGTAACTGTTTTGAATTGAACGTCTCTGTAGCTACAAAATCGACGACACCGTCGGGAAGGGAAGAAGGCTCCCCTCTCGCGTCTCCGTTTTTGAAACTAATGGCATGGTCCGCCGCCTCAAGCCCTTCGGGGCTATAAGAGGTGGGACAGTAGGCGGTCCATGGAAATCGACATCATCGGCATCGATCTGGGCAAGACGGTGTTTCACCTGGTTGGCGTCAACCGGTCTGGCGAGGTGGTGGTGCGCAGGAAGTGTTCGCGGTCGCAGCTGCTGCGGTTCACAGCCAACCTGCGCGTCAGGCTGATGGGCATGGAAGCTTGTGCGGGCTCCCACTTTCTCGGCCGCAGCCTGCGAGAGCAGGGCCACGAAGTGCGCCTGATGCCGGCCCAGTATGTAAAGCCCTACGTAAAGACGAACAAGAACGACTACATCGACGCCGAAGCCATCGCCGAAGCGGTGGGGCGTCCGAAGATGCGCTTCGTGCCCATCAAGAGCGACGACCAGCTGGATATGCAGTCGCTGCATCGGGTGCGGGATCGGTGGGTGGGGCGCAGGACCTCGGTGATCAACCAGATTCGCGGGCTGCTGCTGGAGCGCGGCATTACCTTCCGCAAAGGACGCCGCTATGCGGTGGCCTCCCTGCCCGGTGTTCTGGAAGATCCGGAGAACGGACTGTCGGGTGCGCTGCGCATGCTGCTGGCACAGCTGGAGGGTGAACTGAGACAGCTGCAGAGTCAGATCGATGAGGCCGATGCGCTGATTGCCAGGGCAGCCGACGAGCACGAACCCTGTCGCCGTCTGATGGCGATCCCCGGAGTTGGACCGCTCACGGCAACGGCGGTGGTAGCGTCCATCGGCAACGGCGCCTCCTTCGGCAAGGGCCGCTCCTTCGCCACCTGGCTGGGGCTGGTGCCGGGGCAGTACTCAACCGGCGGCAAGCAGAAGCTGCTGGGCATCAGTAAACGAGGAAACGGCTATCTGCGAAGGCTGCTGGTGCACGGAGCCCGAGCGGTTGTGGAGCGCAGGGACAAACAGTCGCCTGGTCTCAGCGCCTGGCTGAACCAACTTGCAGCGCGTACCCACAGCAACGTCGTCACCATCGCCCTGGCCAACAAAACGGCTCGTATCATATGGGCGGTCCTTTCCAAAGCAGAGGCCTATCGTCCTCCGCTGCTGGCATGCCCGACCAACGCAGTGCCCCGCTGACAATCAACAACCGCTATCTGCCAGGTCTGCTGGCGAACGGCGAGATGGCAAAACGGTCGACCCCGGCGCTCTCGAAACCTGTCATACGGAAAAGCCCTTCAAGGCTGGGAAACTAAGTAGGACGAGAGCGCAGCGCATTCCATCAAGGTCCCGAGCCTCGGCTCACTCAAAGACCGGATACATTGGCGCAGACCAACCGCCATCTTCACTTTTCGCTTGCAGCACGGCGGCGGACCATACATTCCGTATGGCCGACTTTACTTCCCCGGATGTGGAAACGCAGCAGTTCGGATGGCTCTCGTTTAGCTCCCGATTCTGGATTCTTCCCGTTGCGTCTCGTCGAGATACCCCCGAGCCTCACTTAACGGCATGAACCTATACAGGCTGAGCAACTGCACGCATTTGCTGCCAAAACCAAGTTGCTTTGCACGCAGCAGCATCCGATGCTGCTCTGCATCTGGTCCTCTCCTAAAGCCATGCCAAATCCCATTCAGATCGAGTTCAGAATGCTGTTCAGGAATCACCATGGATGGACATTGCAGCGCAACCTGTTCGAGAAAGGCCCGGAGAGCAGGACGACAGTATCTCCATTCAATCGTGAGAGATCCTTCTTCATTGCCCACGACGACCTGCTTGCACGGATCAATTGGCCTTACCCCGCACAAGTTTGGCATACCTGGCTGGAGCGGACGGACGTGATCGGAGACTTCATCCGCGACCGGCGCGGCAGGTTCGATCACCAGCCATTCGATCACTCTGGGCTTTGGCCCGTACAAATATACGTCGATCGTCTTGGCCGCTATCGAAGCTATCTCCGAAGGTTCGAGGATCATCACACTCGGCTCGTTGCCATCCTGTTTGCTCCCGCGCTTCACGAACAGCCGAATATAGACCCGGCCAGAACAGAACGCGACAACCCAGTTCAAGCGGGGAGACCTGCCGCGCCAAAGATAAAACACGTTCAATGCAAGGAAGACTGGCACGCCGACCCAGACCGCGGCCCGCATTGAAAGGAGCACGCCCAAGACGAGGGCGATCAACAGGCCCACGGCACTTGCAAACACGAGAACCAGTGTCGATGAACCCCAGCAAGCAAGAGTATCTGCCGAGGCGATGCCGCGAACTACTTCCGGGTAGTCAGATCGAACCAGCTTCATAGTCCGCACCACACCCCTGAAAACCTAGCGAATCACCTGCAGACTCGCCATCCCTCTTCTGTGGCGTCTGGTCGTTGGATTGATCACTGGTGTATCACCGGCTATCCGGACATTTCGCCCCGGGCCGGGAGGCCGGAGGGCGGACTGGCTGGCCGAAACCGCCGCATTGCCGACCACTCGCATCCTGAGAACGACAGGGCGGACTACGCAGTGCTTCGCCATTTCGGTTACCGGTAATAACACGAAAGGCTTGCTGCGTTGAAGCCATTCCGGTGTTTTACTGAACAAATGAGGTAAAAGGGCAATGTTCGATAATCTTGGCCCCATAGCACTTCTGGTTGGACTGCTGATTCTCGTAGCCGGGATCGCATTCTACTTTTTGCCTTCCATCGTTGCCCACAATCGTGGCCATCGCAATTTCGTTCCAATTCTTCTGGTGAACATCTTTGTCGGCTGGACATTCATCGGTTGGATTGTGGCACTCGTGTGGTCATTTACGCATGATGTTGAGGGCGATGACGTGGTAGTAACTCCAGAACGATATGAGCGCCCTCGAAACTTCTTATCGTAAAGCGTCGTTGACTGTGGCGATTCGCCCGATGGAAGGGTTGGTAGTGGGTAAGCGTACGGGGATCATCTCTTCGAGTCCTGGCTTCGCCCTCTCAAGACATTGCTGCAGATCAGCCGTCCCATCGATCCTCAACGCTCTCTCGAAGTCAGGCAGGCTGCGCTGAAGACCGGTGGCGCGATCCTGCTGCCAAACCCCCAGGCGCCCATGATCCGTGAGACGATGCGCCGGTATCAGTCAGATCGGATTATAGCTGCCTACGTGTGCTTTGAGAGCACCTTCCACCCGCCCTATGTGACGCTCTGGGAATCATTGAACCACCCGCCCTTCTGACGCGGCGATGACGAGGACAATATCGTCGGACGGCATGCCGGCAAATCGGTGTTCTGGCTGTATTAATGGCTATCCGGACCTTTCGCCCCGTCCCGGGCTCCGGGGCCGACTGGCTGCCCCGAAAGGGACGTATCGCCGACCTCACGGCCCATTTGGCTCGGGGGCTAAGCCAGTCACCCCTTTGAGGCATTGGCCCACGTATGGGCTGAGGTGCAAGCTGGAATCGAGGGCAGTGACCATTCATGAAGCCGCGAAAGCTGAGATTTCGGAAGCTGCGCGTTTCAACGGCATCATTAGCCTGTTTGACGGGATGGGAGTTCATCGATTCGTTGCGCCGTCACCGACCGCGTTCCGGGCGTAATACCGGCAATACGGACATTTCGGGCTGCCGGACCGGGTCCCCGGGGGCCGATCTCCCGAGAATAATGGCTGTCCAAATCAGACCAGCTATCTGGCCGTCCAGTAAGATTGAGACGCGAGGCGGCTCGCCCTATGGCGGACGGCACCCGTCATCGCGACCCTGCTATGGCAGTAGGGAATCACCGATCCGAGGCAACTATGCTCGCAATGAGGATTGTCGCGGTCATTTCAATTGTCATTGTGCCGGCGGCTTCCTCGCCCCAAAGCAGAAACGAGAAGGTTGCCGCTCCGGTTACCCAGGTCCAGGTGCGCGGGTTCCTGAATGACATCAGCGGCCTGCCGGTGGAATACCGTGCTGATATCGCCTTCCGCGTGCTGGAGGGCTGGTCGTCGCTGGTCCCCTGGAATACTGAGAGAAAGCTTCTGGAGGGCATCTTCGAGGACGCACCACAGGCAAAATATCCTTCCGCGGAAATGACGGCAGATGGCCGCTATACAACAGTTGCGCACCAGCAGGAACTGGACCTCCATTGGTCGCCGCTGGATACGCTTGATCTTCAGGCCAGAGTTGTCAGCCTTCTGAGGAGACGCGCACCATTGGAGTCGTGGAGTCTCCTTCAGGAAGTCACGCTGCCGCTGCGTCGGGCTTCCTGCAAGGATAGTTTGACGGAAACATTCACGCCTTACTATCAGGTGACCGCAAGTTCCCTCGCGAGTTTTAAGAGCAGGTTTCTCCCGAACGGCCAGACGAAGTCGAACTGGTTGGTGGACCAGGCCGACCGGCTCCGCGCCCCTGCACAGGTCAAAGACTTCGTGGATATGCTTGACGGCGTTGACATGTCCGCCAATGACTTTTCACCAGTTCTCGGCGAACTGCTCATGCAATTCACCGCTATCCAGGGATCGGATCGGGAGATGTATGCGGCGGAGCAGGGCGACAAAGCCGCACTCACTGCCTCAATCGGACGACTAATCGGTAAGGAAAAAAGCCTGGGCATCGATCCTGGCCCGACCCTCCGGGCCTATCGTGAATTTCTTATCACCAACCTCCATGATCCTGCCTGCGCGGATAAGACCCTGGATCGCGGGGCGGAGGCAGCGGCCTTTAATCGGCTGGACCCGCAGGCAATTGGGATTGCCCCAAAACCGATCGCGCCTCTCACGGCCAGGTCAATAGCTCCAACGGGCACCGGCGATTCAGCCGTTTTCGAGAACGTTAGCATGGATGCCACGACGGGTGCGGCTCACCGAATCATTATGGTCTTCTCCGCCAACCAGAAGGCTGTGCACGCCTCCGACGACCCGAATGACTACCTGCAACCAAGTCCGGAAGACGTGCAGGAACTCCTGCAGCATTTCCTGAATGGACCGGAATCCGACAGCCAAAGCCCACTCGCTCAGTTCGAGAACAGGCTCGCTACGCTTGAGTTTCTCGCGACTGTCCTCCCGCCGGGTGACTCCTTTGCGGACGCAATCGACGCTGAGCTAAACTACCTCAACTTGAACCCCATCGAAGAGATTTCCCCGGAGTCCTGGCTCCGTCCTCTGAAGACGCTGCTGCAGATCAGCCGGCCAATCGATCCGCAACGTTCTCTGGAAGTGAGGCAGGCCGCGCTCAAGACCGGAGGCGCGATCCTGCTGCCAAACCCCCAGGCGCCCATGATCCGTGAGACGATGCGCCGGTATCAGTCTGATCGGATTATTGCTGCATATCTGAGCTTTGAGAGCACCTTCCGACCGCCTTACGTAACGCTTCAGGAGTCATTGAACCATCCTCCGCTTTAACCGCCTCCACGGTGATTCCGCAACAAGCTCCCTCCCGCTGCGGGTGAGTGGAGTTTTCCTTCAAACGGACAAAAGACATCGGGATCCTCATTCGCCGAAGTGGATCCCATTCCGCTAATCCTGCTGGACGGAGAAGTTGGGTGTTTAGGGCTGTACTGGCTACTGTCCGACGCATCGGCGGCAGCCCCGATCATCTGAGGGTTGCCGTATGACCGGCGATACGGACAAAACGCGCATCCGGTCACGCGCCTTATCCAGTGGGGAGAAACCGCCCCCATCCTGCCTGAGACGTGCTCCAACTCGAGAACCGTGTGTCTTGGCTGTATGTAACCTATTGAAAACAAGCATAGTACGCCCGTGCGATCCCATAGGCCCGCAGTACGAGAGCTTCTATCCCATTCACCCATAAGGAATTTAGGAGAAGCGTACCGTAGGATCTCGTGGTGCGGATACCGAAGATGTGGCAGAGCGCGTCACCCCAAGCAGCGACCGCGGGCTTGCCAAACTCTTGGGGAACGAATACGCATACAAGCTGCTTCTCCTGGAAGACCGACACCGCGCTGCGAATGGCGAACCCCAACGCTGGGGTGTACGCGATATGCGCTCCGAGCTTCACGATGCGCCAGAACGAATTGCCGCTCTTGAGAACGACAACCGAGCTGTAATGGGGAACGGTCAGCCGGCGAGATTGACGAAGGTAGAAGACGCCCTTCTGTGCCTGAAGCTGGAAGTGACGAAGCGCATCTGGTGGTGCTTAGGTGCGGCGGCAGGAGTGTCGGGCTTTGTGGCGGCTCTGGTCTGGATTATTAGGAGGTGAGCACGAATTCGGCTGACCATCTGGCTAGGCCGTTGGGTTCACGTCATGCAGGCCGACGTAGCTAGCTCATGATTCCATTGAATATGGCTACTGTGACGGATGTCACAGCCCCCCGAGCGACCCTCGCCAGAATATATGTCTCATCACTACCACTCTCGCGCTAAAAGGCTGGCATTTAGATGGGTATCGCGATTCTCGTTGCCAAACTTCTCGAGATAGAGCGTTCTATAGGAAAGGCTGACCCGGTCAAGGTTCGTGCAATGGTTCTCGAAGCTCAGGGGCATGTGCTTGAACTGGAACAACAGTTGATTCAGGCCATGGCCGAGACGCAGCGCCTCCGTGACCGGGTGGAGAACTGCGAACAACTTTCACGGCTTTCGGGCCTATCCGGGACCAAGCTCTCAAAGAACGAAGAGATGGCGATGGAACTCTCCCGGCCTCTACAAATGCGGAGGAGCCGCGGACTACGTCGTCTCATCTCTGACACCAGCACCGAGCCCATCAATTGAAACTACGCAACGGGGCGAGATATGTTCGGAAAACTATTCGACGTTCTTAATGCCCGTGCCATTTCTGCGCCGTTGTCTAAGGGTTCAGTCCTGTTTCACTCGGGGGAGAAAGCCTCAATCGTCTACGTTGTCAGAACCGGCAAGATCTCTCTTGTGTGGACTGGAATCAACGGTGTGCATCCGATGGACATCCGGGAAGCAGGCAGCATTATCGGCCTACCGGGGGTATTCAACGGGACGTATAGCACCGCAGCCCGAGCCGTAGAGGATTCGGAATTGGGTTGGATTCCTGCGGACACGCTCATGGCGCTACTGGAGTGTCAACCCGATTTAATGCAACACGTGACAAGACTACTGGCTGAAGAGGTAGTCCGAACGCGAGCCATGGTCGGAAAAACCCCAGACCGCAAACGGCTCCGTGTGGTACGCAAGACAGACCGCTAGCTTGGGGTCGGCCATCTGCCCCCCTATTTAGACGGAGAAGAACTTGCCATCGAGGGTGTATTGCCCCTGGGCGCAATTCCCGGCGCGGATTTTCCTGTGAGCCAGTTCATGCTTGCCGATAACGACACACTTACGCTCATGACGGACGGCGTCGCAAAAGCTCAGGATGCCGAAGGTCTTCTCTTCGGCTTTGACCGTATTGCCGAAATCCTGCGCGTCCATCGCACACCCGCAGATTCTGGCCGATGCCGCGCAATCCTTCGGCCAGCAGGACGACATCACGGTGCTAACAGTCTCCCGGGCACCAGCCCTGAAGGTGGCGCTGGCATGAAGCCGGCCATGGTGCTCCCGTTTACCTGGTTTACGGTGACGCCCGACGGATCGATCCTCCTTCTTCTTGTTGCCAGTGGAAACGAGATTGTGGCGTTCAACTATTCGCTGCGGTGATCATTTCGCAGCGAGCCTCACCACCGCTTCTCGTTTTTCACAGCGGATATGAAGTTGTCGATGCGAGGTCGGCTTGGGTCGGTCCGTAGTCCAGTGAAATGGACGGGAGGGTTACGAATCCCGATTCCAGACCTCTACTCTATGTCTGGAATTGGGGTGCTATTGGGGTGCTGAACGGTGTTTTTGGGGTGCTAAGGGCACTTTGAGGGCCATCAGTGCGCTTTAGATTCAATGGGTTACAACCCGTTTAGCTTTTGACACGGTAGAGGTCAGGAGTTCGAGTCTCCTCGTGCCTACCAAAAATCCTTAAAAATCAATATCTTCAAGACGCGGCTGCTCCCTTTTCCCTTTCT
>Ga0335075_10012598_pt1 | contig 12767 bp, 14 predicted proteins | sample Lox_Sample_24_FD_206723 | JGI IMG/M metagenome (GOLD analysis project Ga0335075, IMG submission 206723) | Soil microbial communities from Loxahatchee National Wildlife Refuge, Florida, United States - Lox_Sample_2.4 | ecosystem: Environmental > Terrestrial > Soil > Wetlands | place: USA... | reverse complement strand
CCCGCCCGCCCGCGATGAACACCGGCTCGGACGTCTCGGGCCCCGGATGCTTACTCCGGGCGTCATCACCAGCGCACAACCCAGCGGCCGCGCAGGAATCCCACTGCGGTTATCCAGCGATCGCTCAGCTTCAGCGCTGATAGTTGACAGGCAGGAAGGAGCCACCTGCCGCGAATAGAAGTGCTGGCCAGGGTGCCAGCCAGGACAGGAAGGCCACACCATGGGCCCCGCTGATGTGCTGGCCGACGCCGACTGGATGCAGGCACAGCTCAATGACCCGGGCGTGATGCCGGCCGAGGCCGATGAGGACAGGCCGAAGTGGCTGCGTCGTCGCCTCCTGTGCAGCTGCCACCACAGACGTGATGCTCACCGCCACTACCGGCCCGGGAGCGACTGCGCTGTCTGCTCGTGCCCGCGCTGGTCACCGCCGAACCTTCTGCCATGGCTGGCCCGCCGCTGCGCACGGTGACGGCAGCGGCGGCCCAACCAGCGGCTCGGCAGTCACCGGTCAGTCGCAGCCGGAGATGAACTTGTCCATGTACCAGCCGGGGTTCAGCGCCGGCGCCACTATGGCCATTGCCGACCGGGTCTGGGAGTTCTGCCCGCTGGTGCACGATCCCAGCTGAAGGTTGACATCCGACGGGTACATGGCCAGCAGCGCCGTGAACGCTTGCGGCGTGGTTACCGCGTGCATGGCCGTCGTGTCATCGCTGTTGTAGGCGGCCGCCAGATAGGGCGCACGAAGACCGGAATAAGCGGTGCGGGCCAGCGGCGAGCAGCGGCCGGGCCAACTGGACGGCCTGATCCGTGCTCGTCTCGGTTTCGGAGACCGTCCGGACCCTGCCGGTATCGTTGCCGGTGATGGACCTGCGCTCGCTGCGCTACTTCGTCGCAGTCGCCGAGGAGCGCCACTTCGGGCGGGCCGCCGCCCGCCTGCACATGACCCAGCCGCCGCTGAGCCGGGCCATCAGGCAGCTCGAAACCGACGTCGGCGCCCTGTTGCTGCACAGGTCCCCAGCCGGGGTCTCGCTCACGCCCGCGGGAACCGCGCTGTACGAGGAAGCGCGGGCCCTGATCGAGCACGCCGAGCGGGCCCGCGCCCGGGTCACCGCAGCCGCCGGAACGGCCACCTTCACCATCGGCACCCTCGCCGACGGTGGCGAGGAGGCCGGCGTCGGCCTCGCCGATGCGTTTCGCCGGCGCAGCCCGGGCGTTCACGTCCGCGTCCGGGAAGCGGACCTCACCGATCCGACCACGGGGCTGCGAGCCGGGCTGGTCGACGTGGCGCTCACCCGGATGCCGTTCGACCGCACCAGGATCAGCACCCGGGTGCTGCGCTCGGATCCCGTCGGAGTCGTCCTGCGCGCCGACGACCCGCTCGCCCGGCGCGACACCCTCCGGGTGCAGGACCTTGATGGCCGCCGGTGGTTCCAGTTCCCCGAGGGAACCGATCCGGCATGGCGCGCCTACTGGAACGCCGCCGGGCCCGGCGGCCCGCTGCGCGACGGGCCCGTGGTCCGCACGGTCGGTGAATGCGTGCAGGCCGTTCTCTGGAACGGCACGATCGGGCTGGCGCCGCTGACGCCGCTCGGTCACGCGTGGCCGCCCGGACTGACCGTGGTTCCTCTCGCTGACATGACGCCGAGCCGGCTCGTCGTGGCCTGGAACAACAGCGACGCCAACCCGCTGATCCGCTCGCTCGTCCAGGTCGCCGCGGCGGTCTACCGATCTCGCCCGGCCGGTCAGACCGACGACGTCGCCCGGGCGGCCAGCCGCGGAATCCCTTCGTAGGCGGTGAGATCGTGGGCGGGCACGACCTGCATCAGACCCGCGAGCGAAGCGACCCGGAGCAGGTCGTCGCGTACCTGGCCAGGGTCGACGTCGGCCAGCTTGCGCATGAGGAGCGGCCGTTCGGCCGGCCCGCGGACGCCGTCGAGCTGCCAGGCCACGTCGCCGATGAAGGCATAGCGCTTGCCGGCCGGCAACGTGACGAAAACGATCGCCGAACCCGTTGTGTGGCCTCCGGCCAGGGCGATGACAACCGAGCCGTCGCCGTGCACGTCGTAACTCGATGGGAAACCCAGATAGGGCGCGTTATCGAACTCGTATCGGTGAATCTCGTGACCCTCCGACACGGTCCGGAACACCTTCCCGTCGCGGGCCTCCGCCGCGTACTGCAGTTCACCGGCGTTGGTCCAGATGGGCACCTGAAGCTGGTCGAGGCCGCTGACGTGGTCCCAGTGGGAGTGCGTGATCAGAACGCCGTGCAGCCTTCCGCGGTCGTAGCCGCTGGCGTCGAGTTGTTCACTGGCGGTGCCGGTTGCCTGGTAGGGAGAACGCGCGTACCAGGGCTGCGCGTGGACGTGAGCCGCAATGTCGGCACCGAAGCCCGCGTCGATCAGGAAATCGCCCTGTGGGTGGGTCGCCAGGATCGCCGTCGCGGCGAAGGAGCGCCGGTCGCGGAACGCGCCGCCCTTAAACGCGAAGCGGGCCCTCGTTACATAGCTACCGGTCGGCAGCTGGTAGATGGCCACGCCCGACGGCGGCGTGGCCACGGGGAGGGGCCCCGGCCAAGCAGGCGGCATGGACAGCGTCTTCATAACGTCACCTCGCTATTGGGAACTGCGGCAAAACACCGGCATGGCCCGGTGAAGTTCAGGTCGGGCGCAGCAGTCCGCTCGCTATGACCGATCTCCTTCATGTTTCGCGCGTTTCCTTACGCCGCCAGGCGGATCGGGGCCGATCTTCTTGCCCTCCAGTCCACCTTCGCGCTGACCCGCGAGTCCAATACTTGTCAGGCACTCCCGATACCTGACAGGTATCGCAGCAGGTGACGGCCCTCAGCGGTGCATCACTTCAGGGCCCGGTCATCCGCTCGGGGCGGCGGGCGCGCCGACCGCGTCGTGTTCGGGTGCGGGGTCGGTGGCCACCAACGTGGTCGTCACCCGCCCGATGACCCGGCGCAACTCCGGCACCTGGCCGGGCTGCCACTCTGCCACCAGGCGGTCTATGCCCGCTTCACGGACAGCTCTCAGCTGAGCGGCGGCCTGCTCGCCGGCCGAGGTGAGCGCCACGCTGGCGGCGGCCCGCGTGCCGTTGCCGCTCACCGGGAGGACCGGTTCGGCGTCACTAGCCTGGCGGGCGGCGGCTGGGCTGTCCACGGTGACGCCGTCCATGGCGACGCTGTCCTCGGTTACATAGCCGGCGTTCACGAGTTCGGTCAGGCGCTGCTCCAGTTCGCTGTCGCCGATGCCCAGCAGCTGGGCCAGTCCGGCCCTGGTTATGGGGGCGGTGTCGGCGACGCGGTACATCAGCCAGGTGCCGCGCGGGCTCAGCTGAACGTCGGCGCTTTCCGCCAGGTGCCGGTAGGTCTCCGCCCGGCGCTCACGGCCGAACAGCGTCATCAGCGCGCGCTCCATTTCCTGCGCGGAGTTACGGGTGGCGGGAATGGCCGTGGGAGCGGTGCTGTGCGCTCGGTCCACCGCCCGCACGGTGTCCCGCAGCGGAACCTCCTTAAGGAACAGGCTCAGCACGAAACCCAGCGCGGCCAGGGGCGCGGCGTACAGGAACACCGTGTGCAGCGCCTGTGCAAACCCTGAGATATAGCCGTCCCGGATCGCCGCGGGAAGGTGCTGGAGGACGGCCGGGCTGGCTCCCGCGGACGCGCTGATCCCGCTGGGCAACGCGATGCCATGGAGCGCGGTGGCGATGTCGCCGGCCAGCACGCCGGAGAAGATTGCACCGAAGACCGAAGTGCCGAACGAGCCACCGATGGAGCGGAAGAACGTCGCGCCGGATGTGGCGGCGCCGAGGTCGGCATAGTCAACCGCGTTCTGTACCGCGATGATCAGCACCTGTAGCGACGCACCGATGCCCACGCCGAGGATGAATAGGTACAGCGACACGATCCAGAAGTTCGTGTGGATGCCCAGCCGCGACAGCAGGTAAAGGCCGACGGTCATCAGCGCCGTCCCGGTCACGGGGAAGATCTTGTACCGGCCCCACTTGCTGACCAGGAAGCCGGTTCCGGTCGAGGTCAGCAACAGCCCGACCAGCAGAGGAAGCAGCCTCAGCCCGGACTGGGTCGGTGAAACCCCCCGGACGACCTGCATGTACTGCGGCAGGTAGGCCAGCGCGCCGAACATGGAGAAACCAACCGCGAAGCCGACCACGCTGGCGGAGGTGAACACGCCGTTCGCGAACAGGCGCGGCGGCATGACCGGCTCAGCCGCGCGCTTCTCGGCCAGGACGAAACCGGCCCCGCAGGCCACCGCGAGCGCGCCGAGCAAGTAGATCGGGAACGAGTTCCAGGCGAACGTGTTGCCACCGAGCGAGGTGAGCAGGACCAGGCAGACCGCGGACGCGCCGATCAGCGCTGTACCGACGTAGTCGATCACGTGATGGACCTTGCTCAGCCGGCCAGGCAGCACCGCCGCGGTGACTGCCAGGGCCACGATGCCGATTGGAAGGTTGATATAGAAAACCCACCGCCAGGACAGATTGTCGACAAAGAAGCCGCCGATCAGTGGCCCGAGCACGCTGGCGACCCCGAACGTGGCGCCGAAGATGCCCTGGTAGCGGCCGCGCTGGCGGGGCGGGACGACATCACCGACGATCGTCTGCGCGCCGACGATCAGGCCGCCGCCGCCGAGTCCCTGGAGGGCGCGCGACGCAATCAGCTCCACCATCGAGTGCGCCAGGCCGGACAGCGCTGAACCGACCAGGAAGATCAGGATCGAGACCTGGAAGAACGTCTTCCGGCCGTACATGTCGCCGAGCTTGCCCCACAGCGGCGTCGACACCGTGGAGGCGAGCAGATAAGCGGTGATGACCCAGGACAGGTGCGACAGCCCGTGCAGGTCGCCCGCGATCGTCGGCAGCGCGGTCGCGACGATCGTCTGGTCGAGCGCGGCCAGCAGCATCCCTAGCAGCAGAGCGCCGATGATGACGAGCACCCGCCGCTGGTCGATGGCCTGCGGCGGCCCGTTGCGCGCCATTCCGGCACCGCTTCCGGTGGTCACCGCACACTCACCTCTCCTTCAGCGCGGTGTGCCGGGTACCGCCGGGCCTGCCGCGCCGCCGTTCTGGGCATCCCGGTCCGTGGGACAAGTCTGAACCACCGAAGGCCATAACGGATATTGCGGAGCGTCACTCAGGAGGGTCATCGTGAGCTGGAGCGCAGCAGACATCCCCGGCCAGCATGGCCGCACGCCGTCGTGACCGGGGCCAACGGCGGCCTCGGGTTAGAGACGGCGCGTCAGCTGGCGGCGAAAGGCGCGCATGTGGTGATGGCGGTGCGCAACCGCGGCCGAACAGATCATGGCCGCGCACGAGAACATCGACCTGCTCATCAATAACGCCGGGGTGATGGGGATCCCCGAGGCCAAGACCGCTGACGGCTTCGAGATGCAGTTCGGCGTGGACCATCTGGGACACTGGTCGCTGACCGCGCTGCTGCTGCCCGCCCTGCTGCGCACACCCGGTGCGCGGATCGTGACCGTGACCAGCACGGCCCATCACATGGGCCGTGCCGTCAACCCGGCCAACCCGCACCTTCACGGCCGCTACCGGCCTTGGCGCGCCTACGGCCAGGCCAAGCTCGCGAACTGGGTCCGAGACTGGTGAGCCGGAGCCGGCGCAGGGCTGCCAGGGTCCAAGACCGGTGAGCCTTGGGAGCCATCGCTCCGCCTATACGAGCGTAAGACCGAGCACGAAGCCAGTGCGTCTTAGCCCGGGAGGCGGGGCAGGCCTATCCGCTGACGGCCACGGCTCCCGCCGCGGACCTCGTCCGTGATCTCTGGGAGCAGGCCCATGCCATAGATCGCCAGTTGCGCTGCCGCTGCATGGGTCATACGTGGCTTCGTCGTTGAGCGCGGCCTGGTAGATACATAGGTTGCCGCTGCACGGCGCGTGGACCTGGCGATGGCGTTGCAGTGGATCTCCACGGCGCTCCCATTCAGGCTTCCTTCTTGATCGCGGAGACCAGTCGCCCGTTCGTTATATACCGGCAGAAGATCGCCTGTACTAGGGTCACCGCATGCATGTCGGCCAACGGGCTTCAGACCGGGCCGATCCTGCTGCCGGGACGGTACTGCCCGTCCCAGGAGCTGCACGGGTCCGCGCCAGCAGCGCGGCCAGCCGCTCCGAAGGCGGGTCTGCTACGACGTTGGTGACAGGCCGGGTGACACTGCCCGTGCCGGGGTAAGCCCCAGTGAAGATCGGGCCGCGTCGGTCCGGGTCTGTTGAGACCGGAGCTGAGGGGAACGCCGGCGTCGGCCGGAGGGATCCACGTCGGCACGGCAATGTACTAGCGGGAAAGGAGGTGACAGCCATGGCCCGGAAGACTTTCGCCGCCCAACCCAAGAAGCGCGTCTGGCAGCCTCCCGCCGCCGAGGAGATCACGGTGTCGGCCGAGGCGACCATGTACATGGGTACCTGGAAGGACCAGGACTGGCTCTAGCCGGACGGGAGCGCCGGGCGATGCCGCCCGGCGCTCCCGTCCGGCACGCGGCGCGGCATCGCTGGCGCCGACTGCGCACGCTTGGCCGGAGACCGGGCACCGGAAGGACGGCGGTTTGGCATGTGGGTGCGAGTGCTGGGATCGGCAGCCGGCGGGGGATTCCCGCAGTGGAACTGCGCCTGCCCCGGCTGCCGCGCGGTGCGGGACTGCTCCCGGCCGGCCCGCCCGCGCACCCAGTCGTCGATCGCCGTGAGTGCCGACGGCGGCCGATGGTTCCTGTTTAACGCCTCGCCCGATGTCCGCGCCCAGATCGAGTCCTTTCCCCCGCTGCACCCCTCCAGCGACTCGATGAGCGGCCGGGGAAGCAGGTCGGTCCCGCTCAGGGCGGTGCTGCTCACCGACGCCGAACTCGATCACACGCTCGGTCTGCTGCTGTTGCGGGAGGGACGCGGCCTGGAACTCCACGCCACCGAGACGGTACGCGACACGCTGTACGACGGGACGTCGCTGCTCCGGACGCTCGAGGCGTACTGCCCGGTCGCGTGGCGGCCGGTCACGCCGGGCGCCGACATGCCGCTGGCAGATGGTCTGTCGTACCGGGCCTTCGACGTCCCCACCACCAAGCCGGCCCGGTTCGGCTCGGGTGCCGGGAAGGGCCGCGTGGTGGGCTACCGCCTGACCGACGAGCGCAGTGGCCGGACACTGGTCTACCTGCCGTCAGTGCAGGACTTGACCGCGGTGCGCGACCAGCTGGAGGACTGCGCCTGCCTGCTCGTCGACGGAACCTGCTGGCGGGATGACGAGTTGATCCGGCTCGGCCTGGCCGGCAAGACGGCACGCGAGATGGGGCACCAGCCGATCGACGGCCCGGACGGGAGCCTCGCGCCGCTGGCTGCGCTCCCCGTCGGGCGCAAAATCTACATCCACATCAACAACACCAATCCGATCCTGCTGGAGGACGCGCCGGAGCGGCGCATCCTCCAGCAGCACGGCATCGAGGTGGCCGTGGACGGCCTGGAACTGCGGATGTGAGAGGTCATGGTGACAGTGACGCAAACCGGCGGTTTCGCGGCGGCGCTGCGCGCGCAAGCCGAGCGCTACCACAGCCGGCACCCGTTCCACCGGAAGATGAACGAGGGCGGCCTGAGCCGTCGGCAGATCCAGGGCTGGGTAACCAACCGCTTCTACTACCAGGAGAACATCCCCCGGAAAGACGCCGCCATCCTGGCCAACTGCCCGCTGCCAGAGGTGCGCCGCCGCTGGGTCCGGCGCATCCTCGACCACGACGGCACGATCGACGGTGAGGGCGGCATCGAGGCCTGGCTGCGCTTGGGCGAAGCCGTGGGGCTGACCCGGAAGGAAATAGAGGGCGAACGGCATGTTGTCCCCGGGGTCCGGTTCGCCGTTGATGCCTACGTCATCTTCGCCCGCACCCGGCCCTGGGTCGAGGCGGTGGCCTCCTCGCTGACCGAGCTTTTCGCACCAGATCTGATGGCCGAACGCCTGGCCGCGCTCGAGCGCCACTATCCTTGGATCGATCCTCAGGGGCTCGCCTACTTCCGGACTCGCCTGACCCAGGCGCCACGCGACTCCGAGCACGCCCTGCAAGTGGTGACCGAGCACTGCCGGACACCGGAGGAGCAGGCGCGCGCCGTGGCGGCACTGTCCTTCAAGTGCGACGTTCTGTGGAGCATGCTGGATGCCATCGACCATGCCTATGCAGACCGATAGCGACACCGGCCATCCCCGGCTCGCGCCGCACGTCCGGCTGACGTTTGACCTGGCCAGGCAGCGTCACATGCTGCTGACGCCGGAAACGGTCACCGTCTTGAACGAGACCGGCGCAGCCATCCTGGAGCTGTGCAACGGGGAGCGGACGGTGGGCGAGATCCTGGCGGAGCTGCGCGACCGGTATGACCGCGTGGCCGATGACGAGGTGCGGGCCTTCCTGGGCGACCTTCTCGTCAAACGACGCATGGTGATCAGCGGTGGATAGGCCGCTCGCGCTGCTGGCCGAACTGACCTATGGCTGTCCGTTGCACTGCCCGTACTGCTCCAACCCCCTCAACCTCGGCGACTACTCCGACGAGCTGACGACGCAGGAGTGGCAGCGGGTGCTGGTCGAGGCCAAGGGCCTGGGCGTTCTGCAGCTTCACCTTTCCGGCGGTGAGCCGCTGCAACGCCGCGACCTTGTGGAGATCGTGCGCACCGCGAGCCGGCTGGGCCTGTACACGAATCTCATCACCAGCGGATTCAGCTTGTCGTCCCGCCGCGCCGAGATGCTGCGCGCCGCAGGTCTCGATCACGTGCAGATCAGCATCCAGGCCGCTGAGCAGGCCCTGGCCGACCGCATCGCCGGAACGCCGTCCTTCGAGCGGAAGAAAGCCGCGGCCCGGCTGGTGAAGAAGCTGGGCTGGCCGCTCACCGTGAACGTGGTCTTGCACCGGTACAACATCGACCGGGTCGACCGCATCCTGGACATGGCCGCAGACCTGGAGGCTGACCGCATCGAGCTGGCCAACACGCAGTACTACGGCTGGGCCTGGCAGAACCGGGACGGGCTCCTGCCCAGCAGAGCCCAGCTCCAGCGCGCCGAGGCCACGGTCCGCGCGACCCGCGGCCGGCTGGGCGACCAGATGGAAATCATCTACGTCGTACCCGACTACTACAGCCGATACCCAAAACCCTGCATGGGCGGCTGGGGCCGACGCGAACTCACCGTGGTACCCAATGGCGACGTACTACCCTGCCCCACTGCGCACGCTCTTCCCCTTCCTCGCGTCAGCGTTCGCGAGCACCCGCTGGCATGGATCTGGGAGCGGTCACCCCTTTTCCAGAGATTCCGCGGAACAGGCTGGATGCCCGATCCGTGCCGAAGCTGCGATCGCCGCGAGGCCGATTTCGGCGGATGCCGCTGCCAGGCATTCCAGCTGACCGGCGACGCCGCCCGAACCGATCCCGTCTGTCACCTCTCCCCCGACCACGGCCTCGTAGCCGCAGCAGTACAGGCCGCCAACCACGGCCCGCCGACCCAGACACCTCTGGCACTCCGGCCGCATCCGCGCCGCCTGAGAAAGAGCTAGCCTGACCCGCTTTGACGGACTGGCGGCTGTGCTCAGGCGATCTCGAATGAATGACCGCCGTGATGCGCAGCGGGCAGCAAGCACAGCTCTGAGTCGTCAGGGATGTCGCCAGATATTGGCGGGCCTGCAGCATCGCAGTGCGCACCGTCTGCGATGTCTAGCCAGTCGTGGCCCTCGCCAGGGACCCACTGAAGCCATCGCGCTCGCCCGCCGTATATCTGGCCAAGGGCGAGATCTCGCTGCCAGGCTGTCCGCCGCCTGGGACAGTCTCAGCCACGCCGCGCCCCATGAGCGCGGTCAGGCATGCCCGTTACCGGCGTCCCCGCATGACACGTCTATACGGGTAGAGAACGCGCGATCTCCCCAAGGAATCGGAAGGCCTAGATGGATGACAGGGTGCATTCCATGTTCAGAAATGAGATGTCCTCGCAGTCAAGGCCGTCGCTTGACGGCATGGCCCAGGAGGTGCTGGCCAAGGGGCGGCGCGCCAGGCGTGCGCGCACGGCGAAGATCGCGTCAACCGTGCTTGTGGCGGCCGGCCTCGTCGGCGTCGCGGTAGCGGTGCCGACGATCGCCGGTGGCCATTCTGTCGCGACGGACCGCAGCGCGGTGGCGAAATCCGCCAGTCCCGCCCGGCCTGACATGCAGACCGCGCCCACCGGCGGCGCAAAGGCAGTCCCGGCGCCGGCGATCCTGACCGACGCAAGCTCGCCGGCCAGCTACATCCCGCAGCCGGCGGGTCCCAAGGCACCGACGAGTAGCGCGGCCATCCTGGATGAGCTGCTGAAGCTGCTGCCTCCCGGGGCGACGAGCAATTATGCCTTCTACGGTGACGGCGCGCAGACCTATCTGGATGGTGCTTCCGGGCTTGGGATGATCCGGATCTTTCTGTTCAAAGGATCGCTTAATCCGGGCGCGTGTACCAGCGCGGTACCGTCGGACATGACGCGGACCTGCAGCACGCTGCCCAGCGGCGCGACCGTGCTCACCACCAGGATTTCGGACAACTGCGTAGAGCCGCTGGCGATCGACGTCGACCACGGGGACGGCACCGTTGTCCAGATCGATGTGGCCACCTGCCTGGCGTGGAATGGCCAGAGCAACCCGCCTGCGCCTATGGCGATCACCGCAGCTCAGGCACTGCAGATCGCCTCGAACCCTGCCTGGGGGGCGGCGCAGATGGATGCCGCGCTTGTCACCGCCTCGGCTCGCCGGTTCGCCGGCGTGCCGGGGAGCCAGCACTCCAGCGCGACGTCGACGCGAGGCTGACCGGCCGGGCCTGCCCCGTCTGCGGGGCAGGCCCGCTTCCGCGGCGGTAAAAGGCAGGCGTACTGACGGAGGTGACAGTGCGAGACGACGGCGAGTTCGCCGCTTTCGTGGAACGGTCGGGAAGCCGGCTGTGCGAGACCGCTTTCTGGCTGTGCCGGGACTGGAGTCTCGCGCAGGATCTCACCCAGACCACATTCATCAAGGTTTACCTGGCGTGGCGGCGCATAAAGCACGATGACCCCTACCGGTATTGCCAGCAGGTGCTGCTGCGGACCTACCTCGATCACAAGCGGCTCAAGAGCTCGGCGGAGGTGCAGACTGATGTGGTCCCGGATCGGCCTGCGGCGGCCGATGCTACGGAGCTCCGCATCACGCTGCTGGACGCTCTCGGGCATCTCAGCCCGCGGGACCGCGCCATCATCGTCTTGCGATACTGGGAGGACCACAGCGTCCAGACGGTGGCCGAGATGCTGGGCCTGTCGCCCGGCGTGGTCAAGATGCAGAGCATGCGCGCGCTGGCCAGTCTGCGTGTCCTGCTGGGTGAGGACGAAGCCCTTCCCGCACCGCCCGCCTGAACCTCCCTGAACCTCCGCCCAGCCGGGCAGCCTGTTCCGGGGCATCATGCCGACTCAGACCCAAGGCTGATGTCGGGTGATGGCGCTGATACTGGAGCGCGCCGTGGAGCGGGGCGAGGTCGATCTGGCCAGGCTGAGTCCCAGGACCCAGTCCCTCCCGGTGGGTATCGTCCGGCATGACCTGATCATGAAGCAGGAGCCGGTACCCGACTCCACTCTGGTGGAGATCGTCGACAAGATCTTCGTGCCCCTAGTCACCGGCTAGCAACCCGCGCGGTGTAGCGTCGTGCGCAGGGCCATTGGCTCCGGTCGGCCATCGCCACGACCACATGAAGGAGGACGGTGGACGCACGGGGTAAGGCAGTGCAGGCAGGGGCGCTCGTGGTCTTCGGGATCACCGGGGACCTGGCCAAGAAGCAGACGCTCCGGGCTCTGTACCGGCTGGAGGCCCGTCATCACCTGGCCTGCAAGGTCATCGGCGTGGCCCGCCAGGACTGGACCACCGAGCACCTGATCGAGCACGCCCGGCAGTCGATCGAGGCGACCGGCGAGCCGATCGACGAGGCGGTGTTCAAGCGTTTCGCGCAGCGTCTGTCGTACCTGGGCGGCGACTTCGACGCCGACGATACTTACCAGCGACTGGGCGAGGCCCTGTCTGGCACGGCTCACCCGGTGTTCTACCTGGAGATCCCGCCCAGCCTGTTCGCCGGGGTGGTCGAGTCCCTGGCCAAAGCCGGGCTGACCAAGGGCGCCCGGGTGGCGGTGGAGAAGCCGTTCGGCCACGACCTGGCCTCGGCGCGCCAGCTCAACGCCGACCTGCGCCGCTACCTGGCGGAAGACCAGATCTATCGGGTCGACCACTTCCTGGGCAAGGAGCCGGTGCTCGACCTCCAGTACATCCGGTTCGGCAACGAGATCCTCGAGCCGCTGTGGAACCGGGACCACGTCTCCTGCGTGCAGATCACGATGGCCGAGGACTTCGGCGTGGAGGACCGGGGCAACTTCTACGACCCGGTGGGCGCACTGCGGGACGTGGTGCAGAACCACCTGCTCCAGGTGCTGGCCCTGTCGGCCATGGAACCGCCGGTGGGCGCCTCAGCCGACGACCTGCGGGACAAGAAGACCGAGTTGCTCCGCGCCATTCCGGACGCCGACCCGGCCCGCTACGTGCGCGGCCAGTATGACGGCTATCTCCAGGTCCCCGGGGTGGCCAAGGACTCGGCCACCGAGACTTTTACCGCGCTGCGGCTGGAGATTGACAACTGGCGCTGGGCGGGCGTGCCGTTCTTCATCAGGGCGGGCAAGGCCCTGGCCACCCGGGTGACCGAGGTGCGCGTGGTGTTCCGGCGGCCGCCCAAGATCCGGTTCATCGGCGCGGAG
>Ga0335075_10012597_pt1 | contig 12768 bp, 9 predicted proteins | sample Lox_Sample_24_FD_206723 | JGI IMG/M metagenome (GOLD analysis project Ga0335075, IMG submission 206723) | Soil microbial communities from Loxahatchee National Wildlife Refuge, Florida, United States - Lox_Sample_2.4 | ecosystem: Environmental > Terrestrial > Soil > Wetlands | place: USA: Florida... | reverse complement strand
CGGAGAAGAAGTACCCGTAGGTGTAGCTCTCCGAGTCGTAGCGTGACCCGGGGTAGCGGTTCCAGTACCAGGTGCCGCCGACGCCGCCGCCCTGCTCCACCAGTTGCACCGAGTAGCCCGCCTCACGGGCCCGGTACAGCTGGTAGATGCCCGTCACCCCGGCGCCCACGATGAGGATGTCGACGTCTGTGCCGGCGTCCGAACCCATTAGCGTTCTCCCTGCTCGATTAGCCGCGCTCAGAGCTGCACGACGATCGTCTTGGTGGCGGTGTAGGCGTCGAGCGCCTCGATGCCCTTCTCCCGCCCGTAGCCCGACTTGCGGAAGCCGCCGAAGGGCAGCTCCACCCCGCCGCCGGCCCCGTAGGTGTTGACGTAGATCTGCCCGCCGTCGACCTGGGCGGCCACCCGGTGCGCGCGGCCCAGGTCCGTGGTCCAGACCGCGCCGATCAGCGCGTAGTCGGTGCCGTTGGCCAGCGCGACCGCCTCCTCCTCAGAGCCGAAGGTGGTGGCGGTGATCACCGGGCCGAAGATCTCCTCCTGGGCGATCCGGGCGGCCGGGTCCACGCCGTCGATCAGCGTTGGGTTGAAGTAGGCGCCGCCGGTGATGCCGTCCGGCTCGGCGACGGTGCCGCCGTAGACGATGTCGGCGCCCTTGGCGGACTCGACGTAGCCGCGGACCCGGTCCTGCTGCTTGCGGGACACCAGCGGGCCAAGGTCGGGGTCGGTGATGCCGGGGCCGATGGTCACCGCGCCGAAGCGCTCCGCGATACGCTGCAGCAACTGGCCATGCACCCGTTCGTCGACCAGCAGCCGCGACCCGGCCGAGCAGGTCTGTCCGGCGTTCTGCAGGATCACGTTGGCTGCCGTCGTCGCCGCCCGCTCGACGTCCGCGTCGGCGAACACCAGGTGCGCCGACTTGCCGCCGAGCTCAAGCGTCACCGGCGTCACCCGCCTGGCGGCGGCGCCCGCGATCAGGCTGCCGACCTCGGTGGAGCCGACGAAGCTGAGGTGGTCGACGTCCGGGTGAGCGGCGAGGGCGGCGCCGGCCTCCGGCCCGAGCCCGGTGACCACGTTGACCACGCCCGGCGGCAGGCCCGCCTCGGCGGCCAGGCGGGCGAGGTAGACCGCCGTGCGCGGCGTCTCGTCGGCCGGCTTGAGCACCGCGCAGTTCCCGGCGGCGATGGCCGGCGCCACGGCCCGGCCGAACAGCTGCATCGGGTAGTTCCAGGCGACGATGTGGCCGGTGACGCCGAGCGGCTCACGGCGGGTGTACACGTGCAGGTCCGGCCGCAGCGGGATGCTCAGGCCGTAGTACGACTCGATGACGTGGCTGTAGAAGCGGAAGTAGCGCGCGCACACCCGCGCGTCGTTACGCGCCTGCGACAGCGGCTTGCCGCTGTCCTCGCTCTCCAGCCGGGCGAGCGCCTCGACTTCGCCGTCGATCAGGCCGGCCAGCCGGGCCAGCAGGTCCGACCGCTGCTCGGGGGTGGTGGCCCGCCACGCCCGGCTGGCGCGGCGGGCAGCTGTCACGGCCTGGTCGATCTCCTTGTCCCCCGCCCGCGCCACGTCGCCGAGCGTGGCGCCGGTCGACGGGTCGATGTTCGGGTACGTCTCCGCCGAACCCACCGGGCCCCCGTCGATGAAGGACTCGGTGACCCGCTCGGCTACCGGGGACACGGTCATGGTCTCGCCTTCTCTCGTGCTGCTGCTCGACTGCTCAGGCGCGGGGGTCGCCCGGCACCAGGTGGGTGGTGAAACCCCAGGGGACGTTGATACTGGTGTCCGGGTCGGTCACCAGGAAGTCCTCGGTCCGCGAGCGGATGCCGACGCCCTGGGACTTCAGGTGCGCGGCGGCGGCGTCCAGGTCGGCGACTTTGAACGTGAGCGAGTGGTAGGTGTCGTTGGGGGCGGTGGTGGACCAGTCGGCGTAGGCGGCGGTGCCCTGGTCGGGCACCGCGACCTGCAGCACTGAGTCGGCCAGGGCCACGTAGCTGGCGACGGCGCCGATCACCTCGTCGCGCCCCTCGTGGAAGACGGTGCCCCCGAGCGCGTCGACCAGCGTGTGCAGCGCCCGCCGCGGGTCGTCGGTGAGCAGCGTGTGGTAGGCGCACCGCACTAGGCCGAGCGGGCCCTCGGGGGCCGCGGCCGCGGTCCAGCCGGGCGCGTTGCGGTGGTCGAGCCCGAACGGGAAGTCGGGCAGGAACTCGTGCCGCAGCCCGGCCGACTCCGGGGTGGTGAAGTAGATCGGCATCGCCCCGCTGCCGGCCGACCGCGGCGCCTCCTCACCCTCGGCGGGCTTGCCGAACTGGTCCACCATCGCGATCCCGGCTTGACGCAGCGATGCGTACACCGCCTGCGGGTTGTCGTCGAACCAGCCGATCGTCTTCAAGTGCGGCTTGTCCACCGACGCGTACTGCTGCACGCCGTTCAGCACGTACAGGGTCGGCTGGATGGTGTCCATCAGCACGTCCGCCATCGGGGTGAACGTCGAGTAGTTGGTGGGGTAGTTGCCGGTCTCCCGGCCCTTGAACGTCTCGTAGATGTTGGTGCTGTGAGCGCCGAACACTCGCTCAAACCAGGCTTCCACCTCACCCAGGTCGGGCGCGTGGAAGCTGGGGTGGTACATCCGCGTGATGCGGAACTGCTCCGTCATATTGACCTCCTTGTCGAAACGGCTACTGAGCCCGTGGTTAATGTGCCCGTGCTTACCGAGACTGGGGGCGGGCGATGCCGAGGTGATCGCGCAGGGTCGAGCCGGTGTACTCCAGCCGGAACACGCCCCGCCGCTGCAGCTGCGGCACCACCATCCGGACGAACTCCTCGAACGCGCCGGGCAGGTGGGTGGCGGCGAGGACGAACCCGTCGCAGCCGCCCGAGTTGAACCACTCCTCCATCTGATCCGCGACGGCGGTGGCGGTTCCGACGAAACGCGGGCCCTGCAGCAGGGTGGCCCGGTGCGCGGCCAGGTCGCGGACCGTCACCTCGCGGCCGAGGTGCTTGCGCACCCCCGTGGACAGCCCGCGGATGCCGGAGCTCGCCGCCATCATCTCGTCGGTCACCACGTCGTCCAGGTCGTGCTTGGCGAAGTCGTAGTTGAGCAGCTCGGACAGCAGCGCGAGCGACGCGACCGGGTGCACGTAGGCGTCGAGGAACAGCCGCTCCTTCTCCTCGGCGATGGCCTGGGTCTCCCCCGCGACCACATATGCCATCGGGAGGATCTTGACGTCGTCGGGGTTGCGGCCCGAGGCGGCGATCTGCTCCTTCTGCTCCCGGTAGTGCTGCTGCGCCACCTCAAGGCCAGGGTCGCCGGTGAAGACCACGTCGGCCCAGGCGGCCGCGAACTCCCGGCCGCGGCCTGACGAGCCGGCCTGCAGGATCACCGGCCGGCCCTGCGGGGTGCGCGGCACCGTCAGCGGGCCGCGGACGGAGAACCACTCGCCCTTGTGGTTGATCTCGTGGACCTTGGCCGGGTCGGCGAACTCGCCGGTCTCCTTGTCCATGATCAGCGCGTCGTCGCCCCACGAGTCCCAGAGCGCGGCCACGGTCTGCAGGAACTCGTCGGCCTTGTCGTAGCGCCGGTCGTGGTCCATGGCGGCCGACAGGCCGAAGTTCTGCGCCTCTGAGTCGTTGACCGAGGTCACCACGTTCCACGCGGCGCGGCCGCCGGACAGATGGTCGAGTGTGGCGAAGGTGCGGGCCACGTGGTACGGCTGATAGTAGGTCGTCGAGTAGGTAGCGCCGACGCCGATCCTGGAGGTGGCGCCGATGATCCCGCCGAGCACGGCGGTGAGGTCGAGCTTGACCGGCCGGGCGCCGTAGCGGACGGCCTCGGCCACCGAGTCGCCGTAGACGCCGGGCATCGCGAGCCGGTCGTCGAAGAAGACGCAGTCGAACTTGCCTTGCTCGAGCACCTTCCCGATCCGGGTGTAGTAGTCCATGGTGAGGAACCCGAGGTCGGCCGACGGGTACCGCCAGGATCCTGAGTAGACGGTGACGTTGCCGGCCTGCATGAAGCCGACGAGGGTCATCTGGCGGGTCATGCCGGTGGCTCCTTCCCTGACAGGCCGAGCAGTTCGGCCCGGTTGGCGACGGTGGCGGCGTGCCGCAGGTGGGCGGCGTCGACCAGCATCCCGTCCAGGCCGCTTGCCCCCTTGCCCGCCAACTCGGCTGCCCGGTAGGCGGCGACCAGCCGCTCGGCGTGCGCGACCTCTTCCGGGGTGGGCGAGAACGCGGTGTTGGCGATCTCCACCTGGCTCGGGTGGATGGCCCACTTGCCGAGGAAGCCCATGGCGGCGGCGCGCTCGCAGGCGACCCGGTAGGCCTGCGGGTCCCGGTAGTTGGGGAAGGGGGCGTCGATCGCGTCGATGCCCGCCGTGCGCGCGGCGACCACGATCCGTGCCCGGGCGTAGTGCCAGATGTCGCCGGGGAACTCGACGAGGGGATCGAAGTTGGTATCCACCCGCGCGCCCTGGGACGCGGAGAAGTCGCCGGCCCCGAAGATGATCGCCTCAAGCCGGTCGCTGGCGGCGGCGATCTCGTCCACGTGCTGCAGGCCCTCGGTCTCCTCGATGAGCACTTCAAGCGCGATCCGCTTGCGCAGCCCGAGCGTCTCCTCCAGCTGGGTGAGCAGCGTGTCGACCCACCAGACGTCGCGCGCCCGCCGGACCTTGGGCACGATGATCACGTCGAGTGCCTCGCGAGCGGTGGTGACGACCTCGATGACATCGCCGTAGGCCCAGTGCGTGTCGATGCCGTTCATCCTGATGGCGCGGGTGGTACGGCCCCAGTCGAGGTCGCGCAGCGCCCCAGCCGCCTTGCCGCGCGCCTTCTCCCGCTCGGCGGGCGCGCAGGCGTCCTCCAGGTCGAGGAACACCAGGTCGGCGCTGGAGGCGGCGGCCTTGGCGAACATGTCCTCGTTGCTGGCCGGTGTCGCCAGCTCCGAACGGCGCGGCCGCGGGCTTGGGGGCACTTCAGATCACTCCTTGTTCATGTAGTTCTGCCAGATGGCCGCCGTCGAGGCCGAGCAGCTCCCGGTAGATCTCGGCGTTATGCTCGCCGAGCCGCGGGCCCAGGTGGCTGATGGCGCCCGGGGTGGCGGAGAAGCGGGGCACGGGTGCCTGGACCCGCATCGAGCCGAGTTCCGGATCGTCGACCGATGGGTAGACGCCGCGTGCCCGCAGCTGCGGGTCGTCGAGCAGCTGCTCGGCGTCGTAGATGGGCGCGGCGGCGACGCCCGCCTCCTCGAAGACGGCCAGGGCCTCGGCAAGGGTGCGCTGGCCGATCCAGCCGGCCATGATCGCGTCGATCTCGGCCGCGTTCCGCAGCCGCTGCTGCGCCTCGGCGAACTTCGGGTCCTCGGTCAGCTCCGGCCGGCCGACCGCCCGCAACGCCCGCATGGCGATCGTGGGAGCGCTGCCTGACATCGCCAGCCAGCGGCCGTCGCTTGTCCGGTAGGTGTTGCGCGGTGCGCTGATGTCCCACCGGTTGCCGGTCCTGGCCGGAATCGTGCCGAGCTGGTCGTAGGTCAGCACCGACTGCTCGAGCAGCCGCGCAAGCGGCTCGATAAGGTTGATGTCGATCAGCTGTCCGCTGCCGCCGCGGGCGTCGCGGTGGTAGAGCGCCATCATGACGGCGTAGGTGGCGGTCAGCCCGGCCACGCCGTCCGCGAGCATGAACGACGGGAGGGTCGGCGGGCCGTCCGGTGTCCCTGTCAGGTGCGCGAAGCCGCTCATCGCCTCGCCGAGGGTGCCGAAGCCCGGCCAGTCTGACTTCGGGCCGCCCGCACCATACCCGGTGACGTGGACCATGACAAGCCCAGGGTTGTCAGCGGCGAGGCTCCCGTATCCCAGGCGCCACTTATCCAGGGTGGACGGGCGGAGGTTCATGATCACCACGTCGGCCCGCCTGGTGAGCGAGCGCAGCAGGTCACGCCCCACCTCAAGCCGCAGGTTGAGGGTGACGCACTTCTTGTTGCGGGCCACGCTCTTCCACATCAGCCCGATCCCGTCCCGCTGCGCACCCCACTGCCGCAGCGGGTCGCCGCCGTCGGGCTGCTCGACCTTGATCACCTCGGCCCCTTGCTCGGCCATCCAGGTGGCGATCAACGGCCCGGCCGCGAGGGTGGCCGCGTCGATCACGCGGAGGCCGTCGAGGGCGCCGTTGGTCACTGAGAACTCCTTGGTCGAGTTAGCCGGGATCGGCACTGAGGCGGCGGTAAGCGAGGCCGGGGACAGGTCACGGTCATGTTGCGTGGGGGTGGGCCGGTGGAGCCCGCGACGCTCAGCTCGGCGGGCACGAAGTGCGGTCCGGCCGCAGGCGGCCTGGTGCCGACCTCCCTGGCGTCGAGCGCGCACAGCAGCAGGCGGGCGGCGATGCCGGCCAGCCCGGCGTACTGGACCTTGATCATCGTCAGCGGGGGGTCGGCGAGGACGAACCAGGAGGGGTCGCCGTAGACCACCAGGGACAGGTCGTCGGGGAGGCGGCGGCCGCTGCGGCGGACCGCGTCGGCGGCGCGGACCGACAGTGAGCCGCTGCCGACCACCAGCGCGGTGAACGGAAGGCCGCCGGCGAGTAGCTCGCAGGTCGCCGCCCTGCCGTTCTCCTGCGTTGGCTCGACCAGCCGCATGGTGATCCGGCGGGGGTCGAGGCCGGCCTGCGCGACGCCGCGCCGGATGCCGCGCAGGCGGATGGCCCCGTTGGACAGTTCCCTGGGGGTGCCCAGGTACGCGATCTCAGTGTGACCGAGCGCGGCCAGGTGCAGGATGCTGTCGGCGAGCGCCTGCTCGTCATCGCTTAGCACGCTGGGCACGTCGATCCCGGACAACCGGTGCAGTTCCACCATCGGGAGCTCGGCAAGCAGGCGCCTGGTCTCGTCGAGCAGGTGCGTGCTCGGTGAGATGACCAGCCCCGCGATCCTGGTTGCCACCAGGTCGCGGAGCTGCTCGTACTCACGCTCGGCGTCGTTCTCGGTAATGGCCAGGATCATCTGGGTGCCCGCCGCCGACAGCAGCCTGGCGCACTCGGCGGCAACTGCCGAGTACGCCAGGGTGTCCACGTACGGGATCACGAATCCGACGAACGCCCGGCTGGTGCTCGCCGACAGCGCCCGGGCGAGGCGGTTGGCGACGTACCCGCGTGCCTCCGCGTGTGCCCGGATGCGGTCGGCGAGCTCCCGGCGAACCGAGGGGCTTCCGTTCAGCGCGCGGGAGATCGTCGCGGTGGAGACGCCCAGGTCATGGGCCATCTCCACCACGCCGACCGACTTACGCCGCCCGCGGGACGCCATCCGGCGGCTCCCTGCTCGTCGTTTGCCGCATGCCAGTCTTGCTAGGAGACGCTCATCTTGATCGTCGCGGTGTTGGCACTGCTGCAGTCGAAGGTGCCCGGTGTTGTCGGGTCCACCCGGGTCCACACCCCGTTCTGCAGCTGCACGAGCACCTGGCAGTCGGACTGGCCGTGGGCGCTGATGTTGGTCGGGCCGAGGATGCCGTCGGCGGTGAACGCGGTCTCGTCGTGGTTGAGCACGTTGAACAGCGACTGACGGTTCAGCGTCTGGCCGCTGGCCACTACCTTGTCCACCGCGTCCTGGAACAGCAGGGCCATGGTGTAGGACAGCACGGCGTTGTTGTTGACGTTGTTCACCCCCCCGAGGGTGGTGACCAGCTTGTCGAGGGCGGGGTTGGCCGTGTAGTCGCTCAGGTACGGCAGGTCATTGAGGCTCGCGTAGGTGCCGTTCACGGTCGCGCCGCCCAGCTGGTAGAAGGACGGGTCGTAGCAGCCGGAGTTGCACTCCCAGACCTTGACCGAGTTGGCCCCCTGCAGCTGCGCCTCCTTGCGCAGCAGCACCATGTTCTGCGTGGTGGTGTCGTCATAGACGAACGTGGAACCGGAGGCCTTGATCTGCTGGACAAACGGGGTCAGGGCGCTCTGCGGCACCGAGCCGCTCAGCGGGTAGAAGCCCTGGCCGTCCTTCTTGATGCCGACATTGCTCTCCGCCTGGAACAGCGGCACCTCGGTGAGCTTGAACGTCGGGTCGTCGGTGTCGTAAAGCCAGATGCCGTGCAGGCCCGGGTTCTTCGACACCAGGTACCTGGTGTCGCCGATCGGCACCTCATACGTCGGAGTGGCCTCCTTGGCCGTCGCGCAGTACGAGCCGACGCCGCCGACGCCGTACGTGTCCGGGTCGCAGACCTCGGGCACGAAGGCGAAGGCAGCCAGGTTGGCGATGCCGATCGCCTTGCCCTCGGCGTTCTTGCACCCGTCGATATCGGACAAGTCCTCGAGCGCGTTAGCCGAGGTGCCGACCATGGCGAAGTCGTTCTGGCAGGCCTTGATGACGCAGTTGGTGGTGGCGTTGGGGTTGAGCTGAGAGTCGCAGAAGTCGACGACCACCTGGCGCCCGTCAAGACCGCCGCTAGCGTTGACTTCCTTCGCCCAGGCATCGACCGCGTTCACCGAATCCTTGAACAGGCCGGGGACGAGCGGGTTGTTGACGTCGGCAATCATGGCGACGTGGATGGTGGTCGCGGTGATCCCGATGTCGGAAGCCGGGACGGTACCGGTGGGAGCGGCCGACGCCGAGGTCGACGATGTCGACGGCGCCGACGTAGAGGCCGGCGCCGAGGTGGCCGGGGCCGACGAGCTGGTGGTGCTGGAAGTGCTGCATCCCGCCGCCAGCAGGACCGCGGCCGCCAGTGCCACCACCATCCCGGCGACACGCGTCCGCCTGGGTGTCCGTCGTTCGGTGCCGCCGCGGCCCGGCGATTCGTTGTTAGGTCTCATTGCTGTGCCCTCCACGACTTCCTTGCCTGTGAGGTTCGGCCCGGCGACTCCCCTGCGCCTCTTGGCCTCGAGGAAACGATATACCGAGCGGTCAGTAAAAAAACGGAGGCGGATGGATCTCGCCGATGAGTGCGCCGGGATTTGTTATGCCTCGGCCGAATGCAAACGTTTACCGCACAACGCTGGGATGTAAACCTTTACATGAGCGATGGCCGGGGGATGTAAACCTTTACATCTGCCCGCGGGTGATGCGGTTCAGCATGTAAACCTTTACGGATAGGTGATTGTTAATGATTGTTAATGCCTGCCAACTGGAGGTTTACAGGCTGGTTGTCTGCTGTTTCTAGCACGGCCTCGGAGCCCGATCAAGAGTTTGGACTGACTGGTCGGCCGGTAGTCCCGCTCAGCGGAACGATGTGACGGATCAGGTGTAGTTGCCGCCGTTGACGCCGATGACCTGCCCGGTGATATAGCCGGCGTCGTCGGAGCACAGGAAGGCGGTGGCGGCCGCGATGTCGTCGGGCACGCCTAGCCGGCGGACCGGGCTCCGCGCGGCCATCTGCTTGATCATCTCCTCACCGCCCGGTCCCTGCGCGAACGGCGCGGCCATGAACATGGGAGTGATGACGGCCCGGGGCGGGATCGTGTTGACGGTGATCCCGTACTGGCCGAGTTCCAGTGCCAGTGTCTTGGTGAGCACCACCACGCCTCCCTTCGACGCCGAGTAGTGTGCCTGGGTCCGCGACCCCGACTGCGCGCTGGACGACGAGATGGTGACGATCCGTCCCCACCCGCCGGCGATCATGTCCGGCACCGCTAGCTGGAGGCAGTGGAACGTGCCGGTCAGGTTGACGGCCAGCACGCGCTCCCAGTCCTCGACCGTGATGTCCAGGAACGGCGCGTTCAGCGACAGCCCGGCGCTGGTCACCATGATCTCGACCGGCCCGAACTCGCCGCGCGCCGCCTCGAGCGCCTTATCCACCGCGGCCCGGTCGCTAACGTCGGCGGCAAAGCCGGCGACCCGCAGTCCCTCGCCGCGGAGTTCGGCCGCGGCCTGATCCGCCGCGGCCTCGTCTAGATCGAGCAGTGCCACGCTGGCACCCCCGGCCGCGAGCCGACGGACGATCGCCAGGCCGATGCCCGACGCACCACCGGTCACAACTGCCATCCTGCCCAACAGTCCCCTCCTTCGTCGCACCGGCCTGTCCCGTACCGCCGCTGTAGCCGGCGAGGTTGGAACGGCCGGCCACCGGATCACTGGCACCGCGGCGAGCGGTGTCCTAGCCTTGCTGGCCGGACCGAGCCGTGGTACCACTGGTTAGTAGTTTACTAATGTAATTTTTATAGTGAAGATACGAGTTACCTGGCCGCCTGTAAAGGGCCGCGGCGGCAAGCTACCGCGAAGGGACCACCGCACAGGCAACGACGTACACGGAGCAGACCCATGACCGACTTCACCGCCACCGACTACTTCAGCGACGAGTCCGTCGCGGCCGACACCTACCCGTACTTCGACTTCCTCCTTGAGGACCGGCGGGTATGGCGGGAGCCCCACCACGGGGTGGTGATGGTGTCCGGGCACGCGGAGGTCCTCACCGTGCTGCGGGACCCTGCCACGTTCTCCAACGTCAACATCGTGGCCGGGCCCAGCTTCAAGTTCCCGGTCGAGCTCACCGGAGACGACGTAGTCGACCAGGTCGAGCAGCGCCGCGATGCGGTGCCGATGGGCGACCAGATCATCAGCTTCGACCCGCCGAAGCACACCGCGCACCGCGGGCTGCTGATGGGCCTGATCACGCCGAAGCGCCTCAAGGAGAACGAGGAGTTCATGTGGCGGCTGGCCGACCGACAGCTCGATGTGGTGCTGCCGGGCGGCCGGTGCGAGTTCATCGACGACTTCGCGCAGCCCTACACGCTGCTCGTCATCGCCGACCTGCTCGGGGTGCCGGAGGAGGACCACCCGTCGCTGCTGCGCCGGGCCGGCGTCGGGCGGCGGCTCCTCGGTGACACCGGGGAGGACGAGGGCCGGCCGCAGCACCCCCTCGACTTCCTCTACGGCTACTTCACCGAGCGCATCGAGCAGCTCAGGGAGGCACCGCAAGGTGACGTGCTGACGGGCATGGCCCGGGCGACGTTCCCCGACGGCTCGCTGCCGGAGCCGGTGGATGTCGCGCGGATCGCGGCGAACCTGTTCTCGGCCGGCCAGGAGACCACCGTGCGGCTGCTGAGCACGGCGCTGCGGCTGATCTGCGATGACCCGGGACTGCAGCAGCGGCTACGGGAGCACCGTGAGCTCATCCCCCGGTTCATCGAGGAGACGCTGCGGATCGAGAGCCCGATCAAGGGCGCGTTCCGCCTGGCGCTGAGGACGACCACCCTGGCCGGGGTGGAGATCCCGGCCGGCAGCACGATCATGCTGCTGCACGGGGCGACCGGCCGGGACCCGCGGCAGTTCGAGTGCCCCCACCTGCTCGACATCGACCGGCCCAATGTCCGCCAGCACATCTCGTTCGGTGCCGGCATTCACACCTGCCCGGGGGCGCCGCTGGCGCGGGCCGAGGGTCGCGTCGTCATAGAGCGGCTGTTCGACCGGACGAGGGAGATCCGCGTCGCCGAGTCCGTGCACGGGCCGGCCGGCGCACGCCGTTACGACTACCTTCCGACCTATATGATCCACGGTCTGCGCAGGCTCAACCTCGAGTTCGACTGAGCGGAACGTCGCCGTTGACGCGACACCGGATCCGTCATACTGTCCGAGCCTACAGAGCCAGAAATGAAACTTGAGTTTCAGATCCCTCAGCGCGGATGCCGAGCGTCTGGAGACACCGACCATGGCCAAGGAATTCATCGTTTCCGGTGACAGTCACGTCGTCGAGCCCGTCGACCTCTATAAGACACGCCTGCCCAAGAACATGCGCGACCAGGCGCTCTGGGAAGAGGACACGATCCTCGAAGAGCCGCTAGTTCCCGGCGGCCACACGCAGTTCCGCACCGTGCACACGGCCGGGTACGAGGGCTGGACCGTGTCCAGGTACCGCCAGTTCCCCGGCCCCACGCCGGACGGCCTGCCGTCGAGCATCCTGCGCGACATGGACCGGGACGGCGTCGACGCGACCATGATGTTCCCCAACCTGTCGTTCTTCGCGCTGTACACGGATATCCACGAGCGCTCGATCGCGCACGCCCGTGTCTACAACGACTGGCTGGCCGAGACCTACCTGCCCTACTCCAGCCGGATCCGGCCGGCCGCCGCTATCCCGACCACCGACGCCGCCGACGCGGTCACGGAGATCGAGCGCGCGGTCCGGCTCGGCCTGACGGCGCTTATCCTGCCGGAGATCCCGCAGCCATTCCCGTACTGGGCGCCGGAGTACGAGCCGATCTGGGAGGCGGCCGAGGCCAACGGCCTGCCGATCTTTATCCACGTGGCCTCCGGCGGCGTCGACTCCGCGGCCGGCACCTCAGCCACCGGCAGCCAGGTCAAGGGCATCCTGACCGCGATGTCGATGGGCAAGCAGGAGCTCACCGGTGCCCTGCTGGCCGGGCGCACCATGGGCGGCGGCAGCACCGCCGCCGCCAGCCCGATGCGGATCATCGCGGACCTGATCAGCGCGGGCGTGTGCGAGCGGCACCCTAACCTGCTGTTCAACGTGATCGAGTTCAACGCGGGCTGGCTCGCGAACTACATGGGCTCGATGGACAAGGCCTGGCGCACCGGCACCGGGCAGGACCCGCACTGGTGGCTCGGCTTCTGGGACGACGGGGTCGACCCGCACGACCAGAAGCTCATGGGCCGGCTGTTCAAGATCAACGACCGCTGGCCGTGGCCGCTCAAGCCGAGCGAGTACGTCAAGCGCAATTTCCGGGTGCAGTTCGCCGATGACAGGATCGCCGTGATGTCCCGGCACATCACCGGGCCCGAGACCATCTACTGGGGCAGCGACTACCCGCACGCGGAGGGCACCTTCCTCGGCAGCCAGGCGGTCA
>Ga0335075_10012596_pt1 | contig 12768 bp, 8 predicted proteins | sample Lox_Sample_24_FD_206723 | JGI IMG/M metagenome (GOLD analysis project Ga0335075, IMG submission 206723) | Soil microbial communities from Loxahatchee National Wildlife Refuge, Florida, United States - Lox_Sample_2.4 | ecosystem: Environmental > Terrestrial > Soil > Wetlands | place: USA: Florida... | reverse complement strand
AGACATGATCGCCGCAAGGAATCCTAGGATTAATATACTTAAGGCTTCGTTCGACTCATGCTGGAAGAAACAAACTTTATGATACATGGCTTCAAGGTGACAAGGAAATACCCGACTGATACTTCTTAGCGCTCTAAATTGGGCAATTACAAGTAAGCCATCAGCACTGACCTGTCGCATTCGTCACGCTGTTCATCGCAATGTCAACCTGAAACAGAACGTCAATGTCCTCATCGTTCTCAATTGGGACATTCTCCGAGAAACATCCTCAAGAGGCAAGCCCTTGAATTCCTGGAATTTGGCGGCTCTCACATCTTACCTGCCCATGACACTGCGTCGTTTCAGAAACAAGTGCTCGGCTGGGGACGAAATCGTGCATTTCCGGAAACCAGGTTACTCGTACACAGCGCTGCGCACGTGTGCCGATCAGTGCATGAGCCGCTATTCATTCCGAGAACAACTATTATGTTAGAGATTTACATAGCAGCCAACCCTGCAGGCGCGCTTTCATAGATACAAGGACATACCGGCACTCAAGTTGCTTAATTTAGCTCATTCAAGGCAATCTTACTTCGTATCATCAGTCTGGATTTCCTTTGGCTTTGAAAACTCGCTGACCTATCCTAGCGGGGTGTTTACCTAGCTCCAAAGACACGAGAGGTACTAGGAACAATGTTACGCATCCCCTCAGTAAGATGCTTCATCCCATCACATCTCGTCTCCACCACAAAGCGTGCGACCAACCAAAGATTCCGAGGGCTTCCCTCATGTAGGTCCCTTCGCAGCTCTCAAAGGGCAGTGGCGCTCGCTCGAATCGGCGCTGAATTAGGCCATGGCCGAGGAGGGCGTTGCACACGGACGCCAGGAAAGATAGATCTAATTAGTAATTAGTAAAGAGCGGCGCGTGCGGGTCTAGATTTCGACCTCCTCGGGAATTACGTCAGCGAAACTCGCGATCTTGGCGGTGACGCTAGGGACTGTGCCAAGAGATTGACGATCGTGGCTTGAAAGTGAAGATCTCGCCTCGCGCGGTTTCTGTTGAGAGCATCGGTAACGGTACTTCCCCTTGTGAAAAATGCTCAAAAAGGGAAACTCGTGCGAGGTTAGTGCCAGCGTCCCGAAGTTAAGTCCTTCTCCATGGATGTAGGGATAGTAACATGAAGGTAAGGATGCTCAGCAGTCTCCTGAATGCAACAATAGTACCCCTGAGAGAAAAGTCCCCTCTAGGGCTTATCTCAAGGTACCAATCTTCAGCCGCTATGGCAGTGCCCTGTCATGAAATTGGGACAAGTATCGCGATCTGGATATGAAACAAGCACCAGTGGCGCGATCTAGATGCAAAAGGACCGATTTCGATCTAAACATCCTGCTTTTCTATTACAATGGTTTGCACCAAGATCTAAGTCTACCTCTATCTCTTCGCGAACGAGGTCTCTTCTAGCAGTGCAGTAGTACATTATACACTATCCATCTCTGGTGCACGGTGCTACCCATCCCGTACGAATTTGAACCCTGCGATGTGATATCCTGCGCAGTCAGATCTGAACTAATCAAAACAATACAATACACTCGAACAGACATGTCCTGAGCCAATAATCCGCTAGCGTCAGAGCTTACGCAGTATCCCGCTTCGTGAATGGGACCACCCTTGATCAAGGCTAAACTAATCCCAATTCCTGTATTTTTGAGAGCTTCGACGGGCTGGAGAACTCCCTCCTCGAGTCCCACGCTTGACAGAACTCTTCTGCGCCGGTAGGGTGCCTTCTAGAGTCTCCCGCTTGACCAATTTCCTGGGAGCAGGGAGGTCGTGCTCGAGCTTCTCACGCTTGTAAGACAGCCGGAGGTGATTTTCGCCCTCCTGGAGCTTCCGCTTCTTGGACGGGAGGAGCTCAAGGTCATCATCTATGACGATGGGAGTGTTGGCGCCGGTGGTCTCGATCGTAGCGGCATCCGTCAAGCTCTCGGCTTGGCTAGCACTATCAGCAGTGGCGAAGACGTGCTCGTATTCTCTCTCCATGTCGCTGGCCATGCGAGCGCAGACGGCTTGGTCGTCGGGATTTTCGGCGAAGTGGTCGGTGCAGGCGTGGCATTGGATGTAGAAGGCTTGTGGCACAGCGGGATAATCGAGCAGCTCGTACTCGATGAGCGTTTCCCCTATCAATTGTGTCTTGTCCCAGTCAAGGCAGTCTTCGCAAAAGGCACGCTCGCACCAGCGACAGCGGTAGAGCATCCCCCCAGCGTCGGTCGTCTTCTGCTCGCAGTCGTTACACTGGTGCTGAGGACAAATGAATTGCCATCCTTTGGTTTTGGCTTTGAATTCTCGGTCGAGACAGGCATAATGGTATGACCTAGGACACAGCTTGCATATGTGCAGCTCGCCGCCGTCCAAGCAGACCTGGCAATGACTCTGAGAGTTAACCTCTGCTCTCTTTGCCCTCTTTGGTTCGGCCAATCTGGGATCTTTGCCTGCCATAGTCGGAACAGCCTCCCAGTCCTTGCACTGCATTGATTCTTTATTGATGGCGAAGCCATCAACCATAACGGTAGTACTCTTTCCAATACGACGGTCTGCTCGGTTCCATTCACCAGCTATGTCTTTTGTGCTGGCAACACCTCTGCCAATGCTTCTTTCGAACTTCTTGCCCTCGAAAATATACGACTCAACTTTTTCCATCTCAGAAAGCCACTTCTTTTCAGCCTCCTGATCAACTATGGCATCAGGAATGGCATCCTTTTTGACATTAATATCCGCCGGTTGATCCTTACATTTAGCGACGGTGGTCTCCCAGTCCCAACTAAGCATTTCATTGACATCCACTTCTGGCTTCGAAAGAGCAGATGCTCCTCGACGAACAAGTGCCATGAGTTGCCCAGTGCTCAACTGAGGCATATCATCATCAGCCACCACGCGGCCTCCCGGACCCTTTTTGGTTTTGCTAGCTTTAGTGTGAATGTCCTGCATTGATTCCGTGACCTTTGCACTCAGGTAGAGCTTCTTCTGTATCCGGCCCATCATCTGTTCTTCCACTGTCCCCTGGCTTACAAGCTTATAGACCGTCACGGGGTTGGTCTGGCCGATACGATGTGCGCGGGCTTCCGCTTGAAGTGTGATTTGCGGATTCCAGTCCTGGTCCAGCATTACCACATCAGACGCGGTAGCAAGATTTATGCCCAGACCACCAGCGCGCGTGGAGATGAGCATGACCCTATAATCACTAGAGTTATCATTGAACATGCGTATTCCTAAGTTTCGTCGCGCCCGGACAGTTGAACCATCGAGTCGAACAGACCTGTAACTTGTTCCATCGCCACCATTAACTAGTAGAAATTCCTCCACCAGATCTAGCATTTTAGTGAAACCACTGAATATCAGAATTTTCTTCCGTTGCTTAACAACAAGCTCAGCAATAAGCTTTTCTAGAACAATAAGCTTTCCCGAAGCTCGAGTTATATGGTCTCCCAGTTCGTACGGAACCGGCTCAGCGTTTGGGATTTGGTATGGGTGGTTACAGACTTTGCGCAGCTGCATTAGTAGGTTCATGAGCTTTTGCCAAGCTGAACTCTTCACAGCTGCATTGTTGTCCTCGTGACCCTCTTTTTCGCGCTCAATAGTACGGGCTAAAATTTCCCTACTTTCTCTCCATTCATCGCTGCCAATCGCCATATTATTCGTAAGCAACGCGAGCACTTCAGCATCTTTCTTAATCAGATCGGCTTCTAAATTCGTGTCCTCCTTTAGTGCCGCATGTTCTTTATCTTTGGCGCCTCGGAACAGTTCATCCAATAGTCCTTGGTCAGCTCGTGTGATAAGTCGGGTATACCAGAAGCGCTGCATTGGTGTGAGAGGAACAAAGAGCAAAACCTACAATCGTTAGCCTCAAGAAATAAATATTCAAAGCGTTGAGATATCTAAAAAGATAAAGATTCAGACAGCTGAAGGGTGAGAATATGTTACATGATTATGTCAAGGTCTGAAAATGAAATAAATCAAACTCTTGCAATTTGCTATCTTATAATGGCGGAGCTCACCTCTGTTTTCGGTGGAAGGTTGAGATCAACTCCAGGCGAATTCTTCATGCGTCGGAGCATGATGAGTTCTAAAAGGTGTCGAGAATCATTGAGTACCGTATCAGAGTAGAGACCCTTAGTTAGATCGAACGACGTACGAAATAGCTCATTGCTTTGCTCAGTGAAAATATCTTGGTATAGCCAGTGAAGCAGTGCCCATAATTCTGCGAGGTTGTTTTGAAGGGGTGTTCCGGTGAGAATCAAACGATATTCGGCCTGTAACCCCTGAAGAGCCTTCGAGATGAGACTCAGGTCATTCTTGATTTTGTGCCCTTCATCAAGGACAACATAACGCCATACAAAAGCTCTCTTGAACCAACCTTGCTCAGCTTGGTAGGATTCGTAGGTAGTGACGACAAGGTCTACACCTATCTCTTCTTCGGGCTCAGAGTCGGAGTCCAAAGAGATGATCGGCTTGCCTGCTGCATTTCGCCTCGTCTTCAATTTCGCCTTCTGCTTTGATGTCAGATTGCCGAACATATCTATTTCACCTGCAGCGATCTTCTTTAGACGATCACGCTCTTTGACGGGTCCATGAAACCTCAAAACTTTAAGTTCCGGTGCCCACTTTTGGGCTTCGGCCATCCAGCTGCTCAGGACTGACAATGGACACACCACCAGAAAAGGACGTAACTGAGCACCAGTTTTGGGTTCATTCTCCTTCAAATACTGTATGAGAGACAGAGTCTGGAGAGTTTTTCCCAGACCCATTTCGTCCCCGAGAATGCCGGATAGGCCATTTCGATGTAGGTAGACCAGAAACGACAGTCCCGATAGCTGATATGGCTTCATTATTGCCGTAATGCTTCTTGGTTGGGTTTCGATCTCCTCATATGGAATAATGGCAGGTAGTCTGGCCTTCTCGGCTGGACTCAGAGCTTCATGCTTCTCAACTAACCTCCTCACAAAGTTATTGCCTGACGGAAGAAGAGGCAGAAAGTAATCCTTCTTCTCGACGAAAAATCGGTTTCGCTTCGCCGCCGTCACACTAGCTATCTCCTGACGGACAGCAATTCGTTCTGTAACGACAGGAGTTAAACTGAGCTCGTCTTTGTCTTCATCCCCGTAGAACGACTGTGCTCCCAGGGTTGTGGTTGGACGCTTCTTATCGGAGAATTTGTTAGTGAATGTCCCACTCTTAAGGTTGAAAGTGCTAAGAGATGACACGGAGAAACATACCGAAACACCTCTGGACTTTGTCTTGTCCCCATTTTCAGCTGCTTTGATTGATAAAGTCAGGGCTTTTCTTGGGCGGAGACTGTGTCCTGCCAACGACTTCCGATCAGCATATACAATCTGGTCCAGTTCATCTGCCGATTGATCCCGGTCTTCTTTAATACTTATGGATTTCTGACTTGGTTTTTTAGGCATCTGGGGTTGTGAAGAACCAGATCCATTGTATCGTGCAGACCTTAGGCTATGATTCGCCACGACCATTGTGTTCGATCTTCTGATTCAGAAGAATTCTGGAGAGAAGACTAAACGCCGTATTGCGCCGCACAACGTGGCCCTGTGATCCGAAAACTCCTTCTTTGCGCGATTGTACAAACAGTAAATCTGGACATGCTACGCTGATTTATCTCGAGAAGATACCCTTTGTGATGGACGCGTCAAGGGATAGATCGGAATAGGATGGAGGTATGCAGGGCGGGCCCAAATGAACAAAGAAGTGCGGGATACCGAAGAAGAGTATAGCACTGTAGATTCCTCCCCGCATAGCATGAAGGGAAGCGAATGTTGCTTCGTAAATAAAATAACGGGCGCATCCACGGTCGCTCCTTTTATTCGGCCGCCATCTCGCGAATTTTCGTGACACGGCTCTACTATTAGCCTATCAGGGCTCACTAGTGCAGGGTTAGTGGCTTGTCTCGGAGCAATCTCCCTGCGAACCTTCGCCAAACTGCCCTGTTAAACTTCACCATCGCGGATCGGAAAAATTTTAATGCGAAAGGACATCAAATAACTTCGCTGCACTTTATGCAAAGGTATGTTCTAAATGATGCAACCGAGTGTTTAAAAAAAGTCTTTAATAATGTTTTAGAGCAATTTAAATCCATCGTCTGTCCGTGGATTCGTAGAAATATGGCTGCCCCAATTGGCGTCACGGTCTGCAGATCTGACGGAGTTGCAGAGCTCACTCAAAACAACCAGGTCATTGTCAACGGACCGAAAACTGATCCTGACAGCAATGGTCGAGTCTATCAGAAATTGGGCCCAGATGATGCAAAAGAATTTGACTGGAGAAAGAAACTGGGCACGGCCCTGATGAACCACTTGAATGAAATTGAGCCCGGCAAGATTGATACAGGTAGAAGAAGTTATGACCGTAAAGTGCGAATTACTGCTAATGATACTAGACAAAGAATATGTTTTAAACAGACTACCTGAGGGTTATACACTTTGGGTCCACTCTGCACCTGACGGAGGTTCTGGTCCCCAGAAGAAGAAGACGAGGACCGATGCATATCTGTATGGCCATCCATTAGGCCAAACAAAAAGATTTCGGAGTGCGGAGGAGTTCAAGCCTCACCTTATCTGGCTAGCGACAGACGACACTGGCGAATCAAAGGATTGTATGTGCAAAGTGTGCAAGAAAAAAGACACACCCATGTCAAAATTGACGGATGTTGAAGGTTTGTTGCTCTCTCGCATTTAGTATGGAGGCATACTCATGCTACATCTGAAGTACCAACACCAGCACCGAAACCTGTGTCTACTCCCGTTCAGTCTGATCCCACACCAACTCGTGAACAACTCCTTGACAGTGATCCAAGCGTCCCGTACATCTACCGCCCAGGAGAGCTAGTATGGTTTAATAAAGGCACAGCCTGGGGCTTGGCCGTAATATGTAAGCGACAGATGATTAACTCGATCCCTAACTACCACTTGCAGCCTCTATCACACCCTCTTCGGCACTGTCTCTCTGTTATGAAAAGCCAAGAAGATCTCAGACCGTGGCTAGCATGGACTTTGCCGCGCACTACTCACCCCCTGATTGCCAACCTCAAGTATGATGCAGTGCCTTGGGAGAGAGTTTTGAATGGAGAATTCGGCCCTGGCGATGCAGAAGTGGACGGTAGCATCCTTGCAGGAAAGGAAATCAATGATAGCTATACACTGTTTATTCCTCTAGGAAGGAAAACAGCAAATCCAAATGACGTGTTTTATGCCGGAATGTTCCTCGGAGCCGAAAAGATCTGGGTAGGTGAAGCGGTCAGATTGCAGGCTCCAAACAATGATATTGTCGTCATGGTCATAGAGGCCATCGTCGAGAATGATACAGCGGCAATAAAGACAGCATCACCCGCAACAGTGATCGGAGATATCTACACCTTTGTCAAAAAGCATCTGCCTCCAATCTACAATGATCAGAAGAACTGGCCGACTCCAAGGCTCCCGCCACGCATGGCTGCTGACCTCCGATGGCGGAACGAGAATTCTTTTGATAAGAGGAGAAATATATGGTCTGAATGGCAATTGAAAGAGTCTAGGGCAAAGAGAGGTCTGTCGGCTGTCAAGGGTCGCTGGTACGAAACTAGACGACTGCTACCAATCCTGCGTCCGGGTGAGTTTGAAAAGGAAGTGTCAGAAGGCGAAACTTATGATGCTGGCGTCTGGATGAACTCCAGATTTGACGCTATTAACGATACTTTATCGAGGAAGCAGTCCCGTCTAGATACATTCGGTAGGGCAGTGCCAAAGGACCTTAAAATCAGCCTTGAACTTGACGAATCTCCGGACGACGGTAAAATCCCTGATGAGAAGATGAATATCAAATTTGGTAACGCCCCGCTCAATAATGGTCAATACGGATCTGTGGGAGTGAGTGCGGAAGTGGTCGGGGTTCATTCCATGGATGTGGATTCTCCAGCAGGACACCAAGACTTTTACAGCAATACCATGCAGCATTGAGAGGAATCAAAGCTTTGCTTTAGGGTGCATAAAAATGGAGAGGAGTTCGGCACAACAGACGGTGACAGTTTTGCAATGGGCCAATGCTTACATGAGCTCTCAGTTCATAAATGTTAGAGATCACAATCATAACATGATGACCTGAGTTTGTGTGCGCCATTTCGCGCATAGCGGTCAAACTATGCTAAACTTGAAGTTTGTTTAATAGAGACCAGTAAGCAATGAGACAGCGTTCCGGTTTCTTTGTGGTAACACTCCGTCCTTTTTGATGCAACTGTAAAAGCACACTAGCCCATTTCGAGTCTAGCCGATGCTTTATTTTCCACGTCACGGAAACCCCGTCAAGATTAACAACCCTGACAACAACTCCAACGAACCTCTAATTTCAAAGATATAAAATAGACTGACCCAGAATTAGCTGGCTCAGTCAACACTATACTCGCAATTTTCAATTCCTCAATTATATGCAACCAGAGCCTACGGACATCTCAACACCGTATACAAACGCTCCAGCCCAAGAACAACCTCCCATCACATCCCAATATGGCTTCCAATCTTCAGATTTGCAGCCTCATGGCTCCCTCTCTGAGCAACAAAGGGCGTCTACAGCAGACCCACCGTCAACAGGCGCGAGGCACGCGTCCCTTGATCATGGCAATGCGACCCATGAGCCATTTCTGGGGTTGAATATAGACGTTGCTCGTGAAGATCATATAAAACCAACTGTTCACCGCATATCTGAGCATGAGAATACTTTGGCATCATTGTCTCAGAAGAAAAAATTTGAGGGACCTTACTTCAGAGTTGTAAAGAGTAATAATACCCTCAATGGACCACGACTTGAGAATTTTCCAAATGGTAACAGTACCTCTGTTGATTTGATCTGAGCGATATGCTAATGTTACTCAGAGGTATTGACTCATATTCTCTCTCATTTGCCTGCCTCGTCACTCTCCGCAGTCTCACTTGTCTCTCGTCGCTTCTACGATCTGGTCACAACGCCACACGCCTGGCGGGTCGCCTTCTCGAGGTTCTTTCCTGGACAGGATGCGATTGATCATAAGCCTACTACTCGAGTCGATCATTTGGTCGCTAAGCAAGATGCTCATGACTCCCTTCGCGCCGAGCAAAGGTTCTTTACCCGTTTAACAGTTCTGGCCTCTTGGCGGAGTGAGTACATTCTGCGTACGCGACTTTTGCGCTCTCTTACGCGTGGTAAGCCTGCACAAATTGCACCAGGGCACGGCACCTCCTCCCGTTCGAATAGCGCAGCTAACAACGCGAATGCTGTTGTAACATACAACTCTCAGCTGTTCGCGACGATCAGTCATATACACGCGGTTTTCAGTAACGGCAAGAAATCTCCTCGTTTCATTCATGGGACCGACGAAAGTGGATCTGCATGCACTAGTGATCCTAATATTGGCAAGGTTGATAACTGGGGCCTGTCCGACCCCCAATCTCTCCCCCAATTCGCAGACTTGTTCCCAGGCGATCAGCCTTATGGCCTCGGAGAAGGCCTGTTTGTTGGTGTTCCAAATGTTATGGACGTGAGTCAACCATTTGGTATGGTTTATGGTGAGGGATTCCCTGGCGGCCTAACTTACTTCCGCTCTTCGGACGAAATGCGTGGTCGTTTCTTAGCGAACTCAAATGCATACTCTAACCGTGAACTTGGCATACCGAAGGTCTCCGGACGCTCTGAGGCAACCTGTGCAGTATGGATTGCCAAGTCCCACAATGTGCCGTCGATGACAGATGGTCTCATGGGCATCATGACAGGCTCCTCTTACGGTATTATCACGGCCTATTCTTTAGGCACTGACAATTGGCGGGAAAATCGTCTCGGTAAAGGTGAATTGACCTTGAAGTGGATGCTTAGTCCGGGTGTGCCAATAATTGCTATTTCGGTCGACGAGTATTACAACGATAGACGTAAAGCTGCTGAACGCGTCTTCGCGGTAGCTTTAAATGCGTTAGGTGAAGTCTATTACTTGAAAGAACCACCTCATCGCGCGTTAGTGGAACGAGGCGTAAAACTCGATGAAGATGGCTTTGCCAAAATTGCTTGGCTGTCTGGCCAAAACGCATACTGGAATCTCATCGAGCCTACACGCCGAGTGGCTCGTGAAGATCCATATCGAGAGGCTGAGCTTGACGGCAGCTACTCACCAAGATCTTCTTCAAATGCAATGAGGCTTAGCAAGGAGCAACTTATCGCTGAAACTCAAGAGATCGAGAAATTTCTTGGACTCAACCCAGCACACTTTCGAAAAGCATGCGAAGGCTGGGATATGCGCAGAAGGTTAGAGGTAGACTTTGCGGGCGATGATGGCATGTGTGCTGGCGAGAATATCGTTGTGCTAGAGGGCAGGGCCGAGCCTGGTAGTCAAACTCGGATTAAACGATTTACAAGGCTGAAATTAGAGCAAGCATCTCTCGATGAGTACCCAGTTCCAAAAACCCCGCCAATGGCCATCAAGACGCCTACCATGGCTTCTTTGTTTGGTGGAGGAGTGGCGCCAAACGCCTCTAAAGTGAAGACCGAATCCTCGCCGACGGGTCCATCAAGTGCAAGTTCTTACAATTTCTCCTCCATGCTACTTATTGAGGAATGGCGAACATCACTCTTGTCTTTTCAGGGGCAGGATTCCGTGGAAATCACATCAAGTGCGATAGACATGTCTAAATTTGCTCTTCTGACTATTGCTGAAGATCAATTGTTGACTGGGAATGAAAAGTTCATTGTGCTATCTCGATTGTCAAGACCAGAAGAGGGAGACTCGTCATCCACCAGTAATGTTCCAGGACATCGGGCGCGATTTATCGCTGTAGGAAGCAGTACAGGTACCATCATTGTCTGGAATATGCGTGGTCCATGCTCCAGCAACTCAGCAATAGTCAACGAACTGCAACCTCTTCGTATAATCCACACAGATTCGCCACAAATATCATGCTTAGCATTATCGGCCCTATATATAATTCACGGTGGCAATGATGGTCTTGTGCAGACATGGGATCCTCTGGCATCGACAGCACAACCTCTGCGGACGATTAACTCGCGATTTTCATCACGAGCCCGTCGTCGACTGGTGCAGGCTGAGGTTTCGATTCAAGGAGTAGGTATCAATCTTTTTGCTGCGGGCGCCATAATTATTGACCCAGATCCTACTGTCCTACGAGGTATGGTGTCGCTGGGTACTCACCTCCGTTACTGGTCCTATAGCTCCACTGCTGTAGACAAATACTCGAGCAGGAAGCGTCGGCTCCGCCGGTCAAGTGAGCGAGGCAGCAATAGCGGTCCGGACAGGTTTACGAATACCGGGAGAGGTGCTCTAATGGATTATATCGCAACAGAGCAGGACGAGCTAAAAAAAGAGAAGCAAAGAAAAGCGAGGGAAGAAGCACGTCTCCGGGGACGGTTTGGAGTTGGCCTTGGTGGCCTGAGTGAGGAAGAAGTACTCCGTTATGCTGAGATGATTTCCCAGGAGACGTTTCGAAGAGACCAGGAGCGCAGAACCAGTGACGCCGGCTACGCGGCTGACAGTGGCGAGAGCTCTTCTACACTAAGCCAGAATGCTTGGAGCAGCGAGACTGTCACACAAGATGGCAATGTTACCGGTCATACACCTTCTCCCAAGCATAAGGTGGATGACGAATTCGAGCACGACATCGAAGAAGCCATCCGTCTTTCCCTCATCGACCGTTTAGATGATGGCGGTCGTTCTGCTAGAGCAAGTGGCAGCGGAGAGTACGATATCCCTATCACATACAAGCAGAAGAAGAGCAAGCGTTCTGCATCGTCTTCGCCATCTACTAGTCAGGCCTCCAGATCTCGGAGCAAGGCTTCGATTGGCACGATGGGTGAGGTCGCTGCGAATGATCTTGACTTTGTCTTACGGCTTAGCTTGGCCGAGGAAAAGAGCTTACAGGAGCATAATGCAGGCGACGAAGCCTTTCCGGCGTTGAATGATGTTATTGACTCGAAGAGGAAGTGAAGAACAGGTTTGATTGACAGTGTAATCATGATTCTGTATTAATTCATTCCCATCAGCCTCATTGCACAATGAGCCTTTAATTATTGCTTCGACTGCATCTTTTGTCAGATTATTTTCGCAGCTAATAATATACGTTATTTTGTTTTAATCAAAGAAGGATTGTCTACATGGCCCAGAACTTATTCTACATAGATAGTAGTAACTAAGGTAAGAAAGCCGATTCAAGTAGGGCTGTGCTCATGACCGCCTTCTTGCCAACCCTGGCGCAGATAATGAACTTCGTTTTGGGAATGCGTTGTGTGATAGTTCGTGGACCAGCTGCCCGCTCGATTCATCAATATAGCTTATACCCGGCATTCCCGTTGCTTTTTTCGTAAAATGTCTAATCGCTACAATTCGTCACCAAGGATGGGTAGCTATTTCCCGAAAGATCATGGGTATCGGGAGTTTCCAGGGCATTATCTTTGTCGGGTGACCATGGCACGCCGGCATCAGGGGTATTTTCCAGGTACGCACGGTCTGTCAGTCTTTACTTGGGGAAGGGGATATTTCTAGCCCTTTTTGGTAACGATTTGGGGTGCCCCCTTATCTAGGCGAAAATATATTCCCTAATATGGTAAGGTCCCTGCCTTTACACCTATTTGATAAATCGATACCTGGCTTATAGACGATATATCGTCTTAACCAGGCCGGAATGTAAGTTGGAGAAAGGAGCCGGTGGAATTGGGACTCGTCTTACGTCAAAAGGCTAAAGCACTCCACGGCAATCCTTACCATCTTCGTCACCGGT
>Ga0335075_10012595_pt1 | contig 12768 bp, 8 predicted proteins | sample Lox_Sample_24_FD_206723 | JGI IMG/M metagenome (GOLD analysis project Ga0335075, IMG submission 206723) | Soil microbial communities from Loxahatchee National Wildlife Refuge, Florida, United States - Lox_Sample_2.4 | ecosystem: Environmental > Terrestrial > Soil > Wetlands | place: USA: Florida... | reverse complement strand
AAATTGGCTTCTCAAGTTGCTTAGACGCAATAATTCAAACTTTGTTACATAAAAAACTGCACAAAGCGCGCCTTTTCTTAGCCCTCGCAGGAGAGTCAGTGGACGCGGGCTCCCGTTCTCAAGACCGATCTCACACCAAAATACAACGGGCCGCTCCGAGGGCGAGTCGGAGCGGCCCGTTTGGATTACCTGAGAGAAAGAAGGTTAGAAGTTTAGCCGCACGCCGAGCTGAATCTGCCGAGGCGTGTTGGCCTGAGCCGTGAGGACGCCCCACGCGGCCGGGTTCTGATAGTCGAGAACAGGATCAAAGAACACGTCGTGGTTGAGAACGTTGAGGAAGTTCGCCTGCACCTCAAGCCCGAACCGCTCCGTCATTCGGATGTCCTTCGTGACGCTGAGATCCAAGTTCCAATACGGCTGGCCGTACAGGGGACCCTCGCCACCAGCCCGCTGGTCGATCCCGAGAATCGCGGGCCGCGTTGCGTCGTATACAGCCTGAGGGTTGGTGAACAGGTTCACTTCCGACCCGGTTGTCGAACCGGCCGTTTGCGTTCCGATGCCTCCGCTGCCTGTCACACCAAAGTGCGCAGAAGCAGCGCTGGCACTGATCGGCGTTGTGAGTTCGCAGTTGGCGCTCTCGAAATAATCCACTCCGTCTGCCCCGCCGAACGATTGTGCATCGCTTCCGCCGGTGAACTCGGCGCCGCTCTGAGTGTTGCAGATCATCGGAGCGCCGCTGCCCGCCGTGAAGATCGGAGCAAAATTCCACCCTCCGAGCAGGTGTCCCAGCAGGCCTTGCTGTCCGCTATATGGATGGGGCGCATAGGCAATGTAGAGGTTGTAAATGAATTTGCGGTTGAAATTCTGAGGACCGTAGCCTTCCGCGAGATTGAACGCATCGTCTGCCGTATATTCGCTCGTGGCCTGGACGAAAGCTCCCGTTCCCAGCGCCTTGCTGAACGTGAAGTTCTGCTGGCTTGTGACACCGTGCCAGTCCGTGGTCTTCAACGACACGAAGGCTCCGTTGTAGTTCCCGTAGCCGATGCTGGCGTTGTCGCCCACACCGCTGGTGAGCTGGCCGCTGCAGCCGTAACCTGCCCCTCCGATGCAAGTGGAGTAGATTGGGCTGTTCTCCATACTCCGGGGGAAGTTGAATCCAGGAATCGTGGTCGTACCGCCAGGGCCGCCATTGACGCCGCCCTGATCGAGGTCGGACCACAAGCTCCACACTTTTTGAGTCTGGAAGTTGCTAAATTCGCCGGCTCCCGAGGGTGCGTTGGGGTTCACTTGGCTGACAACAGCCGCCGTACAGCTCGAGAAGCCATTGCAATAACCGGTCCCTGAAAGAGCTGCTTCAAAGAACGGCTGTGGAGCGACAGTCGGAACTCCGCTCACTCCGCACGCTGCCTCGGATGTCGCGCAGCCCATCGCTGTTTCAACGGCAGCGTAGGCCTGCGCGAAGCTCTGGCCGCCTAAGGTCATCATGTACGGAACAGTATTCAGGTCGACTGGCAGATACTCATGCGTGATTCGTCGTCCGATGTAGCCGAGTTCCACCATCATCTTCGGTCCGAATTGACGTTGAATACTCAAATCGAACGAATCAACCACGTTCGGCCGGAAATTGTCGTCGAAGCCCTCTCCGGCGCCCGCTGCAGGGTTGTTGATACCGGGGAAGATAGGCTGAGGCTGAGTGGTTGACACGGCAGCGAGTGGAGCGGTTGCGCCGTCCACACCGATTCGAAACGCGTTTGAAGCGGTTGGATTGCCGGGTCCGCATGCGCCACTCGAGAACGCCTGCCGACACTGCACGGCCTGAATCAAGCCATCGCCAAGCAGTGGAACCAAGACCAAATCGACGCCATTCAGCCGGCCGTAGATGCGGTTGTATCCGCCGCGAATAACCGTGCTGTTGGCGCCGAAGAGTTTGCCCACAAACGTATCGGAGTCAAATGATGGGTTCCAGGCTGCCGCGATTCTGGGGCTGAAAGACCCATAGAACGGATTATAAGGATACTTCAGTCCGGCCCCAGTGTTGCCGACCAAGGCGAAACCGATCGTTGGATTATATACATTGCCCGCCAAAGCGGCTTCTCTTCGTTGGTTCAGGAACGACTCGACGTCGAGCAGTTGGCCGCTGGAATCCACGACTTCGACCTGTCGACCCTGTGCTTCCGTCGGGGGCATTTCGATCGTATACCCCAAGCCGTAAGTCAGGGTTAGCGTCGGCTTCATGTGCCAACTGTCGCTGAAGTAGACATTGTAGAAGGGAATCGTGCTCTGATCGAATGCAGGCGTAAACGGCGCATTGAGCGTCAAATTCGATCCGGACCGCGTGTAGGCAATCTGGGAATCCGTGACGATTCCCATCACTGCTGCCAAGTCTCGGTCGGTCGTCGTCGTCTCGTTCGCAGCGCCGCCTGCAAATCCAGCCGCATACATACTGCCTAGGTTAACTAGGCCCGCGCCGTCCGTGTCGCCCAACTGATAGGTCAGCGTATAGTTAATTCCGCCGCCGTTGTCGGTGCGCTGGTGGTAGTCATAGTTCCGCTCGTATTGGCCGCCAAACTGGAACAGGTGATTTCCGTGCAGCACCGTCACGTCGTCGCGGAGGAAGTTGTCGTGGCCGTCCCAGAACCGCTGCCGTATGTTCTGTGTGTTCACGTTGTAGGGAGCTAGCACTGTGGTCGCCTGTTCACCAAACGGCTCAAGAGCGCCCGTAGTGCCGGCAACCTGAGGCGGAGCGTTCTGGCTTTCCCAAGCCCAGAAGTTCCGCAGGTAGCTGTAGTGGAAGTCGTTCGTTACGTTGGAAGAGACGTTCGTTGTCAGGCCAGCCACGTAGTACCAAGGTTGCTGCGGCCGGTTGGACAACGAAGCGGGAACCCCAAGCGTGTCGCCCGGGAAGAAGCCACCAATGTCTACCTGGCTCGTGGTGGCAAGCTCCAACCGATAATCGCGATAGCTGGACATGAAGTGCCACTTTGAGCCGAAGTCGTGATCGATTCGGGCAACCCCGAAGTCAGACCTCTGTGGAGTCAGTATATTTGCTTTAAAGCCCTGCTCGTTCACGCCGTCACAGCGAGGCCCGATGAGAGCTCCGCAGCTCGGGTCGTTCGGCATGGGTTCATACTTATTCCACATCTGTTGTACGAGTGGGTCAATGCCGATCCCGCGCGGGTCATAGGTTGCCACGTTGTAGTTCGTGCCGCTAAAGTTGAGGATACCAGCCCGCATATTTGCGCTGGGTACCGCCATTTCGAACGTCTGCGACTGCGGGTATCGGAATCCCTCGTAGTTGGCGAAGAAGTACGTCTTGCCGCCAAGGATCTCCTTCGGGATGATCGGTCCTCCGCCGGCCACACCAAATCGGTTGAAGTGGTAGCTTGGCACTGGTGTCCCCGACAAATTGTTGTCCCACGTGTTCGCCGAAAAATTGTTGTCCAGGTAATACTCATACGCGGTGCCGTGCCAATTGTTCGTGCCGCGCTTCGTAACAACCTCCACTTGAGAACCCGCAGAGTTATTGAAGTCCGCAGTCTGGTTCGCGGAATTGACCTTGAATTCCTCGACGCTATCAATAGGCGTGGGCAGCACACCGGTGGGTGGCGCCGATCCCATGTTGTTACTCACCGCACCACCCGTCATGTCGTTGGCGAAACTGGGTGTGTAGACCTGCATGCTGCCGTCCATGTCATTCGTATTCTGGCCGCCATCCAGCATGAACGTGCTTTGGTCAACTACCGCACCCGCTACCGAACCATCCGGCCCGACACCCGGCTGCAAAACCGCGAATGAAGTCACGTCGCGTCCGATCGCCGGTAGCGAGGAAAGAGCAGTTCCGGTAATCGTGCTGCCGATTGTTGAGTTCATTGTCTGCAGCTCTGCTCCCGCAGTCTCCGTGACGGTGACGGTCGTAGTGACAGAGCCGAGCTTCATCTGCGCGTTTTCGTTCAGCTGCGTACCAACTTGCACCACGGCGTTCGTGATGTCGAGTTCCGAAAAGCCGGGCTTCTTGAACTTGACCGTATAAGTACTGGGATTCACCGCTTGAAAAACGTAATGGCCCGCGTCGTTGGTCGTCGTGGTGCGCGTATCACCGGTCGCCTTGTCGACCAAGGTGACCGTGGCGCCAACCACGACCGCCCCGGTATTGTCCGTCACGGTGCCGACGACGGTACCCGTTGCAACTGTCTGCGCCAGCACAGGCGCGGTGCATAGCGCCAATACAAATAAGAAAATCGAAGCGATGCCTAGCACGAACGCGGCATTGCTCGTTACGGCCGAACGGCTTCCTAGCGCGTTGTGATTACATTGGCACGACGGGGTCTCGATAGACGTCGCGTCCCCACACCCCAAGAGAAGACCTCTTCGCATGTTCCCACGCCTCCTCGACGTTTCTCCGCATGCTGTGCGCTTTCACTCGGACACTGAAATGAGCGGACCAGGACTTTCCCCAAAAAGCGCCGCAAGCTGGCGTGGTGCAGTGCAGGTGGCCAGCCATTTGGGGGTTGCTCTTTACTGCTTGTTTTTCAGTGAATTACAGGAACTCCCCTGGCGCTAACTATGAAACGCTGGAGGGCTCTACAAGGGCTGCTCATTTGCAGACCTGACGATTCGCAGTGGTCTGACTGTCATTCATCTTTGGTTCACGTCCATCCACACCAATCGGGATACATACCACTCGATCTTCCAATTTTCGTAGGATTGATGGCCGAAAGCCGGCCTACCTGGGTCATTCCCGTGTCAGCTCGAAGTGATATCGTCGTCAGTGCGATTTGGCCTGCGCGGTGGCCGGCAAAACAGGTGTTCTTTAAACTTCGCTCTATCGGTCCTCGTAAATCTCGATCTTCACATGTTTGCCGCTACCCTTGCCGCGCCTCGTGAACCACTCACCCATCGCATTAGCGAGCCGCGACACGTCGACGCCCAATCCAGCCTCGAGTCTTCCCTCTCCGGAGGGCAATGTGTCGTCGAATTCCGCCGAGCCCGTAAAATCTCGCATGCAAAAGTTATCAAGCCACTCGAGCGGCGCGGGCCGCCGCTCTCCATCGATCACGACTTCCACCTGCAATTTCCTCGCGTACACAGGCATCTCCGTCGGACAAAGGTTCCCAGAGATTGCAGGGCGAACCCTCGCTACGGACCGTCTTAAAGAAGGAAGGATTCCGGGTCGCTCTGCCGCGATTCGTACGCCGGGGCTCTATTGCCCCAGCCCCCGTTCCGCGACCTCGCCAAAATACACCGTGTCTTTGTCCGAATGATTCTGCAATCCAATGAACCCGGCATTCGGCCGCGGACCCCGGTCCGGCTCATAGCTCTTCTTCTTCGGCGGGACTGGCTGGCCCTCGGTGTAGTCTGTCACTTCGACGCCGTTCAATAAAACGATCGTCCGCGGCCCCTCGATGGCGATATCCATCGTATTCCATTCGCCCGTTTTTCCCGGACGCGCTGCCGCTTTCGTCAGCGAATACAGCACGCCCGTAACGTGGTAGTCGTCGTCGGAGTCGTCGATCTGTACTTCGTAACCTTTATTCACCGGCATCCACGGTTCGGTCGCTGGTTCAGGAATCCGAATGAAGACTCCCGAGTTGTCCGTCTTCTTCGTCGTTTTGTACACCACGCGAATCACGCAGTTCCCAAACTTTCTGCGCGTGTACCAAAGCAGTCCCATTCCGCCTTCGCTCTTCAGCATTCCGTCTTCGATCACGAATCGTCCCGGTCCAACGTGCTTCCAACCATCCAGGTTTTTACCGTTCCACAGTTGCGTCCAACCCGCTTTGTCGATCATCGGCGGTCTGTCTGACGGCACGCGTTGCGCGCGCGCCTGCCATCCGGTCAGAGTTGTCAATGCGAGCACAGCCGTCCAAAGTGCCCGTCTCTCCGATGTCATCGCGCGCTCCTTTGAGGAACCCTTCCGCTTGCGCCGAAAGTAGCGCGATTCACACCCCCGCTCAAGGACCACTTGCAGCCTTAGTGCTCTCAACTCCACTGCCGACGTCTGAACGTAGGTTGGGGAACCAATTGCCTTTCGTCGGCGTATCCCTCAGAGAAGCATCGAGGGGCTATACAGCCCGTTGCCTTGAGACGAGCTGGTTCGTGCAAGGGCCAGCGCGGCGACCGCTAACGCCATGGCATAAGACAGTGCAGTTTTTTGGGGTGACGCACGCCCAGTCTATATGTTACGTTATGTAACGCTACACTGCGTAGCCGGACAAACCAACTGTCGAAACCAACGTCAAACCTTCACGAACTGTGGCGAATATAAGGGACAGACCCATGGCGAATATTTTGCGTGACCTCCGATTTGGCTTTCGTCTACTACTGAAGAATCCTGGCTTCGCCTCTGTCGCTGTTTTTGCGTTGGCGATCGGGATCGCCGCGAACACTGCTATCTTCAGCGTCGTTTATGCCACCCTACTAGCGCCGCTGCCTTATCCTCATCCGGAACAGCTCGTGATGGTTTGGTCGAAGATTCAGGGCAATCGCAACGTGACCGCGGCAGGCAACTTTCTCGAGTGGCAGCGCGAGAGCACCGTCTTTCAGTCCTTAGGTGCCTGGAGTGGGACAAGCATCAATCTCGCCACCGCGAATCGCCCGGAACAGGTGCAAGCGCAAGCTGCCACGCCCGGTTTTCAGGCGATGATGGGTCACCGTTTCCTCATGGGCCGCGATTTTCTGCCGGAAGAAGGTCAAGTCGGCAGAGATCACGAAGCTATTCTCTGTAACAAGCTATGGCGCAGCCATTTCGGCTCGGATCCCAACATCATCGGGAAGCAGGTTCAAATGAACGGCGAGCCCTACACGATTGTCGGTGTTCTCGCGCCCGGTCCCGCCGATCGCCTGACGAATGTTTTGGACGTGCCGCTGGCGTTCAAGCCCGATCAGATCAATCACGATTTCCATTGGCTCCTGGTGATGGGCCGTTTGAAGCCCGGCGTGACACTCGCCCAAGCCAACGCGGACATGGACCGCGTGACGCGGCATCTCGCTGAGATTTACCCGCGATCCGACAAAGGCTGGGGCGCCTCGGTCGAACCGCTGAAAAACGATTTCCTCGATCGCGACGTCATCCGCGCGCTCTGGCTGCTGATGGGCGCCGTCGGCTTCGTTTTGCTCATCGCCTGCGCAAATGTTGCCAACCTCCTTCTCGCTCGCGCCACCGTGCGCCAGAAGGAAGTCGCCGTCCGCTCCTCTCTGGGTGCCTCGCGACGACGCCTCTTCGGCCAATTTCTCGCTGAAAGCCTCGCCCTGGCATTAAGCGGCTGTATTGTGGGCGTGGCTCTCGCGTGGGGTCTGCTCAAGCTGATCATCGCGCTCATGCCGCCGTTCACGCTTCCTTCCGAAGCCGACCTTCGCCTGAGCATTCCGGTCCTTTTATTCACGATCGCCGCCAGTCTTCTCTCGGGCGTTCTGTTCGGCTGCGCGCCGGCATGGCTTGCCGCCCGCATGAACCTCAACGAAGTCTTGAAGGAAGGCGGTCGCTCCGCACTCACCGCGGGACGTCACGGCCTGCGCCGCATTCTTGTCGTCGCCGAATTCGCCCTGGCGCTCAGCCTTCTCGCGGGAGGCGGCCTCGCCATCCATAGCCTTTGGAACGTCGCTCACGTCGACCTCGGATTCCGCAGCGATCACCTGCTTACGTTCGGTCTTCCCGTCCCCGACGGCCGCTTGAAGGATGCAAACCAAATCACCGCGTTTTATCGCCAACTCCTCGATCGCATCCAGGCTGTCCCTGGCGTCTCGTCCGTTTCCGCGTCGGAAGGAATGCCTCTCCAAGGCACGAATTTTGGTATGCCATTCGTCATTGAAGGTCGTCCGGTTAGCGATCCTTCGCAGCGTCCCGGCGCCGGTTTCAATATGGTTACGCCCCAGTACTATCGGACGTTCGGCATTCGCATCGACCAGGGGCGCGCCTTCACGGATCAGGATGTCGCTGGCAGCGTTCCCGTCGCCATTGTCAACGAAAGCTTCGCCAAGAAATTCTTCCCGAAGGGCGATGCGCTCTCGCATCGCATCCAGGTCGAGCAGCTTATCCCGGGCGTCACGAATCTCGGATCCTACATTTCGTGGCAAATCATCGGCGTCTATCGCGACGTTCATAATGGCGGACCGAAGAATGATTTTCCCGAAATCGATGTCCCGTTCTGGCAGAGCCCTTGGCCCCAAACTGGCATCGCCGTCCGCGCGGACGGAGATCCCTCTTCGCTCACCAAAAGCATCAGTGCGGTCGTCGAGTCGTTCGATCCTAACTTGCCTCTCGGTGATGTGAAAACGATGGATCAGATCATGGACGAATCCATGGCTGGCGACCGCTTCACCGCTTTTCTTTTCGGCGGTTTCGCTTGCATCGCACTTCTGCTCGCCGCGCTCGGCATCTATGGCGTCATGTCGTTCGCCGTCGCCCAACGGACGCACGAAATAGGCCTGCGCATGGCGCTCGGGGCGAGCGTGGGCCGCGTCATTAGCCTCATCGTGCGCGAAGGGATGATCCTCGCCGTCATCGGGCTCGTGCTCGGCCTGGTCGGTTCCTACTTTGTCGGCCGGGGCATGCATTCACTTTTCTTTGGCGTCGGAACGATCGATGCGACGGCATTCGGCGCTGTCGCGGCTCTTCTCGTCCTCTCCGCATTGCTCGCTTGCTATATTCCAGCGCATCGGGCTTCCCGCGTCGATCCGATGCAAGCGCTGCGTGAGGGATAGCCGCATCCTCTTGGGCGGAGGGACAAACGGGCTTCCTGCGAAAGAAAAGAGAGAAGCGCGAACTTCTGTATAAAGTATTCAATCTGTCCTTGCTTTTCCTCCCCTCCCTGCCATAAAATTTTTTTCGGACACGTATTCTGCTCCGCTAATACCTGTCGTCCGGTGGGTGAGCCGGTCGATGCGCCCTCGCTACAATTCCGGGAGGCCAAGTGTCAACGGCGCTTGAAAAGTGGGTAGAGGAATCTGCGCAGCTAACGAAGCCGGACAAAATTCACTGGTGCGACGGCTCTGACGCCGAAATTTCTCGCCTCACCGAAGGAATGCTCCGCGACGGCTCTTATATCGCGCTGAATGAGCACACTTATCCCAACTGTTACCTTCATCGCAGCAATCCGAACGATGTAGCCCGCACGGAGAACGTAACGTTCATCTGCTCGCGCAAGAAAGAGGACGCTGGCCCCACGAACAATTGGATGGCTCCCGAAGATGCGACAGCAAAAGTTCGGCCGCTCTTCGATGGCGCGATGCGAGGCCGGACGATGTACGTCGTGCCCTACATTCTCGGTCCCGCTGCTTCGCCTTATAGCCGCGTCGGTGTTGAAATCACCGATAGCCCGTACGTCGTCGCCAGCATGCGCATCATGTCGCGCATGGGAAAAATCGCGCTTGATCGGCTGGGTAACTCAGATGATTTCGTGCCCGGCCTGCACTCGCTCGGCGACCTCGATCCCTCCCGTCGTTTCATCCTCCACTTCCCTGACGAGAAAACGATCTGGAGCGTTGGCTCGGGCTATGGCGGCAACGCCCTGCTCGGGAAAAAATGTTTCGCCTTGCGCATCGCCAGCTCGATGGCGCGGCACGGAGGTTGGATGGCCGAGCACATGCTCATCCTCGGCCTCGAAGATCCGTCGGGCAAGGTCACCTACATGGCAGCCGCGTTCCCGAGCGCCTGCGGGAAGACAAATCTCGCCATGATGGTTTCGGCGCTTGAGGACCAAGGTTATCGTGTCTTCACCGTGGGCGATGACATCGCCTGGATGCACATCGCATCTGACGGCACGCTACGCGCGGTGAATCCCGAGGCCGGATTTTTCGGCGTCGCACCCGGCACGAATGCCACTACGAATCCCAACGTCCGCACAGCTTTGCATCACGATTCGATTTTCACCAACACGGCGATGACCGAAGCGCGCGAACCATGGTGGGAAGGCATCAACGGCCCGCCGCACGACGGTCTGATTAACTGGCGCGGCGAGCGCTGGACGCCCGCTTCTGGACCCGCCGCTCATCCGAACGCGCGCTATACAGTTCGAGCCAGCCAGTCGCCGTCCATTTCACCGCACTGGGACGATCCCGCCGGCGTCCCCATCTCCGCGATCATTTTTGGAGGACGCCGCGCGCATCTCGCGCCTCTCGTCTATCAATCGCGCGATTGGCAGCATGGTGTGTTCGTGGGCGCGACGATGGCTTCCGAAACTACCGCCGCTGCCACGGGCGCTGTGGGTGTCACCCGCCGTGATCCCATGGCCATGCTCCCCTTTTGCGGCTACAACATGGCCGACTACTTTGCTCATTGGATCGAAATGGGGCCGAAAATCCGGCGCCAGCCGAAAATCTTTCACGTCAACTGGTTCCGCAAGAGCTCGAACGGAAAATTTCTGTGGCCGGGCTACGGCGAAAACGTGCGCGTTCTGAAATGGATCCTCGACCGCATCGAGGGCCGCGCAAATGCTGCCGAAACTCCTATCGGCTTCATTCCGACGGCCGAATCGCTCACGCTCGACGGCATGCAGATTTCACGTGATGCTCTAGACGAACTTCTCCGCATTGATCCGGGCGATTGGGCTGACGAAACGCGCGCTACGGGCGAATTCCTCGCCAAATTTGGCGACCGGTTGCCGGCAGCCATTCGAGAAGAGCACCAGGCTCTCGCCTCGCGCCTTCAGCGCACCTCCGTTGCCGTGAAATAGGCGCTCCATTAAGGTTTTCGCCCTAGTGTGAGCCTCGGAAACGAAGGTACTCTCGATTCCAGAGACTTCGCTTGGCAAACGACTAACCCGAACTGTCCCAACAGAATCGAACGGCGCCGCTGTCCTCTATATTCCGATTTCAGTCGTGAGTTTCTCGAACTGCGCAGGCCTGTTGTCATCACCGGCGCTCTGGATCGCTGGCGCGCACTCTCCCGTTGGACGCCGGAATTCTTCAAACAGAGCTACGGCTCTGTCCCGTTGCATGCGAACAATCAGCCCTATACGCTGGGCGGGTTCTTGCCGGAAAGGAAGGATGGTGCCCCGTTAACGCTGGGGGAGTTCATCGATCTCGTACTTGGGTCATCGGATGAAAAGCCCGCGCGCTATCTCCGCAACGTTCATATCGAAAAATTTCTTCCGGAGCTCAATGCCGACCTTCGTCCCGTGCCGGACTACTTCAGCCAAACTGGCTCGAAGGACCCGTGGCGAAGCCACTCGATACCCGACTCCATAGCGGGCGCTTCGAACTATACATCGGCGGAACGGGAGGCAAATTCCCCGTCCTGCACTACGACACGTGGCACATCCACACGTTCCTGTCGCAGATTTATGGCGTGAAGCGCTACACAGTGTTCGCGCCGGATCAGGCGGAATTCTTGTACCCGCGGGGCAACCAGTCTCAGGTTGACACCGAGAATGTGGATCTCGAAAGATTTCCACTCTTCGCCCGCGCGACGCCCATCTCCTGTGACCTTCAGGCGGGTGAGATTCTGTTTGTCCCCGCCGGTTGGTGGCACACTACGCGGACTCTCACACCTTCGATCACGGTTTCAGCTAGCCGCGTGAACGCTTCTAACTGGGGCGACTTCTCGCGCGACGTGAGAGCAAAAGCACCAAAGCACGTCCGGCCGATCGTTGCCGCGTACTTGACCAGCCTTCGCCTATATCATCACGCGTTTTCGCTTTAGCGAACGCGTTTCGCACGCCAGGATGGCGCCCTTCGGTTTTCCACAACGCGCCAATCACCACTCACCTGTCGCGAGTCGTCATGCTACAATCCCGCGCGATGGCACGGCTTTGCTGTTCTCGCTACGAGCGCATCGCGCGACAAAACGGCTGGCAGCGCATCGCTGGTCTCGACGAAGCAGGCCGCGGCTCTCTCTTCGGTCCCGTCTTCGCCGCCGCGGTCATCCTAAATCCCAAACGCCGCATCGTCGGCCTCGACGATTCCAAAAAACTCACGCCTGAACGGCGTGTCGAACTTGCCGAACGCATCCGCGAGCACGCACTCTGCTGGGCCGTCGCGGAAATCGATGCCAGCCGCATCGACGCGTGGAACATCTATCAAGCAAGCCGCCAAGCCATGGTTGCCGCAATTTCGCAGCTTAGTCCGTTTCCCGACTTCCTGCTGCTCGATGCCGTCGAACTCGACCTGCCCATCGAACAGAAAGCCCTTATTCACGGTGACGCCCGCTCCGTCTCCATTGCTGCCGCTTCGATCCTCGCAAAAGTAGATCGCGACCGCCGCATGCTCGAGTTCGATCAGCTCTATCCTCAATATGGCCTCGCCCAAAACAAAGGCTACGCCACCGCGGACCACCTCGAGGCCCTCCGTGCGTTCGGCCCCAGTTCGCTGCATCGCTTTTCGTACGCCCCGGTTCGAGAATCCCGGTGCTGGTCCGCCGGCGCAGAGCAAACTGCGTTGCCGCTCGCCGCTATAGCCGAATCCGTTTAGAAATTCCGGAATCTGCGCACAGCAGTGGTCGAAAAGATTGGACGCTGCTCGCTGCGGGAGTATCTTGTTTTGCGGAGGAACAACTCTGAAATGAAAATTATTCGCGGTCGCTCACTTAAGATTGCTCTAATTCTTCCCTTTTTAGCTGTTTCTAGTATCGCGGTTGCCGGCGCTCAAGAAGATATCCCCCACGTCGACGGCGATATTGGCACATGCAGCGCCCTGTTCACCGTGCGCGACGGCTCGCAAAAGCCCATCTACAACGCCAAAGTCGATGTGTCGATTCACTACGGCTTTATGAACAAGCGCAAGACCGACCTGGAAGTGGCCACAAACGCCGACGGCAAAGCGCGCGTCGACGGC
>Ga0335075_10012594_pt1 | contig 12768 bp, 6 predicted proteins | sample Lox_Sample_24_FD_206723 | JGI IMG/M metagenome (GOLD analysis project Ga0335075, IMG submission 206723) | Soil microbial communities from Loxahatchee National Wildlife Refuge, Florida, United States - Lox_Sample_2.4 | ecosystem: Environmental > Terrestrial > Soil > Wetlands | place: USA: Florida... | reverse complement strand
TTTGCCGCCGACTCGCACACCTCAGCGTGGATGGCGATTCGCGATTGTTCAGGAATGATTCCGTGCTATGTGAGCACGATTTCCGGGGTGTGCGTTTTCGTTGCTGATATCCGCCACCTAGCGGAGATCCACGACGCCTTTACAATTGATTGGAGGTACCTCACGGCGTATCTGTGCTGGCCGCACCTTCAGGTACGCGATACTGCACTGATTGGCGTTCAAGAGCTTCTTGCCGGCGAGATGGTTGTTGCCTCGGCCAATCGAAGGAAAACGGGATTTGCGTGGAACCCAATATCCGTCTGTCTGTCGAACCCACTCCTTGATCCCAAAAGCGCTAGTTGTGCGCTGCTAAACGCAACACAATGCAGTGTGAGCGCCTGGGCCTCCGTGCATCACAGACTGCTACACAGCCTTTCTGGCGGTTTTGACTCAGCTACGGTCCTTGGTGCTATCTTGCGGGCGGACCCGCGTCCGGAAGTGCTGTGCGTAAACCGGTACGGCGACGCGCCCGGTGAGGACGAGCGTCGATTTGCTCGCAGTGTCGCCCGTCCACACGGTTTACGGCTTTTGGAGTTTCCCTGGGCCCGCTCGGGCCACGCATTTGACGAAAGATGCCTCGCAGCGCCGCTTACAGCCAAACCAAGCGCCCCCTACTTTGTTGGACTGTTTGAAGCACCGTTTTGGAACGAGCTTTCCCGCCAATACGGATGTGACGGAATCACGACAGGCCAGGGAGGCGATCAGGTATTTATGTCCGCGCGTACGACTCTCGGTATTGCCGATTGTCTGCGATTTCACGGACTCGGAAAGCAATTCCGAGACGCCCTTCGAGACACTGCGGCGCTGACGGGCCAGTCCTTTCTGCACATGCTCATCTCCGCAGCCGCCGCTTCACTAAATCGAAAGCGGTTCGGACGTTACGCGCACTACATGCCGACGCGCGTCTTCCTCTCCGGAGACGCAATATTCCCAGAGCTTGCTCATTACATTCTCCCACCCTGGTGCATTGCCTCAGGTGCTCTTCCCCCTGGGAAGAGATTTCAGGTGCTGCTATTAGCCGACGTAGTCACTCGTCACAGACCTTTTCCGGATGTGCGTGACACGGAAGAGTTGCATCCCCTTCTTTCCCAACCACTACTGGAAACCGCACTGCGCATTCCGGTCCACATACTGCTCACCGGCGGGAAGACTCGCGGCCTTGCGCGGTGCGCTTTCAAAGACTATTTGCCCCGCGAGATAATTACACGGGAGACAAAGGGCCATACGTGTGCATACACATTAGATCTTGTTCGGCGGAGTCTCCCGTTTGTGAGGGAAATATTGCTTCAAGGACATCTTGTCAAGCGGGGTCTACTCTCCCGCGACATCCTCGCGCAGTCTCTCGGTCCAGCGGAACACTTGCGCCCCGAAGCCATCTTTCCACTTCTTGCCTGCATTAGCGCCGAACTTTGGATACGCTGCTGGCTCCAGCACAGCCGCGATCGCGAATGCGGGGCATACACAACCCTTCCGATGCCGCCATCGCCTATTGACCACAACGGAAGGGTGCAGGCATCGTCAGCCCCAAATCCGCTAGCACTCTAGGGGACACACTCTTCCTTCCAAAAAGGTTAATCTTCGCCCACGCAAGATTCCTCTCCCGGGATATCGCTGCTTCCGAGGCGACATTCAGAAAGTGAAAACTACGATTGTACACAAACGCCTGTACATCAGCTCCGGAGGCACGCCACTCCTCCAAGTATTGACCTGCTGCCACGTCGCGACTGACAAATTCGAACAGTATTGGAGCGTGCGGCCGCTTGCCGGAATGCATTGGATCGAACGCTAGGTAGTTGCCAATATATTTGTCGCTCGGCGGTCCACCGAACAGCCAGTCGTCCCAGTCCCGCGCTGCAGCGTTATACAATGAGTACCCCGTCTCGTTCCAATATGCCGGATCTCCGATTTCCGCGGCTACAAAATCACAGGATCTCTCAACTGCATGTGCGGCAAGGAGCCCACCCCAGCTCCATCCCATCAGCATGACTCTCCCGATCCGCGCGCCAGAATCCCTGACCACCCTTCTGACTACCCTAGGCGCCATAAATACGGTAGACAACGGCTTCTCGACCATGTTGAGGCGGGCGGTAGCAGTATCTCCCATCCGCCAGTCGAACTCCTCCGGAAGGTTTAGCAATAACACCGCAATACCGGAATGTACCATCCGTTCGACGGGATATGCCTGTACCCACTGACCATCTCTTGCAAAAGACCTATCGAAACCATATAACATTACGGCCAATGGGTAGGTGATATTCACCTCTGCGCCGTTGCTCGTCTTGGCGCTCACAGCGCCAGGTAGCGCGAGAAATCCATCGCTCAACTCACCAAATTTGTTTCGAACATATATCTCTCTGAAGGTCACATCGCTAGTCTCGATTGGATTCCACAACCCATTCAGTATCGCGCTGCTGCCCTTATTTAGGTCGATCTTGACCAGCTGCGCTGAGGTCGTGAGCGTTTCAGCGAGACACGCCGCGACCTCTGTTGACCTGTCCATCTGGCAGTCGCTTAAAGTCCCCTCTGGCCAGCCGATTTCCCTTACGATCCGATCGTTGCGCCAATCTACAGCAATCAGCTCTCCTTCCGCCGCCGTGCCTTCCCGGTCGCTCCGCTGTGCTTCGACCCATATGACGTTGTGCTTGCCCCACCATACCCCAGATATCGACTTCGCTGTGAAACAAGACAACCGTCGCAATCGCCCGGCTCTCGTGGCGATGTAGAGTTGCAACGTGTTGTTCGGCACGATGTCCCGCGGTTTGGCGGACGCCACCAACGCAAGAACACCAGAACTTGACCCAGAGATATGCCAGATTTCTGTTAACCTATTAGGACCTACAACTGTTGCACCACTTGCGATATCCAGAACGGAGGTCTCAAAGAGTGACTGTGCCCCCGTCTGACGGAGCATTACCGCGCGCGGCGGAGAGCCATACCAGGCTAGCTGGTGCACATCAAACGGCGTTATGCGCATCATCGGCGGCTTCGCTTTCTGAACCCCAGAGATCCCCACTCCCGTTGGGGCTTCACCGCTGCTTCCCCACCTTCCAAACACGATCGCCCACTTGGGAAGAGCCACCGCAAGTACTCCAATTCTGTCAGGCACCGACCTCGAGACCCAATTCATGTTTGCTTGCGTCCAGTCACGAAACATGTACGCCACATTCTTGCCACTCGGATCCGCCGTAAAATCCAAGATGTCTCCCGGCGCAGCGATTGATCTCACGAGCCTGCTGGTATGGACGTCTTCTTCAATGATGACCCGCGAGTTCCCGCTGTCGACAAACCCAATTACGTTCTCGTTTACCCACTTCAGCATTGATACCCCTGTCCCCCAATAGACAGTTTTCTGCACCGGCGAGCGCCCGGTAAGTTTCGTCAAAACGATGGCCTCGCGGCTTTGCCCTGATACCTTCGCACGTAACACTTCAGCTAGCTCTGAGCCATCCGGCGAGAGCGCGAATTCCAAGAAGCGGCCGGCCTCCGAAGCCTTTGGGTCGAGCATTTCTGCGCAGCGCGCCTCGCCCCAGGGTATTCCTGCAATAAGAATTGCTAGCAACAGACCGGCGCGCGACCAAGTGCGCAGAAGGCGTGCGTCACAGACGTTTGCAGCTGGCACAACTATATCTCCAAATATACTGTTAGACCTTGCTGATACGCATGTCCCCTGACATCCCTTCGTCTGGCTCTCATGCAAGGGGCGTCGGCTGGCCCGCGAGGGCCGCCTCATCCTCAATGCCCAGTCGGCCACTTGCCCCGTTCAGTATTGGTGCAGGAGAGAAATGGGTGTGCATTCCAAGGACGAAGATGTCGGTCTTTGTCGGTGGAGGTGGCGTGTCAGGCGTTGTATAGCCAGCGTGACAGCATTCACACAGAAACTCAGGCCCACGCGAGGCCCTCACTACCATCGTTTTGTAAGCGTGACGCTTAGGAAGCGTCCCAGTGGATTCGCATTTGTCGGGTCATATCCGCGGCCTAGCGTGTCCAGGAGAGAGGTCACGCGCGGAGGGGGTCTGTCGGTGCAATTGGTGCACGCGAGGGACACCTCAAGTCCGTGAGCAACAGGTCCAAGCGGAGCATCGCCAGAGAAGCTATAGCGGGCGACGACATCCAATGTCGTCCAAGACGATATGTTGGCATAGCGGTTGGAATAGTTGAGTGACACGTGAACAGACTCCGGCCCACGGCCCTCCCCTATAGTCCCGCGCGCCCGTAGCTTGAGCGGGTTGAATAACGTGTTGAGTACCTCTACGGCTTCAGCAGTGGGCAGCGGCGACTCGCGAAACGCCAACACGTACGCGCCGTTCAGTGCTGCGGAAACTCGATACCCGTAGGCGTCACCGCTGTACTGGACATCCATATTGAGCCCATCAGTGAATGTGGCCGCGATATTCGTGAGACTGTCATCGGCGACGGCCACTGCTTCGGTGGGGAGCGCTGGAGGCCCGAAACCAGGAAATGATGTCTCGTTCAGAAAGTCGTAAGGCGAACTCGAAAGCGCATCTAGCTCGGAGATGCTAGGGTTCAGATGAATGAACGGCGCGTATTGACTTCCTGCGCCAAGCGGGTCCAGTACCGGGATGTTCGGGGTTGAGATCCTGTCTTTATAGTCTATTCGGTAATATGACAGGCGAAGTAGCAAGGGCCTGATAAGTTCTGGTGTAATATCTACTCCAGCAGTCCACTGCGTCGAGGTCTCTGGGGTGAGATTCGGATTCGTTCCGATCAATTCTAGAACCGGGGAACTAAGAGACGCGCTGCGGGCGTTTGGCACGTTGAGTAGAAGTGAGTACTGCCCGCCATAGAGCTGCCACAGTTCTGGTGCAGAAAACGATGAACTCCAAGAGGCGCGCAGTCTCACGCTTTGAAGCGGCCATACCGCAAGGCCGATGCTCGGATTTGATTCAGAACCAAAGTCTGTGTAATGCTCGTACCGCCCAGCGATGTCTAGTTCCGCCCGCGGTGGACCTTTGATTTGCCCTTCCAGGGAACCGAGGAGGGGAATTTTGGCTTCTGCAAACGCAGAATCGACTGTTCTCCCTCTCGCGATCGGTACAATTGTCGCATTGGCGCCGGTATATTCCGAGGTAATCTGCTCATCGCGCACCTGGGCCCCAGCTGCCGCCAGGACTGGCTCAGAGAAAAGCGTCCCAAGCGCGCCGCTAGCTCCGAGATCAAAGGTGGCCAGTCGCGAATCGCCGCGGTTCCCATAGGGCACGGCAATTCCTTCATTTCCGGCCTCAATAGTCGTGTTTCCACCTAAGCTAAGGCGTGAGTTCCAAGTCCAGGTCTTGAGTGCTGCACCCTGGATCTCGACGGCCACCTGGTACTCTTTCGTGTCTGCCTCCTCTTGCGTCACAGGCAGGCCGACGCTGCTGGACACAGGAGCGTAGCTGTGCCGCTCTGCATAGAACACGTCGCTCAGTAATTTCAGGTCGCTGCCGAGACCTTGGGTTACGTTACCGAGGACGCCGTATTGGCGAGTTTCCGGCACTAAGTCATCAAGCAGTGAATGCTGGCTGTATGGCCTGGCTTCTGCTGGAAGCGGGGTCTCGTCGTTGTATTCATACGACAGGAATCCGGATCCCGTGGACCATGCGGTACTCAACATCTGTGTGGCACGAAGGTCTGTCAGGCCGCCGTTAGTGACACCCCCGTATTCGAGTGTAGACTCGGCTGTTGGCTCCCTTGGACTACGCAGAATGTAGTTGACCACCCCGCCAACTGCATCTGAACCATATACAGCTGACGCCCCGGCGGGTTCGATGTCGATTCGCTCGATGGCGCTCAAAGGGATTAGTGATATGTCTGTAAATGACCCACCTATACCAGCCGGCGCGAGTCTGTGACCATTTACCAGAACGAGGGTAGATTCCGCCCCGAGCCCTAGCAAGTCAACGGCGGTACCGAACGCCAAATTTCCCGCGAGTCCATTCTGAGGAGTTGAGACGGCGCCATTACTTACTCCCCCAAAATTTTCGGGGATTGAATCCATGAATTCCTCTAGCGTTGGATACCCGGAATTCTCAATGTCGCTCCTTGTAAATACTAGGAGGGGTACAGATTGAGGTGGCGTTCCGCGTATGTGCGTTCCGGTAACTATCACCTCTTGCAGAACTCGGGTGGCTCGCCCCGCTTTGCCGTTCTTGTCTTGGTGCGTCACTATTGGGTCATCTGCACCTTGCGGATCCAGGACGTGAGATGTAGGGGGATCAGATCCTCCGGCCACGGCGACCGGCCGAGTAGGCGGCGGCACGACATTACTGACGATGGCAATGGTATTGCCCTGCTCTACGAAGTAGAGCGGTGTTCCCTTTAGTAGTTTCCTAAGGGCCTCGCGACCGGTGTAATCGCCTTTGAGCCCTTCTGTCCGCAGTCTAGCCGTCGCTGAATCCCACGCATACATGATCTGCACGTGCGCCTGTGCCCCGAATTCCAGCAGCGCCTTGTCCAGTGTCTGCGCTTCGATGTTGAAGACGACGACTTTGTCCAAGTCTCCCGCGTTCGCGGCATATATGGCCAGAAAAAATGCGGTAACAAGAAATGTCGCGGCTGTAATATGGGAGCGGGATCTTCCGCGCCTCGCGCTGACTATGGTGCCTTCGCTGGAGTCGCGAACGAATACCATACGAATCTTCCCCTTGTTGTGTTTCTGTCGCTGCAGCACGAGAGCTTTAGCCCGCGCGGACCCGCCTAGGGAAAATTCCTATGAGCTGGCAGTATCTAAACCCTAGCGATTGCTACTGCCCTCACTTTGGCCATTCCCGTCTTGCGGCCATTTGAAGTTCGTGAATATGACGGCCTTCTGACAAAAACCAGAACCACAAGGTCAACGCAGAAGGAGAGAGATGAGCAGCCACGCAATGTGTCAGGGCGAGCTTTTACGGCTGTGTAACGCATGAGGTTTCGGACGACCTGCCGAGAGTTTTGGAGTCGCGCAGGTGGACGCAGACAGCCGCTCCCCGCTCCTCAACCGCTACCGGAAAGATCTTCTCCAGGCCCCGCAGCCAGTCATCTATTTCATCGTCGAACACAATTCCGCTGAATCGGAGTGCGCCCGCCGATGGACTCACGCTTATGTGCCGCGAAGAATACCGATCAACGGTCTCGACCACGTACCGTAGGGGCTGATCGTCAAAGGTCAGTCGACCGCGAGTCCACGCGGTGGCGGCGCGAGTATCCGCCTGCTTGACAGGGCTTAGAGCCCCGTTATCGCTGAAGGCAAGCTGTTCGCCGCGGGTTACACGGATTGGGATTAGCGCCGGCCTTTCGGCGACTACCTGACCGTTCGTAACCGTAGGCCGAGTACGCAGCCCCGCGGTCACTTCGACTGACCCCTCCGTGACCGTAACGACGACCCGATCAGAGTCTCGCGTCACCAAAAATGCCGTCCCCACATCTGTGATCGTGCCGTCACCGGCAGCGACGACAAATGGCCAGCGCGGATGGTGCACAACTTTGAACCACGCCTCCCCCTCGCTGAGCTTGACCGAGCGGCGCTGCGCCGAGAAGGCGACCGACAACTGGGTTCGACCCCCCAGAACGATGGTTGAGCCGTCACGCAGCTGGACGTGTTTGAGCTCCCCGACGTTCGTCTGATACACGACGGGCCCGCTCGGGCCGGTGCCGGACCAGAACCGCAGTGGCCACAAGATGAGCACCGCGATCGCCGCCGCGGTCGCGATCGCGAGTCCGCCAGACAACCAGCGCCACCGGTTGCCGGCGGACACGTGCTGTTTTCGCGTCACATGCGGTGCGCGCGGCTTGCGCCACTCGGCGATGGGGACCGAGAGATCATATCGGTCTGCCTCGAGCTCGGCGCTGCTCGGCCGGGGGCGCTCGAGATAGATGCTGCGGTCGGCAAGCAAACGGCTGACATCGTCGAAAGTCCGCCGATTCTCGGCATCTGCGTACCAATGCTCCCACTCGCGGGCAAGCGCGCTCGTGAGCTCCTCCTCCGTTTCGCACAGAGTGTTGTGCCAGGTCAGCGCCTCGGCCCACCGATCCATGCCCACAGGGCCGACCTCACCGTCCTCATTCATCGCGCTCTCCTTGTCCCGTCAGCAGCGTCGAGGCAGGTCTGCAGATACTCGAGCGCCCGCGCGACGTGCTTCGTGGCCATTCGCTCGCTGATTCCCATTTCCCGCCCGACCTCTCCGAACCTCAGCCCGTTCAGCACGTGGAGGACAAACGCCTCCAGGCACCTGGGCGGCAGCTCCCCGATGGCCCGTTCCACGATCGCCAAGCGCTCCCGTGCCTCGCACGTCGACTCCGCGGAGAAGTCCTCCCTGTCTGCCGACGCCCGGGCCGCGCTGCTGAAGCGCTGCCGAAGCGCCCGCTCCCGCCCGCGATCGGTCGCCAGATTGACGGCGGTCCGCCAGAGGTATCCCGCCAGGAGACTGATCGTCCCGGGGCGATCGAGCGCCAGCACCCGCGCGTAGGCCTCCTGCACGATCTCCTTCGCGTCCTCGGCCGATCCCGTTCGCACAGCCACGAATCGCACCAGCGCCGCGTGGTGGTTACGGAAGACCTCGGCAAGCGCGTGCGAGCGATCCGGCTTCCCGGCCGACGTATCTGCGATGGCGCCTGATGGTCCAGGCAATTCGGGCGCGGGCTCCAGTCGCTTGGGTCCGCCATCTGCGCCCACTGCTAGGCTCCCCCGCGCTTGTATTTAGACGGATGAGAGGCGGTTTCCGGAACCAAGGCCACACGGGTTCCATGGTTCCCCAAAGAGCCACGAAGTAGACGTGACATAAGCCGCTCGAATCGAGGGTGGCGGGCGTCCGTGCGGAATTTCTCTGGAGCGACGCGAGAGGCGCGTGTCCGTGGGTGCCCCAGATCACCGGTTGTTCCCTTGAGGCATTCTTGGTTTGATGCGCGACGCTGCACGAGACCCCCAGGGAGCCGGAGGGGTCTGAAAGCTTGAAACTTCATCTCGAGGGCGCTCGCAGCGCGGCATGTTGCTCGAGGCGCTCCGTTTCTCGTACTCATGACTCGGTGTTAGGTACTGACCAGAACCGCACGTGTACATATCAGTATCACACACCTGAGCGCCGCGGAATCTCCGGCAACTCAAATTTTCCATCCGGCGGCGACCACCTGCTCGACGCACGCGTGCCGCGTCGGTTGGGCGCTTCATCTCCACGCGTCCGTAGTGGACACTGCTCGCACCTGCTCCCACTAACACTGGACACCACGTCGACAGAAATCCCTACCGGCCCACACTGTTGTCCGGCCAGAACGTGACCAGACGTTTGCCATCCGCGCGCGTGGCAGGAGCAACTCGCGGCTTCCCACCGTTTTTTTTTGCTCGCTTCCAATCACCAGTACGGCTAGAGTGCCCCGCACGTTTGCGGCCCCGGCAGCGAGCCAACATCAACCCGACAACTCCCGTGGTTGAAATCACACCAGTCACGAACACCAGATGCGCGAGCCGCTCAGAATCAAACCTCGCGAGCTCTCGAGGCGTAGCGACTGCGCCGTCGCCTGACGATGAGTTGGCCTTCAGCGCGTTACGCGCGTCTCGTCAGGATCTGCCGAATGCGGGGCTGCTCTCGCGAAGACGCCCGCGAGCTGGTTCAAGAGGCGCATCTGCGCCTGTTCGAGTACCAGCGCACCGCGAAAGTGCGGGATGTCGCGTCCCTGCTGCGGCGCATCGTCATCAACCTCTCGATCAATCACTACCACCGCACGCTCTCGACCCCATTCGAATTCCAGAGCGTCGCCAGGCTCGACCGGCGGGGCATCCTGATCGATCCGCAACCGGGGCCGGAGCGGATACTGGAGGCCGAGCAGGAGCTCGATGCAGTGCTGAATCTGCTGGGTAACGCGAGCGCGCGGGCGTGCCGGATTTTCATCGCGCAGCGCATCGGATACAGCTACGAAGAAATCGCAACGACGTTCGGCATCACCCCGCGGACCGTCGAAAAGCACGTGGCGTCGGCGACCTCGGTGCTGAGAGAGATGATGCCTGGGGCCTTTGCGAAGGGCGCGCAACCCGAATGAGCCCCTGACATTCGGCTCAGCTCGTGGTCGGGATATGCTCCTCGAACCACGCCACCATCCGCGCCGCATAGTCCACCGTCGCCGGCCACTTGCGCACGCCATGTCCTTCCTGCGGGTAGGTGACCAGCACGGACTTCACCCCGTTCTCGAGCAACGCGTTGTGGAACTGCACGGCCTCCTCAGGTGGCGTGCAGCGGTCGAGGAGGCCGCAAGTAGAGAGCGTCGGGGTCTTCGTTTTATGGGCGTGCATGACTGGGCTGCGCTCGTAGTACTTCCCGCCCGCATTGATGTATTTGTCCTTGAGGAACAGCTCCACGAAATGCCCAATATTGGAGATCAGGTGCTCCGTCACCTGATTCGTAACAGGCGAGACCGCGACGGCCGCCCCGAAGCGCGGATCCTGAGTGATGAGCCACGCGGTCATGTAGCCGCCGTAGCTCCCTCCCGTGACGCCGAGCCGCGCAGGATCGGCGATGCCCCGCTCGACCAGATGGTCAAGTCCGGACAGGTAGTCATACGTGTCCGCTCCCCCCATGTCCCCCATGACAGGCCGCACGAACGCCTGGCCGCGCCCGGTGCTGCCCCGCGGGTTGGGCAGGAAAATGGCATAGCCCCGCTTGAGCAGCAGCAGCGATCCGATGCTCCTGCGGCCCATCCAGAACGGCCGGTAATGCCACACCGGACCGCCGTGCACATTCAAAATGACGGGATGGGGCCCGCGACCCTGGGGCTTGAGCAGCAGGCCCTCGATCTGCAGGCCGTCCAGGGCTTGCCACTTCACGGTCTCGGTGCCGGCGAGCGCGGACAGCGCCTCCTCGGCGCCGGGATCGAAGGATTTGACGGCGTGGTACTTGCCGTGCCGGATGACGGCGATTTCCGGCGCGCGCCTGAAGCCCTCGCCCACCAGCGCGCAATCGCCGGGCTCGCCGAAGCCTGCGACTACGGTGTAGAAGCCGCCGGTCGTGATCTCCCCGCTCTGCCAGATCTCCTCGAGCTCTCCCGCCTGCACGTCGTAGAGCGCGACCACGGTCTCGAAGCCGCGGTGGCCGGCGAGCAGCAGATGACGGTCCGACCGCCACTCCGTATGCGTGACGTCGATCCCGCGGGTCGCGATCTGGCGGATTTTGCCGCTCTGGGTGTCGATCAGCCTCAGGTCCCCTGCCACGATCCACCGGTCGCTGCAGAGCGCTTCGACGACCGCGACGTGGCGGCCGGACGGTGAGCCGCTCGGCCAGCCGAGCTGATCCTGCGGGCGATAGAGGTCGCGGCTGGAACCGCCCTCAGTCTGGATGACGCTCAGACGGGCGGTGTACCAGAGGCTCTCGCTGGGTCCCGGCGAGACGACGGCCACGATCGCCTCATTGCCGCACCAGGCGGCCTCCCAGACGTTGCTGCTCGCGGGGCTGAACTGGCTGACGCAGTTCTCATCGAGGTCATAGACCCAGGCGCGCCGCCAGCGGTAGCTCTCATCCCCCGTGTCGACGGTCGGCAGCCAAGCCGGAACGTCCTGTGCCGGCTTGCTGGCCGCGGCGCCCTGCGCGCCGGCGAGGTCCGCCCCGTGCCCGGCGACGCCGAGGAGGATCCGGCGGCCGTTGGGCGACCAATGAAGGTATTCCACCCAGCCCTCGACCGCCGGGGTGGCGCGGCACTCCCCGCTCGCGACATCGAGCAGGTAGAGCTGGAAATCGCCCGGCTTGCGCCGGTCGGAGAGAAAGGCGATCTGCCGCCCGTCGGGCGCGAGCTTGGGCGCCCGGTCGGTGTTGGGGCCCAGGGTCAGCACCCGGGTGTCGCCGCTCGTCAGGTCCGTCAGGCAGATGCGGGAGGCCGCCTCGTTCGCGGAGTCGACCAGCGTGCCGGTGAAGACCGCCCGGTTGCCGTGCGCGGAGATCTCCACCGCATCGGCGATGAGCCCGCTGCCGGGCCGGCGGAAAGTACGGTACAGGGACTCCGCCTCCCGATAGAGCGCTGTCTCACGAATGTCTCTTTGCACCGGCTATCCCCCATCCTCACGAACCTGGAAAGGATGAGCCCATCACCCGCGGCCGTCCAGTGGCTCCGGGGAGACTCCGGCTCAGCTCATCGCGCCGTTGAACCGCGCGAGCGCGTAGGCGCCGGGGTCGACTCGCGGCGAGCCTCCCGTCAGCAGATCCGACAGGAGCTGACCGGACCCGACTGCCATGGTCCAGCCGAGGGGCCCGTGGCCGGTGTTGATCCAGAGATTGCCGATCCGCGTCGGTCCGATGATGGGCACGCCGTCCGCCGACATCGGGCGCAGGCCGCACCATGGCTTCGCCTTGGCGGGATCGAGAGCCCATGCGGGCAGCACCTGCCGGACCAGCCTGACGAGGTTCCCGATGCGCGCCTCGGGCAGCGACAGGTCATAGCCGGTGAACTCCGCCGTACCGGCCACCCGAATGACATTCTCGAGAGGCACCACCACCGCGTGAAAATCATCGTCGCAGACCGGGACGCGAAACGGAATGTCGGGCGATGGCCGCTCGAAGGTGAGCGAGTAGCCTTTGGCGGGCCGGACCGGGACGGTGATCCCGAGGTCCTTCAGCAGGAGCGGAGTGTAGCTGCCGGCGGCCACGATATAACTGTCGGCGGTGAACACCTGGTCGCCGCTGCGGACCGCCGTGATCTTGCCCTGGCGCGTCTCGATTGCGGTGACCGGCGTGCGGAAGCGGAAATCGACGCCCGCGCGCCGGGCGTGCGCCGCGAGAC
>Ga0335075_10012593_pt1 | contig 12769 bp, 11 predicted proteins | sample Lox_Sample_24_FD_206723 | JGI IMG/M metagenome (GOLD analysis project Ga0335075, IMG submission 206723) | Soil microbial communities from Loxahatchee National Wildlife Refuge, Florida, United States - Lox_Sample_2.4 | ecosystem: Environmental > Terrestrial > Soil > Wetlands | place: USA... | reverse complement strand
ATAATACGAGCACAAGCCTTGGCCAGCGGTATCGCCGTCGCCTTTGAGACGAACGGCACCGTGCGGCTGGCACGCGGGTTGGCCTCCAGCACGTAGAGCACATCGTCCTTCAGCGCGTACTGCACGTTGAGCAGACCCACCACTCCGACACCGTGCGCGATCGCCTCGGTCGCCTTGCGCACCTTTTCGATATCGCTGCGGCCCAGGGTTACCGGGGGCAGCGCACACGCCGAGTCGCCGGAGTGGATACCGGCCTCTTCGATGTGTTCCATGATCCCGCCGATGTAGACCTCGTCGCCGTCGCACAGCGCGTCGACGTCGATCTCGATCGCATCCTCCAGAAAGCGGTCAACCAACACCGGATGTTCGGGTGAGAGTTCGGTGGCGCGGGCGATGTAGCCCTGCAGCGTCTCGTCGTCGTAGACGATTTCCATGCCCCGGCCGCCCAGCACGTAGGATGGCCGCACCAGCACCGGATAGCCGATGTCGGCGGCGATCCGGCGGGCCTGTGCGAACGTCGTGGCCATGCCGTACTGCGGCGCCGGGAGGCCGGCAGCCGACAACAGGTCACCGAACGCGCCGCGATCCTCGGCCAGATCGATGGCCTCCGGCGGAGTGCCGACGATCGGAACCCCTGCGTCGGCGAGCCGCTGTGCCAGCCCCAGCGGCGTCTGGCCGCCGAGTTGCACGATGACTCCCATGACGCCCGGCCCACCCGCGGCCGACTCCGATTCGGCGTGGAACACTTCCAGGACGTCCTCGAACGTCAGCGGCTCGAAGTAGAGCCGGTCGGCGGTGTCGTAATCGGTCGACACCGTCTCGGGGTTGCAGTTGACCATCACGGTTTCAAAACCGGCCTTCGACAACGTCGTTGCCGCGTGCACGCAGCTGTAGTCGAATTCGATGCCCTGGCCGATCCGGTTGGGTCCCGATCCGAGGATCAGCACCTTGGGCCGCTCGGTCTGCGGCGCCACCTCGGTCTCGGCGGACGGGTCGAGCTCGTAGCTGCTGTAGTGGTACGGCGTCTTGGCCTCGAACTCCGCGGCGCAGGTGTCCACGGTCTTGTACACCGGGTGGATGCCGAGCCGTCGGCGCAGCGACCGCACACCGTCCTCGCCGGCCAGTTCCGGCCGCAGCGCGGCGATCTGGCGGTCCGACAAGCCGCTGTGCTTGCAACGCCGCAGCAGGTCCGCGTCGAGGACGGCGGCGTCGACCACCTCACGGCGTAACGCTTGAAGCTCGGCGATCTGCGCGACGAACCACGGGTCGACGCCCGATGCCTCGGCAACCCGCTCCACCGACGCGCCCAGCCGCAACGCCAATTCGATGTCGTAGAGCCGACCCTCGGTGGGCGTGCGCAGCTGCTCCAGCACCGTTTCGACGTCGGTGTCGGGGTCCGGCACCGTCCAGAACCCGGCCCGTTTGGTCTCCAGCGACCTCATCACCTTGCCGAGCGCCTCGACGAAGTTGCGGCCCAACGACATTGCTTCGCCCACGGATTTCATCGTTGTGGTCAATGTCGGGTCGGCGCCGGGGAACTTCTCGAACGCGAACCGCGGTGCCTTGACCACCACATAGTCCAGCGTCGGCTCGAAGCATGCCGGAGTTTCTTTGGTGATGTCGTTGAGGATCTCGTCGAGGGTGTAGCCGACGGCCAGTTTGGCGGCGATCTTGGCGATCGGGAAGCCGGTCGCTTTGGAGGCCAGCGCGCTCGACCGCGACACCCGCGGGTTCATCTCGATGACGATCAGTCGACCATCGCTCGGGTCGACCGCGAACTGGATGTTGCAGCCGCCGGTGTCGACGCCCACCTCACGCAGGATGGCGATGCCCAGGTCCCGCATCCGCTGGTATTCCCGGTCGGTCAGCGTCATCGCCGGCGCCACCGTCACCGAGTCGCCGGTGTGCACACCCATCGGGTCGACATTTTCGATCGAGCAAACCACGACGACGTTGTCTTTGCCGTCACGCATGAGCTCGAGCTCGAATTCCTTCCAGCCATAGATCGATTCCTCGACCAGCACATTGGCGCTCGGCGACGCCGCCAAACCGGCGCCGGCCATCCGGTCGACCTCCTCGGCGCTGTGCGCCAGGCCCGAGCCCAGGCCACCCATGGTGAACGACGGCCGCACCACCACCGGAAGCCCGAGCTCGGCGACCGTCTCGCGGACCTCGTCCATGGTGAAACACACACGGCTGCGAGCTGATTCGCCGCCAACCTTGGCGACGATGTCTTTGAACCGCTGCCGGTCTTCGCCACGCTGGATCGCTTCGAAGTCCGCGCCGATGAGCTCGACACCGTAACGCTCCAGCACCCCGCTTTCGTACAGCGCCACCGCGGTATTGAGCGCAGTCTGCCCACCCAGGGTGGCCAGCAGCGCATCGATCTTGTTGCCGCGCTCGGCCTGCTGGGCGATCACCCGTTCGACGAAACCGGGGGTGATCGGTTCGACGTAGGTGTGATCGGCGTATTCAGGGTCGGTCATGATGGTGGCCGGGTTGGAGTTGACCAGGCTGACCTGCAGGCCTTCGGCCCGCAGCACCCGGCACGCTTGGGTGCCCGAGTAGTCGAATTCACAGGCCTGCCCGATGACGATCGGCCCGGAGCCGATCACCAGGACATGGCGCAGGTCGGTGCGACGCGGCACTAGCGGCCCTCCCCCGTCATCAGATCCACGAACTGATCGAATAAGTACTCCGCGTCATGCGGACCGGCTGCCGCCTCCGGGTGATACTGCACCGAAAATGCCTTTCCACCGGCAAGTTTGACGCCTTCTACGACGCCGTCGTTGGCGCAGGTGTGACTGACCACGGCCGGGCCGAACGGCGTGTCGAACCGCTGGCCGGCCTCTCCCTCCAGCGCGAAGCCGTGGTTCTGTGCCGTCACCGCGACCCGCCCGGTGGCGTGATCCATCACCGGAATGTTGATGCCGCGGTGGCCGAAGACCATCTTGTAGGTGGACAGGCCCAGCGCGCGCCCCAGGATCTGGTTGCCGAAACAGATGCCGAACAACGGGATTCCCGCGCCCAGCACTTGGCGGGTCACCTCGACGATGTGGTCGGCCGTGGCCGGGTCGCCGGGCCCGTTGGACAGGAATACGCCCTGCGGCCTGAGTTCGGCGAGCTGCTCGAAGGTCACCGACGACGGCAGTACCAGGCTGCGGACCCCGCGCCGGGCGAAATTGCGCGGGGTGTTGGTCTTGATGCCCAGATCGATTGCGGCGACGGTGAATCGATGTGGTCCGTCGGGCTCGACGACATATTCGGCAGTAGTGCTGACCTGGCCGGCCAGGTCGGCGCCCAGCATCGACTCTTGGCCGCGCACCCGCGACAGCAGCGCTTCTGTTTCGGCCAGCGCGGGACCGGAGAACACGCCCGCCTTCATCGAGCCGCGGGTGCGCAGGTGGCGCACCGCCGCGCGGGTGTCGATGCCGGCGATCCCGACGATCTGTTGCCGGACCAGTTCGTCTTCCAGTGTCCCGGTGGCCCGCCAGTTCGAAGCGCGTGGCGAGGGATCGCGCACTGCGTAGCCGGCGACCCAGATCTTGTCGCCGCGGCTTTCGCCGTCCTCGCCGTTCCACCCGGTGTTGCCGATCTGCGGGGCGGTGGCCACCACGATCTGGCGGTGATAACTGGGGTCGGTCAATGTCTCCTGATAGCCCGACATGCCGGTGGAAAAGACTGCTTCGCCCAGTGTTTCGCCGATCGCACCGAACTGTGTTCCGGTAAACGTCCGACCGTCTTCGAGGACCAGTACGGCCTTGCCCTTCATCGGCTGTTCTCCGGCAGCCAGCGGGCGTACTCGGCACGGTCGTTGCCGCGAAAGCCGAGGTCGATCTCGGCGCCTGACGGCAGCTGCCAGCGGATGGCCAGAATGCCGTTGGTAGTCATGGCTTTTCCGACCATGCCGCGCTCGGTGCGGACGGCCTCGATCGACTCCTGTGGAATCCAGATCGGACTGGCGCCGCTGCGCTGCACCATGATGCCCTCCGGGTAGCGGGTGAGCACCGCTTTGCTGCGGTAGCCCAGATCGCCGACCACCACCCGGTCATGCCAGCTGGGTGCGAGTGTGCAGCCGACGTACATGCCGCGCGTCGGCTCGACGATCGGCGACCCGACGGTGTCCGGCACCGGCGGCAGCGCACCGATCAGCTCGGCCTGCCGGCGGGCCCGCGCCCGCCAGCCGCGCATCATCAGCTGAATCACGAACGCGATCAGCAGCGCCAGCAGCGCGGCCATGATCAGCGATGCGACCAGCGTTCCGGAGTTCATGCGGGGCTCTTTCCGTCGCGGGCGGTGATCCTGCCGCGTAGCAGCGTCGCGGTCACGGTCGCGGGCAGCGTCATCGCTTCGTATGGCGTGTTGGCCGAGCGGCTGGCCAACTCGGGACCGGCGACCGTCCAGGTGGCGTCGGGGTCCACCACGGTCAGGTTGGCCGGTTCCCCGACTTCCAGCGGCCGACCGTGGTCGGGCAGCCCGGCGATGCGGGCCGGGTTCTCGCTCATCACCCGCGCTACGCCACGCCAGGTCAGCAGACCGGGGATGACCATCGTCTGCACCACCGCCGACAGCGCGGTCTGCAGGCCCAGCATCCCCGGCAGTGCCGCCGCGAACTCGACGCATTTCTCGTGTTCGGCGTGCGGGGCGTGATCGGTCGCCACACAGTCGATTACCCCGTCGGCCAATGCCTGACGCAGCGCCTGCGCGTCGGCGGCCTCTCGAAGCGGCGGATTGACCCGGTTGATGCCGTCGTAGCTGGCCAATCGGCTGTCATCGAGCAGCAGGTGATGCGGTGTGACCTCGGCGGTGATCGAAATGCCCTGGGACTTGGCCCATCTGACGATCTCCACGGTGCCCGCGGTGGAGGCGTGGCAGATGTGCACCCGGGCGCCTGCATCGCGGGCCAGCAGCGCGTCACGGGCGACGATCGACTCTTCGGCGGCCCGCGGCCAGCCCGACAGGCCGAGTCTGGCGGCGTTGGGCCCCTCGTGCGCGACGGCGCCGACGGTCAGCCTTGGCTCTTCGGCGTGCTGGGCGATCAGCACGCCCAAGCCGGTGGCGTATTCCAGCGCGCGCCGCATCACCAGAGGGTCGTAGACGCACTTGCCGTCGTCGGAGAACATCCGCACCTGCGCCGCGCCGGCCGCCATCATGCCCATTTCGGTGAGCTCGGTCCCGGCCAGCCCGACGGTGACCGCGCCGACCGGGTGCACGTCGACCAGACCGACCTGCTGGCCGCGATGCCAGACGTGGTCGGTCACCACCGGGCTGTCGGCAACCGGGTTGGTGTTGGCCATCGCGAACACGGCGGTGTAGCCACCGAGAGCCGCGGCGGCCGAACCGGTTTCAATCGTCTCGGCGTATTCCCGGCCGGGCTCGCGCAGATGGGTGTGCAGATCGACGAACCCGGGCAGCAGGATCTGCCCGGTGGCATCGATGACGTCGGCATCATCTGGAATCGCAAGCTCAGCACCGATGTCCGCGATCTGTCCGTCGTCGGCCAGCACGTCGACCCGGTCCCCGTCGCCGTAGAGTCGCACCCCACGCAGCAGGACGCTCATGCGACACCTTCCTTTTCGGCCGACTCTGTCCCCACAAGCAGATGGAACAGCACCGCCATCCGCACATGGACTCCGTTGGAAACCTGTTGCAGCACAGCCGATTGCGTCGAGTCAGCCACCGATGAAGAGATCTCCATGCCGCGCAGCATCGGACCGGGATGCATGACCACGGCGTGACCGGGAAGCATCGCCTGGCGTCGCTCAGACAACCCGTAGCGCACCGAATACTCCCGCGCGGACGGGAAGAAGCCGCCGTTCATCCGCTCGGCCTGCACCCGCAGCATCAGCATCGCGTCGGCGGCGGGCAGTTCGGCGTCGAGATCGTAGGAGACGGTGACCGGCCAGTCGGAAACCCCGACCGGCAGCAGGGTCGGCGGGGCCACCAGCACCACCTCGGCGCCCAGGGTGGCCAGCAGCATGACGTTGGAGCGGGCGACCCGGCTGTGCAGGATATCGCCGACGATGACGACCCGCCGGCCCTCGATGTCGCCGAGCCGCTGCCGGATGGTCAGCGCGTCCAACAGCGCCTGGGTGGGATGCTCGTGGGTGCCGTCGCCGGCGTTGATCACCGACGGGCCGATGCCGTCGGCGCCACACGTCCAGTCGGCAAGCCGGTGCGCCGCACCTGAAGCCGGGTGCCGGATGATCAGCGCGTCGGCGCCGGCCGCCCGCAGTGTCAGCGCGGTGTCGCGCAGCGATTCCCCTTTGCCCACTGACGATCCGGCGGCGCTGACGTTGATCACGTCGGCGCTCATCCATTTGCCGGCTACCTCGAACGACACCCGGGTGCGGGTGGAGTTCTCGTAGAACATCGTGATCACTGTGCGGCCGCGCAGCGTTGGCAGCTTGCGGACCTCGCGACCGACCAGGGCCTGCGCGAAGCGATCGGCGTCATCGAGGATCGCGATGGCCTGGTCGCGGGACAGGTCCCCGGCCGCCAGCAGATGCCTCGGGCTCATCGGGAGATCACCACCCCGTCGTGACCATCATGCTCGCGAAGCTGCACGTGCACGCTCTCGCTGCGCGACGTCGGGACATTCTTGCCGACATAGTCGGCGCGGATCGGCAACTCGCGGTGGCCGCGGTCGACCAGCACGGCCAACTGCACCACCCGCGGGCGGCCGACGTCGCGCAGCGCGTCCAGCGCGGAGCGCACCGAGCGGCCGGAGTACAGCACGTCGTCGACGAGGATCACCAGGGCGTCGTCGATGCCGCCGGCCGGTATCGACGTGGATTCCAGCGGTCGCGGCGGCTTGGTCATCAGATCGTCGCGGTACAGCGTGATGTCCAGGGCCCCGTGCGGGACCTGGGCGCCGGAGAATTCGGCGATGTCGGCGGCGAGCCGATCGGCCAATGGCACACCGCGGGTGGGAATTCCCAAGAGCACGACGCGAGGTGCGTCGGCACCGCCCAGGGCGGTCTTTTCGATGATCTGATGCGCAATGCGGGCAATGGTGCGACCCACGTCGGCCGCCGACATCAGTTCACGGCCGGCGGCGGCATCGCTCGCGGCACACATGACGAGACCCTGACCTCCTTCTCCGCCTCTCTGGACGGATCGTTAAAGGATGTCGACTGCCCGGCAGCGTAGCACTAATGCCGTCGATCGCCGCAGTTGGGCGCGCTCCGTCGCGCATAGGCCCGGACAACGAGCGGTCAACAGACTGTTCAATGCGGCAACAGCTGGCGAGAGTAATCTTTGACGGATGAGTGGGTCCAGCCCAGCGGCCCGTCCACTGATCGGGTTCATCACCCGCGATGACGCGCCGCAGATTACGCCAGCACCGATTAGCCGGGAGTGGATGCGAGAGACGCGTGAGGGTAGGCCCGATCGGTGTTTGCCCATGCTCATCGCTAATCAAAGCGGCTGGGAGCTTGGCAATCCGTGCGCGTTCACCGCTACGTGGATGGGTCAGGCAGATGGCGTGGACGTGGTGATCAGACCGGATAAGCGCGACGTTGATCATCTGCTGCCCCTCAGTCACTTCGGCAACGGCATCCTGACCTGGAATCTGCCGTTCCTGTTTCGGACTCCACCGGGCTACAACCTGTTGGCCCGCGGGCCGGCGAACTATCCGAAAGACGGCGTATGTCCGCTAGAGGGCATAGTCGAAACCGACTGGGCAAGTGCGAATTTCAGCATGAGCTGGAAACTCACTCGCAAAATGTTTCCGGTCCGATTCGAAGTCGGCGAGCCGATCTGCATGATCGTCCCGCAGCGCCGAGCGGAGCTTGAAGAGTTCAGCCCTGAACTCAGGCGCATCGAGTCTGATAAAGAGTTGCAGCGCAAGCATGAGTTCTTCCGGCACTCGCGTAGCGCAGCAAAGCAAGCCGAGCAGATAGAGAGGGTCGCGGCGGGGGAGCAAGTCGAGTGGCAAGCGGACTACACCCGAGGCAGACACACCGACGGCGATGCCGGGACACCGGATCACCAGACTCGCCGTCACCTACGTTCATTCGTTCAGCCAGCGGAACTGCCGGGAGTGGACCTGGCCGAAATCGAGTAGCCGCATCCGTATAGTGTCGAAGCCGGCGCCGCGAGATCGACGGCGCAAGGTCGAGACGGCGTTCTAATCGAGGATCGGATGAGCGACAAGTCCAACGACCCGGCCCGTCCACTGATCGGCTTCTTCACCCGTGATGACGCGCCGCAGATAACCCCGGCGCCGATCAACCGGACGTGGATGTCGCAGACGCGTCGCGGTTGGGCCACTCGGTGCCTGCCGTTGCTCATTGCCAACCAGAGCGGCTGGGAGCTGCGCAATCCGAGCGCGTTCACCGCTACGTGGATGGGTGGGAACAACATCGGGGATCTGAAGATCGTGCCCGATACGCGCGCCGCCGGTCAGTCCCTGCCCGCCAGCAATTTCGGCTACGGCATTCTGACCTGGCACCTGCCCATGCTGTTTCGTACCCCGCCCGGCTACGACCTGTTGGTCCGCGGGCCGGCCAACCATCCCAAAGACGCCGTCTCAGCGCTGGAAGGCATCGTCGAAACCGACTGGGCCAGCTCGAGTTTCAGCATGAACTGGAAATTCACCCGCCAATTGATGCCGGTCCGATTCGAGGTCGGTGAGCCGATCTGCATGATCGTGCCGCAGCGCCGAGGTGAGCTGGAGGAGTTCGCCCCCGAAATGCGGCCCATCGAGTCTGACGAAGATCTGCACCGCAAATATGAGTTCTTCCTGCGCTCACGTCAGGAGATGGGGCAAGTCCAAGCGGCGACGGACACCACCGCGGGAGAACGCGTGGCCTGGGAAGGCGACTACGCGCGAGGCAGCCATGCCGACGGCGAGGCCGGGGCGCAAGATCACCGGACTCGCCGTCATCTTCGTCCGTTTGTTCAGTAAGGCGGCTGGTGAATCTCGAGGGCAATCAGGCCTCCATTCGCGACGCCTGCGACGCGGGTCTGCTCGCAGGTGCCGTGACCATGGTGTGGCAGCACGGAAAGATGCTGCAGGTCAACGAGATCGGCTACCGCGATGTCGATGCCCAATTGCCGATGCAGCGCGACACGCTGTTTCGTATCGCGTCGATGACCAAGCCGGTTACCGTTGCCGCCCTGATGAGCCTGGTCGACGAGGGCAAAGTGGCGCTGCGCGACCCCGTGGTGCGCTGGCTGCCGGAATTCGCCGACCTGCAGGTGCTCGACGACCCGAGCGGCCCACTGGATCGAACCCATCCCGTGCAGCGGGCGATTCTGGTCGAGGACCTGCTCACCCACACCAGCGGCCTGGGCTACGGGTTCTCGGTGGGCGGCCCGATATCCCGCGCCTACATTCGGCTGCCGTTCGGGCACGGCCCGGACGCCTGGCTGACCGCGCTCGCCGCGCTGCCGCTGGTGCATCAGCCCGGCGAGCGGCTGACCTACAGCCACGCCATCGATGTGATCGGCGTGCTGGCGTCACGCATCGAGGGCAAGCCGTTTCACCAGGTGCTCGATGAGCGGATCCTGCAGCCGCTGGGCATGATTGACACCGGCTTCTTCGTCTCGGTCGAGGGCCGCCGCCGAGCCGCCACCATGTACCGGCTCGACGAGCACAACCAGCTGAAACACGACGTGATGGGGCCACCGCATATCTCGCCACCGGCATTCTGCAACGCCGGCGGCGGACTGTGGTCGACCGCTGAGGACTATCTACGGTTCATCGAAATGCTCATGGGCGACGGCACATTGGATGGCGTACGGGTGCTGTCGCCGGAATCGGCGCTGTCGATGCGCACCGACCGGCTCACCGACGCGCAGAAACAGCACCCCTTCCTCGGGGCCCCGTTCTGGATCGGTCGCGGGTTCGGACTGAACCTGTCGGTGGTGACCGATCCGGCGAAATCGGCCCCGCTGTTCGGACCGGGTGGAGTCGGCACATTCAGCTGGCCAGGCGCGTACGGGACGTGGTGGCAGGCCGACCCGGCCGCTGACCTGATCCTGCTGTACCTGATTCAAAATATGCCCACATTGTCGGCCGATGCCGCAGCCGCCGTCGCGGGCAACACGTCACGAGCGAAACTGCAAGCGGTGCAACCCAAGTTCGTGCATCGCACCTATCGCGCACTGGGCCTGTGATGGCCGAATACATTCCTGAACGCATCGAAGGCCCGCGACTGCTGCTGCGCCTGCCGGTCATCGACGACGCCGGGCCGCTGTATCAACGGATCGGCCGCGACCCGCAGGTCACCAAATACCTGTTGTGGACACCGCATCCCGACGTGGCCGCCACGCGGCGAGTGATTACCGAGCGGATGAATGCCGACCCGCGAGTACGAACCTGGGTGATGGCGTTGCAGCACAGCGGCGACATCGTCGGGATGATCAGTTGCGCGCGCCCGATGCCGTACGCCGCAGAAATCGGTTACTCCCTCGGCCGGCACTGGTGGGGCAAGGGTTTGATGTCCGAAGCGCTCGCCATGCTGATAGCCACACTGCAGGCTGACCCCAACGTGTATCGCGTGTGGGCCACCTGCCATGTCGACAACGAACGGTCAACACGGCTACTGGAACGAGCCGGACTCCTGCTTGAGGGTCGAATGACCCGTCACACGATCTACCCCAACCTCGGGCCCGAACCAGGCGACAGCCTGCTCTACGCCAAGGCGCTGCGCTGACGTCTGCTCCCGTCTGCGCCGAGCGTGAAACTGTGGCGACTTTTCGGCCCAATTCCCGCCGTAGTTTCACGCTCCGCGCGCGACCCCTCAGATCATCGCGAACGGCGACACTTTCGCGCCAATCTCCAGCGCGCCGGCCAGTTCACGGCTGACGTCGTAATCGAACACCACATGACCGGAGATGACATCGACGTCTCGCTTGGCGCGCTGCAACGGGTTGTCCAGGAACTGCGCACTCGCACCCGCCGATTCCACCAAATCGGCAATCACTGAACGAGATTCATGCACGATATGTGCGGCGGCCGCGCGGACACCGGCGCGCACGGTACGACCGACGTGCTTTCCGCTGCTGACCCTGGCCTGAATGTCGGTGGCCGCGGCATCGGCCAGCCCGCGCAGCGCCCGCAGCCGCACCCGCGCACCGCCGAGACGCACCTGCGCAGCGGGCTGATCCTTCTGTGCCACACCCGAATACGCGAGCACCCTCTCGCCGAGCCGTTGCGCAAAGAGATCGGCGACCAGTTCGGCGGAACCCAGCGCGGGCATCGCGGCGGTCAGCGCCAGCGCGGGCACCATCGGCCACCGGTACACCGCGGCGTCGTGCAACGCGGCGCCGGGCGTTGTGCCGCCATAGATGTCGGCGACAGTGACCAATCGATGCCCGGGCACCCACACATCGTCGACGACCACGTCGTTGGACCCGGTCGCACACATTCCCGCGGTGTGCCACACGTCCTCGACGCCGATGTCGGCTGCCGGCAGCAACACCAGGGCAGGATAGGGCGCGTCGTCGGGCCCGCAAATGGCACCGACCAGGATCCAGTCGGCGTCCATCACGCCGGTCGCCCATGACCATCGCCCGGTCAGTCGGATGCCGCCGTCAACCGGGTTACCTCGCCCGGTCGGCGCGAGCGGCGCTGGGCACAGCACCGGCCCGTCGGCGAATACCTCGTCTTGGGCTTGCTCGCCAAACAGCGAGAGCATCCAGTTGTGCAGGGTGTAGAACCCCAAGGTCCAGGCGCTCGACGCACAGCCGTGGGCCATCTGCCGCACTACATCGAAGATCTCGGGCAACTGTGCCTGCTGCCCACCGTAACGGGCGGGGAGCAGCAGCCTCGCCAGCCCGGATTCCCGGTAATCGTCGATGGTGGCGCTCGGTAGTCGACGCAACTTCTCCGCCTCTGCGGCGCGATCGGCCAACCGCGGAACGAAATCGGATCCGACCGTCGTCACACCGGGGACGCTACCATACCTTTTGGTATGGCCTCTCAATGCCGCAGCAGCACGTCGAGGAACTCCTCGCGACGTCCGGAGGCCTGCGGATTGGGCCGCGAGCCCGACAGATGCAAGAAGCCGATGCCGGCAGCAAAGGTGGCGTTGGCGCGCATGTCCGCCTCGTCGGGTTCGAAGCCGTCGTCGAGGAACGCTTGCCGGACGGCCGCGACCACCCTCCTGTCGGATGCCCGCACCGCCGCGGCGACCGCGGGCTCCGATCGCGCCCATTCCCGCATAGCACGCTCGAGCATCCAATGCCGCGGTCCGACCAGTGCGGTCATCATGCGCGACAACCGTTGCCGGGGAGGCTCACTCGCGAGGTCGTCGAAATACCCGCGGTCTTCGTCACGAACGGCGGCCCACGTGTTGATCAGCGCCGCGCGGTAGGCCGGCATGTCGTTGAAATGCCAGTAGAAGCTGCCCTTGGTCACACCGAGGCGAGTGCACAGCCGACCGAGGGTCAGGGCTTTCACGCCGTCCTCGGCGAGCACCCGAAAGCCTTCTTGGACCCAGTCATCCACGGAGAGCCGCGAATTGGCCCCGCCGCCCGAAGTCACCATGGGCGGTAAGCCTAGCGCGACTAGGCAGGCTCACAAGCCAGCGCCCGGCGAGCGTAGGCGCGCACATCGGCGTCGTCGTCTTTGAGTGCCACGTTGAGCACATCCCGCGCCGCGACGTCGGATTCCGCCCACCTGCTCAAGCTCAACACCGCCGCCTTGCGCACGTCGAGGTGCTCGTCGACCAGAGCCTGCGACAGCCGCAGAATCGCCAGCTCCGCCGTCGCCCCCGAAAGCGCTCGCGCGGCGCCTTCCCGCACCTGCCAGGCCGGG
>Ga0335075_10012592_pt1 | contig 12769 bp, 10 predicted proteins | sample Lox_Sample_24_FD_206723 | JGI IMG/M metagenome (GOLD analysis project Ga0335075, IMG submission 206723) | Soil microbial communities from Loxahatchee National Wildlife Refuge, Florida, United States - Lox_Sample_2.4 | ecosystem: Environmental > Terrestrial > Soil > Wetlands | place: USA... | reverse complement strand
CGACAGCAGGGCCCGGGCGTGCCCGGCGCTGATCACCCCGGCGGCGACCCGCTTCTGCACGGCGGGCGGGAGATTCAGCAGCCGGAGCGTGTTGCTGATGTGCGGGCGTGACCGGCCGACCTTCTGCGCCAGTTGCTCGTGGGTGGCGCCGAAGTCATCGAGGAGCTGCTGGTAAGCCGCCGCCTCTTCAAGCGGGTCGAGTTGCTGGCGATGGAGGTTCTCCAGCAGCGCGTCCCGGAGCATGTCGGTGTCTGGTGTCTCCCGCACGATCGCCGGGATGAACTCAAGTCCGGCTCGCTGGCTCGCTCGCCAGCGGCGCTCACCCATGACCAGCTCGTACTGGCCGTCGCCGGTCTTCCGCACCACGACCGGCTGAAGAAGACCGACCTCGGTGATCGACGCAGCCAGTTCCTCGAGCGCCTCCTCATCGAAAGTGCGCCTCGGCTGGCGGGGGTTCGGCGAAATCGAGCCGAGCGCGACTTCCTCGAAGTAGGCGCCGTCTACCTGGCGCAGCCCGGACTCCGCGAACTGCTGTGAGGTGTCAGCCGCGGCGCGGGCGGGTCCAATGAGCACCGGTGCATGCGCCGCTTCCGGGATGAGTGCTCCGAGACCCTTGCCGAGACCTCGCCGTTGCTGCGCCACGCTTCTCCTGTACCCGTGCATTCGTTTCGAGTCAGCCTCCAATTTAACTGCAATCGAGGGCCATCATGGAGACTTCACCGAGCTTGGTTTCACGTGAAACAGCGCACACCGCCCGAGCGTGGCGAGCGGTGTTTCACGTGAAACCAGAACCCGTCAGACGCGGGCCGCTCCGGTCACCGCCACGACGTCGGCAAGGAACGCGTCGACGTCCGCTTCCTGCGTGTCGAAGGCGGTCATCCAGCGAACGATCGACGAGGACTCGTCCCAGACGTGGAAGATCCACTTCTGCTGCAGCTCCTCGATGTGCCGCGGCTCGAGCCGGGCGAACACCGCGTCCGACTGGACCGGGTAGACAACCTCCGCACCGGGAAGCCCCGCGAGACCGTCCGCCAGCCGGGTGGCCATCGCGTTGGCATGGGCGGCGTTCCGCAACCAGAGGTCGTCCGTCAGCAGCGCACCGAACTGGGCGGCGAGGAAGCGCATCTTCGACGAGAGCTGCATGTGCTGCTTGCGGAGGTAGGGTGCGTTGACCGCGTCGCCCGGTCGCATCACGACAACGGCCTCGACGCCCATCGCGCCGTTCTTCGTGCCGCCGAAGCTAAGCACGTCGGCACACTCCGCCAGGTCCGCCAGGGTGCATCCGAGGTAGGCGGCGGCGTTGGCGAGTCGCGCGCCGTCCAGGTACACCCGGAGCCGGTTCGCCGCGCAAAAGTCGCGGATCGCCCGGAGTTCTGCCAGCGAGTAGCAGGTGCCGAACTCGGTGGACTGGGTGATCGCTACCGCGCCCGGCTGGGCGAAATGCTCGTCGCCCCGGCCAGCCAGCCTGGTGGCGATCTGCTCGGGCGTGATCTTGCCGTCGACGGAAGGAACGGTCAGCAGCTTGGTGCCCAGGATCCGCTCCGCGGCACCGCACTCGTCGGTGTTGATATGCGCCGAGTCGGCGCAGATGACGGATTCATGCCTGCCCAGTAGCAGGCCGAGCCCGAGCACGTTGGCACCGCTCCCGTTGAGGACTAGGTACACCTCTCCTTCGGCGCCGGCGAGCCGCTTGATCTCGCTGACCGTGTGCTCGGTCCATTGGTCGGCGCCGTAGGCAACCGCGTCTCCGACGTTGGCCTCGACGATGGCACGCATGACGGCTGGGTGTGCGCCGGCGTGGTTGTCGCTGCCAAAGCTCTTCCGTGGTGCCCCGGTCATCGGGTCCTCCAAGCAATTATTTCGTGATCGTGAGTAACAGCTTTCCCTGCCGTCGGCGGGGTACCATGCCAAAATAGTGGCAAGTTCACGCTGCCTGATCGGGGAACACACGGGGATGTCGCGCCGACTTGTCAACATCACACTGGATAATCTCGGCGACCTTCCGCCGACATGCCGATCCTGTGTCTTCTGGGAACTGGATCCAGTTAGCAAGTCCCGCGCCGAGGCATCGGACCCGGCACTGGAAAAAGAGTCATGGATCTCCGCGGTGCTGCTCGAATGGGGCAGCTGCGGCAAGATCCTTTATGTCGACGGCGTGCCGGCCGCCTATGTTCTTTACGCCCCGCCGCTGTACGTGCCCCGATCGGTCGCCTTCCCGACGAGCCCGGTCAGTGCCGACGCGGTCCTGCTGATGACCGCGCGGGTGCTCAGTGAGTTTTCCGGCGGCGGCCTCGGGCGAATGCTCATTCAAGGCATGGCCAAGGACCTCACCCGGCGCGGTGTCCGGGCGATCGAGGCCTTCGGTGACAAGCAGTGGACGGCCCCGGCCTGCATGCTCCCGGTGGAGTACCTGCTGGCGGTCGGTTTCAAGACGGTCCGGCCGCACCACCGCCACCCGCGACTGCGGATGGAACTCCGCACTGCCCTGACCTGGCGCGAGGACGTGGAAGTAGCCCTTGAGCGGCTGCTCGGCTCGATGACCCCGGAACGAGTCCTCCGCCCCGCGCCCGCTGTCGTGAGCAGCAGGCTGTAACTGGGTCGCGATCACCACACACCTGCTGTACTCCGCCAGCGCATCCTGATCGCCGGCGACCGTCACTCCGCTCGGCTCGCCCGGCGTCTCCCGGTTCCACGCCCACCGGAGCACCGCGGTCGGCGACCCGCTAACGGTGACGTCGGCCGGCGCGGTCGCCGTGATCGTCTCCCCGGGCCCGCCCTCGACTGTGAACTTGCCGGGGGAAATCGTCACGCGCCAGACCGTGCCGTCGGCCTCGATCGCGACAGTGCGCCCGGGGGAGTCCGCCAGGGCCTCGGTGAAGTAATCGCTCCACGCGCTAACACTGAACGCGACGAACACCTTAAGCAGTTCGTCGATCCCGTCGATCGCGAGATCGTCCGGGATCGGAGAAACCGACTCGCCGACGCCAAGTTCTGCGTCGATCCGGTGAATCACGGTCTCCTGCGCCATCCGCCGAATCCAGAACCCCACCGTCTGATCCGGCCCGTACCACGTGACGCTGTGCTCCCCAGGGTCGTGCGCCGCGAACTCCGCGAGCAGTTCGCCGTAAGCCCGATCGATCAGTTCCAGCGCCGAGTCCTTGTCATCGAACGGCGGCGGCCACTCCTCCGGCTCCGCCCCTTCCCGTATGCCGGTCGCCTTGTGCAGATAGACCATCCCCACATGCCAAGTAAGGTCGTCCACCGTCCAGTCCGGGCACGTAGGCACCCGCGCATCCAGATGCCCGGGCACAATCCCGCGCAGACGCCGAAAGTCGCTCTCCAAGCACTCCAGAAACCGCGCGTTCTCCATACCCCCAAGTCAAGCACAGAACAGCGGGCACCGTACAGGAGTTCGAAAAACAACGGAACATAGAAAAGAGGAGCGGGACGCAGTGGGGGTCCGCCGGGACGTTCTGCTGAGCGTAGAACGCTCAGCGGACGTCGTCCCGCCGGACCCCCACAAGGCCAGCGACCCCTCAGTAAACGAGGATCAGATGAAGTCAGCAAGATCCCGAAGCAGCGCCGCCTTGGGCTTAGCGCCCTTGATCTGCTTAACCACTTCACCGTTCTGGAACACGTTCAACGTAGGAATCGCGAGGATCGAGTACCGCTGCGCGATCGCCGGGTTATCGTCCACGTTCAGTTTCACCACGTCGATCTTCTCGCCGTACTCCGACGCGATCTCCTCGAGCACGGGCGCGATCATCTTGCACGGGCCACACCACTCGGCCCAGTAGTCCACGATGACCGGCTTGCTGTTCTGGAGCACCTCCGTGTCGAAGGTCTCGTCGGTGACGGCCCTGGTCGCACCCATTGTGATCACACCTTTCGTGTGTGTTGACCTTGTCAGATGATCAGGACGCGTGCTCGGCGAGCCAGCGCTCCGCGTCGATCGCGGCTGAGCACCCGCTGCCCGCCGCGGTGATGGCCTGCCGGTAGACGTGGTCGACAACGTCGCCGCAGGCGAAGACGCCCTCGATCGCGGTCCGGGTAGACCGGCCCTCGACCTCCAGGTAACCGTCGCTGTTGGTGTCGAGCTGGCCCGCGAACAGCTCGCTGCGGGGCAGGTGGCCGATCGCGATGAACACACCGCCGACCGGCAGGACCTGCTCTTCGCCGCTGTGCACGTTCCTGACCTTCAGGCCCGACACCTTGCCGTCGCCGACCATCTCGACGACTTCGCTGCCCCACTGGAACTTGATCTTGGGATTGGCGAACGCGCGGTCCTGCATGATCTTCGACGCGCGCAGCTCGTTGCGCCGGTGCACGAGGGTCACCGATTTGCCGAACCGGGTGAGGAACAGCGCTTCCTCAAGCGCCGAGTCGCCGCCGCCGATCACCGCGATGTGCTGCTCGCGGAAGAAGAACCCGTCGCACGTCGCGCACCAGGAGACGCCGTGCCCGGACAGCTCCTTCTCACCGGCAACCCCGAGCTCCTTGTACTTAGACCCGGTCGCGATGATCACGGCCTTGGCCAGGTAGGTCTCGGTCTCGGTCTTGACGACCTTCGGCGAGGCGGTCGACTTCGATCGCGTCGTCGTAGACAAGCTCCGCGCCGAACCGCTCCGACTGCTTGCGCAGCTCCTCCATCAGGTCGGGCCCCATGATCCCGTCGGGGAAGCCGGGGAAGTTCTCCACTTCGGTGGTCTGCATCAGCGCGCCACCGGCCGTCACGGAACCCGCCAGGACGAGAGGATTAAGCTTGGCCCTGGCCGCGTAGATGGCGGCGGTGTAGCCGGCCGGCCCGGACCCGATGATGATGACGTCACGAACGTCGGTCACTCTTACGCCCTTCTCAAGACTGCTTACCCCTCAACCGATCCTAAGACGCTGAGATTCCCGCGTAAGCCCGCGAGCGATACCGTCGTGATCAGTTGAGGATCGGTGGCGGTGCAGCCGCGGCCGACCACCCAGGCGCGGCTTGACACCGCGATGACATACACCGGCCTACCCGCGTACGTGGCCTCATCGACCAGGCTGGGATCCGTGTCGCCGGTCACGTGCAGCACGCAGCCGACCAGTGCCGAGCTGGGCGCGACGGAACCGGAGAACGACTGGGCGCCGCCCTGCTCGCCGAGCCGCTGCCGCACCTGACTGACGAGGGTGGACTTCTGGTAGACGTCGCCGCGCGCGGTCACGGTGAATCCCGCAGGAGCGGAGGCGGAAGCGATCGCCGAAGGCAGCGCCTCGGCGGGGACAGGAGTGGTCCGGCCGAGGGCCGGCTGGCCGTTGGCCGCGTGGGCCTGCGAATGTGGCGACGACGCGGCCGGTGCGCCGGCGATGTCCGCCCCGGACGAGGTGGCTGACGAGCCGCCAAGCCGCGTCAGCAGGAACCCGAACCCGGCGATGACCAGGCACGCCGCGACGGCGGTGATCGCCTGCAGGCCGAACCGGCGGCGCTGCCGGTCCTTGGGCTGCCGTCCCCTGGGTCGGCGGACCTTAGCCCGCCGGGGTGGCCGTCCCAGCGTCCGCCCGCCGATCCTGGCCCCGCTGATCTCGTCCGCCTCGGCCCGGTCGGCGGCCGCGGCCGCGATCACCGCGCTGATCCGCGCCTCGACCGCCTCCGGCATGACGGGATCGGGCAGCGCCGCCAGGAAGGCAGTGACCTGGCGCGCGTCAGCCTCCGCGGTTGCCTGCCCGGCTTCCGCGTCGACGTCGTCGGGGTTCTCCCAGTCCGGGGGCCACTGGCCGCTCATGCGCCTCCTCCCTGCTCAAATGAGACGCTGTCGGAGACCGGCTGGTTCCCTTGGCTGGAGAGGTTGGTTCGCAGATGCGAAAGGTACGGCACTAGCTTGGCTCGGCTGCGGGCGCAGCGGCTCTTCACCGTGCCCTCGGAAACCCCGAGGATGACCGCCACCTCGGAGACCGGGTACCCGAGCATGTCCACCAGGATCAGCGCCGCCCGCTGCGGCGGGGGCAGCATGCGCAGTGCGGTGTCCACGTCGAGCCGGGTATCCGAACTGGCGTCGCCGGTTCCCTGCACCGGGAGGGGGAGGTCTTCCGGGTCACCCGACCAGTTGACCGACCGTCCGGGGCGGCGGCGCAGCAGGTCGAGTGAGGCGTTGACCACGATCCGGTGCAGCCAGGTGGTGACGGCCGAGTCGCCGCGGAAAGCGTCGGCCCGCCGGAAGGCCGAGATCATCGCGTCCTGCAACGCGTCCGCCGCGTCATCGGGGTCGCAGACGATGCGCAGTGCTACCGCCCAGAGCCGGTCCTTGTGCCGCGTGAAGAGCAGTCCGAACGCGTTGGCGTCGCCCGCGGCATGGCGGCGGAGCAACTCGTCATCTGACGGCTCGCCGGGAGCCAGGCCGGGCATAGCCGCCTGCCGTCAGGAGGTACCGGAGACGTAGCTGCCGCGGATCGCCACGTTGTAAATGAGCCCCTGGTACTTGCCCTTGGAGCCGGGACCCTGCATGGGCGGCAGGCTGGTCAGCCAGATCAGCACGTAGCGTCCGGTGGCGTCGCTGGTCACCGGGAACTTGTGGTCACCGCTGGCGGTGGCCGGGGGCGAGACGAGCTTGAAGTTGCCAAGCGCCGTCTTCGACATCGCCGCGGAGTTGCCGAGGTAGATCTCCGCGGTCGTGTCGCCCTTGCTGCCGAACAGCACCTCGACCTGGCTCAGCTTGACTTCCCTGCCCATGTCGATGAGCAGTCCGGTGCCCGGCTTGAGATTGCCGAAGTTGGGATAGTTGAGGTAGTAGTCGGTGGCCCAGGCGGTCGTGAGGTTCCCGTCGATGGCCAGCGCCGCTTCGGTGGGGTCTTCGGTGTTGCCGGCCGGCGAACCGTAGATGTTGAACGTGCTGTCCCCGGCCGGCTTGAGCAGCGTCCCGGCGGCCGCCGCGGAGTGCGACACGGCCGGATGCGAGCCGGTGCTCTTGGCTGGCGGGCTGCTGGTCTTGCGCAAGCCGACCGCCCAGACCGTCGCCGCGATCACGACGAGCACGAGGACGACGACCACCGTGAGCATGACCCGGCTGGCGCCGCCCCGCTCGGTCTCGGCCGGGTATTCGGGCGGATACGGCCCGCCGTATCCGCTGGCCGCGGCCGGGAACTGACCGGACGGTGGCGGGTAGGGCGCGGTGCCGCGGCCACCGGGGTCGGGAACCGGCCAGGTTCCCGGGTTGTTCGGGTCGGCACCGTAGCCGCCACGGTCGTGGTAGCCACGCGGGGCGGGCGCCGGCTCGGGGAGCGGCACCGGCGGCGCGACGCTGGCCAGCGCGTCGGCGAACGCGCCGGGAGTCTGGATCGGCGGCCCCTGCCTGGTCGGTCGCTGGAGCAGTGCCCGGGTCACCACGCTGTCCAGCGCCGAGGAAACGTCCGCGGACACCTGGCGAGGCGTGCACACGGACCCGTCAGAGACGGGTGCGGCTGGCAGTCTGGTTGGCAGGTCGCCCGGCCAGTACCCGGTCAGCGCCGCGTAGAGCAGCGCGGCGAGCGCGATCGTGTCGGCGATCGCCGGGTCGTACGCGGCGGCGCCGGTCAGGCCGTCGCCTGCGAGGGCGGCGTCGATACCGAGCCCGGTGATCTTGATCCCGCTCGACCGCGTCCAGCGCAGCGCGTCCGGCGTCAGCCGCAGGTGCGCCTGGCCGACGGCGTGCGCACCCGACATCGCGCGGGCGGCGTCCGCGATCAGCGCGCACGCGCGGGCCGGGTCGACCGGCCCGGCGTCGAGCAGGTCGGCAAGCGACTCACCGCCCACCCATTCGAGCACGATGTACGCCTGGCCACCGCCGTCCTCGACATCGAAGACCTGTGCCATCCGGGGATCGGTGAGCCTGCTGGCCGCGCGCGCGGCCGTCACCACCTGGGGAATCCGGGGGAAGCCGGGCGCGAACGTCAGCACCGAGACGGGACGGGCCAGCGTCTCGTCCAGGGCCTTCCACATGGTCCAGCCGTTGCCGTTGGCAACCTGGTCCACTAGTCGGTACCGTCCGGCAAGCCGGGTGCCTGGTTCAGAGGTGTACGTGCTCATACGTAGCGCCAAGAGCGGGGCACTCTCTCGGCCTCCTTCCGGCCCCGGATGTACATGATCACCGCGGGCGTGCTCTGCCCCGTTTTGGAGACGTCACGCCGCGAGCCTTCACCATGTTAGTCTCTCCGTCGGCCGGGAGCCCCTATCCGGTGCAGCGGACGAGGCAAGCCGCCCTACCGTTATATGCGATTACTGCCAATGTCTCACAGTCCCCTGCGGCGTGCGGGCACGATATGGTATGGGTCTCGCATATGTTCCGCAAAAGGTCACCGCCCCGTCATCGTATTTAGATCTCAGTGTGTCCGGGCAGCGGCCAGCTCGTTACATTTCGCGAGAACTACCCAAAACGCCCGCCGATAGACCGCATCAGTGTGCGGAACTCCTCGATCCCGAGCAGTCGGCAGCAGATCGCGTAAAGCAGCAGCGCGCCGCTGCCGGCTACGACCGTGACCACGAACCCGTACAGCGGTCCCTGGTGCAGGAACGAGCCCGCGACCCCCATGACCACGAAGGCGAACAACAGTCCGGGAATCGTCGCGAGGAACATCCGGACAAGCGACCGGGTGATCCGCCAGCCGTCCAGGCTGCCGACCCGGCGCAGCAGCAGCGGCCACGCGATGGCCGCGCCGACGAGCGTCATGATGCCGTAGGCGAAGGCAAGACCGACCACGATCTGCGTGGGAGGCAGCACCGCCTGTGCGGTGTAGTAGCCGATCACACCGACGCCGAGCATGATCATGCCGATGATCGCCGGGGTCTTGCTCTCGTGGAACGAGTAGAACACCCGCAACTGGAGCTGCGTGAACATGAACGGCAGGAGGCCCACGCAGAACGCGCCGAACACCTCGCCGATGTAGCGGGCATCCTGCCACGAGGTGTGTCCGATCGCGAGCAGGAACTCGCACAGCGGAGCGCCCAGAATCCCGAGGAAGACAGCGGCCGGCACCACGATGACGGAGGCGAGCCGGACCCCCTTGGAGAAGTCGTCGCGGACCAGAGAGTAGCGCCGGTCGGTGGCGTGCCCGCTCATCCGCGGCAGCAGTGCGCTGATGACCGAGATCCCGACGATCGCGTACGGGAGCTGGAAGAACTGGTAGGCGTAGGAATAGGCGGATACCCCGTTGGCGGTCGGCGCCGAGTTCGCCACCCGCACCGCGACCAGGTTGCCGAGGAACTGGCTGACCACGTAGCCGAACATCCAGCCTGACATCCGGCCGATCTCGCGGATCTCCTCCCGGCGGAAGTCGAAGGTCAGCTTCATGCTGAAGCCCGCGCGCCACATGATGGGGAACAGGCAGATCGACTGGATCACGATTCCGGCCGTGGTGCCGATCCCGAGCAGGGCGACGCCGTAGCCCGAGATGGACGCCGCGGTGGTGCCGTTCCGGACGGTCAGGAAGAACATCACGCCGACCGTGATGACCACGACGTTGTTGATGACGGGCGTCCACATGTTGGGGCCGAACCGGCCGCGCACGTTGAGGATCGCACCCAGCAGCGAGTCCATCCCGTAGAAGAAGATCTGCGGGATGAAGAAGTAGGCGAACGTGATCATGAGGACGCGCTCGTGCGGCCCCTTCAGGTCGCCGCCGTACAGGTCGGCGATCGGGCCCGCCAGCAGGGTCGCCACCACGGTCACCAGCAGCAGGCTGAGGACGCCGAACGAGTAGATCCGCTGCGCGTAGCCCTCGCCCCGGTCCGGGTCCTCCTTGGCCGCCCGGACGAGCATCGGGACCACGACCGAGGTGAAGATGCCGCCCAGCATCAGGTAGTAGACCGTGTTCGGCAGGTTGTTGGCGGTGTTGTAGGCGTTGGCGGTGGTATTGACGCCGAGCACGGCCAGGAACACGAACGTCCGCAGGAACCCGGTCACGCGGGACGCCATGGTGCCCAACGCCATCACCCTGCTGGACCGCGCCAGGTTCGGCGATGTCGTGTCAAAGACACGCTGTGGCCCGGTCGGGACGGAGTCGCGCTCGAGGATCTGGGTCGAGCCGTCCGGCTGTCCGGAATCAGGAACGTACCGCGGTCCTTGCCGCGACGGCGCTGCTACCTCGGGGTAGTCAAAGGGCTCGAATGACGGCTGCGGGTAACCCGCGGGGGCCGGCGCGAAGAAGGCGGTCGGTGCGAGCGCGGGGCGGGACCGGTCTTGGAAGTGCCCCTCGTGCGGCGTAAAGGTCGGCCGCGGCCTGACCTCTCGGCCGTCGGCGCCGTGCGGGGTGAAGGTCGGCTGCGGCGGCCCGGCTGGGCCCGGACGCGGCGCGTCATAGGGATGCAAACCCGGGCGCGCCGCCTGCGGCTGTTCCGGCTGGTACGGGCCCGGCTCGTTCGGTGCAGGCTGATGCTGGGCCGGCGGCTGGCCCGGCTGATGCGGCGTGAACCGGGGCTGCTCCGGAACCGGTTCCTCGCCGTCCGGATAGGGGGCTCCCGGTGGCCGTGTCGGCCTGGTCATCCGGCGCCTCCCGCTTCAACCCTGTCGTCCGCGTCGCCCGCGTTGTCGCCCGCGTGCCGGCCGCTCGCGAGCCGCTTGCGGCGCAGCCGGACGGCTGACGCGAGCACCAGAACGCCGAGCGCGGCGCCGATGATGACCAGCAGTGTCCGACCCAACCGGGTCACTTCGACGCTGAGCGGGCGTGCCGACCCAGCCAGCGGTGACCCGTTCTCTGTCATCAACTGTAGCTGCAATGTGGTGGTTCCTATGGACGTAGATTGCAGCGGCATCCGCACGGTGTTGGTCTGCAAGGGCTGGATAATCCGGAGCGAGTCGGCTGAAGTATCGAACGAGCCGACGGACAGCGGGCTACCCGGCGCGGTCGACGCGTACACCCGCACCCGAATCGGCACCGACATCCCGTTCTGCACCGAAACGAAGGTGGTTCCCGAGGTTCCGGCCAGCAGGATCGGTTTGCCCGCGAGGATCTGGACCATGTGCATCTGGTCGGACAGGTAGTCAGAGAGCTCAGTGAGGGCCCGCCAGCCAGCCTGCGATCCGCCGCCCCGCCAGGCCACCGACGTAGTGACCGCCGCCGCCTCCGCGAGCTGGGTGAGCGTCTTCGCCGGTGGCTGGTACAGCAGATCCGTGTAGGTGCTGAGGTCGCTGTCGAGCAACTGGACCTGGTCGAGGTACGGGTCGGGCAGTTCGGAACCGCTGACCTGACGGGCGGGCAGCGCGTGCGGCTTGAGCTTCGCCGTCTCACCGGCGAGGGTGCCCAGCCCGGTCGGGTTCAGCCAGGGTGCGCTGTGGGTCAGCTTGAGCAGCGTCGAGACCTCGGCCGCCGACGGGTCCCAGTCGCGCGGCGGCGCGACCACCAGGGACCGCGCCGCGTTCGGCGCCTCGGCGACGATCATCGCGGTCTGCGCGAGGAAGTCCTGCTCGACGGCGAACTGGGAGCCGGCCGACGAGGTCGCCGTCGCGGAGCCGAGCAAGCTGGTGATCTCGGAGTCAGCGAGCAGCGCGGACACCGGCTGCCCGCTGCTGGTGGCCGTCCGCTGCAGTGCGTTGTCCCAGCTGCCTGACGATGACGGCAGTGCGCCGCTGTTGAGCACCACGGTGCTGATCCCGCCGTCGCTGACGAGGCTGTCGAGCACCTGGGTATCGGCGGTACCGTCGGTCGGCCAGGCCGCCGCCAGTACGGAACTGTTCGCGTTCGTCCCGAAGGTCCCCGGCAGGATATCGGCGGCCACCTGCCGCCCAAGCTGGTAGGCGGAGCGGATGTTCGCGTCGAGCCCGTTGTGGCTGAGCGCGGCGACGTCGGCGTCGGCGTACGGGGTGAGGAAGGCCGACTGGCCCGCGGTATCGGTCCCCAGCGCGGACAGCCACGCGGTCGCCGCGGCGCTCTTGTGATGCGAGGTGAGCTCGCGGCAGGCGGAGTTGCCGCCGGTGGAGTAGGGCCCTGTCAGCACCGAGACATCGGACAGCAGCGCGGGGTCGATGGCCCAGGTGAGCTTGTCGGACTGCGCCCACGGGGCGGCCCTGGAGAGCAGGGTGTCCAGTCGGCCGCCCGGGGCCACGGAACTCGCCAGGTCCTGCGTCGCCAGCGTCCGCGGGCAGGCGCCCTGCTGCGGCGTGTCCATCAGCGGCATGATCCACGAGACCTTGAGCGGGACAGCGGAGCCGCTCCCGGGCCAGTACGGCAGGAACGAGTTTGCGGTCGCCTGGTAACTCGACGCCACCGAGGAAGCCAGTACCTGGATCGGGTAGACGCCGAAGAGGCTGAAGTAGTCCTCGGCCGGGAACTGAACCGACCAGCGCGCGGTCGCGCCGCTCGGCAGCGTGCTGGGTAGATCATCGGGCGACCCGGCCGCGCCCAGGAAGCCCGCCGCGCCTGCCACGCCGTCGGCGAAACTGGTCATCTCCGACCTGGTTTCGAAATACTGCCCGGTCTGCGCCTGCACCACCAGGTCGGGAAGGGCGGAACCGGTATGGTTGGTCACTGTCCCGCTGATCGTCACGGTGGCGTCGCCGGATGCCCACTGCGGGCTCATGCCGGTGATAGAGATGGTGAGCGTGCCGGATGCAGCCGTAGCGGCCCGCGCCCCGGGCACGATGAAAACCGCGGCGGCCGCTGCCAGGAAGACAGCGAAAAGGGCACGAACGACGGGGCGCACGCTTTGCATGTTATTGCCGTTCGCCGGAAAGGATTGGGCTAGATACCCTCGATGCCCGTGTCAGATTCCACCTCCGTCGTCCAGAAGGCTACCGTGAGCGCCGACCAGCGTAAGGCGGCCGCGGCGCTG
>Ga0335075_10012591_pt1 | contig 12769 bp, 12 predicted proteins | sample Lox_Sample_24_FD_206723 | JGI IMG/M metagenome (GOLD analysis project Ga0335075, IMG submission 206723) | Soil microbial communities from Loxahatchee National Wildlife Refuge, Florida, United States - Lox_Sample_2.4 | ecosystem: Environmental > Terrestrial > Soil > Wetlands | place: USA... | reverse complement strand
CGAGCACGACCGCGCGGGCACCCGAGCTCCGCAGCACGAAGTCCATTTCCCGCGGCCCGTAGATCATCACCACCGGCAGCAGCACCGCGCCGCACAGGCCGACCGCCACCTGGACGACCGCTCCCGCGTAGGAGCCGGGAAGCTGCACCGCGACCACGTCGCCGCGGCCGATGCCGCGGGCCTGCAGCGACCCGGCGACCTTCTCGGCGTCGCTCACCAGCCCGCCGAGCGTCGTCGCGTACTCGCCGTCCGAAGAAACGAATACCAGCGGGCAGCCGTCGTGCGCGGCGGCCCCCGCCTGGATATGGGCGGCCAGCGTCAGCGGATCCACCGCTAGTCCGTCGACTCCTGTCCGGCGGTTCGAGGCGCGCGCTTGCGGTTCTTGAACGCCTCGAGCATGGACCTGTGCTCGTCCGAGGCGAGCAGGGCGGTGTTCGCGTACCGGTCGAAGTCGCGGGCGGTGCCGCGGTCCACGCTGGCGGCGATGTCGACCGCGATCTTGGCCACCCCGGCCGCCTCGGTCGGCAGGGCCGCGAGCTTCCGCGCGAACGCGGTGACTCGCGAGCTGAACGACTCAGCCGGGTACACCGCGTGCACGAGCCCCATCGTCAGCGCCAGCTCAGCCGACACCTCCTCGCCGAACGCCAGCCACTTGCCCCAGTGCGGTCCGACCAGCCGGGTCACCCGGCTGATGCCGCCAGATCCCGGTATCACCCCGAGCGTGGGCAGTTCCGGCAGCGCGAAGCTGGCCGCGTCGGAGGCGAGCCGGAAATCGCAGGACGCGCCGATCTCCAGGCCGACCCCCAGGCAGCGCGCGTGCGCGGCCAGCACCGAGGGCTTCTCGATCGCCTCAAGCTCGTCCATCAGCAGGTGGAAGCCCCGGTAGCCGCGGCGCAGGCGCCGCGGGCTGAAGCTGCCGTCAGGGGCGTAGCCGCGCCTGCCGCCCGCCCCGCTGTCGTTCAGGTCGATGCCCGCGGTGAAGTACCGCCCCTCGGCCGCGATCACCAGCACCTTGAGGTCGTCGCGGTCGCCGAGGTCATCGACCGCCGCCCGCAGGCCGTCGATCATCGCCGGGGAGACCGCGTTCAGCTTCGCGTCCCTGGTGAAGGTGACGGTCAGCACGCCGTTGTCCTCGGACCGGCGGAAGGGCGTCGGCTCTGCCATCGACGTGATGTCTCCTTCTCAGCTCACGGTGGTGTGGGCGGAACCAATATAACCCGCGAGCAGGCACGACTCCCAGCCATATAGCTTACTTATTGAGAATAGATCATTAAAAATGTTAGTGTCGGCGCAGGTGCAGGCCACGGCAGGTCAAGGCCACGGCAGACGGAGGCGCGATGCCCGCGGAGAAGAAGGTTGCGTTCATCACCGGGGTGGCCCGAGGGCAGGGCCGGGCGCACGCGGTCAAGCTCGCCGCCAGCGGCTTCACCATCATCGGCCTCGACATCTGCGCGGACATCCCGTCAATGGACTACCCCAACGCCACCGAGGACGACCTGCTGACCACGGTCAAGCTGGTCGAGGCGGCGGGCGGTGAGATCGTCGCCGCCCGGGGCGACGTGCGCAGCCGCGACGACCTGGCCCGGGTCCTCGCGCTCGGCCTCGACCGATTCGGCCGGGTGGACGTGCTGCTCGCCAACGCGGGCATCGTCCGCCTGTCACCCGACGGCGACCAAAGCGACCGCGACCGCACCTGGACCGACATCATCGACGTCAACCTGACTGGGGTGTGGCGCACGATCGAGGTGGTGCTCCCGGCGATCAGGGCCGGCGGCCGCGGCGGCTCGATCGTGATCACCAGCTCGTCGGCCGGCCTCAAGGGGACCGGCACCGACAAGGCGGGCGCCCAGGCCTACACCGCCGCCAAGCGCGGCCTGGTCGGCCTCATGCAGGTCCTCGCCAACCAGTACGCCAGCGAGATGATCCGGGTCAACACCATCCACCCGACCGGGGTCGCGACCGGCATGAACCAGAACCCGGCCATGGAAGCGCTGATGGCCCAGGCGGCCGCCGGCGGCCACAACGCCATCAGCCAGATGCAGAACGCGCTGCCGATCCCGATCCTCCAGCCCGAGGACATCGCCAACGCGGTCGCCTGGCTGGTATCGGACGAGGCCGCCTACATCACCGGCATCCAGCTGCCGCTCGACGCCGGCTTCGCCGTCCGCTGACGAGAGGACATCATGACCGTCACCGCGCCCCGCGTGCAGCTCCGCTACGGCGACACAGTGCTCGAGTCCGGCTCCGGCGGGGTCCACCGGCACCTCAACCCGTACACCGGGCAGGTCCAGGCGGAGATACCGCTCGCGGGCCAGAAAGAGGTAGACGAGGCCGTCGAACTGGCCGCCGCGCAGGCCGAGGCCTGGCGCCGCTGGGCCCCGGAACGACGCCGTGACGTGCTGATGCGGTTCGCCGCCCTGCTCGATGAGCACCGGGTCGAGTTCGCCGCGCTGCAGGCCCTCGACGGCGGCACCCCCACTCACTTCGGCCAGCGCATCATCGACAACTCGGTCAACTGGACCCGGTACTACGCGGGCTGGTGCGACAAGCTGTCCGGGGAGCTGATCTCGACCCTCGACACCCGCGGCTACTTCTCCTACACGGCCCCCGAGCCGTACGGGGTCATCGGGGCGATCGTCACCTGGAACGGCCCGGTGGTGTCGCTGGGCATGAAGGTCATCCCGGCCCTGGCCGCAGGCAACTGCGTGGTGACCAAGCCGTCCGAGTTCACGCCGTTCGCGCCCGACCTCTACGGTCGGCTGCTGCGGCAGGCGGGCGTGCCCGCCGGGGTCTGCAGCATCCTGGCCGGCGGCCCGGAGGCGGGCGCCGCGCTGGTCCGCAACCCGACGGTGGAGAAGGTCAGCTTCACCGGCGGCCCGGCCGCGGCCAGGCAGATCGCGCACGTGTGCGCGGAGCAGCTCAAGCCGGCCGTGCTCGAGCTCGGCGGCAAGACCGGCAGCATCGTGTTCCCCGACGCCGGCGACCTGCGCGACGTCGCCGAGCGGGCGGTCAGGGACAGCATCGGCGTGCTGGCCGGGCAGGGCTGCGTGGTGCCGACCCGCCTCATCGTGCACGCCGACATCTACGACGAGATGGTCGGGCTGGTCGTCGCGGCCGCCGCCTCCTACAAGGTCGGCGACCCGTTCGACCCCGAGGTCAAGGTCGGCCCGCTGATCAACGCGGCCGCCGTCGAGCGGGTGTGCGGGATGCTCGACCGCGCCCGGCGCGACAACGCCGGGCGGATCGCGCTCGGCGGCGGGCGAGCCGGCGGCGACCTCGCGGACAAGAACTTCGTCGAGCCGACGGTCATCGTCGACGCCGACCCGCGCCACGAGATCGCGCAGACCGAGATCTTCGGCCCGGTGCTGCTGATGTTCCGGTTCTCCACCGAGGACGAGGCGGTCGAGCTGGCCAACAGCACGCCCTACGGGCTGGGCGCCAACATCCAGTCGACCAGCCTGACCCGGGTGCACCGGCTGGCCGAGCGGCTCAAGGCGGGCGGGGTCTACGTCAACGGCGCGCGGCAGAACCTTCCGCACACGCCGTTCGGCGGCCTCGGCGTCAGCGGCTACGGCAAGGAAGGCGGCCGGGCCGGCATCGACGAGTTCCTGCGCTACAAGACCGTCTCGATCATCGAGCCCCAGTAACAAAAGATCAAATTCGTTTTTCCCGAACGGACCCTGTCTCCGCCCCGCAGCCCCGCTAACCCCACCAGTCAGCGGCCGGACCAGCGCGGCGGCCGCTTCTCGAAGAAGGCCGTGACCCCTTCCCCCATGTCGTCGCTGGCCCGCACCCGCTCGACCGCCGCCGCGGTGAGGTCCCAGCCGGCCGCGTCGGCCGCGTCGTGCTGCGCGGTGATCGCCGCCAGGCTGGCGGCGACCGAGACCGGGGAGGAGGCGCAGATGTCCTCGGCCAGCTCAAGCGCCGCCGCCAGCGCTCCGCCCGCCTCGGTGACCCGGTTGACGAAGCCGATCTGATGGCCGCGCTCGGCGTCGAGCTCGGCCCCGGTGATCAGCAGTTCCTTGGCCACGTTGAGCGGCAGCGCCCGCATCGCGCGGAACAGGGCGCCGGACGAGGCGACCACCCCGCGCCGGGCCTCCGGCAAGGCGAAGCGCGCCGTGCGCGACGCGACCACCAGGTCGCAGGCGAGCGCGATCTCGAACCCGCCGCCGAAGGCCGGGCCCTCGACCGCGGCGATCAGCGGCTTGTTCCGGCGCCGCCTGATCATTCCGTATTCGCCACCGCGCTCGGTCGGCCGGCCGGTCCCGTCGCGCAGGTCGGTCCCGGCCGAGAACACCGACGTCGTTCCGGTGATGACGCCCGCCCACAGCTCGTCATCGTCATCGAGCAGGTTGAGCGCCTCGTCGATGCCGTGCGTGGTGACGCGGTCGATGGCATTGCGCTTGGCCTCGCGATCGATGCGGACGACGAGCACCCGGCCCCGTCGCTCGCGGTGGACGGTGGAAATGTCCGACGGCATCAGTCGAACAGGTCCACGACCGGCTTGGTCTTGAGGTCGTCCTTCAGCAGGTAGGTGGCGGCGCCCTCCATGTGCGAGCGCCAGTGCTTCTCGGCGCCGGCCGCGTTGCCCGCCTTGACCAGGCTGATGAGCTTCGTGTAGGAGCGGATGACGAGCTGGAACCGCTCGTCGGTGTCGGAGTCGTCCCGCCGGGCGATCTTGGTGCGCAGGTGGGTGGCGACGATGTCCTGCAGCACGGCCCCCTGCACGGCCATGGTCTTGTTGCCGCAGCCCTCAAGGATCAGCTCGTGGAAGCGGTAGGTCAGCCTCGACCAGACGTACGGGTCGGGGATGAACGGCTTGCGCGCCGCGACCTCGGCCTTGAGCTCGTCCACGACCGCGGTCAGCTTCTCGATGTCCTCGTCGGTGCGCCGCAGCGCGAGCAGCCGCGCGCACGGGGGCTCGGAGATCATCCGGGCCTCGTAGACGTCGTTGATGGTGGCGCCCTGAATCTGCAGCAGCAGGCCGACGTAGCGCGCGGCGACCGACGCGTCCGGCGCGACGACCCTGGCCCCACCGCGGCTGCCGCGGCGGACGCTGATGAGGGTCTCGGATTCCAGGATGCGGAACGCCTCCCGCAGGGTCGGCCGCGACACCCCGTACTGCTCCATGAGCTGGCTCTCCGCGGGCAGCGTCTCGCCAGGCAGGAGCTCGCCCCGCACGATCTGGCGCCGCAGGTGGGTGGCGATCAGCTCGCCGGTTTTGGGGGCCCGCATAACCGTCCCGATCTGGGTCCCCGGACTGCTTACCGTAGTCATACCGTTAATCATATCTGTCACTACTTTAAAAGAACGAACCCAATAGATTAATTACGCTGACGCGTCGCCGCTATCGGCGATTTACCTGGCCCCCTTCGGTGTGAAGCGCAGCGCGCCATCCAGGCGGATTGTCTCCCCGTTGAGGTAAACGTTGTCGGCGATGTGCACGGCCAGCTTGGCGTACTCGTCGGCCCGGCCCATTCGCTTGGGGAACGGTACCGCCGCGCCCCAGTAGGCGTCGAGCTGCTCCGGGTCGGCGTCGCCGAAGGCGGGCGTGAGGAAGGTGCCCGGCGCGATCGTCACCACCCGGATCCCGACCGGGGCAAGGTCGCGGGCGAGCGGGAGCGTCATCGAGACGATGCCGCCCTTGGCTGCCGCATAGGCGGCCTGGCCGATCGTGCCGTCGTAGGCGGCGATGGAGGCGGTGTTGATGATGACACCGCGCTCGCCGTGCGCTAGCGGCTCGGCCTTGGCGATCGCGGCCGCCACGAGGCGGTCGATGTTGTAGGTGGCCGCCAGGAAGATGTCGACCACCTTGGTGAACGACTCCTGCGGCGCCGGCTGGTTCTCCTTGTCGAGGGTGCGCGGGCCGCCGCCCCCGCCGTGCGCGACCACCGCGATGCGCAGCGGGCCGAGCCCGAGGGCCGCGTCGATGGCCTGCTGAACGCTGTCGGGGTCGGTCGCGTCGGTCCGGACGAACAGCGCGCCGTCACCGAGCTCGTCCGCCACCGCCTTGCCCTTGGCCTCGTCGAGATCGCTGACGACGACCCGTGCGCCGGCCGCGTGCAGCCGCCGGGCGGTCGCCGCGCCGAACCCGCCGCCGCCGCCTGCGATCAGCGCCACTGCTCCCGTGATGTCCATCGTGCGCCTTTCGACTCGAGGCAGACCTGTGTACGGCCGCTATCGATGAAGCTATCATAGTTTAATAAGTGTACTATACTCACGTTTCGTGAGAGATCGAGGCGAGGGCGCGCGATGAGCGTTGGCGATGGCCAGGAACATGACGAGCTGCGACAGGTCGTCCGCGAGTTCCTCCGGCAGCGGTCGCCCAGCCGCGAGGTCCGCCGCCTGATGGAGGCGGGGGAGGGGCGCGACGCCGAGGTGTGGGCGATGCTGACCGGACAGCTCGGCCTGTCCGGCATCGCGGTACCCGTCCGCTACGGCGGAGCGGGCTACGGGCCGGTCGAGCTGGGCATCGTGGTCGAGGAGATGGGCCGCGCCCTGCTGGTCGCGCCGTACTTCTCCACCGTCGTGCTCGCGGGCCAGGCGCTGGCCGCCTCGGGCGACGAGGACGCCATGGCCCGCTGGCTGCCCGGCATCGCCGACGGCTCGCTCACCGCCGCCCTGGCGGTCGCGGAGGAAGCCGGATCGTGGGACCTGGCCGACCTCACGACGGCCGCCGAGCCGGCCGGCGGCGGCTGGACGGTGAGCGGCAGCAAGCTCTACGTCGTCGACGGCCACACCGCCGACCTGCTGCTCGTGGTCGCGCGGACGCCCGACGGGCACGGGGTCTTCGCGGTCGAGGGCGACGCCGCGGGCGTCGAGCGAGCGCGGCTTGACGCCCTCGACCTGACCCGCCCGCTCGCGTCCGTCACCCTGCGCGAGGTGAGGGCGGTTCCCCTCACCATCGGCGGGGGCACCGCGGCGTGGCTGGCGGAGGTGACCGACCTGGTGCTCGCCGCGCTTGCGGCCGAGCAGCTCGGCGGCGCCGCGCGCTGCCTGGAGCTGTCGGTGGAGTACGCCAAGGTCCGCGAGCAGTTCGGCCGGCCGATCGGCTCGTTCCAGGCCGTCAAGCACAAGTGCGCCACCCTGTTCCTCGAGGTCGAGAGCGGCCGGTCGGCGGTTTCGCAGGCAACCGAGGCGGTTGCAGGCCGTGCGCCGGACGCCTCGCTGACGGCGGCGCTCGCCTACATCCACTGCTCAGCGGCCTTCACCCATGCCGCCAAGGAGTGCATTCAGATCCACGGCGGTATCGGCTACACCTGGGAGCACGACGCGCACCTGTACCTCAGGCGGGCGAAGACGTCCGAGCTCTTCCTCGGCCCGCCCGGGCGGCACCGCGCCCGGCTGGCCGCGCTGGCGGGGATCTGACGATGACCATGGAACGACAGGCACCGGTAGCCGCGGCCGAGACCGAGACCGATGAAGCCTTCCGCGCCCGGCTGCGCGAGTTCTTCACCGCCCGTCACCCGGGACGCAAGCCGAACGACCCGCGCGACCGGGCCGCCTGGACCAAGGCGTGGCTGGCCACCCTGTTCGACAACGGCTACGCGGGTCCCGGCTGGCCGGGCGAGTTCGGCGGCATGGAGCTGCCGTTCGCGCGCCAGGTCATCTACCAGGAGGAGCTCGCCCGAGCCCGGGTACCGGGCCCGCTCGGCGCTGGCCTCAACATCGCCGCCCCCACGATCATCAAGTACGGCACCCAGGACCAGAAGCGCCGCTGGCTGCCGCCGATGCTCCGCGGCGACATGGTCTGGGCCCAGGGCTACTCGGAGCCGGAAGCAGGCTCGGACCTGCCCAGCCTGCGCACCACCGCCCGCCGCGACGGCGACGAGTACCTCGTCAACGGCCAGAAGGTCTGGACGTCGCACGCCGGCGACGCCGACGTCTTCTTCGCCTTGGTCAGGACCGGAACCAGGGAAAGCAGGCAGCAGGGCATCACCTACCTGGTCATCGACGCCCACGCGCCGGGCGTGCAGGTCCGGCCGCTGCGTGACCTCACCGGCGGGCACCTGTTCGCCGAGGTGTTCTTCGACGACGTGCGGGTGCCGGTCGCCGACCGGATCGGCGAGGAGAACGGCGGCTGGCCGCTGGCGCGCACCAGCCTCGGGCACGAGCGGGCGGCCGGCGCGCTGAACCAGGCGGCGATGTACCGCCGGGTCCTGACCGAGCTCGAGGAGCTCGCCCGCGAACGCGGCCAGCTCGCCGACCCGCTGGTCCGTGACCGGCTGGTCGATCTCGAAATCCGGGTCCGGATCATCCGCTACAACGCCAAGCGCACGATCGCCGACATCCTCGCCACCGGCGAGGCCGGCGCCACCTCGTCGGTCTCGCGACTGCTGATCACCGCGTTCGAGCAGGACATTCACGAGTTCGCGGTCGATATGCTCGGCCCGGCGGGCCTGCTCGCCAGGACCGCGCCGCAGGCGGTTCAGCGATCCCGGTGGCTGCTCGGCTTCCTGCGGACCCGGGCCTCCACCATCGGCGCGGGAACCAGGGAAATCCAGCTCAACACCGTCGCCGAGCAGGTTCTCGGGCTGCCCCATGACCCCGGCCTGCCCGCCCGCTGACCGGCCCGACCAGGAGACGCCGATGCGCTTTGACTACCGCCCTGAACTGGAGGATTACCGGGCCGAGGTCCGGGACTTCATCGCCCGGTACGGGCCGGGACCGCGCAAGCACGTCGGGGTGCGCGCGCCGGATCCCGAGCAGGTGCCGGCGCTGCGCGCCTGGGTGGCCCGGCTGTACGCGGCCGGGTACCTCGGACAGGCGTGGCCGGTCGAGTACGGCGGGCGGCCCGGCGCCTCGGTCCAGCACTCGTTCATCGTCGCCGAGGAGATCGCCCGGGCCAGGACCTGGGGCGAGATCGGCGCCGGGACGCTGGCGGCGGGAGCGATCCTCGCCTTCGGCAGCGAGCAGCAGCGGCGGCACTATCTGCCGCGCATCCGGTCCGGCGAGGATCTGTGGTGCCAGCTGTTCAGCGAGCCGAACGCGGGCAGCGACCTGGCCAGCCTGAAGACCCGCGCGGTGCGCGACGGCGATCACTTCGTCGTCACCGGGCAGAAGGTGTGGACGACCAACGGGCAGCACGCCGACGTCGGCTACCTGCTCGCCCGTACCGACCCTGACGCGGCCAAGCAGGCGGGCATCACCGCGTTCGCGCTTGACATGCGGAGCCCGGGGGTCGAGGTGCGCCCGCTGCGCGAGATCACCGGGACCAACGACTTCAACGAGGTCTTCCTCGACAGCGTGCGCGTCCCCGCCGACCGGGTGATCGGCGAGGTCAACAACGGCTGGCGGGTCGCCAACGCCAGCCTCGGCCACGAGCGCAGCGGGGTAGGGGCCCGCGCGGTCGAACTCCACGCCCAGCTCGACGACCTGTTCGCGCTGGCGGCGACGGTCAGCGTCGGCGGGCGTCCGGCCCTGGCCGACAGCGCCACCCGGCAGCGACTCGGCCGGCTCGCCGCTCTCGCGCACGTCACCGACGTGATGAGCAAGGCCGTGCAGTCCCGCATCGTCAACGGCACCGAGGACGCAGCCGACGGGCCGCTCGCCAAGATCTTCTACAGCGAGGTCAACCTGGCGGTGACCGAGTTCGGGGTCGGCTTGCAAGGCGTCGACGGCCTGGCGGTCGCGGGCGACGGCCGCGCCCACGCCGACGGCTGGTGGCAGGACGCCTTCCTGTACGCACGGGCCTACACGATCGCGGGCGGGGCCAACGAGGTGCTCAAGACCGTGGTCGCCGAGCGCGCGCTCGGCCTGCCGAGGGATAAGCGATGAGCTCGCCGGGCCGACGGTACGGCCTGCCCTGGCGCGGAGCGGAGGTGGCCCGCGCCGCCGAGGCGGCCGGCGTCTCCGCGTTCTGCAGCGGCGAGTTCGTCGACCATGAGGCGTACTCCACCCTCGCGGAGATGGCTCTGCACACGGAGCGGGCGCTGGTCGGGCCGGGCATCGCCTACGCGTTCGCCCGCACCCCCTACGCGCACGCGGCCGGCCTTCGCGGCGCCTGGCGGCACGCACCGGGACGGGTCTTCCTCGGCCTCGGCTCCGGCGCGTACACGATCAACCGAGACTGGTTCGGCGTGGCGGCCGACCGGCCGGTCGCCCGGATGGCCGACCTGGTCGGCGCCGTCCGCGCCTGGCTGCAGGCGGAGAACGGTCAGCGTGTCCGCTACGAGGGGGAGTTCTACCGAGTCGACGCCGCGGTCGGCGCCCCGGTGCTCGGCCGCATCGACGTCCCGATCCTGCTCGGCGCGTTCAATCAGCTGATGGCGAGAACGGCTGGCCACACCGCCGATGGCATCATCGCCCACGGCCTGTTCACCCGGACCTGGTGGGACGACGTGATCCGGCCGGCCGTGGCCAAGGGCGCCGCCCAGGGTGAGCAAGAGCGCGTCCCCCGAGAGCACGGCTGGGTGATCACCGCCGTCGACGACGACGACCCCGAGCGCGCGGTCATGGACGCCCGCCGGATGATCGCCTTCTACCTGACCGTGAAGACCTACGACCGCTACGTCGAGCATCACGGCTGGACCGCCCAGACCGCCGCGATCCGCCAGGCCTTCGCCGCGCGCGACACCGACGCGATGGCCCGCGCGGTCACCGACGACATGCTCCAGGCGATCGCCATCTGCGGCACCACCAAGGACGCGCGGGCCGCGCTGGCCCGCCGGGGCGACTCGCTGCCCCGCGACGTGGCCTACCTCGCGCCGCCGTCCTTCATGGTCAGCGAGCGCCGCGGCCAGCGTTACGCGCTGGCCAGCCTGGCCCTGTTGGAGGGAGCACCATGAAGTTCACCGTCGACTACCCGATCGTCACCGTCGGCTACGACCCGGCGCTGGTCACCGCGGCCGGGATGACCCGGGTCGCCCAGGCGGCCGAGGAGTGCGGCTACGACGCCATCTCGTTCAGCGAGCACCCCGCTCCCTCGCACAAGTGGCTCAACGCGGGCGGCCATGAGTCGCTCGACCAGACCTCGGCCCTCGCGTTCTGCGCCGCCGTCACCGTCCGGCTGCGGCTGATGACGTACCTGCTGGTGCTGCCGTATCACAATCCGTTCCTGGCGGCCAAGGCGCTGACCACGGTCGACGTGCTGTCCGGCGGCCGCCTGACGGTGGTCGCGGGGACCGGGTACCTGCGCTCGGAGTTCCTCGCGCTGAACGTCGACATGAGCGCCCGCAACGAGCTGTTCGACGAGTCGCTCGAGGTGCTGCGCGGGGTATGGAATGAGGTCCCGTTCGCCCACCAGGGCAAGCACTTCACCGCCCGCGGGGTGGCCTCCCTGCCCGCCCCGGTCCAGCCCGGCGGGCCGCCGGTGCTGATCGGCGGCAACAGCGTCCTCGCCCGCGCCCGCGCCGCCCGCAACCAGGGCTGGAGCCCGCTGATGGTGAGCCCGGAGGTAGCACGGACATCGCGCACCCCGGGCATCGCCACCGTCGCCGAGCTGGCCGCCCGGATCAGGGAGGTCCGCGACGCGGCGGCGGCAGCCGATAACGCCCCGCTGACCATCCAGGTGCACACTCCCCAGGCGGGCTTCATCCAGCGGTGCGGGTCGGCCGAGGAGCACCGCGACCACCTCGGCCAGCTGGCCGACGCCGGAGTGGACTCGTTCGTGCTGCGCCCGCCCGGCGACGACCTCGATCGCACGGTCGAGACTCTGCACCGGTACGCGGACACCTTCGTGAAGGGGTGACCGCGGATGACCGCCGATAGGCAGCGGGCACGCGTTGCCGTGGTGACCGGCGGCAGTCGCGGCGTCGGCCGCGGCATCGCCATCGCGCTCGGCGCGCACGGTTACACGGTCTACGTGACCGGCCGCACGCAACAACTGGGCGACTCGGCGTGGAGCGGCACCATCCACCACACGGCCACCGCGATCACCGCGGCCGGCGGAAAGGGCGTGGCGGCGCACATCGACCACCGCAACGACGACGAGGTCGAGGCGCTCTTCGCGCGCGTTCGCGAGGAGCAGGGGCGTCTCGACCTTCTCGTCAACAACGCGGCCCTGATCCACGACGAGCTGCAGAGCCCGCTCCCGTTCTGGCAGAAGCCGCTGGCCGCGAGCGTCGACCTGCTCGAGGTCGGCCTCCGCAGCGGCCTCGTCGCCAGCTACTACGCGGCGCCTCTGCTGGTCGAGACCGGCCGGGGGCTGGTGGTGTTCACGTCGGCGCCGGGCGCCGTGCACTACCAGTACGGCGCGGCCTACGGCGCGCACAAGGCCGGGATGGACAAGTTCGCGGCCGACATGGCGGTCGACTTCCGGCCGTTCGGCGTCGCCGCGGTGTCGATCTGGATGGGTGCGGTGCTGACCGAGCGGGTCAGGCAGATCATCGACAGCGCGCCCGATCTCGGCTACCTCGACGGCATCGCGGAGACGCCGGAGTTCACCGGCCACGTCATCGCCGCCCTGGCGGCCGATCCGGACGTCCTCGCCGTCAGCGGACAAACGCTCATCGGCGCGGAAGCGGCGCGACAGTACGGGATCAGCGACCGGGACGGCCGGCAGCCGCCGTCGGTGCGCGACCTGATGTCCGTGGCTCCAGCCCTCTATCACGGAAGGATCCGACGATGACCGACGACCAACTGCAGCAGCTCCTCACCGACGTGCAGTACCTCAAGGACCGCCAGGCGATCCTCGACGTGGTCATGCGCCACGCCCGCGGTCACGATCGCCACGACTCCGTGCTGATGAACGGTTGCTTCTGGGAGGACGGCGTCGATGAGCACGGCCAGTTCGTCACCCCCGGGCCGGACTACGGGGATTGGGCGAACA
>Ga0335075_10012589_pt1 | contig 12772 bp, 10 predicted proteins | sample Lox_Sample_24_FD_206723 | JGI IMG/M metagenome (GOLD analysis project Ga0335075, IMG submission 206723) | Soil microbial communities from Loxahatchee National Wildlife Refuge, Florida, United States - Lox_Sample_2.4 | ecosystem: Environmental > Terrestrial > Soil > Wetlands | place: USA... | reverse complement strand
CAAGACCTTCCGGCACCGACGACGCGTTCATTCGATCCGGCCCAAACCACGATCGACACCTTCTCGGTCACCTCGCAGTCGCTGAGCATCGCGCAGCTCTCGGCGATCGTGACCAACAACGTCATCCCCGACTTCGAACAGGTCGACGGCGTCTCGAGCGCCAGCGCAAACGGTGTCGTGACGCCGGCGCTGGAGGTCTTGCTCGATCCCGCCAAGCTCGCCGGACGCGGCTTCGTGCCAACCGACGTGGTGAGCGCAATTCAGGCCAACAACGAACGCGCACCCGGCGGCATCGCCTATTCGCCCGACCGTGAGACCTCGCTCGACGTGCGCGGCGACGTGCAGACGGCCGGCTCTATCGCGCAGACCCTGCTGAGCACCAACACGTCGGTCCTCAAGGGGGCGACCTCGCCCTCCGGTGCCCTGACCGTCAAGTACAGCAACACCTCCGGCGCCACGAATCAGGCACTCAACCTGGGATCGGGTGCCGCTTCGTCCGCGAGCAGCGCGAGTTCCGGCGCGCAAGGTGGGGGGAGTTCCGCTTCCAGCGGCAGCGCGACCGCGAGCATCTCGAACTCGAGCGGCGCTGGATCATCCGGCTCGTCGTCGTCCGGCACGAGCGCCACGGGGAGCGGCGAGTCGGCTTCGGTTTCAACGGATGTGAATGCCGCAGCATCCTCTTCGAACGTGAACTCCGGGAACGCGAGCGCCGGCGAAACACAGACGTCACCGTCGTCGCCGGTTCTCACGGTCGTGACGCCGGTTCCGGTGAGCCTCTCACTTGGTGCGCCGGGCTCGCTGGCCAATACCGCTGTCTCCACTGTGGTCACCCCGGCGCCGCTTCCGACCATCGCGTCGCAAACGACGTCGACGGCGCCGGTCGCTGGGTTCGTACCGCCCACCTACGCTCCGCTGCCGGTAGCGACGGTCGCCGCGATGCAGGTGTCGGGAACGACGACTATCGTGACGCACAGCAACTTCGGATCCGCAGGAGGCGTCGCAGCCTCCGGCTCCATTGCGCGCGGCTCCGGTGCGGCGTCTAGCGGCGACGCCTCGGATGCGACCGAGCCGTTCTCCACCTCTGCGCTGTTGCCGCATATCGGCGATGTCGCGACGGTGACCGACGGCTACGAGCCCAAGCGCGTGATCGGCTATGTGAACGGCCGGCCCGCGATCTCGATCAACGTGCAGAAGGCGACGGGTGCAAGCGAGGTGCAGGCCTCGGAGGCGGTGCTCGCGGCGTTGCCGGCAATCGAAGCGAAGTATCCGGATATCGCGTTTCGCGTCCTCAACGTACAGGCCGACACGACGAAGGCACAGTTGTGGGGCGTGCTTCAGACGCTCATCGAAGGGATCGTCTTCACCGGCATCGCGATGCTGATCTTCCTCAAGTCGTGGCGCAACGCCGTCGTCGTCTTGATCGCGATCCCGATGTCGCTCTTCGTAACGTTCTTCATCATGAGAATTTGGGGGTTCACGATCGACACCGTCTCGCTGCTGGCGATGACGCTCATCATCGGGATCCTCGTCGACGACTCGATCGTCGTGCTCGAGAACGTCGAGCGGCACTTCGAAGATGGGGAGGCGCCGCGAACGGCGGCCATTCTGGGCCGCTCGGAAATCGGCGCAGCGGCCGTCGTGATCACGCTGGTCGACGTCGTCGTCTTCTTGCCGATCGCGTTCTTGCCGGGGCAGACGGGGCGATTCCTCGCCGAGTTCGGCGTCGTCGTCACCGTTGCGACCCTGACGTCGCTGGCGATCTCCTTTACGATCACGCCGGCGCTTGCCGGCAACTGGTCGCTCCTCTCGCGCTGGCGAGCGCCGCGGCCGATCGTTGCGTTCGGCAACGCCTTCGCACGCGCACGAGACTACTACAGCGAGCGTATTCTGCCGGCGGCGATGCGTCTTGCGATTCCAATTGTCGTGCTCGCCGCGCTGCTGACGCTTGGCGCCGTGGCACTGATCCCGCTCGGCTTCGTCGGCTTCGATTTCATCCCGGCCGTCGACAATGGGCAGATCTTCGCTACGATCCAATATCCCAGCGGTACACCGCTGACCACGACCGACGCCGCCGTGCGTAAGGTGACCGACGCCTTCCTGCAGATGGACGACGTACAACAGGTCATTTCGACGACCGGAACGTCGCAGGCCGGCTTCGGCGGGAGCCTCAACATCGGCTCGACCGGACAGCTGCGCATCCTCCTCCGCCCCGATCGCAAGTTGACCACCGACCAAGATGCGCGGCGCATGACCGGCATCGCGCACCGGCTCGTCCCCGACGCCAAGATCGTCTGTGTTCCGGCGACCGGAACGCGCGGCGGGAATTCACAACCGATCGACATCACGGTCGCGACGACGCGCGGCGAGCCCGATGCCTACGCAGCCGAGGTTTTGCAGGCGCTCTCCGACACGCCGGGCGCGACCAACGTGAACAGCTCGGCCTCGACGCTGGCGCCTCAGTTCGACATCGTCTTCAACCGCGATCGCGCGCGCGTCCTCGACGTGAACATCGGCCTCGCCGCGCAGGCAGTGCGCGCGGCCTTCGGGGGAACTCTGGCGACGCAATTCGATACGGCCAACGGAACCAAGTACGTGCAAGTCCTCTACCCGCAGAGCTACGCGGAGAGCGAAGCGAACCTGCGCAACATATCGATTCGCAGCAGCAGCGGGGCGCTGATCCACCTCTCGGATATCGCCACGCTGGTGAGCTCGCCGACGCAGGTGCTCATCACGCGCAACAACCGTCAGACGGTGATTCATATCGGGGCGAACGTCGCCCCCGGCGTCGCCATTTCAAACGTGCAGAAAGACTTCGCAAATCGGGTCAAGGCGCTGCATCTGCCGGACACGGTAATCATCAGCACCGGCGCCGGCGGTACACAAGCCAATCTCGTGCAGACGGTCAATGGCCTCGGCGTCTCGCTGATCCTCTCGTTTGCACTCGTCTATCTGCTGATGGTCGCTCTCTACAACGCCTACCGCGCGCCGCTGGTCATCATGTTCGCCGTCCCCGTCGCTGCCGTCGGCGCACTGGGTGCGCTCGCGCTCACCGGCCAGACCCTCAATCTGTTCTCTTTGATCGGTGTCGTGATGCTGATCGGTCTCGTCAGCAAAAACGGCATTCTGCTGGTCGACTTCGCGGAGCTCAAAGTAGCTGCCGGGATGGAGAAGTTCGCCGCGATGAAGGCCGCGGCGCGCGAGCGTTTCCGTCCGATCGTCATGACCACCGTCTCAATGATATCGGGGATGCTCCCCTTGGCACTCGCGCTCGATCCGGGCTCGGCGGCGAAGCGTTCGCTGGGGACCGTGGTCATCGGCGGCCTCACCAGCTCGCTGCTGCTCACGCTGGTCGTCGTCCCGATCATGTTCGTCTGGATCGCCCCCGGGCCGCCCAAGGAGGCCTCTCCCGAAAAGGCGGAAGGGCGTCCTTACCATCGCCCGGCGCTCGCCTCGGAGTTCCGCTGATATGTGGTTGACCCGCCTCTTCGTCGCGCGGCCGACGCTAGTGACGGTCTTTCTGGCGCTAGTGATCCTGGCGGGTTCGGTCGCCGCGACCACCCTGGTCAAACAGCAATTTCCGAGCGCCGAGACGCCCTCGATTCAAGTGCTGATCAGTTATCCGGGTGCCTCGACGACCGAGATGCAAGACGCGATCGTGCGCCCGATCGAAGACCAGGTTGCGGGGACGCCCGACCTCGCCTACATCGAGAGCTCGATCGAACCCGGTCAGGCGTCGATCATCGCCGTCTTCAACCTGGATTCCGATCAGAACAACGACCTCGTGCAGGTGCAAGGGCGCGTGCAGAACGCGCAGCGCTCGATTCCCAACGACGTGCAGACGCCGCAAATTGCGCTCTACAATCCGAGCGAAGCCGTCGTGACCTCGCTCATCGTGCGTTCCAGCTCGCTCGCTCCGGGCGATCTCTCGTCGCTGACGATCAACAAGATCGTCCCGGCGATCGAACAGGTTCCCGGCGTTTCGTTCGTGCAGGACAACGGCGTCGTCACGCCCTCGATTCAGATCAACGTCAACCCGCAGGCGCTGGCTGCTTCGGGCTTCACGCTGACCGATATCGTGAGCACCGTAACCAACAACAACGTTCGCGCTCCGGGCGGCATCTTGTACTCGAAGAACCGCGAGACGAACCTCGACGTCCGCGGCGATATCCAAGACGCCGCAACCGTCGCGAACCTACTGGTGTCGGCGTCGGTCCCCGACGCGACGGCGAGTGAGACGGACCCGTGGGCCACGTCCACGCGGCTCTTCCGCATCGGCGACGTTGCCAACGTGCAGGATACCTACGAGACCCAGCGCGTCTACTCGTACTCCGACGGCGTGCCGTGCGTCGTTCTGGACATCCAGAAATCTGCCAACGTCAGTGAGGTGGAGACGTCGAACCGCGTGCTCGCGCTTTTGCCTGAGCTGCGGCGCACCTACCCGGACGTCACCTTCGACGTCCTCAACGTGCAGTCGACGTACACGGAGCAGCAGCTTACCGGCGTGATGCGCACGCTGATCGAGGCGATCCTCTTCACCGGGATCGTCATGTTGTTCTTCCTGCGCTCGTGGCGCAACGCGATCGTGGTGATGATCGCGATTCCGGCCTCGCTCTTCGTGACCTTGGCCGCGATGCAGATCGCGCACTTCACGCTCGATACCGTCTCGCTGCTCGCGATGACCTTGATCATCGGCATCCTCGTCGACGACTCGATCGTCGTGCTGGAGAACGTGGAGCGGCACTACAGTGCGGGTGAGAGTCCGACGCAAGCCGCGATCAACGGCCGCAGCGAGATCGGCGTGGCGGCGATCGTCATCACCCTGGTCGATGTCGTCGTTTTCTTGCCCATCTCGTTCTTACCGGGTTCGGTCGGCCTCTTCTTGCGCGAGTTCGGCCTCGTGGTAACCGTCGCGACGCTGACCTCGCTCTTCGTCTCGTTCACGATCACCCCGACCTTGGCCGGCCGCTGGGCGCTCATCTCGCGATGGAAGCCGTGGCCTGTCATCGATTCCTTCACACATACCTTCGAGCGCCTGCGCGTCTGGTATTCGACGCGGGTGCTGAGCTGGGCGCTGGAAAACGGCCGGCTCGTCGCGCTGATCTCCGTCGGTTCGCTTGTCCTCGCATTCGCCCTCATTCCGCTGGGCCTGGTCGGCTTCGAGTACATTCCGCCCGTCGACCGCGGCGAGCTGTACATCACGATCACGGGGCCAAGCGGCACGCCGCTGGAGACGGCGCGGCGCGATACGCTCGCGGTGGAGCGCATCGTCGACGGCATCTCCGACCTGCGCACGGAGTCATCGACTGCCGGCGAATATCTGGGGCAGCTCTCCGGCTACACCCAGAACGCCGCAGTCGGCCAGATCGACGTCTTTCTGAACAACAATCGCAGCCATACGACGGCGTATTGGGCCAGCACGCTGCAAGCACAGGCGCAGAAGTTGTTGCCGGATATGACGGTCGTCGCCGTCCCCGCGACGAACATCTCGGGCGGGAACGCGCAGCCGATCGACGAGGTCGTCTCGAGCATCGACGGAGACCCGGATCCGTATGCGGCGAAGGTTGCGGCGGCGCTCGCCTCTACCCCGGGGGCGATCGACGTGCAGAGTTCTGCCGTCGCGGATGCTCCGCAGTTCGACATCGAGTTCAACCGCGACCGCGCACGTGCCCTCGACACGAGCATCGGCACGGCGGCGACGGCGATCGAAGCCTCCTTCGGCGGCGATCTCGCGACGCAGTTCACGGGTGAGGACGGGCTCAAAGACGTCGTCGTCACCTATCCGCTGAACGACCAGCAGTCGCTTTCGGCGATCGGCAGCATTCTGATTCGTTCTTCGAACGGTTCGATCGTGCACGTGGGCGACATCGCGCACCTGGTCAAGACACCGGCGCCGCCGATCATCATGCGCATCAACCGCGAGAACGTCGTCGACGTCGGCGCGAATCTTGCACCCGGTGCTTTGCTTTCGAACGTTCAGCGCGACTTTTCGCGCCGCGTGGCGGCGCTGCATCTCCCTTCGACGGTCACCGTCGCGCCGGCGGCCGGAGGCAACGAGCAGGAAGTGAGTTCGACCGTCCTCGGTCTGTCGATCGCGCTCGCGCTCTCGACGGTCTTGGTCTACTTGCTGATGGTGGCGCTGTACAACAGCTATCGCACGCCGTTCATCATCATGTTCGCGGTGCCGGTCGCCGTCGTCGGAGCGCTCGGTTCGCTTGCGCTCACGCACCAGACGCTCAACCTCTTCTCGTTGATCGGCGCCGTCCTCTTGATTGGCCTAGTGACGAAGAACGGAATCTTGCTGGTCGATTTCGCCGACGCGCGCCAACGCGACGGCCTCGACCGCATCGCCGCGATGGAGAAGGCCGCGCAGGAGCGATTCCGCCCGATCATCATGACGACGTCGGCAATGATCGCTGGGATGCTGCCGCTGGCGCTCGTTTTGGATCCGGGGGCGCAGGCCGAATCGTCTTTGGGTACCGTCGTCATCGGAGGACTTGCAAGCTCGCTCTTGCTCACGCTCCTCCTCGTGCCGGTCGTCTACGTTGCGATGGGCCCGCGGCACGAGCCGGTCGTAAGCGACGAGGTACCACCGCACGGCACGATACCACGTGAGGAGTACTCCGTCGAACGGTAAGAACCGTTCGTGCGCGAGTTGAGGTCGTTGCGACCGCATCACCGAAACTACGCCTTGCATTGGTGGAAGTGACGGAATGTAGTGTGTCTCCAATTTATTAATTACAAAAAAATTGCCGAGTTGACTTAGCGCGTTTTCGATGCTGCGCTGCATCGGTATCGACCAGCTTCTAGGGCAATTATGCAAATAAAAATTGAAACTAATCTTAAAAAATAATTTTGGGCGACGTCCGAAAGTGCGCGATGGCAGGTTATCTCTTATGGCATTTTTTATTATGTAATTTTGCAATCTTACCGCGGGTCGGGCCATCGAACATCTCGGCAATTTTGCCGTCTACTGCATCGAAGTCCGGTGCAGTGGCGATGAGGCCGTGATCTGGGCCGAGAACACGCCCCGGCGCCGTCCCGTACGGCACCAGGCGAGCCGCCGGTACGCCGTCAACGACGATGACGATTTCACGTTCCACGCCCTCGCGCACTTCCCGCACGAGGCGCGAGAGGTCGGACTTGGCTTGGTGCATGTTCACGGTCTTCATTCGCCTAATCTAGCACCCTTGGCTAAGATGGCCAAGGCATCTTAGGCGTAGACTGAGGAACAGGGCTTATTGCTCCCGGGCAATTGCGGAAGAAATATTGTGAGGAGCTTGCAGATGCCAATTTCAGCCACGACCAATACGCCTAGCCAGGAGTGTGGACTCACAGCGGCCCGCGCAATGCCGGAAGAACGCGCGCCGGTCATAGCGGCCATTCCCGGCGACCGGATTACTCCTTCCGTTACAGCCGCGAATTCTGCGCATCAGGCGGTGGGGGCCGGCGTTCACGGCGCGGCCATTCACGCGGGGAACGTACTCAATCATGACGGGACACTGCGGGGCGAGTATCAGCGGCGAGCCGCTCGTTTAGAGCAGAGCAAGTCGGGATCGGAGCAGCGTCTCGCCTTGCGGAAAGATATCGGTTCGCGCCTGACGCCTCTCGGTCAGGGTATCACCGAACGGCTCGTATCGTCCCCGGCCCGAGATGCCGGTCGAGCTGCGAAGACGCCCGCACAACTCGCGCAGAGCGCGCCGCGCACGAACGAAGCCGTCAACCGGCTCGGGGAAGCGTTCCGCGTCGGCGGCCGCGCGCTTCTGGCAACCAGTGTGGCGGTCTCCGCGTACGATATTGCAACGGCCCCTCCGGGGAAGCGGGTGGAAGTCGCCGCGGGCGAAGCAGGGGCCTGGACCGGCGCTCTTGCGGTGGGTGCCGAGGGAGCAGAAGTTGGATTTGCAATTGGTTCGGTGGTTCCGGGAACCGGAAGCGCGGTGGGCGCGGCAATTGGTGGTCTAACGGGAGCGGCTGCCGGCGCAATTGGTGGTGAAGACGCCGGCAAGCTGCTGTACGACACACTCTCGGGCTCTGTTCCTCGCGGTGCGCAATCATGATAGAAAAAGGGAAGGCGATGTTCTGGCGCCTACGGGCTGCAATCGCGCCTCGTCAGAGGAAACCGGCCACGCTCGATACGATTTTTTGCGAGGTCGCACGCAAGCGACCAACTCCGGAAGCGACGGCACCCGGCGAATACGCCGTCCTCGGCGTGAGTAGCGCGGGCCGTCCCCTGCTCGATTTTTTTCAAGCAAGAGACTGGGCGGCCGTTACGACGGTTGAATCCTTCGATCCGAAGGATGATGACATCATCGTCTTTGTCTTGCGCGAAGGCAATGGTCCGTACGCCGTGGTGCCGATCCTAGACCCCTACGGATTGGGGATGCCGAGGCTGCTGGAGGGATACCCGCCGGTGTATCTCACAAGTCACGAAAGCGTCAGCGTCAGCCGGCTGCCGATCGCCAATTGGCACCCAATCAGCCTTGGTGACTGACGAGACGAAGCGCAGAGCGAAACAGCGCGTGGTCAGTAGAATGTTTGACTCCAAGTTGACAGCGCGACGCACGTCGCATGGTGGTAATAGAAAACGGGTGTGATATACTTGACAAATTAAGCCGACTTGGTAGGGTTTGGCTATGGACAAGCAGCCGATCCCTGAGACTCTGCTCCAAGCCGTGCGACAGTTTGCCGATCCCGAAGTCGCCCATGCGTTCTTCGTCCAATACCGCTGGCCGAACGGTATAGCGTGCCCGCGCATGGGGTGCGGATCGGCTGAAGTGACGTACCTCGCGAAATACCGGCGTTGGAACTGCCGCGAGTGCAAGCGTCAATTCACGGCTAAGGTCGGCACGATCTTTGAAGACTCGCCGATCGGCCTCGACAAGTGGCTTCCGGCGTTCTGGCTGCTCGCCAGCAATCGTAACGGCATCTCGTCGCACGAACTCGGACGCGGCCTCGGCGTCACGCAGAAGACGGCTTGGTTCATGCTGCACCGCATTCGCGAGGCATTGGGGGACGATTCGGCAGACCCGTTCACCGGCACCGTTGAGGCGGACGAGACGTACATGGGCGGAAAGTGGGAGAATAAACCCAAGCACAAGCGCGCCTTCCGTTACGTGCCCAAAGCTGCGCGCGACGCGAAGACGCCGGTCTTCGGTATCGTGCAGCGCGGCGGCCGCGTCCGGGCCTGGAAAGTGGACAACGTGACGGCGAAAACGTTGCTGCCGAAGCTACGCGCAAGCATCGACCCAGACGCCACGCTCTACACCGATTCGGCGACGATGTACACCCACATCAACGAATACTTCATGGCTCATTCGTCGGTGAACCATTCTATCGAAGAGTACGTGCGCGGGAACGTTCACACGAACACCATCGAGTGCTTTTGGGCCGTGCTGAAACGGACCATCGGAGGTACGTATACGCACGTTTCGCCGAAACATCTCGATCGCTACCTAGCCGAGCAAGTCTTCCGCTTCGACGAGCGGGAAAACGAAGACGGATGGAGATTCGTAAAGGCGACGAAGCGCGCCGACGGCAAACGGCTAACGTACAAAAAATTGATCGCGAAATAATCGCCGCTTGGCACGCACCTGCGCTTTCTGCGGCAAGAACGAGCTGACGAAGGAGCACCTTTTTGCTAAATGGGTACGTAAACAGTACGAACACCTTCGCGCCTCTGGTCCAGGGGATGTGGAGTTTTTTCGCAACGAAGACCCTGTTTGGTCATATAGTGGAGACGCTCCAGAGCACGTCGTTAGGGCGTTTTGCAAAGACTGCAATAATGGCTGGATGAGCCAAATGGAAACAAATGCCTCAAAAGTGATGGCGCCAATGCTACGGGCTAATATTAACGGACCCGTCAAGCTGCGTTATGCCGAGCAGGCCTACATAGCTTCATGGGCGGCGAAGACCGCATATGTGCTGCAACAGCTTCATCCAGCCGATGACCTCATACCAACCTCTGACTATCGCGATTTCCACCGAAAACAACAGCCGTCGAGCAATGTTTTTGTCACGATTGGTGCCAGACATATTGCCGGGAGTAGCAAAGGTGCGAACGTTTTCGAATACAAGGCACGGTTCATCGGCGAGAAATCCCGCGGAATCCATCACGCCCATTTCGTCGTCGGCGCGATTTATTTCGGAATAGCGACCTTCGTCGGCAGGGAACGCCGCTATCCCACGGGGCTCAATGACGAGGTGGACCGGGGAGTCAAAGTTATTTGGCCGCTCACGCGCGAAGTGCTCTGGCCGTGCCCCTCCATCAGCGACGTGGGCGGCCTTGACGGCATGTTCAATACCGTGACCACCGCGTTTTGGGGACTTTAACTCTTCGGTTCGCGCTTGCGCTTCGGGCGCTCCGCTTCCACCTTGCCGACCTCGCCCGCCGGCTTCGGCTTGTTCGCAACCCGGCCGAGGAGCTTCCCGAGTTCCTCCAGCGGCATCAGCTTGAGCGGCTCTTTCTTCACTCCCGGATTCTACCACGGGATGCCCTGTCGCGGCGCAATCAACCGCACCGTTGCCTTCAAAGTTTGTCAAGTATATCACTCCCTAGAAAACAAATTTCTTGACGCGGGGAGCGTTGCTGGAGTAGTCTGACAAACAGAGCCCCGTAGGCGCGTTGGCGCACGCCCATGGACGCTCAGACGCGGCGTCGTTTCTGGAGGTGGTGGATGAAGTCGCTCGTGCGTCGGGCTCTTTTCAGCTTCGCTGCTGCCTCTCTGCTCGCCGGCTGCGGAGGCGGAGTTTCAGTTCCCCCGTCGAGCCCGAGTTCGCCGCCTAGTTCGCCGGGAGCCCCGACCGCGAGCCCAGGGACAGCGACGAGCTCGCCTACCGCAGCGCCCACGGCAACCCCGACGGCCGGCCCGGGAACCTCCACGCCAGCGGCAACGCCGACCGCAAGCCCGGTGACGACACCAGCGCCTTCCAATGCGCCGACGGCGACTCCGGCGCCAACCGCGAGCGCGGCGCCCACGCCATCGCCTTCGCCAAAAGTGACTCCGAGCCCGACCTCGACGCCGACTCGGACTCCAACCGCATCGCCGTCTCCGTCGGCGACGGCGTCAACCGCGTCATCGGGCTCGCCCACCGCGTCGCCGGCGCCGAGCACGTCGCCGATTTTGACCGGGTGCGCGCTTGGTTCGGGGCCGCTCAACCCTGCCGTCGCGCCGGGGTGCAATTTCGATCTCTCGCTGTGGTCGCTCCAAGAACCAATTGGTGCGGTGGACAACCCGGACGTGATTCTGCCCGCGCAGCTCGAAGGCTCGAACGGCTACCAAGACGCGTATTTCTACACCGACACGACCACTGGTGCGATGGACTTCTTCGATCCGTCGACCAACTGTGTCACGACCGGCCATTCCAACTATTGCCGCTCGGAGTTGCGTGAGATGACCGCCTCCGGCGACGACGCGAACTGGCCGGTCAGTGGAACGAACACGCTGAGCGCGACGCTGGCGGTCACACAAGTTCCCGATCATGTTTGCGTCGGGCAGATTCACGTCGGTACCGGTACACCGGTCACCACCAAGCCGCTCCTCGAGCTATTCTATTTCGGCAGCGCTGACGACGCACCGGGGGGAGTGGGCGGCACGACCCCGGTGCCGGGGGAAATCGTGATCGGGATCGAGGGTTCGACGAACGGCGGATTCAGTGTCGAGAAGCCGGTTGCGGCCGTACCGCTCGGGACGAAGTGGAGCTACGTGATCGGGCTCACCGGAACGGGCGCAAACGCCGTGATCAGCTTGTCGATCAACGGCGGCACACCGCTTACGTGGCCCATCCCCGGCGGTTCGGCCGCCGACGGCTTCAGCCAGGAGGGCATGTATTTTAAGGCGGGCGATTACGATCAAACGGAAGTGGGCACCGCTTCGGCCGGTGCGAAGGTCTCGTTCTACTCGCTTAGCATCTACCACGGACCGTAGGCCCATGCCCGCGGATGCTCGGATGCCGACGTCGGAATCTTGGAGGTTGTGTACATGAACTGGTCCGTGCGTGCCGTCTTGGTGAGCTTCGCTTCTGCTTGTGTGCTTGCGGGTTGCGGAGGCGGAACGAGTACGGTGCCGATCTCCGTAACGAGCCCAGGGGCGGCAACCGGTTCGCCGACGGCTGTGCCGACGACGAGCCAGGCCGCATCCACCAACACGCCGACGGCGACACCGACGGAAAGCCCGACGACAAGCCCGGAATCGTCAGCGATGCCAACGCCTACGCCTACGCCGACACGTACCGTTCCTCCGACGGCCACGCCGACGCCGTCTTCGACGCAGACCAGCCCGACTTCGCCGACGCCCACCGCCACGCCGACGCCCACCGTCACGCCGACGCCGTCTCCCACCCCGTCGGCGAAGCTGACGCCGACGCCGACCCCCTCGGGGACGGCAACCCCCACACCGTTCTCGTACGGATCGCCGACGCCCACACCGAACGGCTCGCCGCCGCTGACGGCCTCGCCACCGCCGGCTGACGGCTATCCCGGTTCCGAGCTACCGCCCGGAACGCTCAATCCCGGTGTGCCGCCCGGGACCAACTTCAACCTCAATTTGTGGGAACTGCAAGAGCCCATCGGCTCGCCTGGGAATCCGCAGACCGACACCCCCGCGCAGCTGTCGGGCGGCTACACCGACCCGTATTTCCTCACCGATCCGACCAACGGGTCGATGGAGTTCGTCGATCCCTCCAACGGCGTAACGACCGCGCATTCGGTTCACGCACGTTCCGAGTTACGTGAGATGTACAACGCGACGACCCCGGCGAGCTGGCCGATCGAGGGAGT
>Ga0335075_10012588_pt1 | contig 12773 bp, 13 predicted proteins | sample Lox_Sample_24_FD_206723 | JGI IMG/M metagenome (GOLD analysis project Ga0335075, IMG submission 206723) | Soil microbial communities from Loxahatchee National Wildlife Refuge, Florida, United States - Lox_Sample_2.4 | ecosystem: Environmental > Terrestrial > Soil > Wetlands | place: USA... | reverse complement strand
CTCTCGTCAGGCGAAGATTATTTCAGAGTACCAGGAAAGTTTCAGGAACGGCGATATACAAATATACAAACAATCGCAGGTTTCATGGGTCCAAGATGTTAAGCCTGCTGTAGAGACTATTTTAGGTTTTATTGAACCATATCGGGATCCATTTGGTGCCAGGGCCGAGTTTGAAGGGATCGTAGCAATTGTAGACTCCGAGGAGACGGAGGTACTGACATCACTAGTGTCAGAATCGACGACGTTCATAAGACGTCTTCCTTGGGCTCAAAATGCAAAAGAAAACAATGGGAAAGGGCCATTTGAAAGAGACTTATTCGAATCTCCGGACTTCACTAGTGTTCATGGTGAGCTCCAGCTTCGAGTATTAAATTTAATACCACTAAATATTGAAATAGCCCTCGCATATTGCTCGAGCATTATATTTCTTGGTATCAACTTGCCAAATGTTAGAAAAAAGGAAAATACAATACCAATAACAGCTGACCAGCAAAACAGTATAATGATATTCGGCAAACAGTGGGGTTTAAGAATCTTATGATTGCAAACCGGAATGGTCCATTGTCAGGGCAAGATTTTCCGCCTTTTATTGACTCATCAGAAGCCCAGTCCTATATAAAGCATGCTCACCACGCCTGGAAGCTTCAGATCACAATCCACGAGCTACTCGGTCACGGAACTGGAAAATTACTGGCTGAAACTGGACTGGCCGAATACAACTTCGATATCAACAATCCCCCAATGAACCCCTTGACTGGGAAACCTATTACTACATGGTATCGTCTGGGAGAAACGTGGAACAGCATGTTTGGAGATATTGCCGCAAGCCTCGATGAATGTCGAGCTGAGTCTGTTGGTTCATACCTCATGACAGATAAAGACCTTCTCGCAATTTTTGGTTTCACAGATAACAGTGGCATCACAGCAGACGATCGTGCGTATTCCTGATACTTTAAAGAAAACAGTGTCGCTTTTTGACGGTCATTATAGTGACTTATAACTTGTATCTGCAACTTGGCGTTCTTGGGCTTCGCTCACTGGAAAGTTTTATTATAGATGACGGTGTAAGTTGATAAATCTTTACATAAGATAACGAACATGCGAAGCTGACTATCACCAGAGATGGGGCCAGGCTCATGATCGAGTATGGTCTCAATGACTACCTCTTCATTTCACTGCTTACACTTTTTATTTCAGGGGCATTTTGCGATGTTCAGATGCCTACTTTCAGCTGGTGACGGCTTTATGACAGTGGACTGCGACCCTTCGGCCAATAAACTAATTGTCCGCGTAGACAGATCAAAGATCTTATCGCATGGCAAGCCAGCAATCGGCGATCTCCTTTTGAAACTCCATATATATCGCTGTACAGCTGATGTCGAGGCGTGCAGGACCTTCTACGAAGATCTCACTAGGCTTGATGACGTCTTCCTAGAATGGAGAAGGATCGTGTTAGCAAACAAACGTCCTAAGCAGGTCTTTGTCCAGGCAAACACTTTCACAGAAAATGGGCAGGTATATGTGAAAGAATATGAACAGACCATAGAAGGCCTCATTCAAAGCTGGGCTGAGAGAGTCGTTTGAGAATATAGAGGTGTCTCGGGTTTAACTCACAGCCAAAACCCACACAACAATAGGTTTTAGGAAATATTGGGTCGAGTCATATAACACATCCTCATGTTCGAAATCGTGGCAATTCATAAGGAGCAGTATAGGTGTCTTCTCAGAATCTACGAGAAGCCTTTCTCTTGCCTTTATATATAATCGATATAGGCATGCCCATAACAGCATTGTAGTATGGCCCCTTCTCTTTCTTTAGCCGCTTGGAATATCGTCCCCATTTGTTTAGTTGATGCGACACTGGTTGTTCATGAATCTCAGCGCGGGAACCAAGCTCAAAAGAGAGTAGACCAGCGAAGTAAACATCAAAGCCAAGGAGACCGCGTGTACCAAATGTGACTTCGAATCGAGGACAAAGTTTGCTGATTGCCAAGCCTCTGCCAACCAAATACTATCGAGAATAAAGGATCAAGCTTTGACATCGACCAGTCTCTGCTATGTGAGCATGCCTAAAGCCGCTATTGTGATGGCAGAGTATACGTGGAAAAGCGAGGATCGTGGAAGTATGTAGAGGATTCGAGGTAGGTAAAGTCTTTCGAGATAGTAGAAGAGTTTTGACTTGGGAAATTTATCAGTGACGAGCCATAGATGCAACCATGCATAATGCAATGTTAAGGAGGAAATCTCTCATACCACTGTCTTCTTACAAGGCTTTCCCTTGCAGAATCTGCGGCGCCACGAAGACTTGACTTGCGTTTCGAACTTGGAAGAAGTCTTCAAATGCGGCGCCGTGTATATCACTCTCATGTTTTACACCATGCATTGCCTGACCTTCTCCACTTGTCCTTGATCCCCATACTCTCAAGGCCTGAGCTGCTTTCTCTGTATCGGGTTGCGCAAGGTACGACTGCAACGAGTGAGCAAATGCTGCACTGAGATATTGTTACTCTTTCCTATCTCGAGAGGTGTCGATAGTCCTTTATAGTTGTTGTAGGGGCTAATAGCCTTCTGGAAGACGCTCCTTTTGATGTAGCCGACAACTGAGGAGACATTGGGAAGACTTTACCGCCACTGACAATGAGGTATTTCAGGCCCTGTCAGATGTAAGCAAATAGGTAAAATACGCCTGAGCATGTGCAGCTTGTATTAATCAGATAATTAGTTGCAGATGGAGAAAGGGATACCGAAGTTCTCGCGTCGCCAAGCACCACGACACAGCGTCGAAACACATTGGCGACAACCATACTCGCAGCCCCTATCCTTTTCAAGTCAACCAGCATGCTCCGAAGCACCTTTTGAATCTCAGTTACAGTTCCACAACACCACTCAACTTGGCGGGAGATGAAGCCGATCGATGTTCTGTAATAGGCCAGTTACGGTCATCCATACCTGCGAACTTTCGATGACTTAACGGTACTGACCAAGCAACTGGTCTCTCCTGAAACGGACATCCATCACGTCGACTACTTTAAGCCTGCGATATTACTTCTCTTGCTCGATACCCCTGGAGTCAGGTAATCTCCAACATTATCAAATACTTTATGCGCAGAATACCAGGGAAAGTTCGAAATAAGACCTACATTACTCCAATCCTCACTTCAAAACCTGTCAACTACCATCAGATCCAGCGCTTACGGCAACGACTTTTCGGCATATATACGAATTTGAACAAATACTCCTATGAAGAAGATCGTGCTGAGTACATGGAATGTTAGAGTATACACCTGGTTTCAAGACTCGAGGTCGGCTTTGGAGCAGACTCTTCGAAAAGAGCGCGATGAAATTGAGGCCATAGCATGCATATTAAAAAACATATATAGAATGCTTGGGCGACGTGGAATAATATTGCGCGGCTGTCGAGGATGATGATCAGAATGGTGGCGAAGTTCGAGCTCGAGCGACTATCCAGTTCTGCCTGAAACAAATCAATGGAAACCAGTCGTTTATATCAATCACCATCTGACACAGTAGGCGAAGGGCATTCGATGCTTCTGTGGGTGATTGATCCGGGCTCGATACACTACAATCCTCAGTGTTACTGTGCAACTCCTGTTCATGTATCATAAGCGCCTTAAGTCACAGAACTTCAGGAGTCGAGTTTTTCATAGAAGCTCCTTGCCTCAGTTGGAGCTCTACAGCAGTTTTACGGCGAATATGCTCTTGTCGAGGATGACCTATTCCTACTCAAAAAGACAAATGGATTTCGCCCTGTACAGGAGGGATTTGCGCTAAGGGGTGTTTATGGGCACACTGGGACCCATTATCCGATGTTATTCCTGCTCAGAATACCGAAGACGAAAAGCAGCAATAAAATACGTCAACAGGTAAGTATCCCAAACTCTGATTTTGGCATTGGCACGTATTTGCGATGAGGCAAATAGGTCTGCTCTCCCATTAACGTAACGAGGTGTTCCGCAGGTATACTTTCAAATACCTTCTTGTAACAGCGTCTCATTCGGTGATTCTAAGTTGCTCTGCCAATTTCCCTCATTTCAGCATGTCAACAGTTCACCACTGCTGCTGCTCTTCTGCCTAAAGGAACATTACCAGAGACCGAAAATGCAGGAACAAGCGCTGTCTTTACAACGTTTCGCAAGACCAAGACAAAGACCTTCGCCTATGAGACTGCCGGACCGAGGTCCGTAACTCTTTTTTTGGGGGGAAGGGGGGCTTTCGTGTTGATAATAGTCCATGTGGTTATTGTGTATCATCAACACGATATTTGCAGAGACTTGGATCTCATCCTTACCTCAAAAATTGCAATGTTATAAGGTTTTCTTCCTCATGAACCTGAGCTGGAATCTTTCCGTCTAACAGGTGCCAATGTACTGCAAAAGCCTTGGCATTTTGTTTCATCAGTGTAACCAGAATCCAGTCTGTGGATCCTTCACGTCCAGCTTCTCGTAATCTTTCTCAAGCAAAATTCATCACCCTTCGATTAAGCAATGTGCACTTGATCCTGTCTCGAAAGAAAAGAAAACTTCATTGAAAACGAAGATAACTGTGGTCTCTATTGGGACCGGGGCTGCATTCCGCTTAGTCACATTTGCGGAACTACATTTTTCCATCCGTCGGGCTACCATTGTAATAAATGCATAAATATAATGCACGCCAAAATACTTTGCCCTAACTTAAATAGGTAATACAGTAACTCGTATTAGTTAGTTCCAAGTTACAAAACGCCGGGTTACATCAGGCGTCCCTCTATTCCTTGATCACAGTCGCCATCATAGATAAAAGTCTGGGACCGAATCTCAAATCATTTTTCCGTATAGTGATTACTTTGCATGTTGACTGCTTTTGGTATAGTTGGTCGTCATACAGGCGACAAAAGTAGACACCAGGTATTTGATGACGAAAGCAGTGCAGTCAAGTATTTAGTGTGCATAATCTTTGGGAATGATTACAGAGAATCTATATTATATACCTCTGATGGAGTACTTTTATTCAGATGGTGCCATGTCAGACTACGAGGTCTGGCAATAGAGATCATGTTAAGTCTCTGTCCTCCTTTGAGTATTCGTTTCAAATGTTGGCTCGGAATTTGAACCAGTGACACGCCTTCTCTGCAATAGAGTTTTAGCAGATGGCTAGTTTTAAAGACTTTTGGCTATCTCGTAAATGACAAGGAGGGTAGTTGCAGAAGGGTAGCCTTTTTAGTATACGTTAGCCCTCTACGTTTAGTCTCTAAGGTACGAGAATGTATTCATAATATTGCAAGAATACCAATCTATCATAGAGAAGTCCCAAGTGTTGCTAGTAATATAGGAACGAACACGAACTCAAAGCAACGCCGCCAACTCGCGTTCACCTAGAAAAGCTACACGACCCTTGTAATCCGCTTTGGTTGATTTGACGGCGCTTCTGATATATACGAATATCAACCATTCGCTTGCTTTGACTCAACAACGGATATGGGCCAATATGCGTCACTTTGACTGAAGTAGCTTTAACTCAGTTGACTTACGATGCTCTGTCATACACCTGGGGTAGTCTAACAGAACAAGGGAACAACAACGTTAGTAATAAGGCTACTTACTTCATCTACTGCAACGGTAAGCGGCATTGAATTACTGAAAGCCTATACCATGCCCTTCACCAATCCGGTGCCGATAAAATTAAAGGACCTCTCTGGATTAACGCAGTTTGCATTGATCAAACCAACTTAAGCGAACGTATCGCGCAAGTCAGAATGATGGGAGACATATATAGGAACTCCAGAGTGTCATTATCTGGCTTGGGAAATGGGATTCAGAGATAAAAGAGGCCGTCTCTTTGTTCACAAAGTTTGAGAATGCAGTCAAAGCCCTTAAAGTTGATATAACATCGTGGAAAGATTTCCAATTCAACGATCTGTTGTTCTATAATTACTTAGGGTTGGAACCCTTTCAAATGAGACGCTGGGAAATTATATTCGGCCTTTTCGCACGGAGGTGGTTTACGCGCTTGTGGGTGTTGCAAGAAGTTGTGCTTGGAAACCTGACAAATTTTATCATTGGACATCATATTCTCGAATTTGAACTCGTCTCATTAACAGTCCTATTCCTTATATTGAGTAAGTCGATGCTAAGGTTATACTTTATAGTGCAAGGTGAAGCTGCAGAGGACTCTCATGGCTATTTGGCAGAAAGGGATATTCGACCGCATCTTTTAACGATGGCCTACATTTTGGAAGAGTACAAAGTATATGGACCAAATAATGAAAGCTACATTCGTCTTGTAAAGATCCATTGTGCTAGAGATCGATACGAAAGATATCATGCGTACCTAGCAGAGACAATTGAGCTTTCGCGGCAATTCAATGCTCAAGACCCTAAGGACTGAGTGTTTGCTCCCTTATCACTTGCGTCGCGGTTCGCACCTCCTCAACAGTAAGAACTAAACTGGATGATTCCGGATTATTCTCAAACAGCCGCTCCTGTTTTCACAGCTGTGTCGACTCTCACCAAGAAGCTACCTATTATGTCCTTCATATGGTGGAATATTGAAAGAGAGACGCTTATTGGAGATTCCGTCCTGGGTTTCAGATTTTAGTAATTAGATGTTAGTAGTAAGTTTGAGAAATATTTCTATTTATGATATATATGATTCATTAGACTATTTTGTCGATTGTGGTCGGTACTGTATTCTGTTTCAAATATCTTGCATCTGAACTGTTAGAATTTCTATTTCTAGCAAAGTATTTGTGGAGTTGTACTATAGTAGCTCTGCTAACACTAATAGCACGACTTAATCAATCTAGCCTTCTTCATACTCTCGGCTTAATACGCGGCGTCATCAATAAACTTAGCAGCAGGCCTGCCGAAAATATTCTGAACAATAATACAGATCAGCTTCTTGACTTTGTTTTGATGCTACCTGAAGTCGGGCCCAATGGACAAAGAAGGTTAGAGGTGCTGTGGCGAGCTTTGGTCAGAGACCTAGCAGCCATTCAAACTTTCTTCCTGTTTCAATAGAGATTGAAGAATATTTTGATCACCTCTTGTGTTGGAGAATAGCTACTCTTCTAGTCACATCTCGTGGACAGCACCTTGAGGACGAAGTATTCCAGCAAAACCATGTCACATACGAGAAATTTGTGCTTAAGGAAAAGCTACCAAGCCGGAATGAAATATCAAGAGAGGCAGAAGCTGCTTATGGTAAGCCCTTCCCACCAGGAACAAAGCGGAGTGTTTGGGAGATTCTGCAGCTAAGGAATTTAGTCGGAGCAGGCCATTGTTCGCTAATAACTGAGTCAGGAAATCTCGGACTTGGACCGATATCCACAGAATCAGGCGATGTTGTGGCATTTATTAGAAGTTCCTTTAGTTATACCATATCATGTCGCCCTCACAAAGTTCAGTTGTCGTTCATCATCGGCCATTCACTCCCCTCCATCAAACCCTGCCAATATTCCCAATCCATAGGACTTGCATCCATTTCAGCATAAGTAGCCAAGAAAGTAGGATCAAATTCATCAGCCATGCCAAGCCCCGGAAACGTATCATCGTAATTCGGTTGAATGGTGTGAAAATCCGGATCAGGAAACTCGTTCGTCTTGACGCCAGCAACGGATTTCATGGGTTGTGCTGGGGCTGCTTTTCTTTGAGACCGCAAATGTGTGATGAAATCCGGTGTAGCCACCTGGTATAAGCCGTGATTCCGTCCCGCTGCTGCTAACCTCTTCTCCCATGCTTTTAGGGCCAAATTTCCCATGGCGAAATACAAGGAGTTTTTTGTGTTAGTAATCATTTCTGGATGGTTCTTAAAGACAAGGCCGACTTGATGCCAAGCTCGATCGACCTCATCGCCATCAGTACGATTTCGTAGTTCGCCGAGGAGGTAAATGAAGGCGTCTAATTGCAGGTAGACCTTCATGTGCCACAAGTATCTTCTTATACTGCCCGTAGTCGAGTTAAGGTTATCGAACTCGACCATCTTAAGGCTTGTGGAGAACAACATATCTTTCTCCGCCTGTGGAAGGCTAGCACCTTTATCTTGATATTGGCGAGGATGGTGAGCAAGTAATCTCATCTTACAGACAATTCCTTTCGCAAGACCAGTCGATATGTAGTGTAATGGTATAGACTGATCGGTGTATCTGAGATATTTCTGTTCCAGCATTTCTTCAAATTCGTCAATAGCTTTATCCTTCTCGGCCACAGAAACCCTCGCGTTCCCTCTCAGACCAACCCCGTCGAAGATCTTGAGTGCCCTCTTTTGGCGCATGAACTCGCCAATCTCGTATCTAATGGAACAAAATAACATGTCGGTGACGCCCGCGTGCTCCAACGGTGGCTCCTTCATGCTTGGACTTAGATCGCTATCATTAACGTTCAGGGGGCGCTTGGTTTCAAAGTGCATATAGTCGGGTTCTATTTTGGACCCCGAGAGTTGAGCAGAGCGAAAGTCAAGAATCCGAATTTGCCACCATAAACGCCTTCGCATTTCTGCTTCGAAGACAGAGACCTCCCGCGAGGCACCTTCTCGATGCAAACCGATCCTCTGTCCTATCCGAATGGCTAGGCCAGCAAGAAGCCATATGGTATCGTGATCATAATGCTCACGCATTGCTAGAAGGAATAGCGTAAAGGCTTGCAGAACAACCAGATTAGATGTCTTTAGGATCTCTGTATTTATAAGAGCTTGTTGGGCAGCATTTGAGAACCTTGCAAGTAACGCTTGCCTCGAAGCTCCAATTATTCTTTCGCAGTCGTCATTTCTCAAAGAGGTGACAGCACATAGGTAGATTGCAAACATCAATGCCTCGGTGCTTGCCGCAACGTTTTCTAAATTACTACTCGCTTCCAGAATTGATTGCTGAACAGTAGGCGCATGAAACAATTTGACCAGTGGGTTAACATTATCGAGAAATGTTTGCCAGAGCATAAACATCTGAACTGGCTGCGGGTGACTCGACCTTAGAGTCTCAAGCATAGGCCGCCCGAATAACAGATTGTCACCACCAGCATATAATGCTGATGGTACTACTGAGCTTTCATCATAATCGTCTGATGGTGTTTGGCGCATTTCATGTGAGTCTCGTAACTAAAAGTATGAGTGTCAGTACGGGTGATCAAAATAGAAGGTCTTGATTGAAAAGGAATCTGCTTTGATACTGCTAAGTTTGAGTCGCTGTTTGCTTTACGAACTGCAGTTTTACTTCCAAGGTCAACTCGGGATTGAACATCTCAGAGCTTCAGCCATTCCTTTATAATAGATTAGACGGAAGCTTCATCGAAAGCTTGATATGCAACCCCACTGACTCCGCCTACCAAAACCAACGGAGCACAAGGATATCTACACTGTAGCTAGGGCAAGAGCTTGAACGATGAACAGGCTCTAAATAAATATAAAGGCAGTTGCGATAAGATGTGAAAAGTCTTACCTCATCTCCTAATTCTGACCACAGATCATTCTCAAAATATCTGGAGTGCCCACGCTCAATAATTAGCTTCCCAATATCTGCTGCTGACTCCGGGGACCTGGAATCATCTGGTGATTGCATCATCTGCTCGTCGATCGACCTTTGCGTCTCAACTTCATCCTCAACTTTAACGCCATGGCTTTCTAAAAGCTCTTCACATCTCTTCAGCCTGGCCAATAGATCGCCTTTGGAAATCTGTGCTCTTCGTCGCCTTGGAAGTGAGGGAGCTTTGGTGACACACTCGGCTCGGGCTTTGATGCATGTTGAACAAGGCCGCTGGCCATCACACTTGACTTTTCGCTGGAAACAGAGGACGCATGAATGGCCTCGAGTTATCTTTGGAGTGCTTCCTGCGTCGATGGATGTTGTTGGGAGACCTCCAGGGCCTGAACTGTGAAACATTGGTGGCTGTGGCTGGAATGTTGTTTCGCAGATTATGGAGGAGCTCAAGGAGGCAATTATGAAAAGGTCCTTGGGGATATTAAAGAAATATTACGGTTACGCATCATAAGGCATTCAATTAAACCCCGAATTCGATGGAGTTGATGTTGTGATTATAATTAGGAGACAGAATGGAAAGTAGAGATAGCGTCGGGACCGATAATGGTCCCGGAACTAACCGTAATAGGTTTGGCATCTCGTTTGCTGGCCAATCATGAAAGGAATAGCTTCGGAGATCTGCCTCAAGATTTGTCCGGCAGCGGGCTGTAAAATGCTTCCGAATATACCTCAACAGACCCGAATGAGTTTATCATGTAGTAGCCAAATCACTGCCAGAAGCCGAAGTTCTTGTTCGCTCTAATCTCCGTCTCATCTGAGATCTATTGGAATATTTTATAAGTACTTGACGATGGCGCGTCAATCCATTCTCCAGCATTACTTCACTCTCTCTTCAGTCGACTTCCTTTGTCTCTTGTCCCACAATAAACCTCCTTAGATCGCAACCTCCTTTCCAACTCGTTTAGTCTTCTGTATCCTGAAGTTCAAATCCACTCTTCAATTCAAATCATTCGACACATATTTAATAGCCTGTCATACAGATGGCTTCAAACACAGACACTCAGAAACCTCTCGACACGCCCGAGGTCGATGTCGAGAAAGCACCCGCAAAACCCTCAGATAATGCGGCAGACGAGGCGGAAAAAGATTTCCTAACAGGAAAGAAGCTCGCCCTAGTCATCTTAGCCGCTGCTCTGGCCATGTTCCTCGTCGCTCTCGATCGTACCATAATAGGCACGGCCGTCCCGCGCATCACGGACGACTTCCACTCCCTCGACGACGTCGGCTGGTACGCCAGCGCCTACCTCATCACCAGCTGCGCCACCCAATTAACCTGGGGCCGCTTCTACACCTTCTACTCCTCAAAAGCCGTCTACTTGGCCGCCATAGCACTCTTCGAAGTCGGGTCTGTCGTCTGCGGCGCGGCGCCAAACTCGGATGCGTTTATTGTCGGACGAGCTCTTGCGGGTATGGGTAGCGCGGGGATATTTTCCGGATCGATTATTCTCATTGCGGCCGTTGTACCGCTGGGCAAACGGCCAGCACTTGTGGGTATGATGGGGTCCATCTTTGGAATCTCTTCGATTATTGGGCCGCTGCTTGGTGGTGCTTTTACGGATAGGGCGACGTGGCGGTGGTGTTTCTATATAAAGTAGGTTCTTACCCGTCTCATCGCTTTGTATTCCCTAGCTTCTTTAACAATTGCTAATAAAATACTGTGTAGCCTTCCTATCGGAGCAGTTACGGTGGTTATTTTGGTCTTCATTTTGCACCTCGCTCCCGTCAAGCCGGTACCTTGGAAACAGCAGATCACTCAACTCGATCCCTTCGGAACCCTGGTGTTGCTGCCTGGAATCGTATGCTTCCTCCTCGCGCTGCAGTGGGGCGGTTCAACGTATCCGTGGAACGATGCCCGAATCATTGCTCTCTTCATTCTCGCCGGGTTGCTCTTCCTAACCTTTATTGGCGTTCAGGTCTGGCAGCAGGAAAATGCAACTGTTCCACCCCGCATCTTCAAGCAGCGAAGCATATTTTGCGGAGTCGCATACTCCATGTGTGTCGGAGGCGCCATGATAACGCTGATCTACTATCTTCCTCTCTGGTTCCAAGCCATCAAAGGCGTAAGCGCAGTCCAGTCCGGCATTGACTCACTACCCATGGTTCTCTCCCTCGTTATAGCATCCATTACGTCCGGCGCGATCATCACGAAAACGGGATACTACAATCCCTGGATGTTCATGTGCTCCACTCTGATGTCGATCGGCACCGGCCTAATCACGACCTTCCAAACTGACACTGGGTCCTCCAAATGGATCGGCTACCAGATTATTTTTGGTCTGGGCCTTGGCATGGGCATGCAACAATCCTCAACCGCTGCGCAAGCCGTGCTCGCCCGACAAGACGTCTCCACGGGCGTTTCTCTCATGTTCTTCGGTCAATCCCTCGGTGGCGCAATCTTCGTCTGCATCGGGCAGGCAGTTTTCGCCAATAATCTCGCCGATAGCCTCAGTCAGATACCCGGGCTTAATCCTTCTCTCATTATCACAACAGGCGCTACAGAGCTGCGGGATGTGATTACTGTAAAAGACCTTCCTACCGTTCTGTTCGCTTATAATGGGGCATTAAGCAAGGCATTCACTGTTGCCTTAGCTGCTGCTTGCTTCTCGATCGTGCCGGCGTGCGGGATTAAATGGAAGAATGTTAAGGGTTTGAAGCATGGCGGACCGTCACCGGCAGCGAAGAAAGCCGCTGAGAATACGAAGCCTGTCAACGCGCCCGAAAGTGGATAGGGAACGCCGGTGGTGTAAAGTAGCAAATGGTCTGATTCAAAATGATAGATTGGAAAATTGGATGTAAAACGGCGGTGGATTGCTGCCTTTGGCATAATTTCATGGTCCTAGGCGTTGTGGAATGGTGATAAAGACTTAGATTTTCAGCAACAGAGCTTAGAACTCATCACTTTTCTTTTTTTGTAACCTACTTTTAAGTCCTTCGGAGAGTGATAGACGCCTTTATGTTCATGCTAGCCTGCCAAAAGCGTGGGAAATTGCTGTACCGCTACTTTTCCCGCAAATACATGTGTGTGCCAGGCACTATTCTATAGTGACTATACTCCAAACGAAATTGCTTTTGAAGACATATTTTGGTGAATTCGTCTTACTGGTAGCTCAACTCCTTGTCATGCACACTGTGTTTGATACGTGGGAGTCTGAAGAGATAACTTAGCACGACACCTGCTTGCTTTTGGTGAGTCTCTCACCTCTCCAATTATGCCAGTTGAAAGCTACGCCCAATCTCACTCCGAGCG
>Ga0335075_10012587_pt1 | contig 12773 bp, 11 predicted proteins | sample Lox_Sample_24_FD_206723 | JGI IMG/M metagenome (GOLD analysis project Ga0335075, IMG submission 206723) | Soil microbial communities from Loxahatchee National Wildlife Refuge, Florida, United States - Lox_Sample_2.4 | ecosystem: Environmental > Terrestrial > Soil > Wetlands | place: USA... | reverse complement strand
CAGTGCCGTTAATGTCGTCCGGTAACGGCGGGACCGGGGTGTTTGCCGGGAGTTGAGGCGCGGGCGGGGGATTCCGGGTCCGGCGTGAATGACCTGCCGGGCTGGAACCGGCCTGTCATCCGGGTCGTCTGCGGCGGGGTGGTGGCCGTGAATTCGCGGGAGCGCGCTGATGGCGGGTCGTCGTGCACGCGTTGTCGGCCTAGGCGTGACGTCACAGCGAACCGAGATGGGGACGTCCCGGCATCGGGATGCACGGCCTGGTCGCGTTCGAGGGACTCAACGGATCCGCAGACGGAGACTGCGCCGCCGGATGACCCTTTACCGGAGGTGTCCGCGACAAGCGGGGAACCTCGCTGGCGGCTGACGCTTGACTGGTGAATACTTCCAATCAAGATAGTATCGCGTAAAGAAGTATCTATGGGAATAGTCTTAGGGGCAGCTGTGGCGGGCTTCGTGGGACGGCGGCGCGAGCTGGCTCGGCTTGACGGGATGCTCGCTGAGGTCCGGGGACTGGTTGGCTCTGCCCCGCCAGGCAGGTGCGTCATTGTCCGGGGGCGCCGGCGGATTGGCAAGTCCGCGCTGGTTGAGGAGTTCATCGAGCAGCAGCAGGTGCCGAGCGTGTTCTATACCGCTGAGATCGGGTTCGGCGGCGAGCCGCTGCGAGAGTTCAGCGAGGCGGTGCGTATCTCGGGGCTGCTCGAAGCGCAGGTGTTCGGGGAGGCGGAGCCGGGGAACTGGGCCGCGGCGCTCCGCCAGCTGGCGGGAGTGCTCCCTGACGACGGGCCGAGCATCGTCGTCCTGGATGAACTTCCCTATCTGATGGATCCGGATGGGACGTTTGAGAGCGTGCTGCAGCGCTCATGGGACCGGGAGCTGTCCCGCAAGCCGGTGCTGCTCATCCTGGTGGGATCTGACCTGTCGATGATGGAGGCGCTCACCTCCTATGGTCGTCCGTTCCACCAGCGCGGCACGCAGCTGAAGGTAGGACCGCTGAATCCGGCTGATGTCGCGGCGATGGCCGGGCTGTCCGCGGCCGAGGCTTTCGACGCGGCCCTGGTCACCGGGGGCCTGCCGATCATTTGCGCCCGCTGGCGACACGGCGAGGATACGCGGTCCTTCCTGGCACGAGAGCTGGCCAACCCGGTGAGCCCGCTTGTGGTTTCCGCTCAGCTCTCGCTCGCGGCGGAGTTCCCGGACCAGGCGCAGGCACGGATGGTCCTGGCCGCGATCGGCAGTGGAGAACGGACCTTTACCAACATCGCCCGTGCCGCCGGGGGCATCGCCCATTCCACACTGACCCGCGCTGCTGACCTTCTTATCAGCAAAGGCGTCGTGGCAGGGGAACTGCCGGTCAGCCTTTCCCCGTCGAAGGAACGCCGGTACCGGATCACCGACTCCTACCTGCGGTTCTGGCTCGCCTTCCTCGGCCCGCACCTAGCCGAGGTGGACCGGATGCGCTCGGACCTGACGTTGACCCGGATCGAGCGGAGCTGGACTGACTGGCGTGGCCGTGCCGTCGAGCCGCTAGTCCGCGAAGCGCTCGCGCGCCTGCTGCCCGCCCAGGGCATCCCCGCCGCGCCGGTGATCGGCGGTTACTGGACGCGCAGCAACGACGTCGAGATCGACATCGTCGGCGCTGACCGGGAACCTGTCGCCAGGCAGTTGCTGTTCCTCGGCTCGGTCAAGTGGCTGGAGACAGGCCAGTTCGACGCCCACGACCTCCTAGCGCTCCAGCGCCACCGGGACCGGGTCACCGCCGACCCGGTCCCGCTCATCGCTGTCTCCCGCTCCGGAACATCCACCACGCACGTAGACGCCGCCTTCACCCCAGCCGACCTGGTAGCGGCCTGGTAACCGCCCGCCGTGCCGTGCACCACCGGCTAGGGCGGCTTCCGGTCGCTGTGGCCTTGAGCGGCTCGCACTGAGCGTGACTGGAGGAGGACCAGTCGGCACAATGCGGGCTTACTTTGGCCTGAGACCACGGTTCCCCGCCAGTAGGCTGGTGACTTTAGCGGTGGCGGCGGCTTAGCAGCTCAGCGCATCCAGAAATAGAGCCTCTTGCTCGGCGTCGGCTGACCTGGCAAGCTCGGTCAGCCCGCGCAGGAGTCGGCCGGCCTCACCCGGCCAGCGGGTTCCTGCTCAAGCACATCTCACCCGAACACCACACCGCAGCCCTCCGGAGATCCTGCGCTGGCTGAACCCAGCCGCATCGCCGCGGATCGCGATGGGCGCCGGGACGGCTGGCGGTAAGGCTCCAGGCGCCGACCTGGCCTCCATGCGAGTTATCCCCGGTGCCTTCGCGCAGGCAGCGACCCGCTCCAGCCAAGGTTCAGCCGGCCTTCTTGACACCGCCAGCGCCGATAGCCGGGCCCGGTGATCAAACATCACGTGATCTATGCCCCGGGGTCCCAGATCCGGATCATCTGGGTGCCGCGCCCAACACGGGCGGCAGGCCTTATAGCCGCTCCAGATCCGCTCCGTGCGGCGCAAGCCAGATGCCTAGTCACACTCTGTAACCAGCGCTGGTCGGGCGAGCGCGCGAGATCCGCCTTACCTGCATCCGCCGGTGACCGCAAGGGTTCGATTTCGGGGTTTCACGGTCATGGGTGCCCTGGTCTGGGGCATAGCTGAGTCTGCTCCCTGTCCCTTGATAGCTGCTGGGTTCTGCGAGCGGGCGGGCGGGTCGAGGGGCGCGTAGCGCCCGCGTTAGCGGCGCCGCAGGCGTCGTTCATCAGTCACAGCTGCATGGCAGGAGCGACCTGCCCGGATTACTGGCCGAGGAGCCAGTGTCCGGGCGCGACGAGGTCGCGTGCTTGAGCGGGTCCCATGAGCCGGGCGGGTAGGGGTTGACCCGGGGCGGCCTGGACAGCAGCGGCTCGGCCACCTGCCACACCGCGGCCAGCCCGTCGGGGCGGGTGAACAGCGAGCGGTCGCCGAGCAGGACGTCGTGGATGAGCCGGACGTAGGGCGGTAGCGGGTCGGCGCCGTGCAGGCTGGCCAGCGGGATCGATGCCCGGGCCACGCCGAGGTTCAGTCCCGGGCCGGGCTTTTTGGCCATCAGGGACAGGTCGATCTCGCCGTCGCCGGCGAGCGAGAACGACAGCACGTTCCCGGCGCGGGGCAGCTGGCCGGCCAGCGGCCCGGGCGGATCGCGGAGGATCAGGCTGACCCGCTGCCGTGAGGCGGCCATCCGCTTGCCGGTACGCAGGTAGAACGGCACGTCACGCCAGCGGGGGTTGTCGATCCACAGCCGGGCGGCGACGTAGGTGTCGCGGCTGGACTGGGGATCGACCCCGGGCACGTCGCGGTAGCCGGCGAACTGGCCGAGCACCACCTCGGCTGGGTCCAGCGGCCGGAAGCAGCTGATGACCTGCTCCCGGGCGGCCTGCAGGTCGACCGGGCCCAGGCTGGCCGGGGGTTCCATGGCCACCTCGGCGGCCACCTGGAACAGGTGCGTGACGAGCATGTCCAGCACCGCGCCGGTGCCGTCGTAGAACTGCGCCCGGTTGCTGATGCCGAGCGTCTCGGGCACGTCGATCTGCACCGACTCGACGTGCTCGCGGTTTCAGTACGCGGCGGACGATCCGTTGGCGAAGCGCAGCAGGTGCAGGTCCTGGGTGGCCTCCTTGCCCAGGAAATGGTCGATCCGGTACACCTGCTGCTCGTCCAGGACCGAATGGACAACCCGGTCCAGCTCACGGAAACTCGCCCCCGATGTACCGAACGGCTTCTCGTACACGACGCGGGCGCCCTGGCAGAGCCCGTGCTGGTCCAGCGCCGTCGTCAGCCCGGCGAAGGCGACGGGCGGGACGGCGAGGTAGTGAATGGGTCGCGGGTCCCCGCCCAGCGACCTGCGGGCCTCGCCCAGGACGCCGGGCAGGCTGCTGGGGCTGTCGGTGCTGAACCCGCCGCCGGCGAGGAACACCCGCTCCGCGAACGCGTTCCACTCCTTTTGCCCCGGCTCGGGGCCGAATTCGGTGAGCGCATCGTGAACATGGGCACGGAAGCTCTCATGCGCGACGTCGCCGCGGCCATTGCCCACCAGCAGCCACTGCCGGGGCAGCAGCCCCTCGCGCGCGAGCCGGAAGAACGCGGGCAGCACCAGCCGCCTGGCCAGGTCCCCGGTCGCCCCCAAAAGCACGAACACCACCGGTCCCGGATCGCCGGCGGACTGATATTGATTGCGGTAGCTCATGCGTAGCTCCTCGGTCAGCGTCAGCGCCTTAGTCAGCCTGTATGAGGCGACAGGGGCTTCCGCTCACTACACAGTTGGCCTAGCCGGTCACCACGTCGTACGTGATCCGGTTGCTGGACCGCCGCCCAGGAGATTCCCCCGGCGGCCTGATCGGCGGGCTTGAAGATGGGGTGTGCCGCATCACGCCCAGCACCAGGCCCGTCACGCCCGACGGTCTGCTGAAGTTTGTCCTGGCGGGACCGGGGCTGACCGACACGACGGTCGCGCCGGAACCTTTGATACGGCGCGCGAGCTCGGTGGTGAACAGGACTTTCCCGAGCTCCGAGGCGCTGTATGCGCCGAAGTAACTGTGCTTCCGCTCTCCCTGGAGGTTGCCAAGGTCGAGCTTCCGGCTGTAGTACTCGGACACTACGTTGACGATCCGGCCTGCCGGGGCGGCGACGAGGGGCGGCAGCAACAGCTCCGTCAGTCGCCACTTGCCGTTCACGACCGGACGGCCGTGGATGCGCCGGGGATGAACGGGGGGTCGTCGGGTGCTGCCCGGCGTGCGGCCAGGATCTGGGCGGCGAGCCGGCCGATGGGGATGCGCAGGGGCAGCTGTGGTGCTTCTGCCGCGTCGGCGATCCCGGCCGCGACTTCTTCCGGCGTGATCATCTGGCTGGCGGGCGTACCGCCGCGGCCGGGCAGGTGGGCGTAGGGATCGCCGGGCAGGGTGTAGGTGGTGACGTGGTCGAGCACTCCGGAGCTGACCGGGCCCGGTTCGAGCAGCGCGGCCTCGATCCCCAGCGGGCCCGCCTCGATCGCCAGGGCCTCGACCAGCGCCTCGAGGGCCCATTTGGTCGCGGCGTAGGCCGCCTGGCGCGGCGGCGCGATGCGCCCGGCGATGCTGGACATGAACAGCAGCCGCCCGCGGCCGCGGGCACGCATCCCCGGCAGGACCGCCTGCGCCACCCGCAGGGCACCGATCGTGTTGATGTCCAGCAACCGCGCGAGTGCCTCCGGCGGTGTCGCCTCCACGGCGGCGTAGAAGATCTCCCCGGCGTTGGAGACCAGAACGTCGATCTCCCCGGCCTCCCCGACCGCCGAGGTGATGCTGTCGGGGCTGGTGACGTCGAGCGCGAGCCGCTGGTCCGCCGACAGGCCGGCGAGCGTGCGCGAGTCCCGCGCGGTGGCGATCACCCGGTGGCCACGGCGGGCGAACTCCGCCGCCGCCGCGCGGCCGATGCCCTTCGACGCTCCTGTGATCAGTACCGATGCCATGAGGGCCTCCTGGGTTCAGAAATTTTCAGGTTTGCGCCGGCCCCCGTGAGGAGCCCGCTCGGATGCCCACGGGATGCGGAAGAACCCTCGCCTCCCGTATCCCGCGGGCGATGGTTAACTGTGGCCGGTGGCCTCAGTGGGCGCCGACGCCGAAGGAGCCGGCGGCAGCCGGGACGGTGGTCACCTGGGTAAGCGAGCTGTCGGCGCCGACCCGGTAGCCGACGATCTGCGACAGGCCCTGGGCCAGGACGTACAGGTAGTTCTGGTCGGCGCTGACGCCCTCCTCGTGTGGCGACGACGTCGGGTCGTTCTCGATCGGCGTGCTGCCGAGGGCGGTAAGGGTGCCGTCGGGCGCGACGGCGTAGCGGCCGATGTTGCCGCTGCCCGCGTTCGCGGTATAGGCGAAGCGGTCAGCGGCGGCCAGCCAGCAGGCCGCCGCCTGATCGATGGGCACCGCCGGGCCCTTCGCAGTCACGATGCCGTTATCGGCGACGTCGTAGGAGGTCGCGCCGCTGCGGCCGGCGGACAGGCCGGCGTCGGAGACCAGCAGGTAACCGACCCGGTCGAAGTCGAACCCGAACGGGCCGCCGCCGGTCGACGGCGTGGTGATCGCCGGGCCTGGCTTCTCGTTGGGGCCGACCACGAAGGTGTCGATGGTGTTCGAGCCATTTTCGGTGACGACCAGTACCCGGCCGTCGCTGGTGAACTGGATCTGCTTGGGCACCAGCGCTCCGGCGCCCAGCGGCTGCACCGAGTGCGGGATCGGGCCCAGCCGACCCGGGCTGAGCCGGAAGCCGGCGATCGTCTTCGAGCCGGCGTCGAGCACGTAGACCACGTTGTCTCCGGCGATGGTGACGCTGTCTGGATCGGTGCCGCCCGAGCTGGCCGTGCCGATCAGGCGCAGGCCGCGCGGGGTGACGGCGAACGCGGAGATCGAGTTGTTGCCGGCGTTGACGTTCACCAGCACGCTGCCGTCGCGGGATACGACGATCGAGTGCGCGCCGTCCAGCGCCCCGCCGTCACCGCCGGTCGGGTAGGTGCCGGCCGGGGTCAGCGACCCGTTGCTGGCGCGGGCGAACGCCTCGATCGCGTTGCCGCTGGCCGAGTTCGTCATGGTGTACACCGCGCCCGCGGTGCCCGGGTGGTCGGCGGCCTGGGCCGGGCCGGCGAAGGCCGCCAGCCCGGCGACCGCGGCGAGCCCGATGGCACCTACCGCCGCCGCGGGCAGCCAGGGCTGTGCGCTTGTTTACTGTTCCGTCATGCAACATGGGTCTCCTTCGATGACTGGTCACGAGGCACTGGCGGCTGCGATATGGTTCCCCAGCTGACGGACTCAGGCCCGCATGTCTCAAGCTCGCCGCTTCGCCAGCCGTTCACATCGTCAAGCCGGCTAACTCCGCGCCGTTCTTTCTGACCGCGCTCGGCAGCCTGCCGATGCGGGCATCTTCGCGGCCGGCGCCGTGGTGTGCGGGACGGTGCTGCGGGGGGCATCACATCGAAGACGTTTTCACTGGTCACGGCACCCTCCGCGCTCGGCACGGCGGACGACTTCTGATTCCGGGTAGCGGGCAGGGCCCGGACCATGGCCGTTCGCTTGGAACTGACCGCTCAGGCCCGGGCCCCGCCCATCCGATTCGGTGAAGTGTTCTTTTGTTGCGGGGCGGCGCACCCGATCAGCATGGCCCCCGCCCCATCGGATCAGCCCACGGCGATTCCTTCGACCGCCGCGCCCAGCCCGGGGACGCTGCCGATCGGGCTGAGGGACCCGTCGGAGTTGATCCGGAACTCGAAGACCGTGCCGCCGCCGGCGCCCGCTTCGGCGTAGATGTACTGCCCGTCAGCCGAGGCGGCCAGGTCGAAGGATCCGGCTGCGGTCTGGGCCGCAACCGGCGCGACCAGTCCGGGCGTCCCGTCGGCGGCCACGGTGTATTCGCTCAGGTCGGCGCTGCCGGCGTTGGCCACATAGTAAAAGCCGTGGACGGCGATCACCCAGCATTGAGCCTGCTGCCCGTCGGTCAGGGAGACCGAGAGGCTGGTGAGCGTTCCGTCGGGACCGAAGGCGAAGGTGTGCAGCGCGCTGGGGGCCACCTCGGCTACCACCAGCTGACCGGAGGGGGTGATCGGCGTGCGCGCGGACGGCCGCAAGGAGCTGGTCGCCCTGGCCGATGGCTACCGCGAGTCGGCGGAGTCGTGGGCGGACCTGCTGCGCGATTGCGCCCGCCGCGGGATGCGCGCCCCGGTGCTGGCCGTCGGTGACGGGGCGCTGGGGTTCTGGACGGCCGCCCGGGAGGTGTTCCCGCAGGCCAGGACCCAGCGCTGCTGGTTCCACAAGATCGCCAACGTGCTCGGGGCGCTGCCGAAGTCCGCGCACCCGGGCGCGAAGAAGGCGCTGGCGGAGATCTGGAACGCCGAGGACAAGGATCATGCCCGGGCTGCGGTGAAGGCGTTCGCCGCCGCTTACGGGGCGAAGTTCCCGAAGGCCGCCGCCAAGATCACCGGCGATGAGGACGAGCTGCTGGCGTTCTACGATTGCCCGGCCGAGCACTGGGTGCACCTGCGCACGACCGACCCGGTCGAATCGGCTTTCGCCACGGTCAGGCTGCGGACGAAGGTCACCAAGGGTCACGGGTCGAAGGCGGCCGGGCTGGCCATGGCGTTCAAGCTGATCGAGTCCGCCCAGCGCCGCTGGCGCGTGGTGAACGTCCCGCACCTGGTCGCGCTCGTCCGGGCCGGAGCAACCTTCGCCGGCGGCAAGCTCGCCGAGCGACCTGGCGAGGATGCACCACGAGCCGCATAGCGCGCAGTTGGCGTGCAGGGCGTGCACCTCGGCGCTGCCCTCCCCATAAGACTTCCATGCCGGGGCGCGGCTCCAGCGTGCTCATCGCCGTATCCTCATTTCCGCTGGCGCCGTAGCAGCGGCGCTCGTCCCTGGTTCCGCGGGCTCGTCTGGTCCGCTCCCGGATCAGCACGTCCCTGGGCCGCCCTCGGTCTCAGCGCTGCTGGCTTTCCCGGGTTGCTGCTCCTGGCTTGCCGGATGTGGGTCGAGTTGCGGGTTGCGGAGTTCGATCTGGCCGGGGCCGTTCAGGAAGACGCCGAAGAAGATGTAATTGGCGTCGGGCGGGACCTGGGCGGTGGCCTCGTGCCGGGTCCAGTCGCTGGTTCCGGTGACGGGGGCGAAGTGGTTGGCGGGATCCTGGTCGGGTGGCTGCCGTGGCGCGGGCCGGTTGGTGGTGACGCGGAGCAGCAGTCCGGCGCGGCCGGCGACGCCGGTGGCGCGCAGGTCGCCGCGGAAGGTGACGGTGCGGTCGTAGTAGTCCTCGGCGTAGATCTCCTGCATGAGGAAGGCGAATGCGGCCGGTTCGGGCACGGCCGCGGTCAGGATCACCCGCCCGTCTTCGATGGTGCAGGAATAATCCGGCCCGGCGTCGCGCAGGTGGGGGCCGGCCAGCCGCCAGCCGCGCAGGCCGCCGGTGAAGGTCAGGTTGCGGGGCTCGAACCGCGGGCCCAGGCCGGCGTCTTCCGGCAGGCGGCTGCGGAACGGGCTGAGCAGGTCGGGGCCGGTGACGGGTTCGGCGAGCCGGTCCATCACCGGGCCGTCGACGGCCAGCGGCGCGCCGGTGATGACGGCCAGGGCCAGGCCGTCGGCCAGGCTGGTGGTGACCTGCCGGGTCCGGCCGGGCGCGGCGATGCCGACTCGCGCGGCGGTGACCCCCGGTCCCAGGTCGGTGATGGTCACGGCGGTCACGGTGATCCCGGCGGCGTCCAGCAGCTGGCCGGTCATCTCCTCGGCGTGGTCGTCCGGGTGCTGCTCGTCGCGGTCTTCGGGGCGGGCGAGCAGGCGCCAGAACCCGCTGTTTTGGGCGGGCAGCCGGATCGGCAGCGCCCGGTGCCCGGCGTCATCAGCGAGCACCACGAGCACCTGGCGGACCGGCATCCTCCCGTCCGGCTGGCGTCCGGGCCAGGGGTCGGCGTGCGCGAGGCGGACGGCAGTCATGGGGGTGCTCCTGGAGGTAACGGGGATGAGGTCGGGGCGGTACGCGGTGATGTACTCGCGCAGCCGGCGGCGGGCCTTGTGCAAGCTGGCCTTGGCGGCGCCGGGAGTGCTGGCGGCCTGCCCGGCGGGCTGGTCGGCGTAGTAGAACAGGGCGACGGCGTGGCGCTGCCCGGGGGGCAGGCCGGCGACCGCGCGGCCGAGCGCGTCGGCGCGGTCCAGGTCTTCCGCCGACGGCAGGCTGCCGGCCGAGGCCGGGTGCAGGTTCTCGGGCCAGTCGCCGAGCAGGGTGAGCGGGGGACGGCGGCGCTGGGCGCGGCAGAGGTTGGCCACGATGCCGCCCAGCCAGCCGGCGAACCGGTCGGGGTCGCGCAGCCGGTCCAGCGCGATGAACGCCTGCAAGAACGCGTCCTGCACGGCGTCGTCGGCGTCGCCGGGCTGCGGGCACAGCCGGGCCGCGCGGGCGCGGGCCATCGGCAGGTGCCGTTCGACCAGCAGCCGGAACGCGGCCGGGTCGCCGTCGCGGGCCAGCTGGACCAGGTCGCCGTCCGGGATGTCCATGCTCTGGCTACTCCGCAGTTCCGGGCCGGGCCGCGGACAGTTCCGGCTTGCGCAGTTCGATGCGGCCGCGGCCGGTCAGCGAGATGCCGAACCGGATGACGCCGGCGTCACCGACGGGCATCGTGACCTCATGCCAGGTCCAGCCGCTGCTGCCGGGACCGGTCAGGCTGCTGGCGCCGCGGTCGCGCAGGTGCGCGCCGGGAGGCTCGTACGCCGCGCCGGCCGCCAGGTGCAGCCCGGCGCGGCCGGCGACGCCGGTGGCGCGCAGCTGTCCGCGGAAGGTGACCGTGCGGGCGTGGTAGTCCTCGGCGTCGATCTCCTGGACCAGGACGGCGAACCCGGGGGGCTCGGGGACCGCGGAGGCCAGGACCGCGGACCGGCCCGCGGTGGTGCAGGAATAGTCCTGCCAGTGCGGCTGGCCGTCGGCGGGGAAGTCCCCGGCCAGGTCCCAGTAGTCCAGGCCGTCAGCAAACGTCATGTTCCGCGGTCCGGGACGCCGCCGCAGCCCGGGATGGCGCGGCGGCGGGGCGGCAGGCGGGGGCAGGAACGGCGCCAGCACGTCCTGGCCCTGGACCGGGACCGCGAGCCGGCCCATCACCGCATCGGGCACCCGGACCGGCGCCCCGGCCGCGGCCGCCAGTTTCAGGCCGTACCCGGCGCTCACTGTCACATGCCGGGTCCCGGCGGCCGTGGCCAGCTCGACCCGCGCCGCGGCCGTATCCGGGCGCAGCTCTTGAACGTCCTCACCGGCCGGCTCGATGTCCACGGCGGTCACCGCCACCCCGGCCGCGTCCAGCAGCCGGGCCGCCGTCTCCTGCAGCACACCGACCATCACGGCGTCTTCGCCGGGCCGGTCCATGAGCCGCCGCAGCTGCTTGGAAACCCCCAGCCACAGCGGCACCGCCCGCTGACCGGTGTCGTCGGCCAGCACGATGAGATCCCGGCCGGTCGCGATACTGCCCGCCGACACCCCTCCGGGCCTGAACACGATGCGAACAATCGTCATGATGGTCCTCCGCTAGACGGCAAGATAGCCACTCGGGGCCACACTCGTTAGTGCGCAGAGACCGGCCAGAGGTTACCCCGTCGGAGGCGGACCGCGGATCAGGGAGCGCCGGAGCGGCGACGCGTCCGCTGAACAGCCTTGATATACGCTTGCGGGCGATCGGGCTGAATGTGTTGCCGACATACCGCACAGGTGTTCCCGGTGGTTTAGCAGCAACGGCGCCGATCCCGACCTCAGCGGGCAGCTGTGGAGAGCTCGCGAACCTGGGGACTAGTGCTCAGAAGACCGCAGTCACGAAAAGATCTCGATCCACAGGTCTTGACAATTTCTCACAGTTCAGCCGGCTTCGTCGTGCTCGCCACGTTGCCTGCGCGTATCGTCGCGTGCTGTGGCCGCGACCAGGTCGGTGATCGCTTGCCGGGCCTGTGGGCTGAGCTCAAGGATCGCGCGGAGCTGGGCGCTGCTGATGCGGGCATCGCGGACCAGGGCCTCGGGGGCGCTTCGGGTTCGGCCGCACCGGCTCAAGCATACCTACGGGACCGAGCCCGCCTCGGCTGGTATCGACCTGCTGGCGCTGCGGGAGCTGATGGGCCACGCCAATCCCGAGACCACGGCCGCCATTACACCTGTCGCCGGAGACGCTGGCGGCCGAGTACGCCCGAGCCCGGGCGGCGGCCCGGTGAGCGCCCCGGCCGCCGTCACGCTGCGCCGCCAGGGGGCGCCGGATCTGCTGGTCGCCTACGCCGATGCGGTCGCGACGCTGCCGATCGGCCCGGACGGCGGATCCGCCGCAACGCCACTGGACCCGTCGCCTTAACTGGTAATCCGCCGTATTCAGGTGTGACGAGTTCTGGCGGGTGCGGGCCATGGTGACCAGCCGACAAGGGTCTACTCGCGCTGGGCTGGCAAGCGCTCAACGGTGGACGCCATCCACCGTTTCTTCGATGTCGGCTTCCGGACCTTGGGGGACGTGTGGGTCTCGCTATGGATCTGGCCGAGCGACGCCATCGTTGGCGGGACGGCGCGCATTTTCACGGGCTGGACGTCCGGTACTGAACCGCCGGAGTCGGCCAGGACAGACGGGCGGAAAGGAAAAAGTTGCCGGTATCAGCGCGTCCATTCCTGCTTCTGTCGTGCTGCCGGTGGTGTCTCCCGGGACGACGGCCAGGACGCTGCTTCGTGCTGCCGGGAGGACACTGAGGACATGGACCGCGGGCGCGCGGAAACCCACCTGCGGCAGCTGGCCGAGGCCGAGCTGTGCGGCGCGACCGCGCCCGGCGCCCTGGGCCGGGGACCTGCCGGCCGGCTGCCGCTGGTCGCGCAGGCGCTGATCGCGGTCGGTGCGGTCGATGTCGGCACCGCCGACCAGATCCGGGCCTTACTCGATCTTGCCCTGGCCGCGCGGTACCAGGCGGCCGGCATGACACCGCAGGCGCTGGCGAGGCTGCACGGGGTCCGGCCCCCCCGGGCCGTCACCGAGACGTTCACCGCGTCCCGGCAGGCGCCATGGCAGGTGGTGCCGGCCGGCCAGGTGATCCGGATCCGGGACGATGAGATCCGTGGTGAGCTGGGCCTGCTCGCCTACCTGCGGACCGCGCGGGGCGGCCGGTTCACGGCGGCCGGCTGGATGCACGGACCTGCGCCGGGACCAGGCGCCCGGCCGCCGCATTCTCATCTGCTCGTCTCCCGCCAGTTCACCGCGGCCGATGACAAGGGCGCCGGCTACACCCTCCGCTTCATCTTCCGGACCGGGCTGACCG
>Ga0335075_10012586_pt1 | contig 12773 bp, 11 predicted proteins | sample Lox_Sample_24_FD_206723 | JGI IMG/M metagenome (GOLD analysis project Ga0335075, IMG submission 206723) | Soil microbial communities from Loxahatchee National Wildlife Refuge, Florida, United States - Lox_Sample_2.4 | ecosystem: Environmental > Terrestrial > Soil > Wetlands | place: USA... | reverse complement strand
CCGGTCATGAAAAAGCCGATCTCCGTGCGGTCCGCCACCAGCAGATTGAGAACCGGCGCAGAGATTTCGGCGGCGGCTTTGCCCGCCGCTTCGACGCTTTCCGCCCGATCGAGGGAGAGCAACCCCGAGGCCGCCGTGTCGTGCGGAGCCAGGGCGGCCATCGCGACGGCGAGCACGGGGCCCTTGGGGTCGATGAGATCGCTGATCACCGGCCCATGGCGCGTCGTCCGCACGATCAGGGTGACGTCGGGCCGCCCGCGGACGCGAATTGTTTCCTTCCTGACAGCGAACGGCTTCGGGCCGTCGGGCGTCTGGTAACGGCCGCCTGGCAGGGGCTGCTCGATGAACAGATCCTCGGTATCGGCACCGGTATCGGTGAAGGCCCAGGCGATGTGGCGATTGTGCCCAAGCACGAGGAAGGGCACGCCCGGAGCCGTCGCGCCGACCAGGGTGGTGCGCGGCGTTTCGATGCGCGCCAGGTACCAGAGGGAAGGAAAATCGAGGCCAAGATGCGGGTCTCCGGCCAGCAGTGGCGCGCCGGTTGCGCTCCTCTTTCCGGCCACGGCCCATTCGTTCGAAGCGGTCTCCGGTTCGGTGAAGGGCTGGGGAAAGCGCGGCAGAAACGCGAGCAGGCGCCTCGCCGTCCGCGCCAGCGCGGCGAACGATGCATCGACCGTTTCGGTTCCGCGATCCGGTGGCCAGAGTGCCAGGATGCGGTCCGTCGGGAGGCTTCCCGTGAGCGCGAGGCGGGCAAGCTCGCGCTGCCAGTTGCCGGAAAGAGAGAGGCTCATCCATTCGCCCCAATCGAGCGAATCGACCGCGGTCCAGGGGCGCGGCGCGCCCAGGAACAGGAATTGCGGCCCGGCCAGGCGCCCCCGTTCGCTGATCCACGCATTGACCCCGCGGGCGTAGGCGTCGAGCAAATCGCGCGTCGATGCCGGAAGCGTGCCGAGCGTTGCCTCGGCATGCCGGGCAAGCCCGAGCGTGCGCATCAGCTCATCGGAAGGGAGCGCGGCCGGACCGAACCATTCGGCGAGTCTTCCGCCGACCACCCGGCGCAGCAGTTCCATCTGGAACATCCGCGAGCGTGCGTGCAGATAGCCGAGCGCGGTCGCCGCGTCCGTGAAATTTGCCGCGCGGATGAAGGGCACGCCGTGCTGGTCGAGCGTGATCGTGACCGGCGCCGAGAGCCCCTGGATGGCCAGTGTCTGCGAGCCCGGCGGCAGGGTGAGCCATATCGCACCGGCGCCGGCGGCGAAGGTCAGCAGGATCAGGATGACCAGCCCGGCCAGGGCAAGCCGGAGCCGGTGGCCGATCACGCGCGTACTGCGCCTGGCCGCTTCCTTCAATCGAGCGGCGGCTGGTCGACGCGCACGATGTCCGGATGGCCGGGCACGGCGGGAAAGCGCTTCAAGACCAGCGGATCATGGCCGGGAATGATGTGGTCGGGACCGTCCGCGAGCGATTCGAGTATCGCGTAGCCTTCCAGCATGCGCGCGACATCCACCACCAGGGGAAAAGGATTGCGGCTGCGGATATTGGCCCAGAAGTGGGTGGCATCGGAGGCGAGCACCACCCACCCGCGCCTGGTCGGAACACGCACGGATTGCATTCCCCCGGAATGCCCGCCGATCAGGTGGAGGCTGACGCCCGGCGCGATCTCCGCGGTGCCGTCATGGAACCGGACGCGCCCGGCGAAGACGTTGCGCACCGCGCCGACCACGTCTTCGACTTCGAGCGCGCGCTGGAAGACATGATGGCACATGCACCGGCCGGTCGCGAAGGCCATTTCGCTGTCCTGCAAATGGAAAGTAGCATGGGGAAAGACCTCCCAGTTGCCCGCATGGTCCCAGTGCAGATGGGAAATGACCACGTCCGACACTGTCGCGGGATCGATCCCGATCACCTCGAGTGCGGCTTCCGGGGAATGGAGCGACTGGCGGCCGCGGCGCACGGCCGAGTCCGGGCTGAAGCCGGTATCGACGACGATCGTGCGCCCCTCCCCGCGAATCGCCCAGATGTAATAGTCGATCGGCATCGCGGCGGCATGATCGTCAGGGAAGAGGAAATTCTCCCCGGCCGTGCGGGCGGTGAGAGTGGCATAGCGCAGCGCGAAAACCTCGTATTCCGGTTGGTTCATGATCGCGTTCTCTCCAGGTGCAACGCAGTGAAGCAGCTTGCCGGCCGGCTGGCCAGCCTCTACTGTCCCGATTGCCAAGTTTGCAACTTGGAATATGGACGGAATCGGGACACCGGCTCTTTGTTTTCAGCGGCCTGCTGATCCTCTCCGTCCGTCGCGAAAGGCGACGAACGTCGGGGGCGGGACAAGAGCTCTTTGTATTCAGTGGCCTGCTGATCCCCTCCGTCCGCCGCGCAACGCGGCGAACGTCGGGGGCAGGACACTGGCCTGACCTCCAGGATTGAAGGAACGGTAAACGGAGGAAACGAAGATGGCCCGTCATCCCCAGCATCCGGAATATGCCAGCGCACTCTTCAAGAAAGGCCTCGAGGTCCGCCGCGAGGTGCTCGGCGCCGATTACGTGGACAATTCCCTTGCCAACGCCGATGAATTCTTCCGTGCCTTCCAGAAGATCACGACCGAAATGGTCTGGGGCGAGATCTGGACCCGCCCCGGACTGCCACGCAAGATGCGCAGCATCCTCAATCTCGGCATGCTGACCGCGCTCAACCGGCCGAACGAGTTGCGCCTGCACCTGCGCGCGGCGCTGAACAATGGCGTGACACGCGAGGAGATCAAGGAAATCCTTCTCCAGGCTTGCGTTTATTGCGGCATTCCCGCCGGCCTCGATGCATTCAAGGTGGCCATGGAGGTGTTCAAGGAGGCGGACCAGAAAGCCAACGCTTGATCGGTGCGGCCGGCGTTGCGGGCGGCTGATGTATCTCGGACTCGATCTCGGCACCTCGGGGGTCAAGGCGGTGCTGATCGCGGCCGATGGTGCGCTGATCGATCAGGCGACGGCGCCGCTCAACGTCTCCAACCCGCGTCCGCTCTGGAGCGAGCAGGATCCGGCCGATTGGTGGACCGCAACCAGGCAGGCGGTCGCGGCGCTCTGTTCCCGCAACGATGTCTCGGGTGTGCGCGGGATCGGACTTTCGGGACAGATGCACGGCGCGGTGCTGCTGGATGGTGCCGAGCGCGTGTTGCGGCCGGCGATCCTGTGGAATGACGGACGCAGCGACGCCGAATGCCGCGCGTTGGAGATGGCCGAGCCGCGGAGCCGCGCCATCACCGGCAATCTCGCCATGCCCGGCTTCACGGCGCCCAAGCTGCTCTGGGTGCGCACGCACGAGCCGGAGATTTTCGCCGCCACGCGCCGCGTCCTGCTGCCGAAGGACTGGCTGCGGCTGAAGCTGACGGGTGCCGCGATCTCGGAGATGTCGGATGCCGCCGGGACGCTCTGGCTGGATGTCGGCCGACGGTGCTGGTCGCAAGAGATGCTGGCCGCGACCGGACTTTCCGAGAAGGAGATGCCGGCGCTGGTCGAGGGCACGGAGCCGGCGGGCCGATTGTCGCGAGACGCCGCGAGCGAGATGGGTCTGCCGGCGGATTCGATCGTTGCCGGCGGCGCCGGGGACAACGCGGCCGGTGCAGCCGGGATCGGTTGCATTGCTCCTGGCCAGGCTTTCGTTTCGCTCGGCACCTCGGGCGTCGTGTTTGTCGCCGATCCGGGTTTTCTCCCCGATCCGGAGCGAGGGGTGCACGCCTTCTGCCATTGCCTGCCCCGGACCTGGCACCGCATGTCGGTGATTCTCTCGGCCGCCGCTTCACTTTCCTGGGTGGCGCAGGTGACCGGAGCGGCTGACGAGGCGGCACTTCTCGCCGAGATCGAGCGGGAGGGAGCAGCCTCGCGCGGGCGAATCGTTTTTCTTCCCTATCTCTCCGGTGAGCGCACGCCGCACAACGACCCGATGGCGAGCGGCGTATTCTTCGGGCTCACCGGCGCGGCGACGCGCGCGGATCTCGGACGTGCCGTGCTGGAGGGTGTGGCTTTTGCGCTGGCGGACGGCCTTGCCGCGCTGGAGGCGTGCGGACCACGCATCGAACGGCTGATGGCGATCGGAGGCGGGGCTCGCAGCAGGCTCTGGCTCGGCATCCTCGCCGCGGCGCTCGACCGTACCCTCGTTGTCGGGAGCGGTGCGGAGGTGGGGCCGGCGCTTGGCGCGGCGCGGCTGGCAAAGATCGCCTGCGGCGACGGCACTCCGGAACAAGTGTGCCGCACACCGGAAATCGTTGTCGAGATCGCGCCGGATCCTGAACTGCGCGCGATGCTGCTGCCGCGTCTTGCGCTCTATCGCCGCCTTTACCCTGTCCTACGCGAGTCCTTCATCGCCGCCGCGTGCGGAACGGCCGCGTAAGCATCAGGCTCAGAACGTCAGCAGCTCGGCGATGTACGGCGGAAGCTGAAAGGCGGCAGCGTGGACCGCAGGCGTCCAGTAGCGCGTGCGGCCGAGAATGCCCGCGGCCGCCGCGCGGCGTTCGATCTCGGCGACAGGCAGGCTCGCAAGCGAGGCCTCCTTGGCCGCCCAGCCGAGCGTCATGAAGCCGCCGACATAGGTCGGCACGGCCGCGACATAGGCCGTCACATGCGCAAACGATCTCGCCCGCCGCCGGCTGGTCTCCCTCAACTCCTCGGCCTGCATGAACGGCACGCCGCACTGGTTCACGATCACACCGCCGGGCGAGAGCACCCGTGCCGCATGGCCGTAGAATGCCTCGGTGAACAGCACCTCGCCGACACCGACCGGGTCGGTGGAATCGACGATCACCACATCGAAGGCCGCATCTTCGGCGTCGGCAAGATAGGCGATGCCATCGCCAACGATCACCTCGGCCCGGGGATCGTCCCACGCCGCGCCGCCGATCTCGGGCATGAACGCGCGCGCGAGACGGATCACCTCGGCATCGATTTCCACCATCACCGCACGGCGCACGCCTCGATGCTCGAGCACCCGGCGCAGCACCCCGCCATCACCGGCGCCGATGATCAGCACCCGTTCGGCTTCTCCCTGCGCGATCAGCGGCACGTGGACGAGCATCTCCTGATAGACGAACTCGTCCCGCTCCGTGATCTGCACCACGCCGTCAAGCATCAGGACACGCCCGTGCGTTTCGCTCTCGAAGATGGCAATGTCCTGAAAAGGGCTTTTTGCGCGCGCGATCTCCCGCCTCACCCGGAAGCGCTGGCCCCAGGCAGGGTACAGGCTTTCGTTGACCCAGGAATCGAGTGCCATCGGTGTGCCGGGCGAGGATTGGATCAGGCGATCAGGCCGCGCCGCTGTTCGGAAAGCTGGATCGTGCGCGGTCGGAACGCCGCTTTCAGAACCGGCACGGAATGATAGGGATTGCAGGCGCCACACATGAAGATGTCGATCGCAGCGAAGGCGCGCTCCGGCCAGGTGTGAATCGAGATATGGCTTTCCGCCAGCACGAGAACGCCTGAAACGCCACCCTCGGGTGAGAAGTGGTGCAGGTGGGCGTGCAGGATCGTTGCATTCGCGGCCGTTGCGGCTTCCTTCAGCGCCTGCTCGATCTTTTCCGGGTCCGTCAGGTTCTCGGCACCCCAAAAATCGAGCAAAAGATGCGCCCCGGCGAATTTCACTCCGTCACGGGTGACGAAGTAATCCTTGGCCTCCTCGGCGCGATCGGGTTCCTGGATTTCTGGGAACGTCTCGGAGACCATCCCCAGTTGAGCGAGTGCGTCCATCGCGTACCCCTCCAACCAAAAGACGGCCTCTCGGGCGGAGCGATCCGCACCGGCGGGCCAGGAGGCGCGCACATAGGCGCAAGGCGCCGGCGATGCAAGAGAAATTGCGCGATGTGTTCAGGGCACGATTTGCATCGTCGCGCCGATGGCCTTCAATTCGCTCGGCAACTGCCCGGCAATCACGGTCTCGCGACTCACCTCGGCCAGATCGCCGAACCCGTCTGCCGGCGGATCCGTCAGCAACCTGAACATGTTGCCGAGCGAATCATCGCCCATCCGCGCCCCATAATCTTGCCTGAGCGCAGCAAGCTTTTCGGCGTCTCCCGCGCGCGCGGCGGTGCTTGCCAGGCGCACCAGCATGGTCCGATCGGCCTCGGTCAATGGGCCGCCCGGCATCACGGTGCGCGCCACGAGAGCGGACAGCGCAGCCTCCGCGCCAGTCCAATTCCCGGCTTTTTGCATGATATCCGCAGCGAGCGCCGTCGCAGCCGGATCGTTCAGCGCCAGGAGGGCGGAAGCAGCCTGTTGCGTGTGGCCAAGGGCTGCCATGGCGCGTGCGTATATCATCGTGCGCCGCACGGCGAGCGCACGCGGCAGGTCGGATGCGCGCGAAGCCGAGAGCGCGCCGAGCGCGCCGGCCGGATCCCTCTGTTCCAGCCGCACCTCGGCAAGCCTGGCGCCGATACCCGCCTGTGGAGCACCCGCCGGAGCTGCCGCCATCAGCTTCTCCAGCACCGGCTCGGCGCGATCGGGCAGATCGAGCGCAAGAAGCCGGTCTGCCAGCATCTCCGCAAGCTTCTCTCCTTCCGGGCCGGGGGGGATGAGATCGGCGTTGTCCTCGATCAGGCTGACGAGCGCCACGGGTGAGACCCGCTCAGCTTCCTGGCCCGCAAACAGGCTGCGGAAGGTTGCTTCGCGGGCACTGCGCACGGCGGCTGCCTCGGCCGGGAAAAGCTGCTCCGTCTCGCTGAGCAGGGTCATGGCCTGGCGCCACTCGCCGGCCTTTGCCCGGAGTGATGCGACCTTCAGCCGAAGCGCGAGCTCGTGCCGCCCACCGCGCCAGTCGTAGAACTGGTGCGCGAGCGCATCGGCCGCTTCCTTGGCGTCGATCGCGCCACTGGCAAGACGGAGGAGCACGAGGCGGCTGGCAGCACGAGCGGCAACGCGACGGTCGAGCGCGTGCGAGAGCCGCTCCCAGGCGGCCAGGGCCTCCTCCGTCCGGCCGCGCGATGCCAGCAGGAGCGCGCGATCGAAATCGAGTTCGGGCGTGGCGGGCAGATCCTTCAGAAAAAGTCCTGCCGCGGTGACCTGGCCGCCCTCGATCATGGCCTCGGCCGCGATCGGGGCGAGGAAATCGCGCAGCGGCTCCGGATAAGCGAGGATGAGGCCGGCGGTGGCAGCGAATACCGGCGCGGTACCGACCGGATCCTGGTGCAGCATGGCGGCACGCGCCGCGCGCCAGAGGTCGATCTCGTCGGAGCCGGAGAGCCGCGGATCATCGAGCCCGGAAGATTGGCCGAGCCGTCCGGAAAGCAACGCCGCGATCGCCGCCAATCCTTTCGAATCGGGATCGTTTGCCCGGCGCGGATCGTCGATCCGGGCCAGTTCGATCAGTGCCGCAGCCTCGGGTCCCATGCCAAGAGCAACCAGCGTCTGAGCTTCGGCCAGCCTTGCCGGGAACCGCTCCAGCGGCGGCACCGCCACCACGGCATCAAGCTGCTCGTGCAGCCGCCGCGCCATCACGGCCAGGGGTTGGGCGGGAAAATCGAAGCGGCGCGTCAGCGTCGCGGCAGTTTCGAGCGCGGCGAGATTCGGGGCTTGCGCCGAAAGTGCCAAGCCTCCGCCTCCCTCGACGCCCAGCGCAAATCCGTCGAGAGCCACGCGCAGCGTCAACCGGTCCGTCAGCGGTTCGACCGCGACGCCAAGCCAGGTCCGCAGCAGCACGAAGCTCGGCAGCCGGCGCGTCACCGCGACGGCCTCGCCGGGCACGTCGGCGGTCCCGACGAGCAGGTTGGTCCCGCTCATCGCATCGGGCACCAGCACGACATTCGCGGCTGCGGCCAGCGTCAGGTCGAGTTGCCCGGACGCGACGCTGGAGACGATGGCGCGCGCCGCGGGTGGCGCCGCCGTAATGCCGACCACCCAGCCTTCCTCGCGGTGCCAGAGCCGAAGCCGAAGCGTCGGCGGCAGCGGGACGCGCAGCAGCGTGCCGGCCGGCAGTAGGCTGACCTGTGCCGATCCGAACGCCGGGTCCCTGGCCAGCCCCGACATATCGATCGGCCGGGCTTTGTCGAAGACGACAATGCCGTCGTCTCCGCGCCGGAATGCGGCCGCGCCGGTGCGTGGACCGAACGGTATGAGCAGCGCCGCCTCGGCGCCGGGGGGTGGGGCGATTCGCTCAGCCGCGATGGCCAGCGGGCCAAGTTCCACAGCCGGAATGGCCTGGTTCGAATTCCCTGACCCGGTCGGCGGATGCGCGACGACAGGGGGCCGATTCACCGCCGCTGAAGAAGGCGCGGCGGTTCCGCCGGAGATCGTGTCGGCGGGCGCCGTGGCCGCCTCCGGGCGCGCCGCGGCTGGTTTCGATGTCGCGAGATTCATCCTCGCGGGCGGCGCGGCAGGGTGCGGCGCAGCCGGGTGGGTCAATGCCGGGTGGGTCAATGACTGCGGCAGCGGCGGCAAGGGAAGGGGAATGGAGGGTGCCGGCATGGGCAATGCCAGCGCCGCCAGGCTGGGATCGGCCAAAGTGGGATTGGCCAGGCTGGGTTTGGCCACGCTGGGTTTGGCCACGCTGGGTTTGGCCACGCTGGGATCGGGTCCGCTCGTCGCGCGATGGCCGGCGGTCGGGTCCAGCACGTCGAGCACAATCCGCTTCTCCACCCTGAAATCCCTGACAGCGGCACCCGCGCTGACGGTGATGCGTGCTTCACCGGCCTTCGCCGCGAACGCGATGACATTGCGCGGCAGCAGCGCGGGCTCGCCGATCGGCGCCGCCTCGCCGAAGCGCATCACGATGAGCGTCCCCTGCCGGGTAACGCTGTAGGAGACGACGTCCGGAAAATCGAAGACCAGGCGTCCGTACCCGGAATGATTGCCGGCGCGGACTCCAACGCTGGGGTCGGCGGCGAGAGCCGTTCGAGCGCACAGCGTCATGATCACGAGAGCGGTCGCCAACCCGCTCCAGATCTTCCCCGCGCCTCGCCGAAGCGAATTTGCCGAATGCCGATCAGCACGCATTTTCGTGCCCTCCGCAGCCGCACCCACACCCGAAACCACGCCCGACGATCAGGTTCCTCCGCCGCTTGCTCCACCCGGCACGGCGGCAAGGCGCGCCGTCAGCGCGCGTGCCTTCTCAGGTTGCATCGCGGCGAGGATGGGCGCCGCTTTACGCTCGTTCATGCGGCTCATGACGCCGAGCAGCACGTCCATCGAGAGGCCGTCGAAGATGGCCGCGGCACTGCGCGGATCCATGTTCTGGTAGAGCTGCACGAGGGCCTGCCATTTGGCGTCGTTCTGCTGCTGTCGGGTTGCGCTTTCGGCGGCGAGCTTCTTTTGCAGGGCGGCAAGCTCTGCAACGCGCTCGGCGATCTGTTTCTCGGCGGCCTTCAGCACCGACTCGCGAAGGTCCAGTGCCGCGGCGCGCTCTTGAATGAGCGCGCTGCGCTGGTGCAGATCGAGCAGAAGCTGCCGCTCGGCCGGGCTTTCGGCCGCGGCGGGCGGACAGGCCGGAATGCTCGGCGGGGACGGTGCGGCGGCGGCCGGAGCCGCGATTGGCGCGCCGCTCGCGGCGGGCGCTGCCGCGCGCACCAGCGTGACCGATTTCACGCCGAGCAGAACGGCCATCAGGATGATCGTCAGCGGCAGAAGGCGTGGCAGGGAAATCCGGCCCGGCATGGTCTCGCGCGGCATGTCTCAGCGCCCGAGCTTCAGCGCGCGCAGAAGCTCGCGCTCCGCCTCGCTCTCGACGCGCGACTGGGCCGGCATGCCGCGCGGCGGATCGGAAGAACGGCCGGCGCTGATCGCCCCGTCGAGCCGGTCCGCCATGCGTTCAGCCCGCTCGGTCAGGAAAACCAGATCTTCCTTCACCTGCCCGGCGGCGGCGGCCTGGCGCGCGAGATCCCGCGCCGTCCTCTCTGCGGTGCCGCGCAATCGCTCGATCCCCGCGTCCGCTTCACGCGTGCTCGCGTTGAATTCCTTGACCAGCGTCTCCAGCGCGGCGCGATCGCGCTTCAAGACGCCGAGCGCACGCTCGAGCCGAAGCGCATGAAAAAGCGTTGCCGCGAGCAGCCCGGTCAATCCGATTTCGAGCAGCCACTCGGCGCCGGCCACGTCCGCTCGCCGCCCGTCAGCGCGCGACCGGGCGCGGCACCGCGCGCTCGATCTCCACGGCCAGCGAATTGTTGTGTCGCCCGAGTCGCCCCTCGAACAGGGCCGTCGCCCCGCAGCGCAGATCGACACGCTTGTCGGGGCCTGTGTTCAGCGTGATCCGGGTCCCTGGCGCCAGAGCCATCACATCCGAAAGCCGCATCGTCTGCTCGTCGAGCACGGCGTCCAGCACGATCTCCGTGTTCCAGAGTTCTTCGGCCAGATGCGTCTCCCAGATCGAATCGCGGCCGAACTTCTCTCCCATGAATTTCTGAAGCAGCAGTTCCCGCACCGGCTCGAGCGTCGCGTACGGCAGAAGAAGCTCGATCCGCCCGCCGCGATCCTCCATGTCCACCCGCAACCGGGCCAATACTGCCGCATTGGAAAGACGCGAGATCGCCGCGAAGCGCGGATTGACCTCCAACCGTTCGAAACGGAACGTGACCGGCGAGAGCGGATCGAAGCTCGCCGTCAGATCGCCGAGCACGACTTTGATCAGGCGCTCGACCAGAACGCGCTCGATCGTGGTGAAGGGCCGCCCCTCCATCCGCATCGCCACCGTGCCGCGCCGCCCACCCAGCAGCACATCGACGATCGTGTAGATCATCGGCGAATCGACGACGATCAGCCCCTGATTGTCCCATTCCTCCGCCTTGATGACGGCGAGCATCGCCGGCAGCGGAATGTTGCCGAGATAGGTCCCGAACCGCAGGCTGGCGATGCTCTCGATGCTGACCTCGACATTGTCCCCGGTGAAGTTGCGCAGGCTCGTGGACATGATGCGCACCAGCCGGTCGAACACGATCTCGAGCATCGGCAGGCGTTCGTACGAGACGAGACCGGAATTGATGATCCGCTGCATCCCGCTCGAATCGTCGTCTCCGCCCGCTTCTCTGTTCCGCCCGAGCAGGCTGTCGATTTCGGCCTGATCGAGCGTGCGTGCGGCGACCGTGGGCTCGCCCTCGATCGCGTCCTCGAACACCCCGCCGTCCGTCTGGCGGCCCGCCCCGTCGCTCATTGGATGTCGCTCATTGGATGAGGAGGTTGGTGAAGAGCACGTCGGTCACCTGGTCGGGCCCGAGGATGATGGCCGCGCGGGAAATCAGCGCTTCCCTGAGCCGCCAGGTGCCGATTGAGCTCTGCAGTTCGGAGGCGTGCATGTCGCGCAGATAGGTGAGAAAGAGATCTTGAAGCTGCGGCAGGTTCCGGCGCGCCGCGGCCGCAGCGGCCGCGTTGGCCGCAACCAGGCTGATATCTGCTTTGACGAACTGCTCGATGCCCGCTGGCGCGACGAGGTTTGCCACCATCTCGGGCATGGGGAAGATGACCGGCTTGCCGCCCACCGCCGCCCTCGAGCGCGCGTGGCCGGACCGACCCGGCAGGAGGCCGCTGAACCAGAGCCCGGCGCCGGCGAGGCCAAGCAGAAGCGGCGCGGCAATGATGATCAGGCGCCGCCGTCTCGAGGAGGCCGCTGGCGGAGCCCCGGCTGCCGTCTCCGTCTCAGCGTCAGCGGGCCCAACCCTTGCCACGCTCGCCATGCCTTCCTCTCCGCGATCAGCGCCCTCTCCAAGCTTGGGCTCGACCCGTTAAGGAAGGCTTTCCCGAGCCAGGCCGGCCCGGCAGAAACGGCCGCCCCTGGCAGAGCCTGCCGGGCAGGCGGTCGCGGCGGGCGGGCGAATGCGCGGTGAAATGGCTGCCTGGCCGCCCTGCCGCCAGGCTGGCACGAAGCTTGCCTTCCTCCGCAGCGCCGGCCGATGCGCGCCGGAAGTGCCGCGGAGTGCATCGGACATGCAGCTTGCCAGCCTGGTTGCCGCCTCGCGCCTCATCGCGGAGCAGGACGCGATGGCGGTGATCGCCAACAACATCGCCAATGCCGGCACGCCGGCCTATCAGGCAGTGCGCACCCAGTTTACGGACTGGCTCGCCCCGCCGCCTGCACCCGCCGCCGAGGCGGGCATCGCCTTTGTCGAAGATCGCGGCACCTGGCGGGACCGTGCCAGCGGGGCCTTTCGCAAGACGGGCAACCCGTTCGACCTCGCGATCGGCGCCAGGGATGCGTGGTTCTCGGTGCGCACCGCGCAAGGTGTGAAGCTGACGCGTGCCGGCTCTTTCAGCCTTTCCGCCAACGGCACGATCGTCGATCAGAATGGCGATGCGCTGCTCGACACCAACGGCCAGCCCATCACGCTCTCCACCAACGACACCAGGATTTCCATCGCTTCTGACGGGACGGTCTCGAGTCTCGAGAATGGCGTCATCGGCCAGATCGGCATCGTCCGCCCGGCCAACCCGGCGGCGATGACCGCCACCGGTGCCACGCTCTTCGTGGCGAACGGGGCAACCACGCCGGTCGCCAATCCGCAACTCATCCAGGGCGTGCTCGAAGATTCGAACGTCGCCCCGATCCTCGAGGTCACGCGAATGATCGAGGCCGAGCGGGAGTTCGGCTTCCTCGCGCAGTTCGTGCAGGCGGAATCGGACCGCCAACAGAACGCGCTCACCAAGATCACGACCACGAGCGCCTGAGCCGGATCGAAAGCGAAGGAACAAAAAGCAATGCGCGCACTCGATATCGCCGCCACCGGCATGCAGGCCCAGCAGACCAACGTCGAGGTGATCTCGAACAACATCGCCAACATGACGACCACCGGCTACAAGCGCCAGCGGGCCGAATTCCAGGAC
>Ga0335075_10012585_pt1 | contig 12774 bp, 17 predicted proteins | sample Lox_Sample_24_FD_206723 | JGI IMG/M metagenome (GOLD analysis project Ga0335075, IMG submission 206723) | Soil microbial communities from Loxahatchee National Wildlife Refuge, Florida, United States - Lox_Sample_2.4 | ecosystem: Environmental > Terrestrial > Soil > Wetlands | place: USA... | reverse complement strand
ATCCACATCGCCGGTGGGGCCATCCAATTTAGCGCCAGTACCGAGTAAGCCTTGTATTGGACATAGCGTCGCAGCGATACGACTCGGTTTGTCTGTAAAGCGAAGTCTTGCATCGGATGAACGCACACTTCAGGTCGATGCAACTGCAGTACTGCCACATGGCATCGGTGGGCCCTTTTGTAAACGGCGACAGCATCGCGCGCCAGCAAGATGTCAAAGGGTCTACCGCTTTTGTTGCGAATTCTCACAGTTGGGCGCTGCACAAAGCCCCAGTGACGCTCGGCGCAACAGGAAGCCAGCAATTTGAGGTAGTGGTGCCTGGGGGGTAAAAGCACCAAACTTCGATGTCCAAGAAGAGAAGCCTCAGTCTTTCGGTTTCTCGCGCAAGCTGTCGAGTACCAGTCCTAACGGGAGCGAGATACGGCGCAACTCATCTTCGGTCAGGTGAGAGATTACCCGCTGGACGATGTTCACCAGTTCTTCGCGTCGGGTGTAAAGTATAGGGTCGTGTTCAAAAATGCGTTGCTCAACCATTCTCCTAGCCGCGCCTGGAGGGCGACGTCGAGAGGCCACAATCGCCCGGAATGCCTTTGCTGTAGCTTCCACGCTCAGCCCAGATGTCTGAAGAGTTTCCTGCAGTGCCGTAGACAGCGCCGCCTCTCGAAACATGAACCAGTTGCGACTTAACTGAACGGATATATTATCGAGGGTTTTATTCCATCGCTCCCACCAACGCGGATCGGGATCGCCGAGTATCCCTTCCAAAGACGCTCGTGATTCGGTGGTTAAGGCTTCAGCGCGCGCGTCAAGGAATGCCTTTGCAATAGCCCTATGTTTCTCCACAGGTGCCGGTCCGATCTGAAAAGCGCCGCTCACGCTCTGTCCGAGCACGATTCGTCGGACACTGCCATCGTTTGGCTCCACGGCTAACGCGAAGGTGCTCAGCGGGCTTATCCAAACGCGCCACAAATCGTCTGGACGCTCGGCATCATCATCTAGGCTCGGCGCAGAGACGCCTTCTATTCCATAGACAAGGTCACCTCCGGCTCTTCCGAACTCTCGGATGTCTTTCATCTCAGTTCCGATGAATTCTCTAAGCGTAGTTGCCCCCAATTTTGTTGGAGAAAAGGTAGGCCATTTATTTCGGAGAAGGAGACCGAGCGGCGAACCGGTCATTCCGCTGGGTCCGGCCTCTCGGACTAGCGCTCGAATTTCATCTTCGATCTGCTTCGCGTCCGGTTCACTTTGCCCATTCATGTTTCAAGTTCTCGCCCAGCTGTCCATGAACTGAGGTTTCTCTTCTTAGCATCGAGCGAACAGCAAACGCCACGTACGTTTAGAACTATCGCGGATGTACGTGGCAGGCCGTTCCGATTGACCTGCAGTATCATATCGCTTGAAGCCTCGGGCTGACCGCTGTTTTATGACGCGCGGCACTCAGCTTTAGCGTACCCCGCGCTCGGCGAGGGAAGCGATCTTTCGGACGGTCAGCTGAGAGTCAAGATGGCTCTGGAGGAGCTCGCTGGCACGCGCTCGATCAGCATCGTTCACGATGTTGTAACGGTCGAAGACGCGGCGCGTCTTGTGGCCACTGAGTTCCATCGCGATCCGTTCCGGAATTCCGGCTCGGACCATGTTTCGAACGGCGGTGCGGCGCAGATCGTGAACAATGATGCCTATGAATCCGGCATTCTTGCACGCGGTCTTCCACGCTTTTCGAAAATCGCCGATCGGTTCGCCCTTGTCGTGGAAGACGAACCGACAATCCGGACGCCGTTTATCGTGAGCGCGCTGGATAATCTCCAGGAGTTCTCCCCTCAAAGGGAGCGGGCGGCCATCTTTGTTTTTGCTGACCTCGGGACGAAGACAGAGTTCTTGGCCCGGCAGGTCAACGTCGCGCCACTCAAGCGTGCGCATCTCGCTGACCCGCCATCCGGAAAGATACAAGAAGGTTACCGGGTCTTTAAGGTGATCGAGGAGTCCATCGCGCAACGCGAGGAACCCTCCGTGATCCAAGAATCCGCGGCGTGAATTGTTCTCTTCCAGTAACGGGATATGTGGAGCCGATCCAATCTTGCCAGCGCGTGTAGCGAGCGTGAACGCACGCTTTAATGCGGCGAGCTCGCGATTGATGCTGCCGTTTGCGGCGCCTTCCTTTTGTCGCTCCCGCACGTATTTGGCAATTCTGTCGGCGGTGATGTCGAGTGCACGGTCCAGCCCAAAGAACTCCTTCAAATGTCGAAGGGAGAGCCGCACGGACTCCACGGAACGCTTGCCGTTGATCTCGTAATCGGTCAACAGCATCGTCGCGAGATCCTCGAAGGTTAATCGCTCCTCGCTTGGTCCGATGAGGCGATTCCTTCCTGCCTCGCCGAGTCTTCTCTTGAGCAGCTTCATTGCCTGAGCTTCGCTGTCGGAGCGCGAACTCTCCCGATGCTCTTTGCCGCGATAACAGTACGCAATCCAATAAACTGACCCTCGCTTGAAGATCCGCCCCATCCCTCGCATTGATTTGCGTCCAGTGTATTCCAAAGGTCCTGTCGCTTTTGATTTTACGAGACCGTCGAAGACGTGAGCGCCCGCCCCGGCCAAATCGGCTAACTGGGCGGGCGCAAGCCACTGTCGTGGGCGGTCTCGCGCTACCACAATAGATCAATGTGCGAACTGGCCGCATGTCAACGACATGCCTCAGGCTTTTTCAACTGCGCCGCTTTCGAATGTACTCTTCGATACCGAGTTCCGAAAAGCGAAGAGAGCTGCCGTGCCGCACCCTGAAAGGCAACTCGGGATGGTGACGATAAATCCAGTCGAGTGTGACCCCGAGTCTTTCGGCCGTCTGAGTCGCAGTGAGCAACCTGTCATGACCCTGTTGCCCGCGCATCTCAAGCGCCAATCTCACAGCTTCGAGATCGTAACTGTGAAGTAACGTTAGTGCTGTAATTGCCTGTGTCTTAAGAACCTGGGCCGCGTGAGCGTCAAGCACCCTGACTTGCTCAGGGTCCGCCACCAGCTCCTCCAATCTAGGGACTATAAATAGTCCCCTCCCGCCCGACCCTCGCGGGCCGCGAGGCGAATTACCGTTGCCCGGCGGTTTCCGTATGTCCCGTCTCCTATTACTGCCCGGTTTATGCGTGGCGATCTCGATCTCGTTTGAGCTCCTGGCATCGTGGAGAGTCGGCCTGGTGAAGGCCAACACCGGGTGAGCTCGAAACCAACAATTCTGCAAATCCTTCTGAGCTGCTGAGTCGATGAAATGCGACGCATCGGACAGGTCCTGCAGTAACTGCGAGTTGCGAATAGTCTACTGTGCGGCACAGCCTAACCGCGCGTGAAGGCGTTGACAAGTAAAACCATGCATTTCCATATAAGAATGATGAGACGTAATAAGACCGATAATGTGACTCCGCTTCACTTCTTTAGGCTATTCTTGGCTGATGTTTCAGGTAAGCATGGCTGAACGTCCACTCAGTAATGCCTACCAGCTTTGAGTGGTCTTACCCCTTTTCTTACGCAGCGCGCATGCTGGCACCTGATTCACCTTACGCGCTGGATCGCTAATACCGGACGCGGCGGGACGTGCCGAAACTGCTCGAAACGTTGCGCGAAACAATTGACAATTCCGGGCCGTACGGTTGAAAACCGGAAGGGGGCGCGCTTAGAGGCGTCGCTCGAAGATATTCGAGCGACGCCACCAAATTTATCCGTCTGCCGTTGTCGTCCGGCCGAGGATGTAATCGGCTGCGCGTTGGGCGTGAGCTGCCGCTCTCACGACCATGTGTCGATCACTCCGGAGCTGCGCCAACCAGCCCTGAATATAGGCCGCTTCGTTTTGGATCACGGCCGGCGAGATACCTGCTTCCGCGCAAAGATAGGCCGCCGACATTTCGGCCACGATTTCCTCAAAACTGTATGTGGGTGAACCGAACGGAGCAGCTTCGGTGATCGACGGTCGATTCAATCGCTTGGGATGGCCGCTCGCGTGACTGATTTCGTGCAGGGTCGTGCACGCTTCTTCTTCGGGGCTGACGAAAAGCCTGCTCGGCGGGAGCGTGATCCTGTCATTGGCTAGATTGTAGAAGGCTTTCGAACCTGCGCGCACGATCTCCGGGCGCAGTGGCATCGCACTAACGATCTGTTCAGTGGCTTCGATAGGGAAATGCTCGTGTACCTCAGTCATTGGCAGCTTTGACAATACTTTTTGAGGTAGATCACATTGTTCCAAGTTCCAAATCCTATAGTAGCGGAGAAGGAACCGCGTGCGGCGATCTTCTTCAATTTCCTGAGTATCGATGTCTGCCCTCTCTCTCTTCTCGATCTTCCAGTAGACAATTAGAGTTCCCTTTTCGCCCTTTCGAATGTACCCGCTGAGTTGCGCCACCTGCCGAATCGTCAGCCAGTACGGCGAGCAAAATTTGGAAGCTGATAGTAGGAAGACATTTACACCCCTATATGGCTTTCGCGAGATCAGATTACGTGGCAGGCCGCTTGCGACCCAAGGTTGTCTCCAGGGCACAACCCCTTCTTGGAGTAGGCTGATAATTTTCTCAGTAACTATAGTATAGACGTCCATCGCTCGACTCCCTTTCGGCGCCTGCTTTCGCTCTTGCGGCAGGGCGCGCATGGTTTGGGCTAAAGCCCATTCCCCCGCCGCCGGCCTCCTCACAGTTATCGGGAGGCCGATGGCGGATGGGGAATCGATGCGGAACGAAGTGGAGCGACCAACGAGCGGCGCGAAGCAATTCAAAACCGCCGTGTCAGAGCGAAGCGGTCCGATGGACTGGCGCGGTGGATTTGAGCGGAGCAGCGAATACGTTAGTATGATTCGCAGTGTCCCTACGCACCTGCACCGTGTCCTGCTGCGACCTGAAAGGGGTCGAGCATTCGGTTGAAGTGACGGCAGCTTCACTCTATGAAGCGGTCGCGCGAGGCCTGCGAGTGTTTCGTGAGAACGACTGGGTCGATGATATCGGCGAAGGACGAACGACGATTACGGTTGTGGTCAGCCAGCCTCGGGTTGAGCATAGGGTCCGGGTGCAGGATTTCGAGCAGTGGCTGGAGGGACACCCGCGATCGCCCGCCGAAATGACTCTCAAGACCGCTTGCGGGAAATCGTGGGAAGTCCAGACGGAAAGGCGTGATGGAGCGTCGGGCTGAGCGGCTGGCGGATCGAAAGGGCAGGGCGGTACCGGCGATCGGTCACTTCATCGAGCCGATGGCGTGCCTGGCCGTGGCCAGTCTGCCTGATGGACCAGGCTGGGAATATGAACTGAAGCTCGACGGCTATCGGGCGGTTGCGTTCAAGACGCGGGATCGCGTCCATCTGATGTCGCGCAACGGCAAGGACTTCGCGCAGCGCTATCCAGCGCTGGTCCGCGCGCTTGAACCGCTCCCCGACGAGACGGTAATCGATGGGGAAATCGTTGCTCTGGATGAGAGTGGCCGTCCGTCGTTCTCCTGCAAAACTACGTCACTCGCGATTACACACTGGTGTTTTATCTCTTCGACCTGTTGATCCTCGCGGGCGTTGAGGTGCGCAACAAAACCCTTGAGACTCGGCGCACGCTCTTGCGCACGCGAGTGATACCCCGGCTGGCAGAGCCGATCCGGTTGTCAGAAACGATTCAGGCCTCCGCGGCGGATCTGATTCGAGCGGTACGCGAGCAAGGCCTGGAGGGCGTGACCGCGAAAAGGCTGGACAGTACCTACCAGCCCGGCAAACGCTCGGGCGCGTGGGTCAAAATGCGCGTCAACCAAGGGCAGGAGCTCGTCATCGGGGGCTATGTACCGGCACCGAACAATTTCGACTCGATTGTAGTTGGCTACTATGAAGGCGAGCAGTTAATCTACGTGGCGCGCGTCCGGAACGGATTCACGCCAGCGTCCCGAGCGGCGTTGTTCAAGCACTTCAGCGGATTGGAGCGCAAAAGCTGCCCCTTCCAGAATCTCCCTGAAAGCGGGAAGGGTCGGTGGGGCGATGGCTTGGCTGCCGACGATATGAGCAAGTGCCGGTGGCTGGAACCGCGCCCAGTAGCGGCGATCGAGTTCGCCGAATGGACCTCGGCCAATCATCTGCGCCATGCGAAGTTCGTTGCGCTGCGCGATGACAAAGACGCCAAAGAGGTAGTGCGCGAAGCGCTAGTGGCCGAGGCTTGAGCGAATGTGTGGAAGGTTCATCTCGACGTGGGACGAATGGCGGCGCGTCGCCGACGGGCTCGGCATTGATGATGAGGGCGATGTGGCGGCCAGCTATCGGCCACGTTTCAATATCGCGCCGACCGATCAGCACTTCATTATCACATCGAAATTCGAGCGACGAAAAGCGCAGCGCGCGCGCTGGGGCCTCGTCAATCGCTGGGCCACCGATAACACTCGCGCCAGCCAATGCATCAACGCCAGGGCCGAAACGCTCGAACAGCGGGCGAGCTATCGCGAGGCCTTTCACCAACGCCGATGCGTCGTCCCAGCAGATGCCTTCTACGAGTGGGTCGGCCCCAAAAGCAAGTGGCAACCGCTCTGGATTCACCCGCGTGCTGGCTGCCTGATGCTTTTCGCTGGCCTGTATGAATCCTGGTATCCGGCGCGTAATCAGCCTGAGGTGACGTTCACCATCGTAACCTGAGCTGCAAATGCGACCGTCGCCGCGATTCACGATCGCATGCCGGTGATTCTGGACGAAGGTGCGGCAGAGGACTGGATGAACCCGCGCGAGCAAAATCCATTATCCCTGAAGCGCTTGCTCGTACCCGCTCCCTCGGACGTGCTGGTGATGACGCCGGCCTCGCCGCTCGTGAATAGCGTAAAGAACGACGGCCCGGCGCTCCTCAACGAAGCGACATAATAAGCTGTGAGCGGCTACTAAAGCACTTGAGCTTTGGTTCCTTCCGTACAAAAATGCCACCTGTCATGCGCGCTCTTACAAAAGCAACGATCCGGCGGCGGAAGATCCATGTGGATCTGCCTGAAGAGATTCATCGCAAACTCCGGGTAAAGGCGGCGCTTGAAGATGTCTCGATGCAGGCCTATGTCGCTCGGGTGGTGGAAGAAGCCGTCAAGAATGTGCCTTTGCCTGAAGGCAATCATCGGTTAGGAAAAGGGGGAACCTGAGCGATGGCCGGTGAAAGGATTACGGTTGACCGGCAGAGGCTCGCTGAGTTCTGTCGCAATAACCACATCTGCAAACTCGCGTTGTTCGGTTCAATCCTCCGGGATGATTTCCGTCCTGAGAGCGATATTGACGTGCTGGTCGAGTTCGAGCCCGGCCATGTGCCAGGCCTGAAGTTCTTCGCGCTGGAACGTGAGCTGTCAGAGCTTTTGGGTCGGAAAGTCGACCTGAACACTCCAAATTTTCTCAGTCCCTATTTCCGGGGCCGGGTGTTAGCTGAAGCGGAGGTCCAGTATGTCGCTGCATGAAGGCGACGTACGCCTGCGCCATATGCTGGACCATGCCAAGGAGGCAGTTGCAATGGCGCAGGGCAGGGTGCGTGCTGATCTTGATGCCGACCGCAAACTGAACCTGTCATTGGTGCGCCTTCTTGAAATTGTCGGTGAGGCCGCGGCCCGGGTGACTACTGAAGAACGTAAGCTCTACTCCGATATTCCATGGCCTGAGGTAATTGGCCTGCGCAACCGGCTGATTCACGGCTACGATTCTGTCGATTTCGACATCTTGTGGAAGATAGTTTGCGACGATCTGCCGCCACTCATTACTACGCTTCAAAAGGCACTTGGATAGCGACTGTCGCGTACAAGGGGAGTGACCGGCATGAAAAAAGCTCCGTCAGAAGGCTGCGGCCATTAAGGCGCAGTTGTATTTCAAAATACCAATTCCAATCGAGCAAGATCGGACTCTCCGTTGTCGGCCGACTTGAGGAGATTGAAGGTGAAGTGAAGAGAGAGGCGAGATCGGAGCTGAAATGCCTTGTAGCGTGGGTCGGTCGGCAAGACCTCGAAGGTGCGGCGGCCGTGCCGTCGACGGGACCGATCATTGATTTTTTACGTGCGCATCCCAGTATATAGGCGATTCTTCTGTCCAACTGGACCGACGCAGAACGAAAAGCATATGTGAAGCATCTTGACGGAATAGCGAACGAACGTTTTGAGGTTAGGCCCGTTAGACTAGCAGACCCTACGGATTACCTTGGCGTCTATCGTTACGCCGATGGGGTGCTCTCCGAAATTGCGGAGCGCTTTCACCTAGATCAAATCGCAGTGCATACCAGCCCAGGTACCAGCACCATAGCTGCGGTCTGGGTTCTTCTCGCCAAAACGAAATATGAGGGTGTACGGCTGTTCAAGAGCTGGATCGATAAAAGATCTGGGGCGGCCCGTATGGCTGAGCTTCAAATTCCGTTCAGCCTAAGTCTGGAAATACTCCCGTAGATCGCAGCGCGGAGAGCGGAGCTACTAAAGGTTGACGATCAGCCCGAGTTGCCGACCACCAATGCCTTTGATGCCATAGTGCACAGAAGCGCGGCGATGGAGCGGCTGATACGAGACGCTCACAAGGCCGCATTTTTCCCAAACCCAATTCTGATCTTGGGCGAGTCAGGAACAGGTAAGGAGTTGCTAGCACGGGCTATTCACGCGGCGAGCCCAAGGGCTGCCGGGCCATGGGGTGCGATGAATTGCGCAGCAATTCCCCGAGAATTGCTTGATTCCGAGCTGTTTGGGCATGTCCGCGGCGCCTATACCGGAGCTATCGGAGAGAGGCAAGGAAGATTTGAGGCATGCCAAGGCGGAACTTTGTTTCTCGACGAGATAGGCGACATGGCACCAGAGACGCAGGTTCGCCTGCTGCGTGTACTTCAGGAAGGCGAAATTCAGCGGATTGGCGAGTCCAAAACCCGGAAGGTCGATGTTCGAATAGTCGCAGCAACGAATCGTGATCTAGTAGCCGAAATGGGGAAAGGTATCTTCCGCGATGATCTGTTCTATCGGTTGGCTGTACTGGTATTTCGGATCCCACCGCTTAGGCAACGGCGCGACGACATCCTGCCTCTGGCCGACTACTTCCTGGGGCGTCTGAATGAACGCGCGCGTGACATTCCCACCGCAGAGCGCAAAACTCTTTCCTCAGACGCAAGGATATTTGCGGAGGAATATCAGTGGCCCGGTAATGTGCGAGAGCTTGAGAACACGATGGCGCGTGCGTTTGCAATGGTGCCGGGAGATAACTTGGGAGCTGATGAGCTTCGGGAACATGTAATCCCAACTGGGGCGCCAACGCGAGAAACGGCTAGCTTGGTCGACAGAAGAAACTTTAGTCTTTCCGCAGAGTTGCAGGATGTCGAACGACATTTCGTGGAGCAAGCTCTACGCGAAACTGGAGGGATAAAAGAGAGGGCTGCGAGATTGCTCGGCCTGCGAAGTAGGCAGGCGCTCTCACACCGAATGCGGAAGTTAGGACTCGACGGCTAGCGAGTGGCACGGTCTGTGCGCTATCCGATCGCTATGATAAACGGAACCGCAAAAGAAGAACACGCTGCAACGAACGGTCAGCTAACCGTGGTACATGGCGCAATCGACTTAAAGCTACGCGTGACAGATCCCGAAGTTTTGGAAGAACTGCGACGACGCCACGATGAGTCACAACGTGAGGCGTACGCGCTTTCGGCCTTGCGGGTTGGAGTGCTTGCGTTCCGGCACGCTAGCGGCGGCATTGATGTGGAGCAGGTGAGAGCAGAGGGAGACCGGCTTATGGCCGGCCTTCGCGCTGCATTGTCTGAACACGCGTCGGGTCTAACCAATCGTATGAGCGGCGTCATAGAACAATATTTCGATCCACGGACGGGGAACCTCACACAGCGACTTGAGCGACTTGTGTGCAAGGATGGAGAGCTCGAGCGGGTACTTGGACGGTATCTGGATGGAGAGAGTTCTTCACTGGCTCGGACGCTATCGGAGTTTGTCGGCGAGGAGAGCGACCTTCTAAAGCAGCTCTCTCCGGCCCACGGGAGCAGCTTTCTATCGGCAACGCGCGCGGCAGTAACGGAAACGCTGAAGTCTGAGCGCGATCATCTGATTCGCCAATTCAGCCTCGACGATCGCGAGTCAGCACTCTCGCGTTTGGTTGCTGAGATCACCGATGAAAACGGACGCCTTCGAAAGGAGCTTGCGGAGGACATCGAGACGGTACGTAGGGAGTTCTCCCTCGACCATGAAGATGGCGCTTTATCGAGGCTGGTGAAGCAGGTTCAGGAAGCGGCTGGAGAGGTAAAGAGAAACCTCACGCTTGACCTAGACTCATCGCCGATGGCACGCCTGCGGCGAGAACTGTTGGATGTGCTTAACACTGTCAAGCGGGCTAATGCCGACTTCCAGTCTGAGGTGCGAAGCAAACTTGCCGAGATGACTGCACGGCGCGAGGAATCAGACCGATCCACCCTGCATGGTCTCGACTTCGAGGACGCCGTAGGGGCCTTCTTAGAGAGGGAAGTGGAGGGATCGGGGGATGTTGTTGAAAAGACCAGCCAGAAGGCGGGCAGGATACAGCGCTGCAAACTAGGGGACTATGTTCTTACTCTTGGTGCTGACAGTGCTGCGTCGGGAAGTCGGGTCGTTGTAGAGGCTAAGGATAATAAATCCTACGACCTTAAGGTAGCGCTGGAGGAAATTGCGCAGGCCCGCGATAACCGCGAGGCGCAGGTAGGTCTGTTCGTATTCTCAAAGGCAGCCGCACCGACAAGCCTTCGAATGCTTGACCGCTTCGGGAACGACGTCGTGGCGGTTTGGGACCGTGATGATAATTCGTTCGATGCGGTGCTGCGGGCCGGGCTATCGTTGGTCCGCGCGCTGGCTGTGAAGGAGCGCTCGGCGTCTGAGCGTACTGAGGCCGATTTCAGCTCGATCGATGATGCGCTGCGGCGCATCGCCAAGGCTGCAGAGTCGCTCGAAGACATTGCGGCCATGGCCGGTACGGTGCGCTCCAATGGGGAGAAGATCCGCAATCAAGCCGAGAAGTTGCGCGGCGACATCGAAAAGAGACTTGGGACACTCTATGAGCACTTGGAGACGCTCAGATCTCATGCGTGCTGATAGAAGAGATTTATCCGAGCGTCCAGGGTAAACAGGCCCTGAAGGTTGATGAGTTGCAACGAAGAAACACCCTGCCGTGAATTGATCGACCCGACACTGGGAGAGCCTAGGTGGGATTGGGACCGGCGGATCGTCATAGGGGGTCGGCGCGTCGATCGTCGCAATCGCGATCAGTTTGCAAAAGTTTCGGCTGAGGCAACCGCATGAAATCGGCAAACTTCGAAATCCTGCGACAAGGGTGGCCTGAGCTTGCCGAACTCGGTGCCTTTGCAGAAGCCTATGCGCATGCCGATCCGGCAAGCGCGCTCGTTAAGCTGCGGCAGTTCGCCGAGAATCTCACCAAGGATATATACCGCGATCTGCAGCTGCCAAAACCCGATCAGCCGACATTCGTCGACCTCCTTAAGAATCAGGCTTTTTCGGCGATCACGCCTAGGGTCATCCTCGACAAACTTCATGCGCTGCGTATTCACGGCAACAAAGCCGCGCATGGCGAGGAGGCCAAGCCTCAAAACGCTCTCTGGCTGCTCAGAGAAGCGCATGATCTCGCGCGGTGGCTTCTCGTTCAGCACGCCGATTCGAAGGCAGCAGACATCCCTACTTACACGCAGCCGATGACCCCACAGGCCGCCGAGGCGCGTGAACGCCGTCAGATTCTAGAGAAGCTGGCTGTCCAGGAAGCGCAGATGGATGCCCTGCTGCGCGAACTCGATGTTGCGCGCCAGGTGGCCAGCGCTGCAGAAAAGAAAGCGGAGGAACTTCAAGCAATCGCCGCAACGGCCAATGCAGCCGCCGACGAGCTGCAATTTGATGAAGCGACGACGCGCACGCGTCTCATCGATAGCCAGCTCGCGAGCGTTGGATGGAATGTTGCAATGGGAGAAGCCAGCACTGAGGAGGTCGGGAAGGAAATCGAAGTCCGCCATCAGCCGACTGAATCAGGAAGTGGCTATGCCGACTATGTGCTTCGGGATGACAATGGCAATCCGCTGGCAGTGATCGAAGCGAAGAAGACTTCGATCGAACCAGAGCGCGGTCGAGCTCAGGCTAAACTCTATGCCGACGGCCTGGAAAAAACATATGGCCACCGCCCAGTGATCTTCTACACGAATGGTTTCGACATCTGGATTTGGGATGATGCGCAGGGCTTCCCACCTCGGAAGCTCTATGGGTTTTATTCAAAGGATAGCCTGCAACACCTCGCCAACTACCAACGGAAGGAGCGCAAGCCTTCCGAAACTACCGCTTGGATTCCAGCCGCGCTTGAGGGCTCAGGGCTGACACGTATAACAATGGTTCAATTGTTCAATTGGTGGTCAGATGTCCTGCTGCACCATCTCGCGGCGCGCCCAGATCTCAGGATGCTGTGGGCGGTTGAGGCCGTGAGTATCCGGATAGTGAAGCGTCTACTGGTCTATAATCCCACGGCGCGAGATAAGATACTAACGACATTGTCGGAGGCTCGCTTTGCGCTCCCAGAAGAAACCTTGGCGTCTCTCTTTTTGAGCCCCGGAACCAATATGTTAATTGTTTTAGAATCAGCTGTGTCGATTGGTTGGAACACACTCGCACGTAATGCTGTCATGGCAATCGCCGCCATCTTTGTAGTGTGGCGAGTAAGGGTCTCGCCAAATCCCTCGATTGAGTGGCTCGTTCGCAATTACGATAATTTCCGTTCAATGTGGCCGCGCTCTGACGAGCGCGGGATCTCACGAGCCCGTCGGCGGTAAAGCGAAACCG
>Ga0335075_10012584_pt1 | contig 12774 bp, 10 predicted proteins | sample Lox_Sample_24_FD_206723 | JGI IMG/M metagenome (GOLD analysis project Ga0335075, IMG submission 206723) | Soil microbial communities from Loxahatchee National Wildlife Refuge, Florida, United States - Lox_Sample_2.4 | ecosystem: Environmental > Terrestrial > Soil > Wetlands | place: USA... | reverse complement strand
GACCTCTTCTACCGGGACTCCACGGTTGTTCCCGGGGATGTCCGGACTGTCCGCGAGCCTCCCCGGAACGCGCCGATCACGTGGTTAAAGACCGGTTGCCCGATCCACTTTCTTTGAGATCACCTCAGTCACCCATACTCGCGACGGCGCGCTTCCCCGTCTCATCGCCCGGTGACGTTTCGGCCCTGCCCAAAATCATTGCCCGTGGCCGCCCGGACAGCATTCGCTATATGAACAGCATCCTCCGAATGGGGCGGCACAGGAAGGGAAGGTCACCATGCGAAGGCAGCGACGGGGCCGCATGCCCAATTTCAAGCTGGCCGCCGCGGCCTGTGCCGCGCTTGCCCTGGCGGTCGTCGGCTGCAGCAGCAGTGGCTCGCCCAGTGGCCGTGGCCCGGCTGGTGGTACCAGGGTGACCGGGGGAACGGCCACCTGGGCGCTGAACCCGTCCGCGGTGCCGAACTACATCTTCCCGTTCGCGAGCAGCACCTACTTCAGCACCGTGAACTCCGAGGAGTTCCAGTACCTGATGTACCGGCCGCTTTACTGGTTCGGCAACGGCGCGTCGCCGACCCTGAACACCAGCCGGTCCCTCGCCTACGCGCCCGTTTACCACGGCCGCCAGGTGACGATCACGATGAAGGGCTGGAAATGGTCGAATGGGGAGACGGTCAGCGCCCAGGACCTGCTGTTCTGGATTCACATGATGCAGGCGGTCGCGAACGGCGACTGGGGTGACTATGTCCCCGGGGAGTTCCCCGACAACGTCACCGGCGTGAGGGCGGTCAGTGCCACCACGCTGACCATGACGATGAAGAAGGCCTACAACCCGACCTGGTTCACCTACAACGAGCTCAGCCAGCTCACCCCGATGCCGCTGGCCTGGGATCGGACGGCAGCCGGGCCGGGCGACTGCGTGGCCGTCGTCAGCGACTGCCAGCAGGTGTACACCTACCTGGACAGTCAGTCCAAGGCCCTGTCCAGCTGGGCGACCTCGCCGCTGTGGTCGGTCGTGGACGGCCCGTGGAAGCTGACCAGCTTCAACCCGGACGGCAACTCCACGTTCGTTCAGAACAAGGACTACTCCGGGCCGGTGAAGCCCACCCTCTCGAAGTTCATCGAGCTCCCGTTCACCACCGAGAGCGCCGAGTACAACGTGCTGCGGGCCGGGGCGGCCGGCGGCGGCCAGGTGATCGACGTCGGGTACATCCCCACCACCGACGTGCCAGCCAAGCCAGCGAACGCGAGCGTCGGCGCCAATCCCGTCAGCGGCTACACGCTGGCGCCGCTGATCCAGTGGTCGATCAACTACTTCCCGATCAACCTTCAGTCGACCACCGGCAACGGCCCGGTCGACCGGCAGCTGTACTTCCGGCAGGCCCTGCAGTACCTGATGAACCAGAAGGCGGTCATCAACGGCCCGCTGCACGGCTACGGCGCCTACACCGTCGGGCCAGTGGGCACCTACCCGGCGACCCCGTACCTGTCCCCGCGGGGCAAGCAGGGCGACCCGTTCCCCTACAACCCGGCCAAGGCGAGGCAGCTGCTGGCCAGCCACGGCTGGAAGGTAGTGCCGAACGGGATCACGACCTGCCAGGACCCGAGCCTGTGCGGTCCTGGCATCGGCCGGGGCCACCAGCTGGTGTTCAGCCTTCCGTACGCGACCGGGGTGGACTGGGTAACCGCGGAGATGACCCAGCTCCAGTCCAACGCCTCGCTGATCGGGATCAGGCTCAACCTGGAGCCCAAGCCGTTCGACCAGGTGACCGCCATCGGCGGGCCCAACTGCGTGGTCGCGCACACCTCCTGTGCCTGGGACATGGTCAACTGGGGCGGCGGCTGGTCCTTCGTGCCCGATTACTACCCGTCGGGGGAGACGCTCTTCCAGACCGGGGCGGGCGCCAATTCCAGCGGCTACTCAAGCGCGGAGAACGACGCGCTGATCAGGCAGACGCTCACCTCGAGCTCGCTGTCCGCGCTGTACGCCTGGCAGGACTACCTGGCCACGCAGGTTCCGTTCATCTGGCAGCCCGACGGCCCGTACGCGATGACCGAGGTGACCGGCGACCTGCGGGGCGTGCTGCCGCAGAGCACGACGGGCAACCTGAACCCGGAGGACTGGTACTTCGTCAAGTGACCCCGGCCGCGGTCAGGCCCGGCTCCTTGTGCTGTGGTTCCTCGCCGTGCAGTCGGCCGCCGTGCCGTTGAACGTGGCGACGAGGGCGTCGGCGAGGGACTCCCACCTGGCGTAGGCCCCGGGATAACCGGATCCCTGCACCTCCTGGGCGATGACGGTAAGCGGGCGGCCCTGCCATCCCGGGACAAGTGCCAGGGTCCTCAGGAACTTCCTGCTCGCATAGACGGGGTCCATGATCTGCGCTGTCGTCCCCCAGCCCTGCGACGGCCGCTGCTGGAAGAGGCCCAGGCTGTCGCTCGTGCCGTACGGCTGATTAAGCAGGCTCGACTCCTGCATGGCGGTGGCGATCGCGATCACGGCGGCCCGGGGCGGCAGCGCCATGCTGACCGAGACCTCGTAGATGACCTGCGCGTCCTCGACCTGGACCGAGTCGAGGGTGACTCCGTCAACCGCCTTGCCCGCCTGGACCAGGCACCTGGTGCCCGGCCCGGCCGCGGAGGAGGATGGGCCCGGCCCCGCGGTTCCCGCGCTGCAGGCGGCGAGGGCGATGCTCAGCGCGGCGACAAGCGGGATGGCGATCGCGGCGCCGCCCCAGGCCAGCGCGCCGGCCATCAGGTGCCGCCGGTCAGCGATGAATGCGGACAATTGGGCATGCCTGGCTCCCTCTGGCCATCGGGAGCACTCGGCATCAGCTGCTATCGGTTGCCCTGCCCGTGAAAGCGAGGAAGAAACACGATCTATGCGGTGAAAGTTCCCGTTGTGACGCAAGCGCGGTCGGCGGGACAGGCTTTCGCCCGGCCTCGATCGCAAATCCATGGCCTAATGAGGCATGCACTCGCCGCCACTGGCTACGATGACGCTGGTTGAAGCAGATGCTGATGCTTTGGGGGAGCGCGACCGCCCCTGACGACCTTTGCGGGGAGGCCGGATTGGCATATAGGTCGGTTCTGCGCAGGGCCTGGCCGCAGGGACCGGCACCCCAGCCGCCAGTCAAGCGGGTGCGCTCTGCCCTCGGGCTGCTTTTTCCCCTGGCGCTCGAGCCAGCTTCAGTGCGCGGGGACGCTACCGGGTGGCGGCGGGCTGGCCGCACCGGCCTTCAGGTCGCGGCCGTGTGCGTCGCGGCCGCCGTGCTGCTGTTGCGCTATGGCGCCATCTCGTCCTGGGACTCCGTCTACGCCGAGGACCAGGGCGTGTTCCTGGTCGACGCGCTTGCGCACCCGTGGCACCTGCTCACGCCCTACGGCGGCTACGAGGAGCTGATGCCTCGCCTCATCGGGCAGCTCGTCTCCTACCTGCCGCTTTGGGACGTGGCGGTGGCCTACGCGCTGACCGGAGCCACCATCGCCGCGCTGTGCGCGCTGTTCACGTACCACGCGATGGAAGGGTGGATCTCCTCGCCCTGGCTGCGGGCACTGGTGGGCGCGGCCCTGGTGCTGCTGCCGCTGGCGCCGATAGAGATCGCCGACAACGGGGTCAATACCCCGTGGTACACGCTGGTCGCGCTGTTCTTCGGCTTCCTGTGGCGGCCCAGGGGCTGGGCCGGGATGACCGCCGTGGCCCTGATCGCCTTCGCCTCCTCGTCCTCGGAGATCCTCGCCGTCATCTACGCGCCGCTGGCGCTGCTGCGGCTGGTCGCGCTGCCCCGGTGGCGCGAGCAGGCGGTGACGGCCGGCTGGCTGGCGGGCCTGCTCGTGCAGGTGCCAGTGGTCCTGGAGAGCTACACCCAGCACACCCAGCGGCTCAACAACCTGGCGACCGTCGGCCAGGCGTTCGGGTTCTACTTCCACAACGTCGCGCTGCGCGCCCTCGGCTGGCACTTGTCCGTGCGCCTGGTGCAGGTCGCCAGCCTGAACGGCGCCACGGTCATCGTCTGCGCCATCCTCGTGGCGGTGTTCGGCTGGGCGCTGGTCACCGGCAGCCCGCCGAGCCGGGTGTTCGTCGCCGTCGCACTGATCATGGGGCTGGCGGAGGCGGTCTTCGCCGCGACCGTGGTCCCCTACGTGATCACGCAGCAGTTCTATGCCGACTTCGAGGGCGGGTCCCGCTACTCGGCCATGCCGATCATGGCGATGGTGGCCGCCGCCACGGTCGCGGTCGACACCTACCTGCGTCGCCCGGCCAGTGCCCGGCCGCCAGGGGCCTCCGGCGGCGACGAGATTGGGCCCTCCCGGCCGCGGCCACGAGCGGTCGTCGCCGTCGTCGCCCTGGTCGGCGTGCTGCTTGTTGGCTGGGTCTGGGACTACCAGTACGTGACCGAGCGCATCGCCTGGGGTCGCTGGGAGCCCAGGGCAGAGCAGTTGCTGACCGAATGCACGCACCGCCCCAGCGGCACGATCACCACCTGGACCTGGGGGCGGGGCACGATCACCATTCCCTGTTCCCGGCTGCGCCGCTAGGCTCGCCAGCATGCCATCATCCGGGCCGGCGCTTCTTGGCCGGCTCCGCGACCGCCTGCTCGATCAGGTGCTCGGACTGCTTGAGGCCGACCACGCCGTCCAGGCCGTGGCCCTGATCGGGTCGCTCGGCCGCGGCGAGGAAGACAACTGGAGCGACATCGACCTGCTGATCCTCACCGAGGAGGAGGCCATCGCCCGGTTCATGGACCAGCCCGCGGCAACCACCTGGGCGCGGGCGCGCCTGCTGGCCGACGGCCGCCACAACTCACCCCGCGGTGCCACATCGGTGGGCGCGACCCATCTTTGCTCGGGCCTACCGGTCCACGTTGACCTGCACGTTCACCCCGCCGACCGGACGCGCTTGCCGTCCGACGGGCGCGTCGTCTTCCAGCGCAGGCCGATCGAGGCCCAGGCCGCGTCATTCGACCAGCTGAACGCCAGCGGCCCGCGGCAGCCACCGACCACGAAGTCGCCCGAGGAGACCAGGAGGATCCATCTTTCCTACGTCCCGATAGCCGGCAAGTACATTGGCCGCCGGTCGCGGCGCGGGCTGGAGATGATCCGGTTCCTCGGCCGGATACCGGACTTCAGCGCCCAGGATCCGGCGGCTCAGCTGCTCGCGCTCAGGGGCATCGCGGCCGGACTGGCGGACCCGGACTCAGCCTGGCTGAGCGACGCGGTCGCCTCCTACCTCGACCTGGTCGAGGCGACCTTGTAGCGGGTCGCGGGCCTGCCGAGCGAGTCCTCAGGTCCGGGAGTCCTCAGGTCCGGGAGTCCTCAGGTCCGGAAGAACGACGGCGGCGGGATCGTGTCTTCCAGCGAACGGACCACCGCGGGGGTTATCGTGACGCCGCCCTCGGCGAGGGCGTCAAGCGCCGCGCCCGCCACCGGTGGCAGGGTCGCCCGCCGGGGGTCCGCGCCCGGCAGCAGCCGGGGCAACTGCTCCCGCAGCGCCGCCGCGACCGGGGAATCGGGGTCCATCAAGATCGAGCCCGACATGATGACCGGCACGCCCCCCTCGCCGGCCGCGCTCAGGCCGGCCTTCCGCGCGGCTATCTGCGCGTAGAAGGCCAGCCTGCGGCCCTGTTCCCGGACGATCTGCGTGGCGACGGGGTCGCCCTGCCTGGCGGCCTCCGTCACCACCCGGGCGGCCCGGGGCCGCTGGGCCGGATCAGCTGCGTCCCTGCGCCGGGTGAACCAGCGGTTGAGCTCGGTGAGGTCGGGCTGCCCGTAGAACTGCGCCAGGGCCGGGCCGAGGCTGGTGGCGGGGGCCGCGCCCAGCTCAGCCAGGAACGCGGCCTTCAGCGCCTCAGACACCAGGCCGGTCCCGCCCATGGCGTGCTGCCCCCACCAGCCCATCTGCCACGTCGCGCCGGCCGGTCCCCGCGCGGCGATCGCGGCGGCCGTGCCCGCGTTTACCGCCACGCCGACGCCCGATGGCTCACCGCAGCGGATGGCGGCGTACCCGTCGTTGAGGATGGACCTGGTAGTCAGCCCGGGCCACTGCTGGCGCAGCACGCCATCCCACAGCTCCCAGTCCTCCGGCCAGTCGACGCCGGCCAGCCGGAACGCGGCGGAGGCCACCTCCGCCCGGCTGGCGCCGGCCTCGGCCAGCGCGGTGTCGGCGGCGTGCAGGACCGTGGCGACCGCCGCCGCCTCACCGGGGGTGTCGTAGATGTCGCCGCCGCCCGCGCGGGCGGCGCCCGCGACCTTCCCCGCGGGAAGGCACGCGAGCGCCACGGTCTTGCTGTTCCCGGCGTCGATGCCCAGGTAGATCGTCATCGCGAGGGGCGGCGCACCGGGGCGACGCCGAGCAGCCGCTCCGGCAGCCAGGCGGCCTGGGCCACGGCCAGCTCGTCGTACAGCATCTCGGCGACGGTCAGGGACGGGACCAGGGGATGGGCGACCATGGCCCGCAGCGCGTCGTCCCTGGTGCCGTCCCAGCCTGCCTTGGCCGCCAGCAGCTGGTACTCGGCCAGCTGCTGCGTGATGCCGAGCACCGAGTGCGGCAGTGGCTTCTGCTGCTCGGGGTGGAAGCCCTTGGCGTCGACGGTGCCCCACACCTCGACGACGAGGCTCTCGTCGAAGCCGGGCAGGATGCCGCCCGTGTTGGGGATGTTGAACGGCAGCCGCGCGCCGCTGTCGTTGTAGAACGCGCTGATCGCGTCGATCGCCAGCTCGAGCTCGTGGATGCCGCCCCGCGAGCAGGCCGGGTCAAGCGACGGGGCCGGGCTGTTGGCCTGCTCGGTGTAGTGCGCCCAGTAGCTGTCAAGCGAGCCAAGGATCTGCTCCGAGCGGGTCTCCCTGGACAGCTGCTGCTCCCGCAGCAGCTCATCCCGGAAGTAGTAGAAGTTGAAGTAGTCCGAGGGGATCGAGCCCACGGCCACCGCCAGGTGCAGGGCGCGGTAGCCGTTGATGTCGGTGATGGGCGGCAGGCCACGCACCTCCTCCCAGCGCTCGCGCAGCACCTCGATGGCGTCCCGTCCCTCGTAGGTCGCCTCGTTGGACCAGACGTTGTGGTTGACGCCGGTCATGTTCGCCGTCAGCTTCGCCGGGTCCAGCCCGGCGGCCTTGGCGATGACCGGCGGGAACACGATCGGGCCCTCGCAGAACGAGACGATCGGGATGTCGGTATTGTCCGCGACCACCTGGGACACGATGTTGACCGGGTTCGTGTAGTTGAAGATCCGCGCCTTCGGCGCGACCTGCCCCAGGTTCGCGCACAGCTCCCGCATGACCTGCGCCGACCGCAGCGACATCATGAGCCCGCCAGGACCTTGCGTCTCCTGCCCGATGACGCCGTACTTCAGCGGGATACGCTCGTCCAGCGCCCGTGCCTCGAAGCCTCCAGGCCTGAAGCTCGACAAGACGGCATCGACATCCGTCACCCCGGCCCGCATGTCCGTCGTGGCGGTCACGGTGATGTCAAGGCCGGCCGCCCTGGCCATCTGCGTGGCCATCCGGCGCGTGATCTCCAGGTGGTCGGGGTCCAGGTCGATGAGGACGAACTCCGAGCCGTCGAACTCGGCCCCATGATGGATGAACGATGCCATGGTGCCGGGGGCACGGGATGATCCGCCGCCCAGGTACGCGATCTTTATGCGAGCCATTGTGCCTCCTGTGGGTGGTGGATTGTCTCAGCCGGCCGGTGGCCGTTGAGCTCACTCGCGGCGGCCTCGTCCACGAACAGCAGTGGCCGCGCGCACTCGGTCAAGACGGTGGCCGGCCACTCGGGCCGGTAGCGGTCGGCCTCGGCGACCAGGCGGGCCGCGCGGGCCTTCGCCTCCCCGTGCGCCACCATCACGACCTGCCTCGATTGCTCGCGAATGGTGGCTACCCCGACCGTCACTCCGTAACGCGGGACCCGGTCGACCTGGCGGCCGAAGCTCGGGAAGGTGCCCAGGTTGTCCTGCCGGGTCTGCTCGGCCAGCCGGACAACCCGGGTGCCGCTGTCCCGGCCAGAGCCAGGCGGGTTGAACGCCACGTGCCCGTCGCCGGCCCCGCTGGCCAGGATGAACAGGTCGATGCCGCCGTTTTCGGCGATCATCGCGTCGTATTGCTCCGGCGCCGCCGGATCAGGGACCCAGTAGTGGTCGGGACTGATGCCGCGGCCAGGGCCAGCGGCCGAGCTCAGCCGGTCCACGATCTCGGCCTGGCCGAAGCGCACGCAGCTGTGCTCCTCGGCCGGGTCGATCCGGCGCATGGCGCCGGTCTGCTCGTCCCGCTCGACGTACTCGTCCATCATGACGATCACGAGTCCGGTCAGGTCAAGGTTGCGCGTGGCGACCTCGCGAGCCAGGGCCACATAGGTGCTCTGCGGGCTCCGTCCGCTGGGGCAGCCGAGAAGGAACGGCCGCCCGGCGTCCGCTGCCTCCGCGAGCCGCCCCGCGATCAGCGTCGCGAGAGCGCGCCCTAGCGCCTCCGGTCCGTCGAACACTGTTGGCTGCACCCGCATGCATCACTCCGCCTCAACTCGGTACCAACTAAGCCATGTCACCATAACTGGTCTAACTGGTCTAGTCAACGAGTACCAGCTGCTACGGGTGTGATGCCTGGTGCGGAGGATGACTCGTTACGCTCGCCGGAACAGGTCCGCCTGGAAGCGGTAGGCGTCCGCGCGGTAGGACATGGTCCCGGCTAGGATCGGGCTGCCGTCGGTCAGGTAGGTGAGCTCCTCGCCGATCAGGATGGGCGATCCTGGCTCAACGCGCAGCAGGTCAGCGACGGGCTGGCCGCAGGCGTCCGCCCGCAGCGTGTAGGAGCTGCGCTCGATCCGCACGTCGGACAGTTCCTCGATAGTCTCATACAGCGAGCGATCGGTCATGTCGGTCTCGGCCAGCAGTGGCACCTTGGCCAGCACCACGATGCTCACGTCAAGACAGACCGGGACGCCGTCAAGCGTCCGCAGCCGGGACAGCTCAAGCACGCTCACCGCCGGGGCGATACGCAGCTTCCCCGCCTCGTCGAAGGTCGCCGGGCGCTCGTGGGCGCCAAGCACCTGGGCGCCCGGCGCCAGCCCGCGCGACCTGGCCATCTCCGAGAAGCTCTGCAGCGTGCTCGGTGGCTCGCCCACCACGTGCGACGGCACGAACCAGCCACGCTTAGGCGAGCGATCGAGGATCTCCCTGTCCGCCAGCAGGTCCAGCGCCTTGCGCAAGGTGGACCTGCTCACACCGATCCTGCTCGCCAGGTCACGCTCGCCTGGCAATCGGCTTCCGGGCGGGAAGGAACTGCGTCGGAGCAGGTCAGTGAGCTTTCTGTAGGCTTCAGCGACCGCGATGGCGCCCTCTGCGTCGGGCTGGGACATGGCGGGACAATACCAGTACGAAGCGTCTGTTACCAAGCAGTGATCATCTGTCTGTCTGGTTCAAAGTCTGGACTATCTGGTATGCGGTGGTTAAACTGCCGGAAACCTCCACAGAACGAGATCTAGTCCATCAGGAGACCCAGATGAGACGGCGACGGCGCCAAACATCGTTCATCAGCGGCTCGCTGGCCGCGATCGCCGCGATCGGCTGCCTGGCGGTATCCGCCTGCACGCCCGGCGTGGCCGGAAGCCCGGCCGCGGGCAACCCCACCCCATCAGGCGCGGTGACCACCAACGCCGCCTCGCTGGGCAAGACCACCATCAGCGTCCTGGACTACTTCACCGGCGGTGTGGACAACACCTGGATGAAGGACGTGATCGCGGCCTTCGAGAAGAAGTACCCCAACATCACGGTCCAGCGGCAGTCGGTCACCTGGTCGGACCTGATGCAGGAACTTCCGCTCAAGATGAAGTCGCCCAACCCGCCGGACGTCGTTCCGCCCAACAACGGCTGGCAGTCACTCGGCACCCTCGTCCAGGGCGGCCTGGTCGACAACCTCAGCTCCTACGCCAAGGCCTACGGCTGGGACACCACCGTTCCCGCGTCGATCCTCAAGGAGCAGGAGTTCTCGGCCAATGGCAAGCAGATGGGCAGCGGGGACCTGTTCGGGATGCCGGTGGCGCTCTCGTCCATGATCGAGGTCTACTACAACCGCTCGCTGCTCAAGCAGCTCGGCCTGACCGTGCCCACCACCTACAGCCAGTTCACCAGCGACCTGGCCAAGGCCAAGGCGGCCGGGATCACCCCGGTCGAGCTGGGCAACCAGGCCCAGAGCGGCGTCACCCAGCCGCTGTACAGCGTCATGAACGCGCTGGGTAACCAGTCCACGATCTCGAACATCATCTACTCCAACGGCTCGTCCAGCCTCGCCAGCCAGGCGTCCGGCTTCCCCCAGGCGGTCCAGGCGATGCAGGACTGGGCGGCCAAGGGCTACTTCCCCAAGCAGTTCACCGGCCTGCCAGAGACCAACGCCGAGACGCAGTTCATCGGCGGGCAGGGCCTGTTCCACTTCGACTACTCCGGCTCGCTGCCGTTCACGTCCGCGTCCCAGGCCAAGGGCTTCGGCTCCTTCGTCCTGCCGCGCAACGACGGTCAGCCGGCCGTCGCCACCTTGTCCGCCGCCACCGAGCTGTGCATCTCGTCACAGTCCAAGCACGTCGCCGCGGCGGCCGCGTTCCTGAACTTCGCCGCCAGCCCGGCCGCGGCCCAGATCGCGGTGAACCTCGGGACCGACCCGATGCTCGCGCCCAACGTGACGCTGCCCACGAGCAACCCTGAGTTCGCCGACGAGGTGACCAACGCCAACCTGGTCACCGAGCACAACTCGGGGGTGCCGTACCTCGACTGGGCCACCCCGACCCTGTTCACCACCATCACCGTCCAGATGTCGGATCTGTTCGGCGGCAAGACGAGCGCGACCGGGGCGGTCAGCGCCGTGCAGGCTGACGACTCCAAGTTCCGCGCTCAGCTCGGAAAGTAAGTGCCCGTACGTTGATCTCTATAGCCAGGAGGCGGTCGGCCGTGAACCAGACGCTGACCCGCGACCATGAGCGGCGGGAAGCCGGAGAGCCGGCCGCCGGTCGTGGACGCAAGCGCAGGCGCAAGGCGGGAGTCGGCTCCGGTCGCCGCCCCTGGCTAGGGCTGCTTTACCTCGCGCCAGGCCTGGTCCTGTACGCGATCGTCGTCATCGTGCCGGTGGGCCAGGGCGTGTGGCTGTCGTTCTTCAACTGGAACGGCGTCACCGCCGCGACCTGGGCTGGGCTGTCCAACTACACCAGCTTCCTCAGCGATCCCACCCTCCGTACCGCAGTCGAGCACACGCTGTGGTTCATCTTGTTCTACTCGATCCTGCCGATCGCGCTCGGGCTGCTGAGCGCCGCGCTCAGCGCGCACAAGGGGCTGCGCGGAGCGGGGATGTTCCGCGCGGTGATCTTCCTGCCCCAGGTGATCACGCCCGCCGTCATCGCGGTCGTCTGGCAGCAGATCTACGCCCCCGGCGGGCCGGTCAACGACTTCCTGACGCTGGTCGGCCTGGGCGGGCTTACCCGTGGCTGGCTGGGCGACTTCACCTGGGCGCTGCCCGCGCTCGGCCTGGCCGGAACCTGGGCTTCCTTCGGCCTGTGCATGGTGATGTTCGTCTCGAGCATGCAGTCGATACCGCCGGAGCTGTATGACGCCGTCCGGGTCGACGGAGCCGGGCCGGTACGCGAGTTCTTCACCGTCACCCTGCCCAACCTGCGCGGCCCCATCTCGGTGGTGCTGGCGCTGACGATGATCGGGGCGATTCGGCTGTTCGACCTGGTCTGGCTGACCACCAAGGGTGGCCCGGGGATCTCGACGATCACCCCGACGATCGTGCTGTACCAGCGCGCGTTCGCCAATCCGAACGTCGGGTCCGCCGCGGCGATCGGCGTCGTGATGTCCCTCGTCTCGCTGGTCGTCGTACTGGTAATCGTCAAGGTGGCGGAAGGCAGGGCGCAATGATCTCCCGGCGCGAGCGCGTAATGACCTATACACTCCTCGCGATCGTCTCGATTGCCGTGCTGTTCCCGCTGGTGTGGGTGCTGTTCCAGGCGCTGAGCCCGAGCTCCGTCGGAGCGATCGACCTCGCCCACCTGCAATGGTCGAACTTCGTCACCGCCTGGCAGCAGGCCGGGTTCACCCAGTACCTCAAGTCGAGCCTGATCATCACCGGCAGCGTCGTCGTACTCGGGACCCTGGTGGCCATCTTGAGCGGCTACGCGTTCGGCGTCCTCGGCGTGACCGGGGAGAAGGTGCTTTTCCCCGTGGTGCTCCTCGGCCTCATGCTCCCGATGGAAGCGTTCATCGTCCCGCTCTACTACGACTTCCTGAATTACCGGATCACCGACACCTACCAGGGCATCGTCCTCGCCCACCTGGGCATGGGCGTTTCCTTCGGCGCGTTCTGGATGCGCACCGCGTTCCGTGCCGTGCCTGACTCGCTCGGCGAGGCGGCCAGGATCGACGGCGCGGGCTCCTGGGCGCAACTGTGGCGCGTCTACCTCCCGCTGGCCCGCCCGGCGGTGCTCACGCTCGTGCTGCTGAGCTTCCTGTGGACCTGGAACGACTACTTCCTCGCCCTGATCCTCGTCTCCGACCCGTCGCACCAGCCGATCACCCTCGGCCTTGGCGCCTTCTCCGGCCGCTACCTGGTGCAGGTCAACCTGCTGTCGGCCGCCGCGATCCTCGTCTCGCTGCCGATCATCGTGCTTAGCTTTGTCTTCCAGCGCCAGTTCATCAGGGGAATGCTCTCCGGCTCGATCAAGGGCTACTTGATCACAACCGGTCCAAGCAATAGGACATTACTGGCGACACGCGGCAACCGGCCAAATCGGGCGATGCCGATGATGCC
>Ga0335075_10012583_pt1 | contig 12774 bp, 13 predicted proteins | sample Lox_Sample_24_FD_206723 | JGI IMG/M metagenome (GOLD analysis project Ga0335075, IMG submission 206723) | Soil microbial communities from Loxahatchee National Wildlife Refuge, Florida, United States - Lox_Sample_2.4 | ecosystem: Environmental > Terrestrial > Soil > Wetlands | place: USA... | reverse complement strand
CGTCGGAGCGGTAGCTGTTGGCGGTGCCGTTGGCGGAAGTTACGTTATAGGCGACGCCCTGCCCGCCGGTGTCGTAGTTCGCGGCGTACACCGTGCCAGGCACCGCCGCCGGGGTGCCGCCGAAGGGGGCGTCGGTGGCAGCGTAGGCCGCGGAGTGCGTGGTGCCCACCAGCGGCAGGGCGGCCAGGACCGCGATCACGAGGACCGCAGGGCCTATGCGTCTGCGGCGTGGCCTGCCACGCCGGGATCCAGCCAGCCACGGGACGTGAATCGATCTCATTTCCCTTACTCCCTTCCTCATTTCCGGCCAGGCTGCGGGCCTTGCCGTGTTTGTGAGTAGGCGCCCCATGAGCCCCGGTGGAACTGATCCAGAAGAACGACAGCGTGATGGCCGGGGCACGGAGGCCGGCCGTGCTCGGCGGACGGCCTCCGTGCCCACGGTCGAAGATCGCACGCGCATAGTGGCTTAAATCAGTCTTTATAATAAGGATTAATTTAAGGAGCGTATATGGGTTCGTCAAGGGAACACAGCGGGCCAATACGCGCCTGTGGGTACCGATTTTCGGCATCCACAGGCCAAACGCGCGTTCGGGTGCGTTCAGGCGGCTCGCCGCGCTACGCGAGGAGCTCCAATACCGGGGCAAACTGCTCGATCGCGAACCCACTGATCGTTAGGCATGTCCGTCCCCAAAGCCGCCGCGCGAGGGGCGGACTCCGGCATGGCGAGTGCTGTCAGGCTTGACATGAGAAAAATCTATTGTAACCCGTATTAAGAGTGGAAATAGGAATAATGAAAATTGGACTGGCTCTTCCGCACATAGGAGAACAGGCAACCACCGGCGAGAGGGGCAGCGGGGGCTGTGGCTCGGCGCTCGATCGCCTCGGGTTCGATTTCGGCAGCTGAGGCGACCGCGGCGGGATCAGCCGCCAGGCTGGGGTGACGGGCCGCGCGTCACGGACGGGCGATGTCACAGCCGGAGGCGAAGATCGCAACTAGGGACATGAGCACTGAGACAGTAACCCCGGCGAGGGCGATCCGGGGGCGATCGGTCGCGGTGAGGACGCAGTCGCGTGGAAGGCCGCCGAGCTCGCTGCTTGAGGAATTCGAGCAGGTGTACCTGCGCAACGTGGACGTCCTCATGGGCTTCTTCGCGCGCCGGTGCCGCGAGCCGCACACGGTCGCCGACCTCACCTCCGAGACGTTCGTCCGGGCCATGGACGGCTTCGCCAGGTTCGACCCCCGCCGGGGATCGGATCGGGCGTGGCTGTTCGGCATCGCCGCCCACGTGTTCGCCCGCCATTGCGAGCAGTCGGCGGGCAACCGGGACGCGATTGCGCGGCTCGGCGGCCGCCGGGCGCTTGACGAGGACGAGATCGAGGAGCTCGCCGAGCGGATCGATGCCGAGCGCGAGGGCGCGGCGCTGATGCAGCGGTACGCAGCGCTGCCCGCGATCGAGCGAGCGGCGATCGAACTCGTCGACTTGGAGGGGCTCACCCCGAAGGAGGCGGCGCTGGCCCTCGGCGTCTCCGGTGTCGCATTCCGCAAACGGCTGTCCCGGGCGAGGTCCCGGCTGAGGAAGGAGCATCACGGCAATGACTAAGTTCACCGATAATCTCTGGAGAGATCTCGCGCAAGAGCACGGCGCGGTCCTCGCGCACGCCGAGCGCCCCGAACCGCGCTGGACCCGTCGCCCGCGCGTTATCGCGGGCAGCACGCTCGCGGTGGCGGCCGTCGCTGCGGCGGTCACGCTCGGCCTAACCTCGACGGGGAGCACGACGGCGGGTGGCACGCGGGTGGTTACCGATGCGTATACCATCACGCAGAGCAGCAGCGGCTCGGTGCTGGTGCAGGTCAACAACAAAGAGTCGATTAACGCCGCGAACGCGAAGCTCAACGCGATGCTCAAGGAGCAGGTCGTCGTTCGCACGGAGTCCGGGCCGGCATCAGTCACGGGCCCGGTGACCTGCACGCCGGGTGAGTCGAACGTGCATGGACCGACGGTGAAGGTTCTCCTAGGCGCGGACGGCACCCAGGTCATCACCCCGGGCACCACAGGGGACAACACGGGCGTTGGCACGTGGCACCTGACCGCCTGCTCCGTCTACACCACGGCTGACATGGGCACGGGCGGCACCGGCACGGGCAACGGGTGATCTGGTGACGGCAGCCGGTACTCGCCCGGCGCTTGCGTCGGCGATGTCCCGGCTAGCGGTTCGGCCCCCGGCGGGGGCTGGGGGCCGAACCGCTGTGTGGTGGCCGTGGTCGGTCGTCGCCGCCGCGGTCGGATGGAACCTCGTGAACCTGCGGGCGCTCACGCTCGGGGTCGCGTACAACGACGACAGCTCGATGCACGAGCAGATGGTGCGGTTCGCGACGGCTCAGCTGCGCGCCGGGCACCTGCCGCTCACCAGCTGGTTCCCGTTCCTCGGTGAAGGGTCCCCGCAGTTCCTTCACTACCAGAGCCTGCCGGCGATCCTGACCGGGCTGGCGGGTCTGGCAGTCGGTCCCGACGTGGCGTTCCGCTGCTCGCTGTACCTGCTCTTGTCGCTGTGGCCGGTGAGCGTCTACCTGGCGGCCCGCGCGTTCGGGGCGAGCAGGGCGGCGGCGGCCGCTTCGGCCGCGATGGCCCCGTTCCTGATGAGCGCCACGGGGGTCGGCTACGAGCAGGGCGCCTACGTGTGGACGGGGTTCGGCGTCTGGACGCAGCTATGGGCATCGTGGACGCTGCCGCTCGCCTGGGGCTGGAGCTGGCGGGCGATCCGCGACGGGCGCGGCTACTTCAGGGCGATCCTGCTGATCGCACTCACCGCCGCGCTGCACTTCGAGACCGGCTACCTCGCGCTCTCGGTGCTGCTCGTCTGGCCGTTCGTCGCCGGAAGGCCGCTCGTGACCCGGTTGCGGCGGGCCGCGGTCCTCCTGGGCGGTTCGCTGCTCGCGGCGGCGTGGGTGATCGTCCCGCTCGTGGAGCAGGGACGGTGGGCAGCGGTCAACGAGGCGCTGCAGGGCACTGGAGAGGTCAACGGCTACGGCGCGCGTGACGTGATGCACTGGCTGCTCTCGGGGCAGCTGCTCGACTTCGGCCGGCTGCCCGTCATCACCGTGCTGGCGGCGCTCGGGCTCGGACTGGCGTGGCTTGCCTGGTCCTCGTCCGCCGAAGCTCGCGCCCTGCTGGCCGCGCTCGGGGTGTGCCTGCTGTTCGCGTTCGGCCGCACGACGTTCGGCTCGCTTGTCAACGTGATCCCGGGCAGCGCCGACATCTTCTTCCGCCGCTTCATGATGGGCGTGCAGCTCGCCGCGCTGCTGCTCGCCGGCCGGGGAGCGGCATGGCTGGCGGCGAGATGCGTGCGGCCGCTCGAAGGCCGGGTTCCACGTTGGCGGCCCGGCCTGTCCCCAGCGGTCGTGCTCGTCGCGGCGGTCGCGGTGCTCGCGCCCGCGTGGCTTCAGCTCGACGCCTACGACCGCCAGGACAGCACCGCGATCGCGGCCCAGCGCCGCGCGGACGCCGTCGAGGGCGCCGACCTCGATCGCCTCGTCGCGGTGATCAAGCGCGACGGCGGCGGCCGCACGTACGCGGGGATGCCGTCGAACTGGGGCCAGAGCTTCACCGTCGGGGCGGTGCCCGTGTTCCAGTACCTGGACAGCCTCGACGTCGACGAGGTCGGGTACACGCTGCGGACGGCGTCGCTGATGACCGACCCGGAGTACTACTTCGACGAACAAGATCTCTCCGACTACCGGCTGTTCGGGATCCGCTACCTCATCCTTCCCGCCCGCCAAAAGCCGCCGGTGCCCGCGCGGCTGGCGATGCGCTCCGGCCCCTACTGGCTGTGGACGATCAACGGCGACGGCTACATCCAGGCCGGTCAGATCGTCGGCGAGATCTCGGCGAACCGGACGAACGTGGGTACCCGCAGCGTTCCGCTGCTTGACTCCGGGCTCGCCGCGGACGGTGCGTATCTCAGTGTCACGTTCGGGTCCGGCGGCGAGGGTGGCCGGCTGCCGACGGTGCGAAGCCAGTCCTCCGCCGGCACGGTCAGCGCGGAAAGCGCCGACCTTGGTGATGGCGAGGCCTCAGCGACGGTGCGGATGCGCCAGCCCGGGGTCGTGGTGCTCAGCGCCTCCTATGACCCCGGGTGGACGGCAACCGTGAACGGTCGGCAGGAACCTGTCCGGATGGTGGCGCCGGCGCTCGTCGCCGTGGACGTTCCCGCGGGCGCCGATCACGTCGTGTTCCGCTTCCACGGATACGGCGACTACCCGGAGTTGTTCGCGCTGGGCGGCCTCACCCTCTTCATGGCCGCCTTCGGGCCGGCGTGCTTGGCGTACGCGAGGCGTCGCCGCGGCCAGCTGATGGCCACTGCCAGCGAGCTCGTCCCGTGAGGCCAGTCGGCCACCCCCGGATCGAGGGCGGTATCGTCGCACGGCTACTGTGCGTCACGATGCTCCAGCTTACCCACGCATGTTGGCCGACGATCGCGGCACCGCGAAGGGGCCTGTTCCAATGAGCCGCGATATTATTGACCGAACGTTCGGCAAGTATTAGCTGGGGAGCGCTATGACAGTGCCCGATGACCAGTCACGTCCGGTCGAGACGATGATGGCTTCTGACGTCGCGTCGAAGATGCTCGGAATCGAGCTTGCCGGTTACGGTCCGGGCTGGGCCCGGACCCGGATGACGGTTCGGGATGACATGGTCAACGGGCACGGCATCTGTCACGGAGGCATGATCTTCAGCCTCGCGGATACCGCGTTTGCCTGCGCCTGCAACGGCTGGGGGCCGGTTACCGTAGCTGCCGGGTGTGACATTGTCTTCGTCGCACCGGCCCGCGGCGGCGATGTCCTCACCGCCGAGGCCCGCGTGCGGTCCCGCTACGGGCGCAGCGGCATCTATGACGTCACTGTCGCGCATGGTGACCGCCTTGTCGCCGAATTCCGCGGGCGCAGCCACGAGGTGCGGGAACCGCACAAGTAGCGGCGGAAATTGAGCCCTTCGCCAGGACGGTCGGCAGTCTCCGTCCGCGGTCAAAGATTCAATTCATCTCCCGAACGGACCTGGGCGTCTGTGTTCCCGATGACCTCAGACGGGCAGAGTGGTGAGCCAGTCAGCCGCGGGACTGGACTGGCGAGAATCACCTCGACCGGGTGATTGCCGCTCACCCTGCCCGCTGGCAGGCTCGCAGCCGGGACCGGGACGAAGGAGGTCACCATCATCAAGCTGAGCGCCTGCGCCGCGCCTGCGTGCGTGCGCGCCGGGGACTCGCGGCGATACGGTGCTGACCGGGGTGCTGGCTGACCAGGCCGCACTGTACGGCGTGCTGGCCGAGGCCGAGGCCGAGGCGCTGGGCCTGGAGCTCATCGAGGTCCGGCGCCTGCCGCCGCGCGAGTCGCGCGAGCCCTCGTCATGACATCGCTGTGCCCCGCGCCGGCCCGGATCGAGCGCAAGCTGCTCAACGGCTACGAGTGAGTTTTGGCGCGGCACATCGTGACAGAGCGGACAGGTAACACCGCGTTAGTTTCCGATGACTGATAGATCGCGGTGATCGCGCGGGCGGTGGCGGCCACGCTGGCGCGGAGCTCGGCCGGTTTGAGCACCTCGATGTCCGGGGCGAGGAAAGCGCCGGTAGCCAGCTCGATGGACTCGATCGGGAGTACGGCGCGGATCCAGCCGTCCGGTTCGGTTACGCCGGTGGCGGCCAGCGCGGCGGCGGCCGGGCCGGTCTGCCGCGTCGCGGCGGCGGGGGAGAGGCGGACCACAGCGTCCGCCTGGTGCAAGCTGGCGAGAAAGGCAGCGGTGTATGACCGCCAGTGCGCCGCCAGCGAGAAGCCGTGGTGGGCTCCTCCCAGCGGCGGTAGCGCACCTGCAGGACCGAGCCGCGCGTACCTTGAGCTCGGCGGCGGCCAGCACCGAGCCCAGGCCCAGTTCGGCGGCCGGCCCGGGCAGGCCGGACAGCGGCAGCGCCTTCGCCTCGTCGGCGCGGGATGGAACGAGCCGGAGTACCAGGCGTTCGGGTTGCCCTTCGAGCATCGCGTGAGCCGCTTCCAAGAGGCGCTGCAGACCGTTCAATGAGCAGTCGCCGCAGCGGCTTTTCCTGAATTAGCCGCGTGGGTGTCCCGCGCCGCCTCCCGACCGTAGCGGGCATTCCTGTCGTATCGGGCGGCCCGACCGTAGGCTGGGTCACGGAATCGGAGTCGCGAGAGGAGACCCGCGTGCCGTACGTCGACAATGGCGAGGCGAAGATCTGGTACACCGAGCAGGGGACAGGGTTTCCCATGCTGACGCTGGCGCCAGGCGGGATGCGCTCAAGCGCGCCGCTGTGGGAGATGGCGGCGATCAACCCGCTGGCCGCGTACGCCGGGCAGTACCGGATGATCGCGATGGACCAGCGCAACGCCGGCCAGTCCACCGGCCCGCTTGAGACCAGCGACCCGTGGGGCGCCTACGCGGCCGACCAGCTCGCGGTCATGGATCATCTCGGCATCGACCGGTTCCTGGTGTTCGGCTGCTGCATCGGCGGCCCGTTCATCCTGAAGCTGCTCGAACTCGCGCCGGAACGAGTCGTCGCGGCCGTCCTCGAGCAGCCGGTCGGGATCATCGAGAGCAACCGGGAGCTCTTTGACAATCTCTGGAAGCAGTGGCGTGAGCAGCTCATGAGCAAGCACGACGACCTCGGCAGCGACGAGATCGAGGCGTTCGCCACCACGATGTGGGCTCCCGACTTCGCCGTCAGCGTGACCCGCGACCAGGTGCGGTCCTTCCGCACGCCGATGCTCGTCCTTCCCGGAGTCGATGAGTACCACCCGACCGAGACCGGCCGCGAGATCGCCGCACTCGCGCCCGCCGCTGAGCTGCTCGAGCCGTGGAAGGACTCCGAGCATCTTCCCGCCGCCACCGAAGCGGTCGGCCGGTTCCTCCGAGACCACGCCCCGCGCTAGATCACCAGCGAGTTGTGCCCGGCCCTGTCCCGCCCGGAAACTCGGTTTCGTAGCATCGCCCCGGCACAGCGCAGCGCCCCAGCCTCCGCGACCGGGTTAACGCGCGGACTACATATAAGGTATTCGTGTTTCCGGGAGCAAGGGACCGTAGTCGTCGTATACCGGGCGCCCTGGCTGTGCGGGCTGCCAGCCGGGCAGGTCGCCGAAGGTCCGCACCCAATCATGGGCGAATCGCGCGAGCGGCAGCTGGTCGCCGGATACAAGCCCGAAACGCAGTGCAAAGGGCAACAGCGTGCCGCTGATGGCCTCCTCGCCCCTATCGGACTTGAACTTCCGGAGCTCACGCTGAAATGAGCGCACGCGCTGGGCAAGTTCCTCCCCCTTCGGCGTTCGCTGATCGTGGTGCAAGCGCCGGACCCACCCCTGGGCTACCCCCTCATGCTCCAGCGCACGCCGGACCTTTCCAAGGTCTTGCCCCAAGTCGGCCGCCAGCGACGACAACAGGACTGCCCGCCCCCTGTCGGCTAGCTTCTCAAGCAGCATGGTCTCGTATTTCGCGATAGCCCGCCGCCCGGGCACACCGTGCGGTGGGGTAAGCAGCCAGTCAGCGCCATCATTGGTTTCTTCGACCTGCAGCAGGTCCCGCTGTGCTAGGTCGACCAGCGTGACCGCGATGTCCCCCATAACCACCCGGCCCAGAACTACCAGGCTGATTTCTCCAGGCTTGAAGCCCTTGAGTGACGCCGGAATCAACATTATTGCCACGCTGGCTAGGGACAAGAGTGGACAGTACACCGAATTGTTCCATGAAAGATGCTTATGGCGCCGATGGCCCGGCAAATTTGCGCCCGTGCCGGGATGGCTCAGCCTGTGGCAGCGGGTCCCCGTCTCCCGCATGACGGCGGTCACGGCGCGGCCCGTGCCCTTCGCTTCTTATTGCGATTTATTGCGATCCGCCGTCCGGATGGCATCCGCCAGCTACAGTGGGCGACCGGGTGGCGGGCGTAGCTAGCGGTAACAAGGTCCTCAAGAGCAAGGCGGCTTCTCGGTGCACCCGGCAGGAAACGCAATCGATGCCAGCGCTGCGGTGATGTCAGTCGCGGACGAACCCCCCTCAGCCTTCCTGGCGGTCGCGGCTGCTGAGGGTGGGCGGCCTACTGCTCGCCGCTGCCGGGCTGTTCATCCTGTACTTCCGGCAGTCGCAGGTCGCGTCGTTCAACTCCGACGGCGCCGCCCAGGTGCTGCAGGCGCAGGCCATGCTGCACGGTAACCTGCTGCTTCGCGGGTGGTGGACAGGAGACGTCTCGTTCTACACCACCGAGTTGCCGGAATACATGCTCGTCGATCTCTTCCGCGGCCTGCGGGTGCTGGGGGAGACGCTGCTGCTGCTCTTCGGCGCCAACGGCCAGGGGAACCGCGGCCCAGCCTTCCTCGCATGGTTTCACCTGATCGGCCTGGCGCTCGCCGGGCAAACTTCGTTGTCGCCATGGCGAACCCGAACGGGCCGCTGGCCGGCATCGCGGTGAGCGCCGGGCAGGAGTTCTTCGGCCGCCCAGCGCACACGTATCGTGTGGGCGGCTACGTGATCATGGTGTACCGGTACAACCTGCTGACCAGGCCTGATTCACGAATATGACCAGGTCGCATGAGGTGACACAGGTTTTCGGGGCTCACAGGCTGGGCCGGCGTCAGGGTCCGTTAACAGGGCGCACTACCGATAGCGCATGGACGGGTGCCAGGTGTAGTCTCCGGGGTGGAAGCCGGCGAAACCAGCCGCTGGGTCGGGACCCCGCCTTGCTGCGCTACAGGAAGGCGCTGTCATGTTCAGCATGGGCCTGGGTTCTCGTGAATGCGGCGGCCATGTTGTCGTCGCGTTGCGCGGGGAGCTCGATCTTGCAGACGCCGCGGACGTGGCGGTTGTCCTCGGGACCGTCGCGGCGCTTGAGCCGCGGATCATCGTGGACCTGGCGGGGCTGGAGTTCATCGATGCCAGGGGCGTGGCAGCGCTGGTGCTCGGCCGTAAGCTCTCCCGGCGCGCCGGGGGTGACCTGCTGCTTGCCGCGCCGCAGCAGCGGGTACTGCGGGTCCTCGCCGTTACCCGCCAGCTTGACAGCCTCTCCGTTCATGCCAGCGTGGAAGAGGCAGCCGCCAGCGCGGCCGGCCGCGGCGGTGGTCGTGCCGATGCGGCTGAGGCCCGGCAGGGTGCGGTGGCGGCGCATTGCCATGCTGCCAGGAACGCGAGCCTTCCGGGATGAAGCATGGTGACCGGCGGCTGGCTGCGCTGATCGTCAGCGGATTTGTGCGGCATCGCCATGGGCGGCCTCGCCCGGGGATGCCGCCGCTGGTAGGCGTCAACCCGGCTCGCCATGCCCATTGCGGCTCCTCGGTACCCGTGTCCCCGCCAGTCCGCCGCCGCATGCCGGTGCGGAGTTGATCAATGGCGGGCGGGCGCTCTACGGCGCGGGCCGGGGTTCCTTCAGGGCCGCACAGGTTCACCTGGTCTCCTCGCGGACCGTGCGCGCCCATTCGCGCCTAGGTGGCGATCACGTCGCCCGACCCGACCCACTGCGGTACCGGATCACCAGATCCGGCCAGGTGCAAGTCGCTTCGCAGGGCTGGCCGAGCCGCAACCGCGGCGTGTTCTCCGACGACAGCCACGACCGGTCCCGCACATGATGCCGGGTACTCGGGCTATGTTCATCGCGGTGGCAGCGTTCCCAGCCGCGGTCAGTCCGGGCGATCTCTTGGCAGCGGAGTAGCCTGATCTCCTTGCTGGGCTCCGCGCTGAGCGTGCCGTCTGTCATCTGCGTCATCCTCTCGCTGCCGTTTGGCCGCGCGCGGATGGCGTGCTCGCCGTAATAGCGGCGGCCCCGGCAGTGGATGCAGTCGCAACACCACCTTATGTCCTGCGGCAACGCGCCCAGACCAACCGAAAATACGCTGGCGGGGCTAGCGTTGCGGCTAGCCCGGTTAGCAGGATGTCGAGGCCGCGTTCGAGTTCGGCGGTGCCGTCGTAGCAGGCTAGGGCGTGGGGCGGGCCGTCACGCAAGCTCAGCCGGCGAACCGCGCTGGCCGGGGCAGTCCGGAGCCTGGAACTGCGCGAGGACGACGACGGGAAACTGCGCTTCGCGCAGCATGGTACCGCAAGCCAGGCACCCGTGCGGCTGGACGAGATCCCCTTTCGCGATCCGCAAGCTCGGGCACCGCCGCCACGGTGATCTGCATGTTGACCCGGCGGAGCCGGTCAGTGAATGGGCTGACCTGGGTCAGCCCATTCACTGATGCCAGGCAGGACCCGGCCCCAGGACCCTCGGCGGCATAGTACGACTGTTAGCGGGGCAAGGCATACGGGGTGGCTCTGCATGAGAGCCACCCCGTGCACGGGTTGTCAGATCGGGCGGACCTGCTCGGCTTGCGGGCCCTTGGCGCCGCGCGTAGCGGTGTACTCGACCCGCTGGTTTTCCTGGAGGCTACGGTAACCGTCAGTCTCGATGGCGGAGTGGTGGACGAAGACGTCGGGCGTGCCGTCGTCGGGGGCGATGAAACCAAAGCCCTTGTCCGGGTTGAACCACTTCACTGTTCCCTGAGCCACTGTGCTTCTCCTACTCAGACGATCATCAGGATCCACGGGCGTGCATCCCGGGCTGCTGCGACCGTCTGCCCTCCGGAGTGTGGGCCCGAGGGATCGACGGCGCCCGCGGTCAGAATTCGCAGGCGCTGTGACACGAACACGAACTTCGACTACAACCAGGTTCATTTAACAGCATGCCGCGGCCCGATAGGCCATTTTCGCCTCAGCGCGGTCTCCTCGGGCTAACCGGCGGCGGCGCGACGGGATGCGGAGCCGGCCCGCCCGGCAGTCGGCAGAGGCTACGGGCGTGGCGAGCCGGACCTTCCTGACTAACCACGCGCGGGTGCTCCTGCGCGTGATGCGCGCGGCGGAGTCACATGCGATGCATGTCGCTGTCGTTCGGCAGCGTGATTGAGGCGATGGTCTTGCCCGCCTGCAGCGGCACCTGGGAGATCAGCGGCGGGATGCACAGCGACGACTGACCCTCGACGTACCCCTCGTAACCGTCCCCGTTGGCCTGGTTGTACATCAGGTCGATCTTGTCGGCCAGCGTCATCTTCGACAACAGCATGCTGACCCGCTGGCCGACCGGCAGCGACGGGTTCAGCCACGGGCACTGCGCCAGCCCGGTGGGAGTGAGCTGGACCAGCGTCGTGCCGGGAATGTTCGCGTAGAGAACCCCACCGGCGGGTGAGGGCGGCCCTGCGGTGCCGACGGTGCTCGAGGCGGCGGGGGCGGCCAGCCCGCTCGCCGCCAGGCCGATGGCGGCGAGCAGGCCGAGCACCGCGGCCAGCGCCGACCGAAGCCTGTGTCGGCGCCCGGGGGGATGCCAGGACACGATCATGTGATGCCTCTTGAAAGGTGGCCGGCGGAGGGGCGGGTGGGCGACCTCCGGTCGGCGGCAATCCGCGTAACGTGCCCGACGTGCTCAAGCGACTGGCGGAGGGCGGCGGCGTGTGCATGGTCACGTTCGTGCCGTTCTTTGTCTCACGCGAGGGCAAGGCTGCCCGAGGCGGCACCCGGCGGGTCGGCCCGCCCGCCTGAGGCCTGCGGCCTTCCCCCTTGACACCGGCCCGCTCCTTCAGGGGTGAAGACCACCGGGTGCGCCGTCAGGGGCTCTCGAAAGAGCACGGGGAAATTTATTATAAAGCGCTGGCTCCTGGTAAATTGAGTGGCGGTTCGCAGGCATAGCAGTCTCTAGGCTCGCCGAGGTGAATCAGGGGCAACGGTTCCGTGCGGTGGTGCGGATCGACATGCCGGGTGGGCGAAATATTATCGGGATGGCGGCATCGCAGTACGTGCTCGGTCGCTGCTTGCCGGGGGCTGAGGCGGTATTGCGCTTTTGTAAGTTTCTCAACTGTGCTTAGAGTGCCGGAAGATTCGCATAACCACGTAAATTACTGATGTTCTGACAGGCAAACTTTTCCAGGACTTGTCTTTCACTTCTTTCACTCCGAGCTTGTCGATAAGTTTCGGAATCCTTTGATCATTTGTTCATCGTTGTCGGAGATTTGACATCGCCCCTATCATCCTCGCAACCTGCCGATCCTGTAATAGGAGGAAACATGGACGCAGAGGATCTCAGGGGCATAGTCATGAGCCGAAGGTCGGCACTGAAAAGGGGAGCGGCCACCGCATTTCTGCTGTCGCAGGCCGTGCTCTTCGAGCAGGTGGGCAAGACCATCATCCGGCCAACGCCTGCCCTGGCGGCCACCACTACCACGTTCCCAGACATTCAATTCGACCTGGGAGCCTTCATCAACCCCGCGGTGGTTCTCAATGACGGCGCGGGGAACGTCACCGCGCAGTTCCCCGCCACCTACGCGATGTTCCTCCCGGCGACGCTCAACCGGACCCCGACGGTCGATGACCAGACGACACTCGCCAACGCGCTGAACGAGATCGAGGCGAACTACGAGGCCAGCCCTTCCGGCCTGCTGATCTTCTCGGTGGCCTACGGTGTGCCGTACTTCAACATGCTGCCGCACTCGGTGGTGTCGGCGAACATGCCGACCGCGAACACCGGCGGCCCCGTGCTCGTCGAGGCGACCCCGATGCCCACCGACGTCGTGGACGGCCTAGTCGGCGGCCCGGGCGCGCTGATACCGAACGTCGTCAAGGAACGCTTCAACGTCAACGTCGCGATCGAAGGCAACCACGTGCTGTTCCACTTCCAGAGCGATTCGATGGTCAATCTGGCCGCGATCCCGCTGTGGTTCACCGGCAGCAACAACCTCAACGGCACCGGCGTGCCATCGCCCGACTTCAA
>Ga0335075_10012581_pt1 | contig 12775 bp, 14 predicted proteins | sample Lox_Sample_24_FD_206723 | JGI IMG/M metagenome (GOLD analysis project Ga0335075, IMG submission 206723) | Soil microbial communities from Loxahatchee National Wildlife Refuge, Florida, United States - Lox_Sample_2.4 | ecosystem: Environmental > Terrestrial > Soil > Wetlands | place: USA... | reverse complement strand
CACCGCGACGATAAGGCGATGCGGCCGACCAGTTTCGGTGTGATATTTACTGATAATTCCGGCGATCGCCTCCGTGAGCTCCCCCACGAACGCGGCGCGATCAGCAGGCTTCGCGAACCGCACTTCGGCATCGAGCCCGAACGTGGCGAGCGGTTTGTTGGCCCGCGCCGCCCCGTTGATGAGCGCGCCCGTCTCCCGGACGAGCCGCGCGGCGAGCGCGAGCAGCCATCGCGCGGACAACCGATCGGGCGACCGGGACGGATCGGGCGCGACCGCGGCGAGCGCGGCCGGCGAGATCACGTAGGCCGCAGCGGAAGCCCGCACGATCCGCTCGGTCATGTTGCCCTTGCGACGCTCCTCGACCAACTCCACCAAGCCGTGCTGCTCAAGGGTCTTGACGTGGTAGTTGACCTTCTGCCGAGCAAGCCCAAGCCGCGCCCCGAGTGTGGTGGCGGTGTGCGGCTCGGCCAACTCGGCGAGCATCCGGGCCCGAATCGGATCGAGGGAGACCTCCGCGGCTGCGGCATCCTCGATCACTGCGACGTCCTGCATGCCCCAACCTTGTCACGGACAATTTTTCTTGTCAAGACCAGCAAACTTGTCCGTTGGAATTTTGTATCCGAGACTCACCATGGGCACGCATCGCGGAAGCTTGAGGGGGCCGGATCCTGTTGGGGAACGTTCACCGGCGTCCTGCACCGCCATCGACTGAGCAGTTCGTGTCGTCCACCCCGCGAAGGAAGCAGCGCATGGCCTCAGTGGTCCTGAAGATGTCCGTCTCGCTCGACGGCTACGTCGCTCCAGCTGACGGGAGCACCGACTGGATAGCTGCCGGAGCCTCCGATGACCGCCTCAGCTGGACGGTCGAGACCGTGAGCAACGCCGCCGCGCACCTCATCGGCGCCGCCACCTACGCGGGGTGGGCCGGTTACTGGCCTGGCGCCTCCGGGCCGTTCGCCAAGGCGATGAACGAGATCCCCAAGGTCGTGTTCTCGAACTCGCTCGCGTCCGCCGACTGGGGCGAGACGACGATCGCCGCCGGAGACCTGGCCGAATCCGTCACGCGGCTCAAGCGGGACCGCTCCGACGGATACCTGCTCGCCCACGGCGGGGCGCGGTTCGCCCGGTCGCTGGTCGAGACTGGCCTGATCGACGAGTACCGCCTCGTCATCCACCCGGTCGTCCTGGGCGCGGGCGAGCGGCTCTTCCGCGCGCCGCTCACCATCGAGCCGATCACCACCACCGTCTTCAGCGGCGGAGCGGTCGCTCACGTCTTCGCGGCCCGCCTGTGATCGACCCGGACGCCGCCCCTGCACGCATTCGCCGCAGCGGCATCGGCGTTGCGCTCATTCTTTCTGGAATTTATTGACTATCCCCTGCGAGTTTTCGATCCATAGATCCGTACCGGTAAGATGCGTAATCTTACCGTAGATCATCTCCCTCTCCTTGGCGAAGCGCAAGAGAAAAGAAAATACGGCGACGGAAATTGCCATAAACCAGGAAGGGGACGAGAGCCTCATTGACCGCAGGTTTATGGTAATCTTAAATTCGCCGTCTTCTAGTGTCCATTTGCCGCTTACGCCGCTAACCGCATTTACCCGCCGACTGACCGCTACCGGGCCATCACCCGCAGACGTGAGCTTGAAATCACCATCTTCCTCCAGCTCAAGGAGGCTGTCGTCATCGAGGTTTGCCCAGACCCCATGCAGATCTCCTACGTCATACGTCATGCGTCATATCCTACATTTATTTATCATGGCCCGGCAGGATTCCTCTGGCGCTAACCGAGCAGCGTCAGTCGAACTGGTGGCACCCTCCGACTAAATCGCCGCGGTGCGAACGCCGCTGCCTTGGTTAGTAGCCAGGGCGCGATCGACGAGCCTCTATAGATGAGCCCTCGACGTGGCCCGGCGGAAGAATCGTCACCGTCAGAAATTTGACCAGAAGTTCGGGGGTCGTCAGACGGCCGACACCGGGGACAGCGCCTCCAGCGGCACTAGGGTCCAGCTCTGAAGCTGCCATGGCGGCGCTGCCCTGGAGCGGTCGGTTCAAGCCCGTCGGGTCAGCGTGGCATGAAGCAGCCGACGGCAATCACTAAGAACTAGTAAAGCCGACAAATATCAGCATAACCGCATTGTCGGTTTGTTCGGACACCGGTAAACATGTACTTGCAGCCGCGCGGGGGGCCGAGGCGGCAGGCGGCACGCGCGTCGGACAGGGCGGCGTGCCTCTTTCAGGGAGCGGGGATGTCTTCTAGAAGGAGCGAGATCCGAAGGGCCTCTATCGCCGCGGCGCTCTTGTGCCTCGGCGCGGGGCTGTTGGCGAGCGCGGCGGGAACCGCGTCCGCCGCGACACAGGGCAGTAGCACGGCCACCGCCCTCACGCGGGCGGCGGCGTCCAGCGTCACCCTCGTCTTGAACAAGATCACAGTGACCGGGCTCACCGATGGCTCGTTCTATTGGGAGCAGCCCGCCACCGCGCAGGTCGAAGCGTCCGACTCCGCCCCCGGAACCACGCTCACCTACAGTGCGAGCGGCCTCCCGGCGGGAATGTCGATCGACTCCGCAACCGGCGTCATCTCCGGTACTCCGACTACGGTCGGAACGGGAACGATGATCGTGACGGTGACCGACGGGACTGGCTCCGCCGGGACCGGCACATTCGGGTGGTCCGTGGGCGGCAACGTCTCCTTCGGCCTCTTCCCCGGCTCGTGGACATCCGTCGCTGGCCAGACAGCGAACCTGACCATTACCGCCACCGACACTCCGCCGGAGCCCCTGACCTACTCCATATCCGGCCTGCCGCCGGGTCTGAAGGCCTACGGGCCGGCCATCATCGGCTGGTCAGTGACCCCGGGCGCCTACCGGGTGGACGACACTGTGTCCGACCCTTACGGCGGTTTCACCGGCGGGCAGTTCACCTGGACGGTGACGGCTGCGGCCGATTCCGGGCCAACCGGACCGGTGCGGCTCAACCTGGGCGGCAAGTGCCTCGACGACACCGGCAACAGTTCCGCGAACGGCAACAAGGTCCAGATGTGGAGCTGCAACGGCGGCGCGGCCCAGGAGTGGACCTACGCCGAGGACGGTACGCTCCGGATCCACGGCAAGTGCCTCGATGTCATCGGCGACGGGACGTCATCGGGGACCGGCGTCCAGATCTGGTCGTGCACCGGGGCGGGCAACCAGCAATGGGTGCCAAGCAGCAACGCCCAGCTCGTCAATCCCGTTTCCGACCGCTGCCTGACCGATCCGAGCGGCAGTACTGCCAACGGAACGAAACTGCAGATCAACAACTGCGGGACCGGCACCCGCGACGAGTGGACCGTCCCGGCGGGAGCAGTCCTGTCCGCGATTTCTGGCCGGTGCCTGGACGACTCAGGGAGCAGTACCGCCAACGGCAACAAGATCGACGAGTACACCTGCAACGGCGACGCGGCCCAGAAGTTGACGCTGGACCCGGACGGCACGATCCGCGTCAACGGCAAGTGCCTCGACGACACCGGCAACAGCTCCGCCAGCGGCACCCGGATCCAACTCTGGAGCTGCAACGGCGACGCCGCCCAGAAGTGGACCATGGCGGTATCCCTCGGCCCGCTGGGGATCGAGTTCAAGCACGGTTCGCTGTGCGTGTCCCCGACATCCATGACCGCAGTCAACGGCGCCCAGCTCGTCCTGGGCGCATGCGGCACGGAAGAGGGCAACTGGCACGCCTGGTGACTCGCTAACCACACGAGAGAAACGAGGGGCCGGCCTGACGCCGGCCCCTCTTCCCGTCACTGCAGAACTCCAGCCACGCAACACGACGTCCTCTTGTTTGAGTGGACGATAGAAGGAATTCCTTCTATTCTGGCGACGATGCCACTTCACCTACGCGGGAGGTTCCGTGAGCTGGGATGTTGCGATCGTCCCGCAGGTGGGCGACTGGCTCCACGAGCTGCGCCGGGATGATCCGGCCGCGCTGGCCGCGGTGAGTGCTGCTCTGGATCTGCTGGCTAAAGAAGGTCCGGCCCTCGGTCCGCCGCTGGCCAGCGCGCTCACGTCGCTGACCGCGATCCAGGCCGGACTTGAGCTGCTGCGTAAGAGCGATCCGGGTTTTCAGTTCTCCGCCGATAACGTCGAACGGACCGTGGCCATGAGCTACCTCAGGGAACTTCGCCCCGCTCGGCACGGCTCACGCGAGCCGCGGATGTTGTTCGCGTTCGATCAGGGCCGGACCGCCGTGGTCCTGGTCGCGGGCAATCAGGAGAGCGACTGGACCAAGTGGTATTCCGATAGCGTCCCTCTCGCCCACTCGCGGTTCATCCAGTACCTGCGGGAGCGGAGCGAGGGCGGAAATGCCTAGGCCGTCGCCTGCGCCTGGGTCGTCGGCGAGCAGCCCGGCCGTACCGACCGACGCGGTGGTTTCCGGGGCCGACAGCCGTTCGTGGGAGCAGGTACGCGGCGAGCTCGGCCTGAATACGGCTGACGTTGCCCGCCACCGCACCCGCCTCGAAGCCGAGGCGGACACTCACCGACTCGCGCACGTCCGCAGGCACCGGCACGTGACTCAGCAGGATCTCGCCGAAACCCTCGGCGTGAGCCAGTCACGTGTGTCCCAAATCGAACGGCAAAGCGTTGATGACACGGTCGTGTCTACGCTGGCCGCGTACGTCGAGGCACTCGGCGCCAGCATCCTCATCCTCGCTGACTTCGGCGAAGAACAGTTCGTCCTGCGGCGCACAACCGCCGGAGCCTTATTCGGTTACAGAAAGGACATCTGACCTGCACCGGATTGGGGCGGCAGTGCCAGAGATCATCGAAAGCAGCGGTCACCGAGTATTGTCCCGGCCATGTCAGAGCCCGATCTACACACCGCCCGCACGGCCTACGATGCGGTCGCGGCCTTCTACGCTGACCAGTTTAAGGACACGCTGGATGACCGGCCGATTGAGCGCGGCTTGCTTGCCGCATTCGCTGAGACGGTCCGGCGTGGGCCCGCTGGACCGGTCGTTGACCTCGGCTGCGGTCCGGGCCATATCGCGGCGCACCTCCACGGCCTCGGCTTGTCGATGCTCGGCGTGGACCAGTCTGCCGAAATGCTGGCGATCGGCCGGGCCCGCTACCCTGAGGTCCGCTTCGCACTCGGCTCGATAACGAGCCTCGGCCTGGCCGATGGCTCATGTCGCGGAATCGTCTCGCGCTCCTCGGTCATTCATCTGCCGCCCGCACTGCTGTCTTCGGCCTTGTCCGAGTTCGCCCGAGTACTTGCTCCCGGCGGCTGGCTCCTGCTGAGCTTCTCAGCCACTGACGGTCCTGAGCCGCCCTACGAGTACTACGACCACCGGGTAACCGCCGCCTATCGCTGGTGGCCGGATCACGTCGTGTCGCTATTGCACGCCGCAGGAATCGTAGAGAAGGCGCGGGTCATCGCGAACCCAGAACCGGATGACCGACGCCAGTTCCGTGTGGCGTCCATCTTGGCGCGGAAGGCGTCAGCCACGTGATTCGCTGACGCCTCCGCGCCTATCCGCTGCGGCGGGGCGGGGCGGGGCGGACCGGCGCCACGCCGACACCGGCACAAACACCAAGGCGAGGGCAGCCGGTGGCGTCCGCGCCCGGGCGGCTGCGCGTCCTTGCCCTCGACGGTAAAGCGCTCAAGGGTTGGGCCGGTCCGGCCTCGGCGCTTCGGCGCCTGCTGTCGGTGGTCACCCACGGCCGCGTGCGGCACGACCCGCATCTCCGGCGTGCGTACTTATATCCTGCTCGGAATATAAGTCGCAGGGTCGGGGTTCCCCTGAGCGACAGCCGCCGCGACCAGAGCGCGGGACCGTTGCACGCCATCGTCCCCAGTACCGCCCGATCCAGGGCGACAGAGAGGCATCATGTCTGACACCGACCTGCGCGACATCGAGGCGCTTGACGCCGCTAAGTCCGACGGCATCGCCGTTGTCACCGGCGCCAGCCGCGGCATCGGGGCCGCCATCGCCAGCCGTCTCGGCGCCGACGGGTACACCGTCGCGGTTCACTACCGCCAGGACTCGGCCGCCGCGGCCGACGTCGTGGAGAAGATCACCGCGGCCGGCGGCACGGCGTTTTCCTTCGCCGCCGACCTGGCCGAGCCCGACACCGGCATCGCCTTCTGGGCCGCCTACGACGCGGCCGCAGGCGCGCTGCGCGACGCGCCCGTGCGGGTGCTGGTGAACAACGCCGGGGTCTCCCTGCACGGCTTGATCGACGAGTTCACCGCCGAGGATTTCATTCGCCAGCAGCAGGTCAACGCCACTGCGCCGTTCCTGATCATCAAGGCCGCCCTGCCGCGCCTGGCCGACGGCGGGCGCGTCGTCAACATCTCCTCAGCCGCCACCCGCGTCGCCCTCCCCGATCTCATCGGCTACACCATGACAAAGGGAGCCGTCGAAGCCCTCACGCGCCCGCTTGCCCAACACCTGGGTCCCCGCGGCATCACCGTCAACGCCGTCGTCCCCGCCACCGTCGATACCGACATGAACGCCTCCTGGCTGCGCGGCAACTCCGAGATCATTGCCGCTATCGCCGCACAGACCGCCCTCGGCCGCATCAGCGAACCCGCCGACGTGGCCGATGTCGTCGCCCTTCTCGCCTCCCACGACGCTCGGTGGATCACGGGTCACATCATCGACGCCACCGGCGGCATCCGCCTGTAGGCGGGTTCTCTCCGGGACACAGGCGACATCGAGTAGCACACTCGACGAGAGCCCGGCCGGCGGCCGGGCTCTCGGAGGTGCGGTGATTTCAGGCGCGGGCGGGCCGCCGATGGCCGCCCGGGAGCGGGGTAAGGTGCACAGATGGCTGGTTCGCGGAGCGTCGTCATGGGTCGGCCCCGAGAATTCGATATCGACGAGGCGCTTGGGCGCGCCATGCAGGTGTTCTGGGAGCGGGGATACGAGGGGGTCAGCCTCACCGATCTGACCAAGGCCATGGGCATCACGAAGCCGAGCCTGTATGCGGCCTTTGGCGACAAGAAGGAGCTGTTCCGCAAAGCTCTGGAGCGCTACGCCGAGGGCCCGGCCGACTATGTGACGCGTGCCCTGGAGGAGCCGACTGCACGAGGCGTGGCCGAGGCGGTTGTCCGTGGAGCGGTGCGGACTACGACGCGTCCCGGCGGCCCTGCGGGATGCCTGAGCGTGCAGGGCGCGCTGGCGTCGAGCGAAGCGGGGCAGCCCGCGCGCGACATGCTGATCGAGTGGCGGAACGCTTCGATGCTACGCATTGAGGAGCGTTTGCAGCGGGCCGTCGACGAGGGCGACCTGCCGCACGACGCCGACCCCCGACGGCTCGCACGGTATCTCGGGACGGTCACGTCCGGCATCGCCGTCCAGGCCGCCAGCGGCCTCGGCCGCGATGAACTCCAGGGCATCGCCGACATGGCACTGGAGTGCTGGCCGCCGTCGGGCGTGTGACGGACGCACACGGGGTGTTCCGGCTAGGCCGTGTCTAATAGACGAGGGGCCGGAGCCACTTGCCGATGAAGGCGACGCGAAGGGCGGCCTCGTCGACGACCCGCGGCCTGTCGAGGCGGTGCAACTCGTCAGACGTTAGCCACCATCCCACGAGTCTCACCGGTTGAGGTGCTTCCGAACCTGTCTTGGTCACGGTTCCGGTTACAGTCACCCCGTCCGCCACGGGCCTGGAAGGCGGCCGGAATGGAACGATCCAGAAATACCAGTCACATGACTGGAATACAAGTCATGTGACTGGTATTTTTAGACCATGTTGTTGAATGAGCCGTTTGGCGGCCTTCTACCTGGCGCACGCGGGGCAGTGCTCTCAGCCCTCCTGCGGACCGACGCAAGGTTGACCGGCAGGCAAGTTCACGCACTGGTCAGCGACCGGCACAGCCTCTGGTCCGTCCAAGAAGCACTAAAGGCATGGGTGCAACTTGGTGTAGTTCATACCGAGATCATCGGCCGAACGGTCATCCACTCCATCAATGAGGATCACTACACCGTGCCGCCGTTGCGTTCACTCCTCGACCCGATCGCAGCGTTGACCATGATTGCAACCCAGATCGTCGGCGAGGGCGTCGAAGCCGTCATTGTCTTTGGCTCAGTCGCCCGTGGCGAGGCTAAAGTGGGAAGCGACGTCGACTTGGCAGTGATTGCGCAATCCGGCTGGGACGGTGGCATCGACCTAGAAGACGCCGTGCGGAAACGCCTGGGCAACGACTGTGACGTCCTCGTCTTTACCGCCAAAGACTTCACCACCCTCGCAGCAGCCCATGAACCGGTAGTCGATGAAATCCTCATGGACGGCGTACCTCTCATGGGCACGATGCCTCGCGTTAAGAACGGAGCCTCCTGATGGCCTCGGCCGAGCACATGAACCATGCGAGGAACTTCCTCATGAAAGCACAGGAATACCTCGCCGCCGCCGAGGACAGCCTGGCCGCCGAACGGCACACGCCCGCAGCCGGCGACGCCATCCACGCGGGGATCAACGCCAAGGACGCCGTCGTAACCGCGCTCACGGGCACAACCAGCAAGAATAAGAACCATGCCACCGCCGCCGCAGAGCTGAAACAAGCACTCGGCAAGCGGCCCGAAGCACCTACCGCAGAACGAGCACTCCGCGAGTTGATCTCAGCTAAAAGCGATGTGGAGTACGGCGTCGCACTGGTAACCGCCGCCAAGGCCGAACCACTCGTACGCCGCGCAAAGACCCTCGTCGACCTGGCGGTCCAGATCGTTCGACTCGGCCGCTAACCCTCTCCTTAGCCATTGGAAGGATCACCCGGAAACCACTTGGCTGCCCTGGAGCCGCCTAGCGAAATCCTTGACCGCAGGGAAAGCGATGTCGGGCCGGTCCCGGAAGGTGGTGTGACGTGCGCCCGGCAGGCGCAGGAGACGGGTGGTGCCGGCTGGGAGCTGGCTAGCAAGGCTCTCCGCGATCGGAAGCGGGCAGACAGGGTCGTCTTCGCCCGCGAGGATCAGCACCGGGCATCTGATCGCGCCCAGCACGCTCCACGGGTCGAAGCGTGAGACTTCATGGCGGAAGTAATGCCGGTTGACCTCGGTCGTCTCGATCGACCGGCTACGCCGCTGCCGCAGTTCCTCGATGGTGTCTGGCCTGCTGGTGTAGAGCGGATGGCAGACGCGGCGGAACTCGGCAAGGGAGTCATCGGTCGGGTCAACGAAGTCGCGCTCGGCCATCGCGGCTGCTTCGTCGCCGCCCAGTCGGCGGAATACCTCAACGCTGAGACGGTGGTCTGATCGGCCCCCGGTGGTGTTGGCCAGAACAATGCCGCTCGGGTGAACGGGGTACAGGCCGGCGTAGGCAAGGGCTACGTGACCGCCGAAGCTGCTGCCGAGTACCAGCGGCTTGACCAGCCCAAGAGCATCGCACAGCCGCCGCAAGTCGTCCGCCCACGTTGGCAGGTTCCAGAACTCGGGCGTACTGCGGTCGCTGCGGCCGTGCCCGCGCTGATCGTAGTAGAGGACCTGAAAGTGGTCGGCGAGCGGTTCTAGCTCCGCCTTCAGGTTCACGTGGTCCAGGCCGGGACCACCGTGAACCGCTACCAGGGTCGGGCGCTCGGCCGCCAGGCCGCCTTGAGGCACTATCGATGGCCCCGATACGTCGAACCAGATCGTGATGTCGCCGAGGTCGATCTTCATCAGGTCCCCCTTCGCCTTGATCCAAGTACAGGACAACTCGGGCAGGATTTGAACCTGCGACCTCTGGGTTATGAGCAAGGGCGCCGAACCGCACGAGGTAATACAATCGACGCGAGTTTCCCCGATCTGCGGACGACGTGGTGCTGGTGACAAACCGTTGGGCTGGCATAGCGGCTGCGGCTTTTGTAGCAATTGTGGGAACAGCAGTGCTCCTCGTGGGCGCGCACGCAGGTCCTGTCCAGAGCATTGCCCTCGGCGCGGTGTCCCTGCTCGTGGTAGTCGCCGGTCTCACTGCCTCGCGCGCAAGCGGCGCAGCCGGGTCCACAACATGGCGGGCCGCATCAGCGGGCTTTGCCAAGGGCATCGCGGTCGCGGCGATCACTGCGCTGGTGTTGGGCGCCGTCGCAATCGTCGCCTTCGCGATGTTCTTCGCGAGCTCCGGCGTCCCCGGCGGGTATTGAGGATCGCCCCGGTTGCCGGCGACGAGGACTGAGGTGTCAGTTCACTGCGCCCCGAGCAAGGAAGTGACTTCAGCCAGGCCGACTAATTCCCGGCGGCGGTGCCCCCAGGCGGGATCGCGAGCACGATCCGCTGAAACTCTACGGTTGCATCCGCGTGCACAAGATCCGCGCACAACTACAAGCCAAAGGCCCGGCTCTCCGTTCGAGAACCGGGCCTTGACTTTGGTAGCGGGGGCAGGATTTGAACCTGCGACCTCCGGGTTATGAGCAGTCCGTTCTCCGTCTCAACCCTCGTTCACTATGCCGGGCTAACCTCGGCTCGGCTGCAAGCTGATGGGATGGGGTAGATAGTCCTCGTCGGTACTAGAGCCCGTGATGCCAGGCACTGCGCCCCTAGCTGTCTGCTGCCAGAACGCGTACGTGTTCCACCCAGCCGGCAGCGCCGGGGCCGACGGTGACCACGATTCGATCCATAGTGGGTAGCCGCCGAACGCCGCGCTGTTGCCGGTGCACGCCTTCCACCAGGCCGTGGAGGTGTAGATCACCGGCTTCTTACCGGTCTTGAGCTGGGCCTCAGCCATGAACTGCTGGATCCATGTCACCATGGCGGCCGGGCTGAGCCCATAGCATTGGTTGACCTTCTGCTTGGCCGCGTACGGATCAGGCTCGATGTCGAGCGCGAGCGGCAGCATCTGACTGGCCGGTATGGCAACCGGGCTGAGCTGGCGGACCGCCATGTCCGCCTGCTGCGTCGCGGAGCCGTTGTGTTTCGCGTTGAACGGGTCCGCGAACACGTACGGCATCACGAACAGCCCCGCCCTCGCCGCCTGAACCGCGTCCGAGGCATAGTACGGGTTGTCGTAGTACGTGCCCTCGCTCACCTTGATCGCGGCAAACGAGTCACCCGCCGCAGCGACGTCGGGCCAGTTGATGGCCGCGTTGCCCGGGTGCTCGTGCGAGGAGACGTCCACGCCCCGCGTCCCCAGGGTCGGCGCAGGAGAATGGCGCACGGCAGCGGCAACGCCCAGTCCAGCCAGCACAATCAACACGGCGCCCACCAGGATCAGGCGCCCCCGCAGCAAAGTCACTCACTGGAGTCTATAGGTGCCAAATCGGTGAACATCGCACACTCGTGCAGACCAACCTAGAAGCCGAGCAAGAAGGTGCCACGCTGCCGTGCCGGCGCAGACGCGCAGCGCGTCGCGGGTTCGCCTTGAACGCATCGAGCCGGCCGTGTGCGACGTTGGCAGTCCGGCATATCTACGATCGATTCATGGATTGGCTGACGTCGCTGCCAGCCGCAGCGCTCATCATCGGCGGACTGGGCGCTGCGCTCCTTTGCGCGATCGGTGCCCGGCTGGCGCTACGAGCCCTGATACCGGCCACACAGCGCGACAGCGTGTATACCATCGCCGACCCGCTTATGACCGCGTTCGCAGGGCTGTTCGCACTCATGGTGGCTCTCACCCTAGCCAGCGAGGCGGGGTTGCTGGTCTCGGCCCAGGGGATCGTGAGCAACGAGGCCGCCGACGCGTCTCGCCTGGCCTGGGCAGCGACCAGCCCCGGAGTCAACCCAGCGCCGATCCAGTCAGCCCTGCTCGGCTATCTACGAGCGACGAGGGCTTATGAGTGGCAGGGCAACCAGGCAGCAGATGGCGATGATCCGGCCACCTCGCATGCTCTGGCTGGCCTGGAGAGGGTCGTTCGGGCCCAGGCGGGCCGCCCCGGCATCACGACACCCATCGGCAGCGAGCTGCTCGCCTCACTCGACGCCATCACCGACGATCGTCGTGCCCGCTTGGCCGCGGCCTCACATGAGCTCCCGGCCTTCTACGTGATCGTGCTGGTCGTCGCCGGGGCGGCGGTGATCATCAATGCCACGGTGCTTACGCTCCGCAGCGGTTGGCGGCTCGCCTTCCCGGTCGGCGCGCTGGCGGTGGTGATCGGACTCAGCATTGCCCTGCTCTTTGCTCTGGGTACGCCGTGGCGAGGCTCCATCACCGTGAGCGGCCAGCCCATCGACGCAGTCGTGCATGATCTGAACACCGGGTACTTTCAGCGCTAGCCTGGGCGCCCTGGCCGCTGGTCTAGGGGCGCTGGAGTAGGTCGTCGACGATGATGGTTGCCGCGGCGGGGCAGGCTTTGGTGAACCCGAAGAATGGTCCGATGTCGCGGGTGGCAGCGAAGCCAGGGATGTAGAGGCCTGCGAGCGTGGACTGAAACGCCGCATCGAGAACGGGTGCGCCGTCGGCAACACTTACCCGGGGGTTGAGGCGGTCAAGGTAGGGGACCTGCGGAAGGTCGGCTCGGTGCTACGCATTACGAGTCTGTTTTCGTGCGTTGTTCCGACCCACGATGGCCTGTCTGACGCTGAGTTCTCGAACTGCTGGCGGCGGTGATTGGTGGCTGTTGAGGGGCGTCCGGGGGAACCTCGGGGGCACGGTCAGTACCTTGTGATCTGCAGCTTCCCGAACTGGTGTCCGGCACTGTTCAGACCAGTCCGTGATCTCTGCGGCGGCACGATCCGCCGTCCGCCCAAGTCCGATGCGCCGCGGGGTCGTCCGTGCGTGTGGCTCCCAGCGTGGCTCCCGCGGGGCCCGGGCACCAACTAGAGCGATCCTCTTGTTGGTTGCTGCTGTTGCTGTCAACCGGTAGCGGCTCTCTACCGTGCGGATTGGGCCGG